>JACCDS011012846.1_pt1 | contig 11706 bp, 9 predicted proteins | sample 7446441 | NCBI WGS metagenome assembly JACCDS01 (sample SAMN15323445, study PRJNA562643) | freshwater metagenome | isolation source: river surface water | place: USA:Blue River Watershed | collected 2017-08-17 | reverse complement strand
CCATGGAACGCATGCTCAAGCAGCACCTGTCGATCACGCCGGTCAGCGGTGTGGTGTTGCCCGAGGGTGATTTCAAAACGGAAAGCGCGGCGGGAAAACTCCCGCAGCCCCGTCGCACCAAGCGCCTGCCCACGCCGGAGTCGGTGCCCGTGGCGCATCAGTCGCCGCTTGCCTGAAAAAACCCACCCACCGGGCATCACACATCGGCAAAAGTTCAAGTGCAGATCGCTACGAATTTCTCGCGTGCACGGACTTGAACTTTTGGCGAAATGTGAGATGTTGAATAAATGACTGCTTCGACATCACCACACTGCCGCTGCCGCTCGCCCTGACGAGCGTTCCCACAGGTTCACCGCGCGTGAACTGACGCCACCCCTTCCCCTGTTTGTTTTGGAAAGCCCGTGAACCAGGGCAGGGCGGAGCCTTGCCTGAAGACCCCGAGAACCCTCTCCAACCCACCACTCACCACACCAAGGACACGCCATGAACCACAACATCACCGACGCCGCCAACCCGCCCGAGCCGACCCCCAAGCGTTTGCATACTTCGGGTACCCAGATCAGGCTCGTGCCCCAAGGCACCAGCACGCCAGCCCGCAGGTTGCTGCCGGAAGCCAGTGTCTACGAGCATGTGATGAAGCCCATGGCTTTCATGCCTTCGGGGGTCAAGAAACTGCCCCAGCTCTACCGCCAGGACGATCCCACCCGGATGGTTCCTGAGGCAGTGAACATGCTGCGCCAGCATTTGACTCAGCAGATCGGAGTCCTGCCCACGCCGTGCCTGAACAGGTTTGTGCGCACCTTCCTGGCCGACGATGAGGTGGTGGAGAGCTACTACACCCACAAGGTGCGAGAAGACGAACTCGGGCGCACTTTCGCGCAACGGGGGCTGTTGCTGGCGGCGATGCCGTGGGTCGAGGCCAAGCGGGCCGCTGTGATGGCTATGCGTTGCGAGTCAGTGCGAGGCCTCCAACACGAGCAGGCCTTGGTATGGGTGGCGGCCTGGGCATTACCGAGCGGGCTGTTTCACCTCTGCCACCCATGTGTGAAGCAAACCGGCGTGGAGCTGAGCGATCTCGTGCAGGCCCGAAACGAAACGACTCTGATGGTGGAAGACGCGTTGTTCGCGATGCGCCGAGTGGACCCGCAAGGGGGCGACACCCTGGGTGCCATCCTGGGGTTGGGCTACGACGACGGAACAGAACCGCACCAGCTGGCCCGACTCGGCACGGCCTTGCACCTTTCGCAGTTGCGTATCAACAGCCTTTGGGTGCCGCCGTCGGGCTGGGGCGATCAGAACTGAAGGCCGGCCACACGATCCACGTATAGAGGTGATGAAGATGGAGCAAGCACACAGCGCCACTGGCCAGGAGCTGCAAGAAGGGCGCCCCTGCCGCGATGAAGAAGACGAGTACCTGACGGAACAGGTCATTGAGGATGAGTTCCAGCGAAAGCTGGAGCGAGTCGAACGCGAGATGGCGCAGCGCCAGAAGTCGCTGGGCCGCTGGGCCTTGGTCGCGCTGGTCATGACGTTCCTGTTGGGCGGCTCGATCTGGCGGGACCACCACCTCAACCAGCAGGTCAAGAGCAGCACACTTGCCGGGCAACTGCTGGACCTGCGCCCGGTGCTGCAGCCCAAGGGCTTCTCGCCGGTGGTGTTGGTGGCGCAGACCAGCACCGGTTTCTTCTCATTGCTCGATCCGCTGAGTCTTCCCACGGGAACAGCGATGGTGCGCGAGGAGCGTGAGAGCAGTCGCCGATACCTCTGTGATGAGGAGCGCACCCAGTGCGCCGAGCTCGCCCGGCCGTAACGGCTCTGACGGCAGCCACGCGAAGCCCATGAGCGTGTTCTCTCCCGCGCAGTCACAAGAGCCTTCACTTCCATCCCAACTCTCAAGGATCGATGATGTCTGATCACCCCGTCTGGTTGACGCGCTCGCGCAAATCGCGCCGGTTTCGAGGCGCGATGAACCGGGAGCTGCGTGGCGCACCCCTGGTGGTGCCGAAGTACGAATGCAGCCAAGAACGCAAGGCGCGACCTTGCTGTGTCTACGTGCTAGTTCATGCGCACGAGGAGCGCTTCAAGATCGGACTGAGCATCGAACCCCTGGCGCGCCTGATGCAATTGCCGGAGGCCCGGGTGATCGACATGAAGGCGTCCTTGATGCTGCGCTTGCCCAGTGAGCGCAGTGCTCGTCGCGTCGAGAAGACCCTGCATCGCGCCCTGGACGATTTTCGGGTGCGGGTGTTTGACGCACACGGCGGGGTGTGGCCGGGCGGTACGGAGTGGTTTGAGCTCGCTGCTTTCCTGCACGCTGTGGACTTGCTGCGGCACATGCCCAAGGGGCGGACGCAGGAGACGCTTCGGCTGCAGTATCTGGATGGCAGCGCGGTGGAGGATGACTTCTTCTCCTGGAAGAGTGCCGTCAGCGAGCGCGATCTGCGCCGGGAGGAGGCCGCCCGGGAGAACGTGACGAAGATGCGTACCATCCAGCGACTGCTCAAAACCCTCATGCGCCACTGCAAATGCACTTGGGTGCCGGCCAAAGGCGCCTCAACCGATGCCCTGGGGAGAGCAACCGCGGCCCAACCGGAGCGCTTGCTGATCCACGGTATTCGCAACCTGTGGGAGGTTGGTGCCATCAGCGCCCGCGTGGCCATCAATGCGACAGACCTTTGGATGTTTCGCACGGGCAAACGTCGCCAGTGGGAAAAGAGCCAGACGATGGTCTCGCTCATCCGCTACAACCCGGACAGTCCCACGACCCTGGAGTTCCACGTGGTCGATCGTCAGATCATCCGGCAGTGGCCGGGTGCCAAGATGATCCTGCGCATCTGGCGGGAGACGGTGGGCGGCTGAGGGCAGGGCGGTAGGATTTCACGCCACGCCAGGACGGCATCCACAAGACTTGGGATGTCGGTGATGCTTTATGTACCCGTGTCGGTGCCGAACATCGCGACATCGCCCTGTCACAGTTGGTCAATAGCTTTGGTGATATTCCATTACTTTGGGAACGCCAATGCGCACTCGACTACCCACTTTTGCATTACCCTCTCTTTTGGTCTCTGCGCTACTAGCCGCCTGTGGTGGCGGAGGCGATCCCACTGTTGAGGCCGTCGACGCGCAATCTGCTCGGGTCAAGGCGATGCTCCCTGCCTGCCCAGTGGCGCCCTCAACTCTGACCGATATCGTCACTGTGCAGGGGGCCGGCCCATCAAGCCCATTGGAGGGGCAGCGAGTTACCGTTCGCGGCGTGGTCACCGCAGATCTGCGCGGAAGCGGTGAGATTGGTGGGCTGTTCATACAGCAGCCAGTTCCGGATACAGATCCGCGCACCTCTGAAGGGCTTTACATCTTCACGAACGACCAGACCCTCCTGTCGGTCGGAGACTACATTCAAGTCACTGGTGCTGTTGTTGAGTTTCGTCGTAGTGGAGTTGATTCTCTGACTCAGCTGGCTGAGAAACCGATCATTGAGCGCTGCGGTGCCGCCTCTTTACCGTCCGCCCGCGTACTCACTCTGCCCGTAGAAACCGCTTCCGATTTTGAGGCGAGCGAAGGAATGCTCGTCCGTTTCCCGCAGCCGCTCGCTGTCAGTGGCAACTTCGGTCTCGGTCGATTTGGTGAACTGGTCCTTTCGCCGACACAGCGGTTGTTCCACCCGAACAACCACCCCGAATTGGATCCTTTGCAGGCTCGTGACTTCAACGTGCGGGCGCGTGTGGTCCTGGATGATCGAATGGGTCTGCAAAACCCGAGCCCGATACCGTATCTGTCTGCTGCAGACGCGAGCGGCACCCGTCGTGTCGGAGATCGTGTTCGTAATCTGGAGGGCGTGCTGAGTTTCGACTTCAACGCCTGGCGCGTACAGCCAACGTCAGCGCCACGCTTCGAGATAAGAAATGAGCGCCCGCTTTCACCGACACCGGTGGGAGGATCTTTACGCGTTGCAAGCCTGAACGTGCTGAACTGGTTCACTACCCTTGGTCAGCGCGGAGCAAGTTCTTCCGTTGAGCTGGAGCGCCAGCGTGCCAAGCTCGTAGAGACCATCATTGCGATGGATGCCGATGTGTTGGGCTTGATCGAAATTGAGAATGACGGCGGTGAGGCATTGCGTGCGCTGGTAGAAGCGGTAAACACTCGGTTGGGTGTGCCAACTTACGCTCTATCGAATGCGGGCGTACCGGGTAGCGACCAGATCACTGTTGCAGTGATTCACAAGCCCGCGCGGGTAGAGGCGATTGGTAACCTACAAGTTCCTGCTGACACCGATTTTGTGGTCGACGGTGGACTGCGACCACCCGTGGCGCAACGATTCGTGGCATCCAGTAATGGCGGTGGCTTCTGGTTTGTGGTGAACCACTTCAAGAGCAAGGGTGGATGCCCTGCAACTTTAACGAGCCTGGATGCTGACCTTGGTCAGGGGTGCTGGAACTCGTCGCGAGTGCGTCAGGCTCAGGCCTTGACCAGATGGGTTGAAGATCTCGTTGCATTGTCAGCAGAGCGGGACGTACTTCTCGCGGGTGACTTCAACGCCTACCTTCGTGAAGATCCGTTATCAGTTCTGCGGAGTGCCGGCCACTTGAACCTGTTGGATCGTCTGCCGGCGAAGGAGCGGTACAGCTACCAGTTCGATGGCGAATCCGGCGCACTGGATCATGCGTTTGCGAGTCGGACACTTGATACCCAAGTAACCGGAGTCTCGATCTGGCATACCAATGCCGACGAACCCGTGGTACTCGATTACAACGTCGAGTTCAAGTCCGACGACCGCTATGCTCCGACACCTTACCGCGCCTCGGATCACGACCCCATTTTGGTCGGACTTGAACTGGCGACGGATCCTCCGGCTGCAGCTCCCAAGCTGCAGGCAAACCTTCCTCGAACGGCCACTGCTGGCCAGCCGGTCGTTATCGAAAACATCGCCGCCATGCCGACAGCCGGAGCAGTCGGGGTTGCGCTGAGTGTTGACTGGGGGGAGGGAGCTGGGCCGCAAAGGCTGGATCCGTCTGCAGCGCGAGCCGAGCATGCCTACGCGGCGCCTGGTCGTTATCGCATCACACTGCGCCTCGTCCAGGACGGTTCACTACCGGCAGAACTGTCTGTGCCGGTAAGTGTTGCGCCGGCGCCTGTCATAGCCCAACCGGGCCTTCTGATTAGCGAGTATGCGGAGGGCAGTGGATTCAATAAAGCGATCGAACTGTTCAACCCAGGTAGCGAGCCCGTTGACCTGTCGCGCTACACATTGCGGCTATTCAGCAATGGCGCTGTCGCTGCGACAGCGTCGATGACGCTCGAAGGTATGCTCTTGCCGGGCGGTACCTACGTCATATGCCATCCCAGCATATCGGCTGCGTTTCTTCCTGTTTGCCAGCGGACGAGTTCTGCTGTGATCAACTTCAATGGAGATGACGCCCTGACGCTTGAACGGGATGGTGTCGTCGTCGACCAGTTCGGTCAGGTTGGATACGACCCTGGTGTTGCATGGGTCGACGGAGCTCTCACCTCGCTGGACCGCACTCTGCGTCGCAAGGTCGCAGTGACGCAGGGTAGCGTCCCGCCTGCATTCCCTGGCGCATGGTTGCTTGCTGCCGAATGGGATGTGCTGCCCATCAATACGCTGGACGGCTTGGGTAGTCGATGAGGAAAGTGCGAGCTCTCGGGACGATGCCTCTGAAGTCGTCCCTAGGCCGCACTGTTTTATTGCTTCCCCGTTCAACCAGGGCTGCTTTGCGAAGCTCTGCGCGGCTTCTTATGTTTGTCAGGTGTAGGGGTGCCAGAAACCGAAGCGATGCTATCCGGTACAGCTTTCGCGGCGGCGAGGCAGGTGTTTGACTATTGGGAATGAATGGGCACGGAGCAACTTGTGTGAGCGTTGATCACAAAGTGAACTGGTCACAGCTGAGTTGTGGACTGCCCTGCTGATCTCTTCAGATGACAGGGCTCTCAAAGCCTGCTCAAACAGACATGAGTGCTGTGTGACCAACTGACGTAGAGTAGCTGCGGCTGTCGATGCTGCTGACAAAAACCCACTCTCCTCTGACCTCGGATGTGTTGAAGCTCATCTTCAGAAATCCTCTCTGAGATGCGTCCATCCACCGGAGGTCATCCACCACGCCTTCAAATACCGCCTTGATCTGAGCCGGAGGCAGCGAACTGAGGTAGGCCTCGAGGCCAGGAGAACTGACAGAGCTTGTCGCGAACTCTTCACCCACTTTGACGCCGGTCAGACTCGAATCTCCCAAACCCATCAATGTGAGATCACTGTGCCAAGCGTTATGGGTGTCTCCTGCAAGGGAGATCAGTTTCTTTCCGAGTTGAAGCGCTGTCGCAAGCAGAGCCTCGCGTGCCACCACATAGCCATCCCATGCATCAAGGTTGTAGCCCAGCTTGGGATTCTGAGTCGGGTCCAGAAGTGCCTTTTGCGTAGGAGTCAGCAACTCGGGAGCCTGAGCTGCGATTGCCTTGGCCTCAAGGTAATCGGTAATGCTTTTCAGGCCTGCGGCTTGCGCTTCTGGTGAGGTGTCTGTGGTGTTGAGGGCGGCCAAGACTGAAGCTGGAAACTCCATTCGAGCCATGAGAACCTGTTGACCCATCACAGTCCATTTTGCAGTGCTGTTGGCCATCTGAGACTGTAGCCAGTTGAACTGCTCGGTCCCGAGCATTTGGCGTGTCGGCGAACTGAACGCGGCCAGCGCATCGGCACGCTTTTGTTCGCCGGCAAGACCGGCCAACTCGGCGATGTCGATCTGCTTGTCTCGCCCGATCAGCCGTGTGTCGAGCATGTGCAAATCCACCAAGTTGCCCCAGTTGAAACTGCGATAGATCTTGGCTTTGTCAGCACCTGTGCGAATGGGCATCCATTCATGGTAGGCCTGAAGTGCTGCATCACGGCGCTCTGCCCAGGTGCCTTCCGAGATTGGGTCGTGATTCTCTGCGCCATCCTTGAAGGCATCGTTGGCTGTCTCATGGTCATCCCAGACAGCAATCATGGGTATCCGGGCATGAAAAGCCTTGGCGTCCGCGTCGCTCTTGTATTGCGCATGACGCTTGCGGTAATCCTCAAGCGTGAAAAGTTCGTTGGTGGGGCTGGACTGTCGGTTCAGTTGAACAGCTCGCTCAGACGCATAGCCGGTCGCCGAGTACTCATAGATGTAGTCACCAAGGTGAACCGCAATGTCGCAATCGCTCTTGGCAACTTCCGCGTACACGTTGAAGTATCCCGCAGGATAGTTCGAGCAACTTAGAACAGCCATTTTCAAACTCGTTGCACTGGCTGGCAGCGTGCGGGTTTGCCCGATGGGTGAGATGGTTTTGCCGTATCTGAATCGATAGAAGTACTGCTTACCTGCAGTGAGGCCCTTGGCATCAACTTTGGCGGTAAATCCTGTGGCCAGACTTGCAGTGACCGAACCCGTTGAGATGATGGTGTTGAAGCTACTGCTTTCGGCTACCTCAAAGATCAGATCGACTGGTTCGGTGGAACTGGGGAACTTGGCATGTGTCCAGAGGATGACCCGATCATCAAGTGGGTCCCCGCTGGCAACGCCGTACAAGAACGCTGGCTCCTCTGTACCTCCACCGCACCCCGACAAAACACTACCTGCAGCCAGAACTGTCGCAACGCTTGAAACCTTGAGGACAAAAGCTCGGCGTGTAGTAGGAGTAGTCATTTTGAAGGCCAGCAAAGAGTAGTTGGGCTCAGAAGTGTCGCGATCGAAGATGACAGATCCATAACGGTTCCATACCGCTTTCATCTCTCATCTCGATCCTGTTGAGCTGGTTGACAGGCCTCTTCGCATCAGAGGCCGGCGCTTACCGTGGGTGAGCTGAGGTAGGGCGCCTGGTGGCTTGCGCCCTCCGTTCACCAGTTCGTTTGCTGACGACGTTCTCGGGGGTGGAATGGATCGCTCTTGTATTCGTCACCGGACGGTCGCAACCCTAGACGCAGGATCGTCGCGGGTTCCACAACAACGGCTTACGACCGCTCTTATCACCGAGGTCGGGGCGCCTCCAGGGAGTAGTTTGTCCTTGTGTAAACGCGGGGTGATCCCGAAATGACCCTCAAGCCATGTTCAGGAGGTCTTGGGTTTCAAGGCGTTGACGATGGTGACCAGGGACAACATCACCGGGACTTCCACCAGCACGCCCACCACGGTGGCCAGTGCGGCGCCGGAATTCAGCCCGAACAGCGAGATGGCCACAGCCACCGCCAGTTCGAAGAAGTTGGACGTGCCGATCAGGCAAGCGGGGCCGGCGATGTTGTGCGGCAGCTTGAGCAGCCTGGCGCCCCACCAGCCGATGAAGAAAATGCTGTAGGACTGCAGGATCAGTGGAACGGCGATCAGTGCGATCACCCCGGGCTTCTCGACGATGGTGCCAGCCTGGAAGCCGAACAGCAGCACTACGGTAGCGATCAGGCCGACCACCGACCAAGGCTTGAGCCGGGCCACAAAAGTGCCCACCGCTTCAGGTGACTTCTTGCTCAGCACCTGCCGGGTGGCCATGCCCGCCAGCAGAGGCAGCACCACATACAGCACGGTGGAGAGCAGCAGCGTTTCCCAAGGCACGGTGACGTTGGTCACACCCAGCAGGAAGGCAGCGATTGGCGCAAAGGCGAAGATCATGATGATGTCGTTCACCGAAACCTGCACCAGCGTGTAGTTGGCATCGCCCTTGACCAGCTGGCTCCAGACGAACACCATGGCCGTGCATGGAGCTACACCGAGCAGGATCATGCCGGCGATGTATTCGCTGGCCGACTGTGGATCGACCCAGTCGGCAAAGAGGTACTGGAAGAACAGCACACCCAGTGCGGCCATAGTGAAGGGCTTGATCAGCCAGTTAACCACCAGGGTGAGCAGCAGGCCTTGCGGGCGCTTGCCGACGTCCTTCACCGCGTGCCAGTCGATCTGGATCATCATCGGGTAGATCATGATCCAGATGAACACGGCCACCACCAGGTTGACCTGTGCGATCTCCATTGCTGCCACGGCCTGAAACAAGCCGGGTATCACCAGCCCCAGGCCCACCCCCGCCACAATGCCCAGTCCGACCCACACGGTCAGGTAACGCTCGAACATACCCATCGATCACACCTCGCAAATGAAAAATGCCCGACCGCTTCGGCGGCCGGGCCTCAGACTTCGACAGAGATCGCTCAAGCCTTTTGCTGGCCGATATCTGCCAGCTCTTTCTGCAAAGCCAGTCGGTCGAGCTTTTCAAATGGCAGGTTGACCATCAGGGCAATGCGACGGCTGAGGACCATGAAGGCGTCGGCAAACGCTCTCTCCACGGTTTCGTCGTCACCTTTGACCTCGGCTGGGTCGGGCACACCCCAATGTGCCGACAGAGGCTGACCGGGCCATACGGGACAGATCTCACCTGCTGCTTTGTCGCAAACCGTGAGGACGAAATTCATATGCGGAGCATCGGCCTGAGCAAACTCGCTCCAGTTCTTGCTACGCAGTCCCTCTGTCTTGTAATGGTTGCGTTGGAGCAGCTCGATTGCATGCCGATTGACCTGGCCTGCTGGATGACTCCCGGCGCTATAGGCTCGAAAGCGACCCCCGGCCGACTGGTTGAGGATAGCCTCGGCCATGATGCTTCGGGCCGAGTTGCCGGTGCACAGGAAGAGCACGTTGTAGACGGACATAAGAGAAATCCTTTCAACAGCAGCGGGTTGCGGTGGAGGGGGCAGTGGGATTTGGCGTGCAGCAGGTGCTTGAGGCGCCCGGCGCGGTGGGTGTGCCGCACCCGGGCGTTTGTGCGGATGACTCGGTGGCTGCGGCGCAGCCGTCCTTTCCGGGTGCAGTACTGGGCGCACAGCAGGCCACGGCCGAGGCTTCAGCGGCCTTTTCGCGGAAGACCGGTATGTTGCCCAGCGTGTGAAAGTGCTCCCAGGCAATACCCTGCGGATCGGTGATCCAGTGCTTCTCGCTGCGGGCGTAGCAACAGGTTGTGGCGCCTTCGTCGAGCAGGCTCAGGTCAGCAGCGTTCGCTCGGTCTTTGAGCGCCTGCAGTTCCTCTGCGTTGTCGGTCTGAATGCCCAGGTGATCGATCCCCGGCTGCGCGCCCCGGGTGGAGATGGCAAAGTTCACCGGCGGGTCGTCGAGCATCCACTTGGCGTAATCCGCCTCGGTGCGCGTGGGCGCCGCATCGAAGAGACGGCTGTAGAACGCCATGCTCTGGTTCAGGTCGGTGACATGCAAGTGAACATGGAAGCGCTTCATGGGTTCTCCTCAGCAGTTGCTGCAATCGAGCTTGGTGCTCACTTCCAGGCAGGCCTGACCCTGGCAGCAATGCGCGGTCAGAAAGCCCAGAAGATCGTTCATCAGCGGTATGGCGGCGCGGTAGATCAGATGGCGTCCATCGCGCTCGACAGCGACCAGACCGGCGTGGCTCAACTCCTTGAGATGGAAGGACAGTGCGGTGGGAGCAGTGCCCAGTTCTTCCGACATCTGGCCGGGCGTCAATCCTTCAGGCCCCGCGACTACCAGCAGCCTGAAAGCGCGCAGCCGTGTCTCCTGGGCTAGCGCAGCCAATGCTTTGACAACTTCAGCTTCTTGCATGTAGGGCCCCTCAGGCGTGGTGTGGGTTTGACAGGGAAAGCCGTGTTGGCAGCGCCAGCGTGACCAGCCAGCAGGTCAGCAGCATCAGCGCCGATCCCACCAGTGCATAGAGCAGACCGCCCCACTGGTACAGCAGGCCCGACATCAGCGTGCCGAAGAAGCGGCCCAGCGCGTTGGCCGCGTAGTAGAAGCCCACATCCTCGGCTGCCTTCTCGCTGCCCGCATAGGCCAGGATCAGGTAGGAGTGCACGGACGAATTGACCGCGAAGGCGAAGCCAAACAGGCCCAGTCCGCCGACCACCCACCATTGCAGGTTCGGGACCTGAAGCCACACCGCAGTGGCGATACCCACGGGGATCAGCGCCAGTGCCAGCGACCAGCCGCGCGCGGCAGGAACCTCGCTGCTCAGGCCGTCGGGGCTGCGCTTGACGAGGTTCGGCGCCAACGCCTGCACCAGGCCATAGCCGATGGTCCAGGCCGCCAGAAAGCCGCCCACCATGGTGAAGTTCCAGCCCTGCGAGTACAGGAACACCGGTACGCCGACCACGAACCACACGTCACGCGCGCCGAACAGCGCCACGCGTGCGGCGGCCAGGTAATTGATGCCCTGGTTCTTGGCGAACAGTTCCTTGGCCGACTTGGAAGCCTTGGCCTTGCCCATCATCGGCGGCACCGACAGCACCACGCCTGCGAGCACCAGCACCAGCAGGCCGGCCATGGCCCACAGCGAGTGCTGGAAATCCAGCGCCTGCAGCAGCACACCACCCAGGAAGAAGCCGAAGCCCTTCATGGCGTTCTTGCTGCCGGTGAACCAGGCCACCCACTTGAAGAGCTGGTTGTTGCCGCCGTCCTCGGCCTTGGCCTGCGCCTGCGTGACCTTGATGGCCGACTTGCTGGCGGTCTTGGTCAGGTCCTTGGCCACGCCGCAGATGCCTTGCGCCACCACCACCCAGGCCACCGACATCGCGGCCGTCCACGCCGGGTTGAGCAGCGAGAGCAGGATGAAGCCGGTTATCTGCGTGGCCAGGCCCACGGTCAGCATGCGCTGGATACCGTAGCGCGTGGCCAGCCAGCCACCGATCAGGTTGGCCAGCACACCAGCCGCCTCATACAGCAGGAACAGGAAGGCCAGCGT
>JACCDS011981785.1_pt1 | contig 11707 bp, 11 predicted proteins | sample 7446441 | NCBI WGS metagenome assembly JACCDS01 (sample SAMN15323445, study PRJNA562643) | freshwater metagenome | isolation source: river surface water | place: USA:Blue River Watershed | collected 2017-08-17 | reverse complement strand
TCCGCGCGCGGCTGCAGGGGCGGGCTTAGAGGATTCCCTCGAACGGCTGCACCCCCACCGTTTCCCCCGCCGCTACCCGACCGCGGGCCTGCTCTAGAACGATGAAGCAGTTGGCGCGGCTCATCGAGCTGAGGATGCCCGAGCCCTGCTCGCCGGTTGGCGCGACCACCCACTCCCCATCCTGAAGCGAAAGGATGCCCCGCTGAAACTCGGTGCGTCCCGGCGCCTTCTTGAGCGGGCTGGTGCAACGCACCGTGAACAGGGGCGGCGGCTCTGGGCTGCGCCCCTGCAGGCGCAACAGCGCATCGCGCACGAACTGGTAGAAGGTCACCATCACGCTCACCGGGTTGCCCGGCAGGCCGAAGAACTGCGCCCCATCGACCTCGCCATAGGCCAGCGGCCGGCCCGGCTTCATGGCGATCTTCCAGAACAGCACGGTGCCCAGGCGCGCCATCACATCTCGTGTGAAGTCGGCCTCGCCGACCGAGACGCCGCCGGAGGTGATGACGGCATCTGCGCGCGATGCCGCTTCGCGCAATGCAGCTTCAAGTGCGGCAGGTTCGTCGCGCACCAGTCCAAGATCGATTACTTCGCAATCCAGCCGCGCCAGCAACCCATGCAAGCTGTAGCGGTTGGAGTCGTGGACCTGACCGTCGCCGAGCGTCTGCCCGACCGGCACCAGCTCATCGCCGGTGGAGAAGATGGCGACACGCAGTCGCCGCCGCACCTCGACCTGGCCGATGCCGAGCGAGGCCAGCAGCCCGAGGTCGGAGGGGCGCAGCAGGCGACCAGCAGGCAGCGCGACGCCACCTTTTGCCAGATCTTCGCCAGCGCGACGGATGTTCTGGCCGGCCTGGTGGCCGGGGCCGATGGTGGCGCGGCCGTTCTCGGCCAGCACGTTCTCCTGCATCACCACGCAGTCGCAACCTGCCGGGATTGGCGCCCCGGTCATGATGCGTACGCACTGCCCGGGGGCGGCAACGCCGCCGAAGGGTTTGCCGGCGTAGGCAGTGCCGGCCACCTCGAGCGTGGTGGCGCCACTGGTGGCGAGGTCGGCGTGGCGCAGCGCGTAGCCGTCCATCGCTGAGTTGTCGTGGCCGGGCACGTCCATGGGCGAGACCACGTCAGTTGCCAGGACGCGGTCTAGCGCTGAGAGCACGGGCAGGTGCTCGGTGCCTGTGACCGGTCTGAGCCGCTCGACGATGAACTGCCGCGCACGCTCGACCGGCATGTCTTCCGGGTCGTAGTCGTCGGGGCGGATGCGCAGGATATCGGGGTTCTGGGTCATGTCTGCGTGGGCGAAGGCGGGGAGACCGCCGCAAGGTCCTCCGGCGTGTTGATGTTGGCAAATGCGGCTTCGTCGGGGAAGTGTGTTGCGACAGCGCCGATGGCGTTCTGCCAGGCGCGGATGCGGCGGCCGCCTTGCCGGACGAAATCGCGCAGGCCGGCGAGGCAGTCCTGGCGTACCAGCATAAACACCGGGTGCGCGCCCTGTTCCGTAGTAGCGAAGGCGGCCGGCGCACGGGCAGTGTTGGCGGCGGCCAGCAGGCGCGAGACCAGAGCGGGTGGTGCCGCGGGCGAGGCGCACGGTACGCAGGCGAGCCACTCGGTGCCGCAGTGCTCCAGCCCGGCCAGCACCCCGGCGAGCGGACCGGCGGTGCGGTCGCCATCGTTCACGGTGTCGGTGACCACCTCCAGGCCCAGCGCCCGGTAGGCGTCAAGGTTGCGGTTGGCGCTGAGCAGCAGTCTGGCAACCTGCGGCCGCAGGCGCTCGGCGGCGACTGCCGCCAGGGGCTGGCCGCGCAGTTCGAGCAGGCCCTTGTCGGTGCCACCCATGCGCCGGCCTTCGCCGCCGGCGAGCACCAGGCCGGTGACCCGCTCGGCTGCCGTGGTCATCAGCCGCCGGTCAGCGACATGAAGCGCACCACTGCCGGCGCCGGTTTGCGCACATCGAAATCGTGGCCGTGCGGCTTGATGCCCATGCTCTGGCGGATGGCGGCGAGCAGCGCGCCATCGGCGTCCCCCGCCGTCGCACCGCGCAGCACCGGCAGCAGCGGCAGCATGTCTTCTTGCCCCAGGCACGGGTAGAGGTCGCCGGTGGCAGTGACGCGCACGCGATTGCAGCTGTCGCAGAAATTGTGCGAATGCGGACTGATGAAGCCGACCCGTGTCTGGCTGCCGGGGATGCGCCAGTAGCGCGCCGGGCCGCCGCTGTCCTCGCCGGTTGCCACCAGCCCGAAGCGCGCTTGCAGGCGCGGCAGGACCTCGTCCTGGGTCATGCAGGTGTCGGCGCGCAGGTGGCCGGTATCGCCAAGCGGCATCTCCTCGATGAAGCTGATGTCGATGCCGCGGGCCACCGCGAAGTCGACCAGGTCCTCGAATTCGTCGTCGTTGAAGCCGCGCAGCATGACGGCGTTCAGCTTGATGCTGGCAAAGCCCGCCGCCACCGCCGCGTCGATGCCGGCCAATACCTTGCTCAGGTCGCCGACGCGGGTAATCTCGCGGAAACGATCTGGCCGCAGCGAGTCGATGCTGATGTTGACGCGTTTGACGCCGGCGTCGCGGACTGCCTGAGCCATGCCGGCCAGCTGGCTGCCATTGGTGGTGAGCACCAGCTCGCGCACGCCGGGCAGGGCACTGACGCGCTCCATCAGCCAGAGGATGTCGCGGCGGACCAGCGGCTCACCGCCCGTGAGCCGCACCTTGTCGACGCCAAGCGAGACAAACGCTTGCACCACCCGCAGGCACTCCTCCAGTGACATCACCTGTCCGCGTGGCAGGAAGGTCATGTCCTCGGCCATGCAGTAGGTGCAGCGGAAGTCGCAGCGATCGGTCACCGACAGTCGCAGGTAACGGATGCGGCGGCCGTAGTGGTCGACCAGGTCGCCGGCCTGACCGTCGGCAGTGGTTGCGGACGGTAACGAGGCCTTGGAGTGGAGTTTGGAGGGCGCGCGCATCAGGCCGTGATTCTAGGCCGGCGTGCTAGGATTGACACGTTCCAGGTGCCCGCGCCGACACGCGGCGGGTGAAACAGGGAAGCAGGTGTGACGCCTGCGCTGCCCCCGCAACGGTAAGTGACGAGCGGGGTCGCCAAACGCCACTGGGCAACCGGGAAGGCGGCGACCCCCGGACGCAAGTCCGCGCCACGAGCCCGGAGACCGGCCTGGGACCTGGTCCGCGCGTCCGCGCGGCACCGGCAAGGCGAGCCGCAGGGCCGCCGTTCCGACTTTGGCGTACGGGGTTCTTGCGCCGGCTGAATGAAGGTGCATCCCCATGTCCAGTTTCACCCTTGGCCGGCGCCGGCGCGCGCGGCTTTTTGTCGTATTCCCCGCCTCTCTCCTGGCCAGCGTAGTGGCTGCTGCCCCCGATTCGCCATCGACCGGTCAACGGCCCGCGTCGCTCACAGATGCCCCGGTCGTGGTCACAGCGACGCGCCAGCCCTTCCATATCGAGGAGGCACCCTTTGCGGTGGAGGTCTATAACCGTGGCGACCTTGACCGCTCCGGTGCGGCCAACTTTTTGGATTTTCTCGCCAGCCAGACATCGCTCACGGTTTTGCCCGGATTCGGCAACCCCAACCAGCGACTGATCGATATGCGCGGATTTGGCTTGGAGTCGGGATACCAGAACGTGGTCATCAGCGTTGACGGTTATCGCCTCAACGACATCGACTCGGCAACCCAGTTTCTCGGCAACATCCCGCTTGCGTCGATCGAGCGGGTCGAGATCGTCCGTGGCGCAGGTGGCGTGACGGGCGGCGAGGGGGCCATGGCGGGCACCATCAATATCGTCACCCGTGAGTACAACGGAGCATCGGTGCGTGGGCACCTCGGCAGCAACGGCCAGCGTGCTGGTACCGTCTCCATCGGCCAGAGCCGCGAGCGCTACAGCTTCAGCCTCGACGCCAGCCATGACGAGCGGGATGGTCTGGCACAACGCGATAACCGCGGCCAACGCGACGAGAACAAACTCGACACCCTGAATGCGCGTGGTCGCTTCCGTCCCACTGACTGGCTGGAACTGCGCGCCGGGATCAGCGGTTACGACAGCTTGGCGATTTACCGAGAGGCGATTCCGCGGGGTCTCATCGACTCGCGGCCTACTGCGAATGCCGGCGCGATCGGTGTCTACAACCGGCAGGACGCCGACAGCACCCGTTTCACGCTGGGGTTTTTAGCTGACCTTGGGGGCGGGTTCTCCCTTGAGTACGATCACAACGGCGAAGACAAGACTTACGCTTTCAGCAGCCCGTTCGCCTTCGTTTCCGATTACCGCTACGAGTCCGACCGTGCTCTGCTGCGCTGGTCCGAGGGGCGGCTGAGCCTGGTGGCCGGCTACGACAACCTGCGCGGCCGCAGGGGTGGATTTGCTGCGATCGAGAAGGACACGCGGGGCATCTTCGGTCAGGCAGTGTTTCGGATGGGCAGCACAACGCTGTCTGGCGGTCTGCGTCGCGAGCGCATCGACTATGCGTATGCCGACTCGGCCTCACGCTTGGCCGACGAGGAGCGTCTGACGCTCTGGGACGCCGGCATCAACCATCGCATCGACGGCCGCTTCAACGTTTTCGCCAGCTATGCACGTGGTGCCCAGTCTCCCGATATCGACCGGTTCTTTACCTTCAACTCGGTCACCTTCGAGCAGACCTTCAACGGGCTGATCAACCCGGCGCGCTCTGACACCCTGAGCACGGGTGTCCGCTACGCCTACGATGGTACTCGGCTCGACGTGACCGGTTTCTACGCGCGTGTGCGCGATGAGATCTATGGGGTTGCGGTGGCGCCGCCGCTGTTCTTCGTCAACACCAACCTGGACCGCACCCATAAATATGGTGCCGAGGTGCAGTGGGTGCAGGCCTTGGGGGAATCCCTTCAGGGCCGCCTTGGCTACACCTGGACCCAGGCCGTCATCGACCAGGAGTCGGCCGATCCGGCAACCGGTCAGCCGGCTATACGCAATCGCGATCTGCCGGGCGTCCCGCGACACGGCCTGACGCTCTCGCTGGACTGGCGCATCGACGCTGCCACGCGCCTCAACGTCAGCCACATCTATCGCTCCACGGCCTTTGCTATCGGCGATTTCGACAACAACGGCTTGCGGCAACGGCCCTACCAGTTCACCAACCTGCTGCTCAGCCGGCAGATCGATGCTCGTTGGCAAGCGTTCGCCGCCATCGACAACCTCTTCGAGGAGCGTAATGGGCTCTACACCGCCGAGGGACGGTCGGCGTTCCCGTCGGATTACACCCGCCTGTGGCGTTTCGGCCTTCGCGCCGAGTTCTAGCGCGGTGCTATCATCAATTCCATGAAAGACCTCGCAATGTTCCGTGACTCGCGCATCACCTCTGGGCTTGGCTTGGCAGTGCTTTTGGCGGCCACCCGCTTCGACCACTTCGGTGCCGTCCCCGACGCCAGCCTGGCGGTCTTTCTGACCGGCGGCATGCTGCTGGGTGGGGCGATCCCGTTCGCTGCAATGTTTGCGTTGGCGTTCGCTGTCGATCTGGCTGCCGTCGAGTTTGAAGCGTGGCGCGCCTACTGCATGACGCCCGCCTACTGGGGCCTGGTGCCGACCTACGCCATGCTCTGGTGGGGTGGTGCCTGGCTCGGCAGGGCTGCCGACCCGCTGCAGGCTCGGCGTCTGTTGCCGGCCGGTCTGGGCTTGTTCAGCGTCGCCTTCGTCGTCTCCAACATCACCTGGTGGGCTTTCTCTCACCGCTTCGACATGTCCTTTAGCGACTTCTGGCTGTCCGTGGCGCGGTATTACCCGGCTTACGTCGGCTCGGGTGCTCTGTACCTGGCGCTCGCGGCGCTGGTCTCGCGCACCGCTGCGCCGGTGTATCACTCGGCAGGCTGAGCCGGCTCATGGACAGCGACGCGTTCGCCCGTCTCGAGCAGCGCGTCACCGCACTGGTGGCCGAACTGCAGCGGCAGCGCGAGCGGAACCGCGAACTGGGTGCCGAGAACGAGTCGCTGCGCAGTCGTGTCGAGCAGGCGCGACGCAGGCTCGATGCCCTGATCGAGTCGACCGCCGAGGAGCGCTGACCAGATGCCCAGCATCGACGTCTCCATCATGGGTCGTGACTTCCGCCTCGCCTGCGAGGCCAACGAGGAGTCGACCCTGCGCGAGGCGGTTGCGTACGTCGACGCGCGCATGCGCGAACTCCGTGACGCCGGCAAGGTGGTCGGCGTCGAGCGCATCGCCATGATGGTCGCACTCGACCTGGCACACAGCCAGATCACCGGTGCCGGCCCGGCTTCAGTCAATACGCCTGCCGCAGTCGGCAGGCGGCTGCAGGCCATGGTCGAGCTGATCGACCAGGCGCTTGCGGTACAACCGTCTTCCCCGGCTTCTGCGGTTCAGTTGCAGATTCTTTGAACCGATAAGCTCTGCTTAGGCCGCCAGGCTTTGAACATGGGTGTGTGGATCCCACGCGGAATCCCCCGAAATGTTCGCCCGGAAGGCCGACTTGAACCTCTGGGTTCAAGATGCGCAGCTGCGCCGCGGTGTGCCGGGGATTCTTACGTCGAATGGACCTCATCCTCTACATCCTGACCGGGACCGTCTCCGGCTTCCTTGCCGGGCTGCTCGGCATCGGCGGCGGGCTGATTATCGTCCCGGCGCTGGTCTACACGCTGCCGCATGCCGGATACGGGCCGGATGTGCTGGTGCAGACGGCCATCGGCAGCTCGCTTGCGGTGATCGTCTTCACCGCCATGTCGTCCATACGCGCTCACCACCGCGCCGGCTATGTCGAGTGGGCAGTGGTGCGCGCCACTGCACCCGGCGTCTGCGTCGGTGCGCTGGGGGGTGCGGTGCTGGCCGGGCATCTGTCCGGGCAGGTCCTGCGCGTGATCTATCTGCTGTTCCTTCTGGCGGCGGCGACACAGATGCTGCTCGAACTGCGGCCCAAGGGCGGCGCTGCACCAGGCAGCGTCGGCTTTCTGGCGGCGGGTCTGGTCATCGGCGTCTTCAGCAGCCTGGTCGGCATCGGCGGCGGCACGCTGTCCACGCCGTTTCTGCTGTGGTGCCGACGCACCATCCATACAGCAGTCGCGTCATCGGCCGCCATCGGTCTGCCGATCGCGGTATCGGGTAGCGTGGGTTTCGTGCTGGCGGGACTCGACCGGACAGGTTTGCCCCCCGGCTCGACCGGCTTTGTCGCCTGGCCAGCGGTTCTGGTCATCGGTGGCGTCTCGGTGCTGCTGGCGCCGCTGGGTGCCGCCGTGTCGCATCGGGTACAGCAGAGGCCGCTCAAGCGACTGTTCGCCTGCCTGTTGCTGCTGCTGGCAACACGGATCGCCTACGAATTGGTAACGAGCCAGACCGGCTGAGGCCCAGGTCAGAACGGGCCTCGCGGGTCGTGATGCTTCCCGGCCAATCAGACGAAGGTATCGACCAAGCCGTTGCCACCGCGTGTCGTGGTGTCTGCGGCCAGGCCGCCAGCGTTGCTGATCGATGCCGCCATGAGGCCAGGCTGGCCAGAGCCGTTACCACCGGATCCGCCTTGGCCGCCCTGCTGCGGCAGGTGTTCGCGGCCGACAGACGTCTGGCCCAGGCTAAGCCCCTGCGAGGCGAAGCTGCTGGCGAGGACCGGCAGCGCCTGCTGGATGGCTTCCCGAGTCTGCGGTTGGACTGCTGCGAAACTCACCGCCGCCTGGTCGCCGCTCATCAGAATGCGAACTTCGATGGGACCCAGTTGTGGCGGGTTGATCTGCAGTGTCGCAGCGGTGAAGCGGTTGTTGGCGACCCATGCCAGACGGTCGCCGAATTCCGCAGCCCAACGGCTGGCCTGTTGCATCGGCGCGTTCAGGCTCAGGGAGACCGGCTCGGGCGTGTCTGTGGGCATGCCCGCGGGCTGAACTTGCACCGCCTGATTGTTCGGCGCATCTGCCAGCGCTGCGATCGCGCCGAGCGGTTCCTCGGCATTGGCCTCGCCACCCACGATACCCAGGTTGGCCGAACCAGACATACCCGCAAGCTTTGCGTCCAGAGACTGCAGCGCTTGATCGAGCTTTGCCGTCAACTGGGTGGTGGCATCCTGAACCAGCGCGCGATCGGCCAGAGCCGTGGCGAGCGAGTCGGGGCGAACGTTCAACCACACCGACATCTCGGGGGTCTCTGTCGTCGTCAGGGGCTCGCCGAGTGGGGAGAGCGCTGTCGCCGCATCTTGTGCCGTCTGCGGTTGCAGGGCCACGGCAACGAAGCCCGCGCTGGCAATTCTTGCCGGATCGACCGGCGGCTGTGCTGCAAGATCCGCCGCCTTGAAGACGCCGGTTGCTGGCAGATTGACAATGGCATTGCCGATCGCGCGGTCCACCGCCAGCGCCACCGGTGCGGGCGCAAGCGCCACCTGCGCAGATGCCGGCAGCTGCTCGGTCGTGCTCGCCTCGATGGCCGGCGCAACATTGGGCAAGCCGTTGGTGGGAATGGCGAAATCGCTGTCGCTGGCGGCTGGTGCCTGCACTGGCGCGGTGGCATTTTCATTAACCGCCGGCAGTGCGGCTGTGACTGATGCGGGCGCCTCGGCGCGCAACGGCGCAACCGCCGTGAGGTCGGTTGCGGCGGGAGTGGCGGGCGCCGGCAAGAGAGCTTGTGTCTGCGCCAAACCCTTGTTATCGCTGGAACCGGGGACAACAGGCGCGGCGGCGGCAGCGGCCTGTGCGATGGCCTGGATGGCGCTGTCCGCAGTGGTGCTGACTTCTGCTGCCGTGACCTGAACATTGACCGGGGTGACAGGGACCTGGACAGGGGCCGCCGCGATCTGCGGGGCTTGTTGGGTGCCGTCTGTGGCGGCCGGCTGCGTCTGGAAGCCAGACACCGGCTGTGCGCCATCCTCAGCGCCGCTACGCGCCGCGGGTGCGCCTGGCGCTTCCGCCGGCAAGTCTTTGTCTTTGCTGGCAACTATCGGTTCTTCGGAGGCCTCGTCGGGAGCCCTGCGCGGTTGCCGATCGGGCGCCTGTGTCTCGCGAACGTCGGCACGCGCGGATTCGCGCGCGGAACGCATCGCTTCGGCGAATTCGGCACCTGACTCGCCGTTGCGTCCAGCATCGATAGGGCCGCGCGACGAGGTTTTGCCGCTTGGCGAGGGCGCTACTGGCTTGATCAGATCCTGCGGAGTTTCCATGGCTCTTCAACCGGCTCGGAATGTTGTCGCGTTGAGATAAGCAAGAGTTGGGCCAGGTATGCGATCTGCCGTTTTGGCGAACAGTCGGGTCCGCGACTTGTCCGACCCACCATGCCAGCGACGCCGACATCTGCCAAGACCCTGCTGTGGTTCAAGCGCGACCTGCGCGTGCACGACCACGCGGCCCTGCTCGCCGCGAGTGACTCGGCAGAGATGCTGGCGGTCTTTGTCTGGGAGCCCGCGGTCCACGGCGGCGATGATAGGGCGCCTGACGATGTCTCTGGCCGCCACCGCCATTTCATCAGGCAGAGCCTCGACGACCTTCGCGTGGCCCTGCATGCCATCGGCGGCGAGCTGCTCGAGTTGCAGGGCGATGCCACTCAGGTGCTGGCGGCGGTCCACGCGGTGTGGCCGTTCGGCCGACTGGTGTCGCATCAGGAGACGGGTAACGGTGCCACGTTCGATCGTGACCTTCGTGTTGCGCAGTGGTGCCGCGAGCACAACGTGGCCTGGGACGAGTTTGCGCAAGACGGCGTGATCCGCCGGCTCCGGTCGCGCAACGGCTGGTCCAAGCGCTGGGACACGCGCATCCGGCGGCCCTTGCTTGCAGGCCCTGGACGCCTGCCTCCGGCCCCTGCCGGTATTGCCCGGGTGCTTGCGACCCGGGGTGCCGAGTACGATCGGGGCGCATCGACCAAGGCGCTTGTGGTGACCGAGTTCGCACAGCCAGGCGGCTCAGCCGCCGCGCATGCGACATTGGGCGACTTCCTGTACCGCAACGGTGAGACCTACCGCACCGGCATGTCGAGCCCGCTCACAGGCACCGACGTCTGCTCGCGCATCTCGCCGCACCTGGCCCACGGCACGCTGTCGTTGAGCCAGGCGGTTGCGGCGCTCAAGGTACGCCGCGAGGCCTTGCACGCCGAGCCGCCATCGCCGGCTCGCAGCCGCTGGCTGGCCTCGCTCAAGAGTTTCGAGGGGCGGCTCTACTGGCACTGCCACTTCATGCAGAAACTGGAGTCCGAGCCCTCGATCGAGCACCGCAACATGGTCCGCGCCTTCGATGGCATGCGCGAGGACGCTTTCAACCGCGAGCATTTTGAGCGCTGGGCCGCCGGCCAGACCGGCTATCCGCTGGTCGACGCCTGCATGCGTATGCTCACCGCCACCGGCTGGCTCAACTTTCGCATGAGGGCGATGCTGGTCTCGTTCGCCGCTTTCCCGCTCTGGCTGCACTGGCGCGAGCCCGGCCTGCACCTGGCGCGGCTGTTCACCGACTACGAGCCGGGCATCCACTGGAGCCAGATGCAGATGCAGTCGGGCACCACCGGCATCAACGCGGTGCGCATCTACAACCCGGTCAAGCAGGCGCACGACCACGACCCGGACGGCGTGTTCGTTCGCCGCTGGTGCCCGGAACTGGCGGCGCTGCCGACCGAGTGGCTGTTCGAACCGTGGAAGCTCCCTGCCGGGCTGCAGCAGCACTTTGGCGTGCAGATCGGACGCGACTACCCTGCGCCGGTGGTGGACTTTGCACTGGCGACGCGTGCCGCACGCGAGCGCATGGCGGCGTTTCGCCGGCGCGACGAGGTGCGCGGCGAGGCTGCCCGAGTGATGGCACGGCATGGCAGTCGCAAGAGTGGCATCCGCCAGCGCGGCGAGCGGCCGCGGTCCACGCCTGGCGAGGCGGCTGGCGGCAACGCCGGGCCGGTCAAGGCGCGCGGCGGGCGTGGGCGGGTGGTCGCGGCGCCATCGCCGCAGCTTGGCTTCGATTTCGGTGAGGAGGGCGGTTGATGGGTGACAAGAGCGGCGCCAAGCGCGACTTTGCCGGCAACAAGTCCTTCCTGCCGAGCAAGCCCTGCGTGGCCTGTGGCCGGCCCATGACCTGGCGGAAGAAGTGGGAGAAGAACTGGGACCAGGTGAAGTACTGCTCGGATGCCTGCCGCAAGAAGGGTGACGCGCGATGAGCCTGCGCAACCTGGTGCTGGTGCTGGGCGACCAGCTCGACGGCAATTCGTCCGCGTTCGACGGCTTTGACCCGGCGCAGGACCGCATCCTCATGGTCGAGGCGCTCGGCGAGAGCCAGCGCGTCTGGTCGCACAAGGCGCGGACCGTGATCTTCCTTGCGGCGATGCGCCACTTTGCCGATGCGCTGCGAGGGCGTGGCTGGCCGGTCACCTACCACACGCTGGACGACACGCCGCAGGGCGGACTGGTCGAGGTCATCGCCCACCATCTGGCCACGCTGCAGCCGCGGACGCTGGTCTGTGTCGAGCCGGGTGAGCAGTGGCTGGAGGCGGCACTGCAGAGTGCCGCGGCGGGGGCTGGCTGCGCGGTCGAGTTGCGCCTCGACACGCACTTCATGGTCAGCCGCGCCGACTTCATGCGTTGGGCGCAGGGCTACAAGCAGCTGCGCATGGAGTTCTTCTACCGGCACGTGCGCAAGCAGACCCGCATCCTGATGGACGGCGACGAGCCAGCCGGTGGCGCCTGGAACTACGACGCCGAGAACCGTGCGAGTTTTGGCAAGCAGGGTCCCGGGCTGGTGCCAGCACACGCGGGTTTTCCGCCGGATGCCGTCAC
>JACCDS010526927.1_pt1 | contig 11707 bp, 9 predicted proteins | sample 7446441 | NCBI WGS metagenome assembly JACCDS01 (sample SAMN15323445, study PRJNA562643) | freshwater metagenome | isolation source: river surface water | place: USA:Blue River Watershed | collected 2017-08-17 | reverse complement strand
TGCTATCATGAATTCTATTTGAACCATACAAAAATTTGCCATCTGGCGAAACATGAATATCTGCGCAAGACTTTCCACCTGTATAATCTGCTGACAAAGTACTAATCGTTTGAAAAGCCTCAAGCGAACCTTTTTTATAATTAAAGCCCGTGATTTCTCCACTTAATTCCTGAATAACATAAGCAAACTTTTTGTTAGGATGAAAAGTGAAATGTCTAGGGCCTGTACCGTCTTTTACTTTGGTGAAAGCTGGATTTCCAGCATTTAATTTGCCAGTTTTAGCATCCAATTTATAAGTAACGATTTTATCAATTCCTAAATCAGGCACAAAAATATCTAAATTGTTAGGAGCAATGTTAATTGAATGCACATGTGGTTTGTCTTGTCGGTTCATGTCTACACTTTTTCCTTCGTGTTGGATGGTTTGAATTGGTGCAGCAATACCACCATTACTTTCTACAGGCAAAATACTTAGGCTCCCAGCCCCATAATTCCCCACAATTACCCATTTGCCAGTTTTATCAACTGCTACATGGCAAGGCCCAGAACCATTGGCAGATTGCGTGCTCAATTGTGTTAACTCGCCTTTTGTTTTATCGAATTCAAATGCATAAACCGCTCCGCCACTACCGATTTCTCCAACAGAATATACATATTTTTGATTAGGGGAAATCGCCAGAAAAGCGGGATTCTTTAAGTTTTTAGCAATACTAATTGCTTGGAAATTACCAGTTTCACTATTGAATTTATAGACATAAATTCCTTCACTTTTTCCAGAAGTATAAGTGCCTACCAATAAATAAAATTCTTTTGAAGGAAGTATTTTTGATTTTACAGTGGCAAAAGTAATAGTTTGTAACAGTACAAAAAGTACCAATAATAATTTAGCTTTAATATTCATAATTAGGAGATTTAGGATGAATTGGATGATGGCTGAAAGATAAGTATTTTTCAGTTTTTACTTGTAGAGTATTGTAAGGACAGATTTTACTCAATTTTGCCAAAATCTTGTTGAATTTATCTTTTAAGATTTATTGAGGATTATTTTCTACAAAAAAGCATTATTCTCTTTGGTATAATTATTTACACATGCTTTTTGATTAAATTATTAACAACATTAACATGAAAAAACTCTTATTCAGTGCTCTAATACTCCTTTTTGTGGGTGTAAGTACTTCGGTAAAAGCTCAAGGGCAGTACAAGTCAGCTTTAGGTATTCGTTTGGGGAATACAAACGGGATTACATTCAAAACTTTTGTGAATAACAAAGATGCAGTTGAAGTAATTGGTTCATTCCGTTATGATGGTTTTGGTTTAACAGGACTTTATGAAGTACACGGCCGAGCTTTCAATTCAAGAGATTTTAACTGGTTCATTGGTGGTGGTGGTCACGTGTATGTTTGGGGTGATAAACGTCCAGGCTTTTTGGATAGAAATCAAACAACTGTATTAGGTTTGGACGGTATTTTAGGTTTAGAAGCTTACGCTAGAACCATTCCTTTAGCTGTCAGTTTGGACTGGAAACCAGCAATCAATATCATTAATTACAGTAGTTTTTGGGCAGATGAAATTGCATTATCTGTAAGATATACTTTCTAAGATTTTAAGGAAAAAAGCAAGCCCTACGGAAGCGTACTTCGTAGGGCTTATTATATATAGCTAGTTTGTTTGCTTAGATTTCTACTTCAATTCTTTTCTTGAATCCTTTCTTATGTTCATCAATCGGCATTACGATTTTCCATTGATGATTAAAGTATCTTGCAGAAATTTTTTCTAGATCAACAAAGTTCGGTAGCATGATTTGTCCGATGGTTTGTGGAACAAAATTTTGCGCCTCTTCTTCCTCTACTTTTTTTAAAACAGGTTGCAAAGTGTAGAGCAATAAACGATTGTCCTCAATGTCTATTTGAAGGTGATCAGCACTTAATCCTGCTACTTTTACAAACACTTCAAAAGCGTTTTCTGTTTGATTTACTTGAATATTTGGTTCGGCTCTGCCGCCACTCAATGTGTTATTAAAATCAATATTGGCTAATATATCTCTCGGAATTTCTATTTTCTTGTCCATCATATTTACGCTTTTAAGGGTCAATCAGATTTATTCAAAGTCTTTTCTACTTTATTACAAATGATATACCAGTGGAATTTTGCAGACAAAATGACTTGTATTGAATTTGTATTCAGTCATAATGTCAATATTTTTGTTTTTAGTCTCAAAATAGGAGTTGTTTTGGCAATAAATAGCTCGAGGGATTTTTCATTTGAGCATACTTCGTTTGTAACTTTATGATATATTTTAAAATCAAAAAAATCGATGACTTACGTTGAATTTAAAGAAAGCCTTTCAGAACCACTTGCGCCTACCTCTGTGCACGAACTTTTGATAGCGCTGTGGTATGACGCAAAAGATGATTGGGAAAAAGCGCACGAGATTGCACAAAGCAATGAAGGAAAGAAAAACTATGACCAATTACACGCTTACTTGCATAGAAAAGAAGGCGATAATTGGAATGCCAAATATTGGTACACTCGTGCAAAATCGTCAGTTTTTGTAGGTTCGCTCGCTGAAGAGTGGGAAATGTTGACAAAGCAGTTTTTGACTCTCTAAGTTTTACCTACCTTTGTGCAAAATATGCATTAGTGTTTACTGTATTTTTTCTTGTTGAAGACTTTCAAGAAAACTAGCATTATTATCTTAATTATGACCAAAATTACCCAATACATCGAGCAAGCAAAAGGTAAAACCTTGTTTTCAATCGAAATCATTCCACCAGTAAAAGGGGAGAGCATTCAGTCGTTAATGAGTAATATTGAACCTTTGATGGAATTTAAACCGCCTTTTATTGAGGTAACGTATCACCGTGAGGAATTTCTTGAAAAAATAGTGAATGGACAAATTGATAGAATTCCGATTCGTAAACGCCCAGGAACAGTAGGGATTTGTGCCAGTTTGATGAATCGTTTCCAGGTTGATGCTGTTCCCCATGTAATTTGCGGAGGTTTTACCAAAGAAGAAACGGAAGACTTCCTTTTTGATTTACACTATTTGGGCATTGACAATGTATTAGTACTCCGTGGTGACCCTGTAAAAGGAAATCCAGCTTTCACACCCGAAAAAGGCGGTCATGCCTTTGCCAGTGATTTATTGCAACAAGTGGTAAGAATGAATAACGGAGAACTTTTGCATGAAGAAACACAAGCTTCGCCAACCAATTTTTGTATCGGTGTGGCTGGTTATCCAGAAAAGCATTTTGAAGCACCAAATTTTAATACTGATTTTGCTTATTTAAAGAATAAAGTAGCATTAGGTGCAGATTATATTGTTACACAGATGTTTTTTGATAACCAAAAATACTTCGATTTTGTAAAGAAATGTCGTGAAGAAGGAATCAATGTACCGATTATTCCTGGTTTAAAACCGCTTGCTACTAAAAAACAGTTGACAGTTTTGCCAAGAATTTTCCATTTAGATATGCCAGAGGATTTGGTAACAGCAGTAACAAATTGCAAAACCGACAAAGACGTTAAGCAAGTAGGAATAGAATGGTGTATTCAGCAATGTAAAGAATTAATGGCTTTTGAAGCACCAATACTTCATTTTTATACAATGAGTAAATCTGAAAGTACAAAAAAAATTGCGGAAGCGATTTTTTAATTATTTCATGGAAAAATATTTTTTATTTTTAAAAGAAGAGTCTTTTTTAGAATAGGCTCTTCTTTTTGTTTTATCAAAAACATTTATTCTCAAAAAATAAAGTATTTTTGAGAAATCGATAGAATCCTCTTTGTCCAATCAAAATTTAATATTCATGTTTGTGCTATTCTTTAGTTGATTTTATCTAACGAAAGAATGGTTTGCTCACAGGTAAAATGTCATGAATCATACATTTACTAAATTTCTTATATCGTTTTTTCTTAAAAGAAATATCTTTTTGAGTTTGGCTTTTTTATGTTTTGGAATTACATCTTTGTTGTATGTGATTATTGGAAATGAACAAGGAAAAACACGGGAAGAAAAGTATTTGTATGATATTCAGTATAACGTAAATCGTGAAATTCAACAATCGAATTCAGATATCGATAAAGTAACAAGTGCAATTAGTAAAATCAAAAATGTAAGATTTAGTGATTTCAATACGCCAGCTGAGTTCCCATATTTTGTTTTTCAGAATGGTACGTTAATCTATTGGTCTGATAATCAGTTTATACCAGACTATAGTTTTATAAAGGGGGATTACGTCACTAAAGTTATTCAACTAGAAACAGGAAAGTCGATCTTAACGAGACGATTAGTGCAGCAAGGTGCTAAGAACTTTGAGATTTTCTCGGTTATTAACTTAAATCTATCCAAAGAATATAGTGGAAATAAGCAAAAAGAAGTTTTTAATGCAAAAATTTTTAAAGTAGAACCTCACGAAATTCGGAGTGTTGTTTCTTCTAATAATTTATTCAATATTTATACTGCTTCAAAAAGTTTCTTGTTTTCTGTTGTTTTAGATAAAACTGAAGCGTTGAACCATCAGGTTATTCCTGATTTAGCCATTATTGCAGGTATATTATCATTACTATTTTTGATAATTTATATTTTTACTTGGATATGGTATTTCAATAATAGTCAGCAATACTTTTATTCTTTTTTAATTCTTGGTAGCTTTTTGTTGATTTTGAGAGGTTTGATGCTTTGGTTCTCTTTTCCATTTATTGTTAGCAATTCGGCATTATTCAATCCTCAACTTTTTCATATTTCTATTTTTTCTCCTTCTTTAGGCGATTTGCTCCTTAATTTGCTTTCATCAACCATTATTTTATTCTACTTGATTAACTACTTCTACAAAATGAAAGCCTATTACTGGGTATTAAACCTTGAGAAAGTTTACAAGAAAATAATTTCGGTAATCCTTTTGATACTCAGTTTTGGCATCACCCAACTTACATATCAGGTGTTGGTGGATATTTATCAAAAATCAAATTATGAGCTTAGTTTAGCTTTGAATGTTGAAATCTGGGAAAAACCATTAATGCTCTTTTCGGTTTTGGTATATATTTTTATCTCATTAGTTTACTTTTTGAGTTGTCATTTTTTAGTCATTTTATTGATTAAGTTAAATCGTAAATCAATAAAATGGTTATACTTTTTAGTCGGAATCTCATTTGTTTCGCTTGGTACGTTAGCTTATTTCTTCTCGAATTTCAATTGTATCATTTTCGGAATACACAGTATTTATGTTTTGGTGCTTTTTTTTACAACTTTTCCCCGCTATTTATACACTTTCCGATACCAAACTTCAGTCTATTTTTTTTGTGGGGCATTTGCTTGTGCAGGAATCGGGAGTTGTGTTGTGATTGAACAACAAGCAGAGCGAGAAGTAAATCAGAAAAAAGAATTTGCCAAAAGATACTTTGATGAAAACGATGTAAAAGCTGAGCTTCTTTTAAGCAAAGCAAGTATTGCCATTGGGGGAGATTCGATGGTGAGAAATTTGATGAAGTCAGAATTTTTACCTCGAGAACAAGTAGAAAACTATATTAACCACAAGTTGTTGGATAGTTATTTTTCTTATTATGATGTGGAAATTTATGTTTTTGATGCTTCAGGGAAATCTTTAGACAGTAATGATGAAATAGAAAATTATGAAACATTTGAAAGAATTTTCAGGCTTCCAAGATACCAAACCAATAATCCCAATTTATACTTTATCAATGATTTAGCGGTTTATGCTGGAAAACAGTACTTCAATTTTATTCAATTATTTGATAAGGAGAATCTTTTGAGTGGTTATTTAATTATAGATTTAAAAAAGAAACAAGGATTTTCTGATCAATCAGCTTACACTGATTCGCCAATTATTTCGGCTGATAAGTCAGAGTCAAATAGTTTTAGTTATGCCATTTACGAAAAAGGGAAAATCATAAAAACTGGTGGCAAGAGTTTTAATTATGAGCGAAAATTATCTAAAGAAAATCTCTTAGGAAAGCAAATTCTTACTTCAGGCATAGAAGAAAACGGATTTAAACATTTTGGCTTAATAGGTAAAAATGGACGAGCTATCGTTGTATCTTCAGAAAGCCCGAGTATTACTGCAATGTATGCCAATTTTTCTTTTCTATTCCTGATTTTGGTATTTACAATTGTTCTGGTGATTTTGTTTTATGCGGTGCGTTATGGTTTTTCAAATATGAATATTAATATCGCCAGTAAAATTCAAATCTACTTGAATGTTGCTTTTCTACTACCACTTATTCTTGTTGTGAGTATTACTTTGAGCATTATTAGTGCTAAGTTTATTGAAAGTCAGGAGAATGGTTATCAAAGTCAAACCGAGAGTGTTGGTATAAATTTAATGCCAGCTGTTGATAGATATCTGCAAGGCAAAATGAGTAAAGAGTTTTTGTCGGATACCATCAATAGTATTTCTACTAGTTCTCGGAAGTATATTAGTGTTTTTGATAAAAATGGATATTTACTTGCAAGTAATAAGCCTTTGAGCTTTGAAACGGGCTTTATTTCTTCGTACATTAATCCGGTTGCCTTTACTAAACTAATCGATGAAAAAGAAGAGAAAGCTATTTTGACAGAAAATATACGAGACTTTTCATTTAAGACTTCTTATTTAGCTTTAAAATCAAATGAAGGTAAGCTTTTGGGAATTGTGTGTATTCCCAATTATAATTCAAAAACTTTTTTTGCAAAAGAAGTAAGCGCTGTGATTGGCTCATTGTTGAATACATTTACGACAATATTTTTAGTTTTGTTATGGTTTTCGTACTTGGCTTCTAATATTTTGGTAGTTCCTTTGCAGTTGATTACCAATAAGTTAAGAAAGATTGATTTAAGTAAACCTAGCGAGCCACTCCTTTGGCGTTCTGATGATGAAATTGGTGTTTTGGTGAAGGCGTACAATGATATGCTGGTTAAATTGGAGCAATCAAAAGCAGCCCTGACTGATGCCAATAAACAATCTGCATGGCAACAAATGGCCAAACAAGTAGCTCACGAAATCAAGAATCCACTTACTCCGATGAAATTATCGTTACAGTTATTGTTACGCAAAATTTCCAGAGGTACGGAATTAGATTTAGCCCAAGTGAAAAGTCAGATAGAATCCTTAACGGCTCAAATAGATAATCTTTCATACATCGCTACTTCGTTTTCGGATTTTGCAAGATTACCCATTCCTAAAAATGAAGTTTTTGATTTTACTACTGAAACCCGAAAGGTTGTCAATTTATTTATGGAAGATACGCAACTAAATATGCAAATTTTAATGCCTAATAAAAAAATTGAAGTTGTGGGCGATAAACAATTGACAGGAAATATCATTAAAAACTTGATCATGAATGCAATTCAGTCGATTCCCACAGAAAGAAAACCCGAAGTGCTCATTAGTGTGGAATTAAGTATGGAAGCCGTAACATTTAGTATCGAGGACAATGGAATTGGAATTCCTGTAGAGCACCAAGCGAAAATTTTCATGCTCGATTATTCCACAAAAATACAAGGTTCAGGCGTTGGATTGGCATTAGCCAAATGGGTTGTAGATAATGCCAAAGGCAGTATTTGGTTTGAAACTGTTGAAAACAAAGGCTCTAAGTTTTACTTTACGCTTCCTTTAGCTGTGTAGAAGTAACTAGAAGTTATTTCATTTTACCTCTTTTAACTAAATAGGCAGAAAGGATTTGTTCAAATCCCTCGGCAATGTCAGCCTCAATAAAATCTATTTTATATTGGCCACAACGAAGCCTTAATTCTTTGTAAAATTGTTGTAAGGTTTTTTGGTAAGCTAGTTTTACTTGACTAGGATTTAGTTTTAAACTTTCGTTGGTTTCTATATCAATAAATTCATAAGGTCGGTCTTCGAATTCAAAGTCAGATTCCGTTTTTTTGTCGGTAACATGAAAGATGAGTACTTCATGCAAATTATGTTTTAGATGTTGTAACGACGAAAATATTTTTTCGGCGTTTTCAATATCATCAAACATATCGCTAAAAATAATCACCAGAGAGCGTTTGTGAATACTTTCTGCAATTTGATGAATAACGGAAGCAACTTCAGTTTTTTTATTTTCTTTAGGTTTTTGAAGCAGATTTTGTAAATCTAAAAATACTTTATGAATGTGCGATGGCGTAGATTTTACAGGTGTTTGAATTTCAATGCCTGATGAAAACGTGATGAGGCTAATGGCATCTTTTTGTTTTTGGAGCATATAAGCCAAAGCTGCTGCAGCCATTGTAGAAAATACAATTTTCCCATTTGTTTGCTCAGGATAATACATTGAAGAAGAAGTATCAATCATTAAATGACAGCGCAAATTAGTCTCTTCCTCGTACCTTTTTGTGTATATTCTATCGGTTTTAGCAAATACCTTCCAGTCGATATGCCGAGTACTCTCACCGTTGTTGTACAAACGGTGTTCAGCAAACTCTACCGAAAAGCCATGAAATGGCGATTTATGAAGTCCTGTAATAAAGCCCTCAACCATTTGTTTGGCCAAGAATTCTATATTTCCATATTGTCGTATTTGTGCTAAATCCATAAAATTTGAATTGAAGGAACTGTTTATTTTAAATTTTTCGGTGGAATCGCCTTTGGTTTAGGCTTTGCTTTAATGGCTTGTTTTGCTTTTATCTTTTGTTTGGAAAGCTTTCTTAAGTAGGAATTTACCTTTAATCGTCGGTGTTTTAGGTTTGGGTATTTTCTTTTTTGCCAATTTTTTTTCAGGCGATAATAACGTTGATATTTTAACTTCGTTTTTTGGTAAAATTTAGATTCAAAGCGTGGCGGAGCAACTAATCTCAAGGAATCATAAGGTTCAAGCATTATATCTCCATCAAAACCCACTACTTTTAAACGTACTTTAGTAAGGCCTTTGGTGGTCATTTTTAGCCACTTAGCTGGATTTTCCGTTAAATCTATAATCCTGCCAGGTTTAAAAGGACCTCGGTCATTTATTCTCACAATCACAAAACGTTTATTCGCAAGATTTGTTACTTCAACCATTGTGCCAAATGGTAAAGTCATGTGGGCGGCAGTATATTGATTCCTTTGGAGTATTTCGCCTGTTGAAGTAGGTTTTTTATAAAAAGACTGTGCATAAAATGAGGAAATACCATAAGATTCGTCGCCTAGTTTTTGGCCAATACTAGCAGAATAAACAAAGCAAAAAAATATGATAATTCCGAGAAGTGGTTTTGACATTTTGTGTGATATTAGTGGATTTAATTGAATGGCTCTCTACACATTATCTACCAAAACTGGAATGCAAAACTAGCTCTTTTGGAGGGAAATAAAAATATAAATTTTCCTAATCTTCGTTTAAAAACGTATTCTTTTTATCATTAAAAATATCTTTGATAAGAAATATAGCGTTGAAAATATTGTTTAAAATCATTACTTTAATGAAATAAAAATATATGTCGTGATAGCTAAAAATCGAGTATCTTGAAATTATTTTTGGACATAAACTTTTGAAACAAGCAGAAAATTTATATTTTTACCAATCCGTAAACCCTAAATTGTCATAGCACAGTGGAAGAAAGAGAAAGAGAAGAATTGTTTTCAAAACGTATCAGAGCAGGAAAACGAACGTATTTTTTTGATGTGAAATCGACCCGTTCAAACGACTACTACATTACTATTACTGAAAGTCGCCGTTATCAAAAAGATGATGGATTTGCTTACGAAAAACATAAAATGTTTTTGTACAAAGAAGACTTCGATAAGTTCGTTGAAGGGCTACAAGAAGCAGTTGACCACGTAAAACATGAATTATTGCCAGATTTAGACTTTACGCAATTTAATCGTGAGGATGAAGATGCAGTTGGTGGTTTTGGCAGTGATTTGAAATGGGAATAAACAAATTGAAGATTTGTACAGCCTCTGAATTTTCAGAGGCTTTTTTGTTGTTATACGATTAAACTTGTAACTTTGTTTATATAAAAAAGCTCAAACAGATCTTATAATCTGCAAAAGACAGTTAAAATGTGAAAATCTCCATAAGTCCTCTTTTTTGAATGCGAATTCAAATTTAGCTACATTGCCTGATTCACTGTATCCAAATTTTCAAGAAATGAATAGATAACTTAGAAGTTAAATCTTTGATTTCTAAAGTTTACCTCACGGCAATAAGTAAGAGTTATGTTAGAATCAATTTACAGGTTTTAGTCTTTGAGTATAATTGATGTTATAAATCTTTGAAATTAATAAGTAGATAAATGGGTCTTCAATGTGGAATCGTGGGTTTGCCTAATGTTGGTAAATCTACTTTATTTAGTGCAATTTCTTCAAATAAGGCGGAAGCCGCTAATTATCCTTTCTGTACAATCGAACCAAATGTTGGTATCGTAACTGTGCCCGACGAACGGCTAACTATTTTAGAGCAATTGGTAAACCCTCAAAGAGTTTTACCGACTGTGATTGAATTCATGGATATTGCTGGTTTGGTGAAAGGTGCATCGCAAGGTGCTGGTTTAGGGAATAAATTCTTGGCAAATATTCGTGAAGTAGATGCTATCTTGCACGTAGTTCGTTGTTTTTCTGACGATAATATCGTTCACGTGGAGGGAAGAGTAAATCCTGTTTCGGATAAAGAAATTATCGACTATGAATTACAACTAAAGGATTTAGAATCTGTCGATAAAAAAATCCAAAAAGTAGAACGTGCTGCCAAAGCTGGCGATGCAAAATCTAGAGCACAATTAGCTATTCTTCAACAATACAAAACTACTTTAGAAGCTGGTAAATCTGCTAGAACTGTTCAAGGTTTAGAGCCAGATGCTAAATTTGAAGCAATCGGTGATTTATGTTTATTGACTGATAAACCTGTAATTTATGTGGCTAACGTAGATGAAGCTTCCATTGCAAAAGGTACGAACGAGTATGTGGAGCAATTGAAAGTTGCTGTAGCTGAAGAAGGAGCGGAGGTCGTAGTAATCTGTGCGGCTTTAGAAGCACAAATTGCTGAAATGGAAGATGAAGATGATCGTCAAATGTTTTTGGAGGAGTATAATTTGACTGAATCTGGCTTAGATAAACTAATCCGTAGTTCATATTACTTGTTAAATTTGATTACTTATTTTACGGCAGGTGTGAAAGAAGTGCGTGCTTGGACTATCCAAAAAGGTTGGAAAGCTCCAGCTGCTGCGGGTGTTATTCACTCTGATTTTGAACGTGGTTTTATCCGTGCAGAAGTAATTAAATTTGCTGATTACCAACAATATAAATCTGAAAATGCTTGTAAAGAAGCTGGTAAGCTATCTGTAGAAGGAAAAGAATATGTTGTAATTGATGGTGACATTATGCACTTCCGTTTTAATGTGTAATTACAATATTTAGTGATAGGAAAAAGCCTTCCAACATTGATTGGAAGGCTTTTTTTATTGGTTTTTTATCAAAGTATAACCTACTAAAGCATCGGCTCTTGTTCCTATCGAACGATGGTATATCAAAATTTCATACACATTTTCAGTTTGTGAATGTGTGCCTTCTAGTTCTGCTTCGCTGATATTTCCTTCATTATCTTTAGTCACATACAAATAATTGTACACTCCTTGTTTTAACTGAATAAAAGCTTCATAAGCACCATTTTCTGGCACATAGTGCATTTGGTTTATTTCGCTAAGATTCCAATCGTTGAAAGCACCGTTAATGAATACTTTTTTGTTTTCCAAGGAATCCGTTTTTAATAAAAAACTTACTCTTACATAATC
>JACCDS012463827.1_pt1 | contig 11711 bp, 8 predicted proteins | sample 7446441 | NCBI WGS metagenome assembly JACCDS01 (sample SAMN15323445, study PRJNA562643) | freshwater metagenome | isolation source: river surface water | place: USA:Blue River Watershed | collected 2017-08-17 | reverse complement strand
GACCTGCTGGCGCAGTTGCTGTACGGCTTTCGCGTCAGCGTGCTGTTCGCGCTGGCGCTGACCGCCATGGGCGTGGTGCTGGGCGTGCTGACGGGCGCACTCCAAGGCTATTTGGGTGGCAAGACCGACCTGGTGGCGCAGCGCTTCATTGAAATCTGGGGTTCCATGCCCGAGTTGTATCTGCTCATCATCTTCTCTGCTGTGCTGGAACCCAGCGTGTCGCTGCTGCTGGTGCTGCTGAGCCTGTTCGGCTGGATGGGCCTGAGCGACTACGTGCGCGCCGAGTTTTTGCGCAACCGGCAAATGGACTACGTGCGCGCCGCGCGCGCCCTGGGGGTGGGGCATTGGCACATCGTCACGCGGCACATCCTGCCCAACAGCCTGACGCCGGTGGTCACGTTCCTGCCGTTTCGCATGAGTGCGGCCATCCTGGCACTCACCAGCCTCGACTTTCTGGGCCTGGGTGTGCCGCCGGGCACGCCGTCTTTGGGCGAGCTGCTGTCGCAGGGCAAGAACAACATCGACGCGTGGTGGATTTCGCTGTCCACGTTCGGCGTGCTGGTGCTGACCTTGTTGTTGCTGACGTTCATGGGCGACGCGCTGCGCGACGCCCTCGACCCCCGCAAGGCCGATGCCCCCGACGCCGCCAACCGCGCCGCCGCCAGCACGGAGGTGACGTCATGAGTGCCACCCAGCCCAGCACCGCAGTGCACCGCACGCAGAGCCGTCCGGAGGCCCCCTTGCTTGACGTGCGCAACCTGAGCGTGCGCTTTGGTGCGCACGAGGTGGTCAAAGGCGTGAGCTTTCAGGTGCATGCCGGCGAAAAGCTGGCCATCGTGGGGGAATCGGGGTCGGGCAAAACCGTGACCGCGCTCAGCTTGCTGGGGCTGGTGGGCCAGGCGCAGGTCAGCGGGCAGGCGTTGTTTGACGGTACCGACGTGCTGCGCCTGCCCGAGCCCGATTTGCAGCGCTTGCGTGGGGGCGATGTGGCCATGGTGTTCCAGGAACCCATGACGGCACTCAACCCGTTGATGCGAGTGGGCGATCAAATTGCCGAAATATTTGAACAAAAAAAGGCTTTTTCGCATGATTCATCAATAAAGTTTGCTATTGAATTAATGGACGCAGTGGGCCTCCCAGATCCCGCCCACATGGCGCGCGCCTATCCCCACCAGCTCAGCGGCGGACAACGTCAGCGGGTGGTCATTGCCATGGCCATGGCCGGTGAACCCCGTCTGCTGTTGGCCGATGAGCCCACCACCGCCTTGGACGTGTCGCTGCGGGGGCGCATGCTGGAGTTGCTGGCGGTGCAACAGCGCGAGCGGGGCTTGGCGGTGGTGCTCATCACCCACGACTTGCAATTGGTGCACCGTTTTGCCGACCGCGTGGTCGTGATGGAGCGGGGCAGGGTGGTGGAGCACGGCACGGTGGCGCAGGTGTTTGCCACCCCCCAACACGCGTACACCCGCAAACTGCTCGACAGCCGGCCAAAGCGCGACGTGGTGGATGTGGCCCTGCAAGCGCCTGTGCGCGAACGTGCGCACGACGCTGATGGTGGGCCGGTGCCCGCGCCCCTCTTGCAGGTGCCCGCGCACGCGTCCGGATCAACCGTTGGTGACGCAACGCCACCGCCCCTGCCTTTGCAGGCAACCGACCTGGGCGTGCGCTATCCGGTGCCGCAGCCCGGTATCAGAGGGTGGTTTCAGCGCAAGTGGGTGCAGGTGCTGCATGGGGCCAGTTTTGAGCTGCCACGCGGCCAGACGCTGGGGGTGGTGGGCGAATCGGGGTCGGGCAAATCCACGCTGGCATTGGCCGCGTTGGGGCTGGTGGCCGCGCAAGGGCGCTTGCTGGTGGCCGGGCAGCCATGGGCCAGCAGCCCAACCGCGCAGCGTGCGCAGCGCCAACGGGTGCAGGTGGTGTTTCAGGACCCGTTTTCGTCGCTGTCCCCCCGCTTGACGGTGGAGCAGATCGTGGGCGAGGGTTTGCAAGTCCATGCACCACAGCTCAACGCTGCACAGCGCCGTGAGCGGGTGTGTGCCGTGTTGGCCGATGTGGGGCTGGACGCCGACGGCAACGTGGACGCCTGGTTGCAGCGTTACCCACACGAGTTTTCAGGGGGGCAACGCCAGCGCATCGCCATTGCACGGGCGCTGGTGGTGCAGCCGCAGGTGCTGGTGCTCGACGAGCCCACCAGCGCACTGGACGTGACGGTGCAGCAAGGCGTCTTGGCTTTGTTGCAGCGCTTGCAGCGCGAGCACGGTCTGAGCTATTTGCTCATCACCCACGACATGGACGTGATCCGTGCCATGGCACACGGGGTTTGCGTGCTCAAAAACGGGCAGGTGGTGGAGGCAGGGCCCTGGGATCAGGTGCTGTACGCGCCCCGGCACCCCTACACCCAGGCCCTCGTGGCAGCGTCAATGCACTGAAACGTGGCACGCGTGCCGACCTCGCGCGAACGCGCCAAAGGCGTGTCGCCGCTGACGCTTGCGGTCAGTGTTTACCCGGGCGGGGGGCATTCAAGCTCTCGCTACACTGCGCAGCTCAACCCATCAAGCCCTTATGCATTCAGCCATGTCCACTTCCCGAATCGATCTGTTTTCACCCTTGAGCTGGCTGAAAAGAGGGTGGGACGACTTCATGCGCCACCCGGTGCCAGGGTTGGTTCATGGTCTGGCGCTGGCTGTTTTCGGTTGGTTGGTGGTGTGGGTGGCCCATGACCGCTTCTGGCTGATGGCAGGTGCGTTCTCTGGCTTCATGATCGTGGCGCCCATCCTTACCTCGGGGCTGTACGTGATCAGCCGCAACAGCGCCGCTGGCGGTGCCGTGGGCATGCGCGAGGTTTTCGCGCTCTGGAGCTCGTTTGACAGGCGGTTGGTGGTTTTCGGTCTGTTGCTGAACCTGGCGGGCACAGGGTGGGTCATGACGTCTGCGGCCTTGATCACGGCCCTGGCCCCTGTGCCCATTCACAGCCCTGTTGACTTCATCCGGCATGTGGTGCTGAGCCCGAACATCGGGTTGTTCGAGGCTTGGTTGCTGTTGGGGGGGCTGTTGGCGGCACCCGTGTTTGCCTCCAGCGTCGTGGCCATTCCGATGTTGCTGGACACCCGTGCGTCTGTCCGCGACGCGGTTCAGGCCAGCTGGCGCGCGGTGGGCAGCCATCCACTGCCACTGGGTGTGTGGGCAACGCTGATCATGGTGCTGGTGGGGGCGGGCATGGCCACCGCATTGCTGGGCTTGGTGGTGGTGGTGCCTTTGCTGGCCCATGCCAGCTGGCACGCTTACGTCGATCTGACCGCCTCTGCTTAGGCGATACTTGAAGGTTGGCGGTGCCTGACGTGGCCGCATTGCTTCGCAAATCAGATCATGGAAAACACCATCTTTGGCTACACCGAAACCCAGATCGCCCAGTTCGGGATGTCTGTGGGTGTCACCGCCTTCATCCTGTACATGCTGTTCATCGTGCTGAACCTGGCACGTGAATCCAAGGCTGGCAAATTTGGCACCTTCATTCTTTTTCTGGTGCTTTCCTTCGGCATGTTGGGTTTCGTTGCCAAAAACATCATTCAGTGGGCACTCGGCATGTGAGGCATGCTTGCGTCATATTCGCGTGCCGGGCTTGTTCTGGCCGCTTTGTCCGGTTAGAATGCGAACTTCACGACCAAATGGGCGGGTAATTACCGCCCATTTTTTTTGGCCGCGCGTTTTTCGATGCGGCTTTTTGGCAACCCAACTGACCCTCGCACCACACACATGACATGGCAAGCAACAGTCGAGCAAACCGTTACAGGTTTGGGCTACGACCTCGTGGAGATTGATCGTTCTGCGGGTGGATTGTTGCGTATCACCATCGACATGCCGTACGTGGCAGGTGCGCCTGAGCAGTTCGTCACGGTAGAAGACTGCGAAACCGTCACCCGGCAATTGCAGTTTCTGCTCGAAGTCGAGCAGGTCGATTACCGACGCCTTGAAGTGGGCTCCCCTGGCATTGACCGCCCCTTGCGCCACGAAGGCGACTTTGCGCGCTTTGTCGGCAGCATGATCGACGTCACGCTGCGCCAACCCATTGGCGCCACAGGCACAGAAGTGGCTGCCAACCGTAAAAAATTTCGCGGCACGCTGGAAGCCACGGCTGAAGCCGGTCAGTGGCAAATCGTCTGGTCTGATGCACCTGCGCCCAAGCCCGGTGCCCGTGTCAGCAAGAAACGGGCACCCGTGCCCATGCAGGCCATGCAGTTCACGCTGGATGAAATTCGCGAAGCTCGGCTGGCCCCCATCGTCGATTTCAAGGGCAGAAAGTCGCCAGCACCTGCGACCGCAGCGCCAGACGACAGCACACCCTCTATCACTTGATTGTTTGAATGTATTTGACGGCAGAAGAAAGAAAGGCAGGCCACAGAAATGAACCGTGAACTCCTGATGTTGGTCGACGCGATTTCGCGCGAAAAGAACGTTGAGCGCGATGTTGTGTTCGGCGCTGTCGAGCTTGCACTGGCTTCGGCCACCAAGAAGCTGTACTCAGGCGATGTCGACATGCGTGTCGTGATCGACCGTGACAGCGGCAACTACCAAACCTTCCGCCGCTGGCTGGTGGTGCCTGACGAAGCTGGCCTGCAAAACCCCGATGCCGAAGAGCTGCTGACCGATGCCCGCGATGAGATCGAGGACATCGAAATCGGCGATTTCATCGAAAAGCCCGTCGAAAGCGTGCCCATCGGCCGCATCGGTGCCATGGCGGCCAAACAGGTCATCCTGCAAAAAATTCGCGATGCCGAGCGCGAGATGCTGCTGAACGACTTCATGGCGCGTGGCGAAAAAATCTTTGTCGGTACCGTCAAGCGCATGGACAAAGGTGACCTGATCGTTGAAAGCGGCCGAGTGGAAGGCCGTTTGAAGCGCAGCGAAATGATCCCGAAGGAAAACTTCCGTACCGGTGATCGCGTGCGCGCCATCATCACTGAGGTCGATCTGACGCTGCGTGGTGCCCCCATTTTGTTGTCGCGCTCCGCACCGATGTTCATGATGGAACTGTTCCGTGCGGAAGTGCCTGAAATCGAGCAAGGCCTGCTTGAAATCAAATCGTGTGCCCGTGATGCCGGTTCGCGTGCCAAGATTGCCGTGCTGTCCCGCGACAAGCGGGTTGACCCTATCGGTACCTGCGTGGGTGTGCGTGGCTCCCGCGTCAACGGTGTGACCACCGAATTGGCTGGCGAGCGCGTGGACATCGTGCTCTGGAGCGAAGACCCCGCACAGTTTGTGATCGGTGCGCTGGCGCCTGCCAACGTGCAATCCATCGTGGTCGACGAAGAGCGCCATGCCATGGACGTGGTGGTCGATGAAGAAAACCTGGCCATCGCCATCGGTCGTGGCGGCCAGAACGTTCGCCTGGCGTCCGAGCTGACTGGCTGGCGCATCAACATCATGACGGCAGATGAATCAGCCCAGAAGCAGGCCGAGGAAACCGATGGCGTGCGCAAGCTGTTCATGGCCAAGCTGGACGTTGACCAGGAGATTGCCGACATCCTCATCGAGGAAGGTTTTGCCAGCCTCGAAGAAGTGGCTTACGTGCCGCTGCAAGAGATGTTGGACATCGAATCTTTCGATGAAGACACCGTCAACGAACTTCGCAGCCGCGCCAAAGATGCATTGCTGACCATGGAACTGGTCAAAGAGGAGAGTGTGGACGAGGTGTCGCAAGACCTTCGTGACATCGAAGGCCTGTCACCCGAGCTGATTGCCAAATTGGTAGAAGCTGGCGTGAACAGCCGCGACGACTTGGCCGATCTGGCCACCGACGAATTGTCAGACATCACAGGCCAGAGTGCCGAGGATGCGACAGCCCTGATCATGAAGGCACGGGCTCACTGGTTTACCGGTGACGACGCCCAGGCTCAGTCCTGATCACGGAGGCAACGGAGAAACACCCATGACCAGTATCAGCGTCGCAGACCTGGCAGCCGAGCTGCACAAATCCACCCATACCTTGCTGGAGCAGTTGGCCAGCGCAGGTGTGCCCAAGGCATCCGTCAACGATGCCGTGTCCGAAGCGGACAAGCACAAGCTGCTGAATTTTTTGCAAACCAGCCACGGAACGGCTACCGGCGAACGCAAAAAAATCACATTGACCAAGAAGTCCACCACCGAAATCAAGCAAGCTGACGCCACTGGGCGCGCACGTACGATTCAGGTGGAAGTGCGCAAGAAGCGTACGTTCATCCAGCGCGACGAAGACATGGCGGTCGAGCCTCCGGCTCCCCCCGCCATCGATCCGGCTGAATTGGCGCGGCGCGAAGAAGAAGCGCGTCAGCAAGCTGAACAGTTGCGCCAACAAGAGGCCGAGCTGGCTCAGAAACGCAAGGAACGCGAAGAGCAGGAAGCTCGCGAGGCCGCGGCCGAAGAGGCTGAGCGTGCGCGTGAGCGTGATCGAGAAGCTGCGCGCGCCCGTGCGCAGGAGGAGGCCGCTCGCCTTTCCGCTGCCCGCCACGCTCACGAGAAAAAGGCTGAACCTGTGGCGCAAGCGCCTGCGGTAGCAGCTGCACCCATCGAAACGCCCAAGCCGGTTGAAGCCGCGCCAGTGGCTGTCGCTGCACCCGCTGCACCCAGTGCAGATGACATCAAGCGTGCTGCACTGGCCAAGGCTGCTGAAGAAAAAGCGGCTGAAGCGGCTCGTGCCAAGGATTTGCAGGACCGTCGTCGCAAGGCTGAAGCTGAGGCCGCCGCCATTCGCGAGATGATGTCTGCGCCCAAGAAAGTGCTGGTGGCCAAGAAGCCTGAGCCACCACCCGAAGTCAAACCCGCTGCGGGCGATGCCAAGGCGGGTCTGAAGGGCACGCTGCACAAACCGGCAGGTGCCCCTGGCGCGGCGCGTCCAGCAGTCAGTGCACCCAGTACCGGTTCTGCTGGTGCGGGCAAGAAGGAAGTCAAGTCTGAAAACCTGTCTTCCACCTGGAAAGACGACGCAGCCAAGAAAAAAGAGATCAAGACACGTGGTGACACGTCGAATGGTCGCTCCAACTGGCGCAGTGGTCCCAAAGGCCGCAAAGGTGACCGCGACAACCGTGACAACGGTGCATCGACTTTTGCTGCACCGGCCGAGGCCAAAGTGCTTGAAATTCACGTGCCCGAAACCATCACGGTGGCTGAGCTGGCTCACAAAATGAGCGTGAAATCGTCCGAGGTCATCAAGCATTTGATGAAGTTGGGGCAGATGGTCACCATCAACCAGGCGCTTGACCAAGACACGGCCATGATCATCGTGGAAGAAATGGGTCACCACGCGGTGCAGGCTGCGCTGGATGACCCAGAAGCCTTCACCGATGACGAAGTGTTGTCGCAAACGGGTGAAACCCTGCCTCGCGCCCCTGTGGTGACGGTGATGGGTCACGTTGACCACGGTAAAACCTCTTTGCTGGACTACATCCGTCGTGCCAAGGTGGCCGCAGGCGAAGCGGGCGGTATCACGCAGCACATCGGTGCATACCATGTGGAAACCCCGCGTGGCATGGTTTCTTTCCTGGACACCCCCGGCCACGAGGCGTTCACCGCCATGCGTGCCCGTGGTGCACAGGCCACTGACATCGTCATCCTGGTGGTCGCGGCCGACGACGGCGTCATGCCGCAGACCAAGGAAGCCATCAAGCACGCCAAGGCAGCCAAAGTGCCTATCGTGGTGGCCATCACCAAGGCAGACAAACCAGATGCCAATCCCGAGCGCGTGAAGCAGGAGTTGGTTGTTGAAGAGGTGGTGCCCGAAGAGTACGGTGGCGATTCTCCTTTTGTGGCCGTGTCCTCCAAGACCGGTATGGGTGTTGATGAACTTCTGGAGCAGGTGCTGCTGCAAGCCGAAGTGCTGGAGCTGCGTGCCGTGGTGGATGCCATGGCCAAGGGCTTGGTCATCGAAGCCAAGTTGGACAAGGGTCGTGGCCCTGTGGCGACTGTGCTGGTGCAATCCGGCACGCTGAAAACAGGCGATGTGGTGCTGGCTGGCCAGACCTTTGGCCGCGTTCGGGCCATGCTCGACGAGAACGGCAGGCCAACCAAGTCGGCAGGCCCATCCATTCCCGTGGAAATCCAGGGTTTGACGGAAGTGCCGCAGGCTGGTGACGAATTCATGGTCATGGCAGACGAACGCCGTGCCCGCGAAATTGCCACCTATCGTGCAGGTAAGTACCGTTCCACCAAGTTGGCCAAGCAACAGGCCGCCAAACTGGAGAGCGTGTTCTCCGACATGACGGCGGGCGAAGTCAAAGTGTTGCCCATCATCGTCAAGGCCGACGTGCAGGGTTCGCAGGAGGCGCTGTCAGCATCGTTGCTCAAACTGTCCACCGACGAAGTCAAGGTGCAGATGGTCTATGCAGGCGTGGGCGGTATCAGCGAGTCTGACATCAACCTGGCCATTGCTTCCAAGGCAGTCATCATCGGGTTCAACACGCGTGCTGATGTGAATGCACGCAAGGTGGCCGAGGGCAATGACGTTGACATTCGCTACTACAACATCATTTACGACGCTGTCGATGATGTGAAGCTGGCCATGTCCGGCATGCTGACACCCGACAAGAAGGAAGAGATCATCGGTATGGCCGAGATCCGAACCGTTTTCGTCGCATCCAAAATTGGTACGGTGGCCGGTTGTATGGTCACGTCCGGCATGGTCAACCGCAACGCCTCGTTCCGCTTGCTGCGCGAGAACATGGTGGTTTACACCGGCGAGCTCGATTCGCTCAAGCGCATGAAAGATGACGTGCGCGAAGTGAAGGAAGGTTTCGAGTGCGGTATCAAGCTGCGCAACTACAACGACATCAAAGAGGGCGATCAGCTCGAATTCTTCGAAGTCAAGGAAATTGCCCGCACGCTGTGAAGCGCGACTTTGCTGCATGAAAAAATCGTCTGTACCCAATCGCAGTTACCGCGTCGCCGATCAGATCCAGCGGGACCTGACCGAACTGATCGCACGCGAACTGAAAGACCCCCGTGTGGGCATGGTCACCGTCAACTCGGTCGAGGTGACGCCTGATTACGCGCATGCCAAGGTGTTTTTCAGTCTGCTGATTGGCGACCCTGATCAAACTGAGCTGGCCTTGAACCAGGCTGCTGGATTCTTGCGCAATGGTTTGTTCAAACGCTTGCATATCCACACGGTGCCATCGCTGCATTTCCATTTCGACCGCACCACTGAGCGCGCGGCCGACATGAATGCCTTGATTGCCAAGGCCGTGTCCTCTCGCGCCAAAGAAGAATAGGTATGGACGCGCCACGCACAAGGGTGCAGCGGCGCCCTGTGCATGGGGTGTTGTTGCTCGACAAACCGCTGGGCCTTTCCAGCAACCAGGCTTTGCAAAAGGCGAAGTGGCTGCTGTGCGCCGAAAAAGCGGGGCACACGGGTACGCTTGACCCGCTTGCCACAGGCGTTTTACCGCTGTGCTTTGGCGCTGCCACCAAATTCAGCCAACAGCACTTGGATGCGCACAAGCGTTACCACGCTGTGCTGAGACTGGGACAGGCCACCGCAACCGGCGACGCTGAAGGTGATGTGATGGCCACAGCCACTGTGCCAGATCTCACGCAGATGGATCTGGATGCCGTGGCCGTTCGCATGACCGGCAAGCAACTGCAGGTGCCGCCCATGTATTCAGCGCTGAAGAAAGACGGCAAAGCTCTGTACGAGTACGCCCGGGCGGGGGAAGACATTGAACGCGAACCCCGCAGCATAGAAATTTTTGAGCTGAAATTGGCTTTTGGGCATGACGCAGAAGGGTTTTCAGCTATCTCTATTGATGCGCTTTGCAGCAAAGGGACCTACATCCGCACGTTGGGTGAAGACATTGCCAAAGCACTGGGCACGGTAGGGCATTTGCGCTCGTTGCGCCGCACGCAGACCGGCCATTTCACTCAAGAGCAATGCATCACGCTGCAAGCGCTGGAAGCGCTGACCCCCCATCAGCGTGAGCAGCGTTTGCACGGTGTCGATGTGCTGTTGGCGGATCACACGCCCGTCATCCTTGACAGTGACAATTCAGCCCGCTTTTCAAGCGGCATGCGGCGACGCACAGCTTTGCCGGACACTGCGGCTGTGTCCGTTTACGGACCGACCGCACATGTGCTGCTGGGCAGTGCATACATAGTGGGTGGAGAGTTGATCCCTCAGCGCTTGCTGAACGCCCAGGACATTGAACAGATTCAGCGCCAGAGCGCACCCACCCCTGACGCCGTTGCGTGACAGCGCGACGGCACACATCATTTTCAAAGACTGACCAGGACGAACCATGAGCCAGACACAGATTCGCAACATCGCCATCATTGCCCACGTTGACCACGGCAAAACCACCATGGTGGACCAACTGCTTCGCCAGTCTGGGACGTTTGCCGAACACGAAAAAGTGGTCGATACCGTGATGGACAACAACGCCATCGAGCGCGAGCGGGGCATCACCATCCTGGCCAAGAACTGCGCCGTCAGCTGGAAGGAAACCCACATCAACATCGTTGACACCCCCGGACACGCGGACTTCGGCGGCGAAGTGGAGCGTGCCCTGTCCATGGTGGACGGGGTGGTGCTGCTGATTGACGCGCAGGAAGGCCCCATGCCCCAGACGCGTTTCGTGACCAAAAAGGCGCTGGCACTGGGCCTCAAACCCATCGTGGTGGTGAACAAGGTGGACAAGCCCGGTGCAAATCCTGACAAAGTGGTCAACGCCGCGTTCGACCTGTTCGACAAGCTGGGAGCCACCGACGAGCAGTTGGACTTCCCCGTGGTGTATGCATCGGGTATCAACGGTTGGTCGTCTCTGGAAGAGGGCGAGCCTGGTGCCCAGTGGGGCCCAGACATGTCTGCCCTGTTTGACACCGTGCTCAAGCACGTGCCTGCACAGACCGGCGACCCTGAAGCCCCCCTGCAGCTGCAAATTTCTGCCCTCGACTTCTCGACCTTCGTGGGCCGAATCGGCGTGGGCCGCATCAGCCAAGGCACCATCAAACCGTCGATGGACGTGATGGTCATGGAAGGCCCTGATGGCAAGGCATTCAAAGGCCGCATCAACCAGGTGCTGACGTTCCAAGGTCTGGACCGCGTGCAGGTGACGGAAGCTGGCCCTGGCCACATCGTGCTGATCAACGGTATCGCTGACATCGGCATCGGCGTGACGGTGACGGACGCCCTCAAGCCAGCACCCATGCCCATGCTCAAGGTCGATGAGCCCACGCTGACCATGAACTTCTGCGTGAACACCAGCCCCTTGGCAGGTCGTGAAGGCAAGTACGTGACCAGCCGCCAGATCTGGGACCGTTTGCAAAAAGAACTGCAGTCCAACGTGGCTTTGCGCGTCAGGGAAACGTCTGAAGACGGTATTTTCGAAGTGGCGGGTCGTGGCGAATTGCACCTGACCATCCTGCTGGAGAACATGCGCCGCGAAGGTTACGAGCTGGCCGTGTCCAAGCCACGCGTGGTATTCCGCGACGTGAATGGCGAACGCCATGAGCCTATCGAGTTGGTGACCGCCGACATCGAAGAACAGCACCAGGGTGGCGTGATGCAGGCCCTGGGTGAGCGCAAGGGCGAGCTGGTCAACATGGAGCCGGACGGCCGTGGCCGTGTGCGCCTGGAGTACCGCATTCCTGCACGTGGGTTGATCGGTTTCACCAACGAGTTCCTGAAACTGACCCTCGGGCCCGGCCTGATCTCCAACATTGATGACAGCTACGAAGCGCACAAGGGT
>JACCDS010848501.1_pt1 | contig 11711 bp, 9 predicted proteins | sample 7446441 | NCBI WGS metagenome assembly JACCDS01 (sample SAMN15323445, study PRJNA562643) | freshwater metagenome | isolation source: river surface water | place: USA:Blue River Watershed | collected 2017-08-17 | reverse complement strand
CGGTGCCGGCGGCGGCCGGCGTGATCGCGGCCCGCGCCCCGTGGCGCAGGCGGGCGTCAAGCGCGGCGGCGGCGGAAAAATACGCGCGGCACTCCGCGCAGGCCGCGGTATGGCGCGCCACCGCGCCACCCGGACCGGACAGGGCGGAGCGGAGGCGGACGACGCGGCAGGCGAAACGGACGGAGGACGGAGTCGGCGGGGTGGTTTTCATGCGGGCACTCCTTGTTTGAGCAGTTTCTGGCGGGCGCGGTGCACGAGCACTTTGACGTGAATGCGGGTGAGGCCCATGACGCGGGCGGTCTCCTCGAGCGGCAGATCCTCGCCGCAGCGCAGCCACAGCGCCTCGAATTCGCGGCGCGACAGCGTGCGGCGCGCCCGGTCCCAGAGCGCCTGCGCGTGGTCGTCGAGCTCGACTTGGCTGGCGGGCGACGGCTCGGCGCTGGCGGGATCGAAAGCCATCTCGTCCCAGCGCGGGCCGTCGCGGAAATGGTTGAGCGCGGTGCGGCGGGCGATCGTGAGCAGCCAGTGGATGATGGGGCGCGTCGGATCGACCCGGTCGAGGTGGCGCAGGCCTTTGATGAAGGTCTGCTGCGTGAGGTCCTCGGCGTCGGCGTGCTGGCGCACCATCTGGTAAAGGTAGCCGTAGACGCGGCGGTGGTGCGCGCGGACAAGGTCGTCGCACGCACGGGCGTCGCCGGCGATCGCGGCCCGCAGCACGGCGCTCTCCTCCGGCGACGCGGCCGCCGCGTCCGGCGAAGGCGCGGAGGCGGCGGCGGGAGCGGCGAGGGAGGGCGCGAGCGACATGCTACTTCTTTTCGACGGCGGGCGGAGCCTTGGGGTCGTTCACGCTGAGGGCGAACTGCGTCTTGCCGGTCGGATCGTTCACGAAGGCGACCTTGAGCGTGTAGGTGCCGTCGACGCCGGGGAACTGGAACTGCTGCAGCTGGCGCACCGTGCGCATGAACTCGGTTTTGAACACGAGCGGCGCGCCGCCGCCGGCGGGGACAACCTCGACATGCTCGAAGCGGGCAGTGTTGCCGCCGTTGAGGGCACGGCCGACGGAGACGGTGGCGCCGTTGGTGAGCGCGACGCCCTCGACGGTGCGCACGTGGAGGCCGTTGGCGGCGGGCGTGGCGGCCGCGTCGGCGGCGGTCCACTCGGCGATCTTGCGGCCCATGGTGATGAGCGCGGGGCGCGGGCCGGCGGGGGCGGCGGGACGCGGCGCGGCGGCGGCCTGGAGGGACTTCGCCATCGCGGCGAGGCGGGTGCTGGCATACGCGAGGTCGAGGATCACGGTGTCGCCCTGGCGCGAGACGGCGGTGGAGTTGATGAAGTCGGCGAGCTGCTTGTCCGTGCTTTCGGCGAGGGAGAGCATGGCGGTCATGCCCTGGAGGATCTTCGTGAGCTTTTCGGCGTTGGCCGAGGACGAGGCGAGCAGTTCGGCGTGGGCGTAGACATCGGGGCCGCGCTCGCCGACCGCGAGGGAACCGGCGCCGGCCAGCTGGAGCATGCGCGTCTGCGGGGCGTTGGCGCCGAAAAGATTCTCGGTGGGGACGACGGTGGCGCCGTAGAGGTAGGCGCCGGCGGTCTTGGTGCCGAGACGGTTGAGCGCCGCGTCGGGCGTCTTGGCGAGCGAAGGCGCCTCGCCGCGCAGAATGGCGCGCGCCTTGAGGACCATCGCCTTGTTCTTGCTGACGATCACGTAGGGCTCGGGCGGGAAGGCGACGATCACCTGGGTCTTGTCCTCGGTCTTCGCATTGGGATCGCTCACGGTGTAGGCGGGGAACGGCCAGTCCGCGGCCTCGGCGAACACCTTCGGGTTGGCGATGGTGCCTTGGAGCAGGAGACTCTCGGCGATCTTGCGCAGCTCCGGTTTGCCCTGGGCCACGAGCGCGCCGTCGATGGCCTGCGGGTCGCTGGAGAGGTTGGTCCCGTAGCCGGTGATGGCCCCGATCGTTTCGAGCACGCGGGCGATATCGAGACCGACCGTGCCGGCGGTGGCGGCGGCCTGCTCCTTTTCGATGGCGGCGACCAGTTCCTTGCCGACCACGCTGGCGCGGAGGGCGTCGAAATCGACATGGACCACCCAGCGCGCGTCGGCCGCGACGGAGCCGGGGTTGTAAGCCGCGCGGAGGGGAGCCGCGGCGAGGGTAAGGAGGGCGACGGCCGCCGACAGGCGCGGCGCGCGGAGGAAAGTAAACGGGGATGAACGCATCATGGTAAACGAGTGGTTGCCGCGGATACCCGGCCCCGGGGCCGGCGGTTACGGAAAAGTCACGCTTCGCGCGCGCCGCCGCCGGAAAATTCGCGCGCCGCGAAAATCGCCGCCGCCGCGGCGAGGAGCACGACCGTGCCCCCGAGCAGCCAGGCGACCGCCGCCGGCGGGCTGAGATTCTCCGACATCGCGCCGACGATGCCGCGGGCGGACGCGCCGTCGCTTTCGAGCAGCTTCGCCAGCAGCGCGCGCAGGTGACGCACGAGCGAAAGCCAGCCGAGCTGGGTGGGCACGTTGCCCAGGCCGGCTTCGATGGTGGAGCCGTAAACGAGGCCGACGATCACGAAGCGCGCGGTGATGGCCGCGCACAGAAATCCGAACGCCGAGAACACCGCGACGGCGAGCACCTGGCCGAGCAGCAGCGTGCCGACGATGCCGGCGAGCCCCGGCACCTCGCGGTAGAGCCCCACGCCCGCGACGACGCCGAGCGCCAGCAGGAACTCGAGTTGGGCACAGAGCATGTGCGCCACGTAGCGAAACAAGACGTGCTGCCAGCGCGGCACCGGCCGGGTGAACACGTAGTCCACGGCGTCGGCCTTGAAGTCGTCGCGCAACGCGCCCGCGGCGGAGACAAAGGCGAGCACGGGCACCAGCAGGCAGGCGTAGAAGCTCGCGGCCCAGGCGGCGTAGCGCTCGGTGCCCACCGCGCCCCGCGACGAGGAGCCGAGGGCGACGAGCGTCAGCAGCGCGAGCAGGCCGGCGATCACGCCCCAATGCCGCATGGAAAAGAAGCGGCGCACGGTCAGGCGCCATACGCCGCCGAAGGCGTGGAGCGCCCGGGGTGCGACCCGCGGTGCGGGAAAAACCGCGGCCGGCGCGGCGGGAGCGGAGGCGGGTTCGTTCATGGCGTGGCGGGCGTGTCGATCGCCTTCTCCAGCACGGATGCGGTGTTCTGCACCTCGTGGATGCGGACGCCGCTCGCGAGCAGGAGCGTGTGGAAATTGCCGTCGGCGTAGAAGCGCGCGGGATCGCGCCAGCGCACGTGGAGCAAGCGGCCGTCCGGCGCGAGGTCGCAGCCGCGCACGAGGCCGCGCTCGAAGAGGAAGCGCGCGAGCCGGTCGGGGTCGTCGCAGCGGATGCTGGTCGACTCGGGCCAGCGTGCCCGCGCCTCCGTCGAGGTGGCCTCGTTGAGCGAGCGCGGGATGCGGCCGCCGCGCAGCAGCATGAAGTCGGCGCAGAGCGCCTCGAGGTCGTGGAGAATGTGGCTCGAGATCAGCACGCTGCGCCCGGCGGCGGCGAGGTCGCGGAGCACTTTGCCCATGTCCTCGCGCCCCATCGGGTCGAGGCCGTTCATCGGTTCGTCGAGAATGACGAGCTCGGGTTCGTGCAGCAGGCACTGCGCGAGTTTCACGCGCTGGCGCATGCCCTTCGACAAGGCGGTCAGCGGCTTTTTCCAGTGCGCGGAGCCGAGCTTCACGCGATCGAGATTGGCGCGGGCGCGGACCTTGGCCTCGGCGGCGCCCAGGCCCGAGATCATGCCGAGTGCCACGAGCCAATCGAAGCCGCCGATGCCCGGCGGCACGGTCTCCGCCTCCGGGCAATAGGCGAGGCGCGCCTGCACGGCGGGATTGGCCCACGGGTTTTCCCCGAAAACGCGGATCGTGCCCGAGCTGGGCCGGATCTGGCCGAGCAGCAGCCGGAAGAGCGTGGTCTTGCCCGCGCCGTTGGGGCCGACGATGCCGGTGAGGCCGGGACGCAGCGCGAAGGAGACGTTGTTGAGCCCGAGCACGAGTCCGTAGAAACGGCTGAGGCTGTCGGCCACGGCGATCGGCGCCGGGCCCGGGGCAGTGGCGGCGGGAGCGTTCATTCGGGTCGGAGCCTCCGGAGAAAAACAAACGACGACGCCACGACGAACACCGCCAGGCTGCCGAGCGCGCCGGGGAAGTCGCTCGGCTGGGCGCGGGCCCCGGCGCCGGCCATGTTGCGGGTGAGATTCTTGTCGAAGATCGGCAGGCTGTCGCTCGCGGTCAGCAGGGCGCGATCGAGCCGAAAAACGCCCTGCCGCACCTCGCCGAGGTTGTAGCTGAAGCTGGTCCGCTTGAGCCACTCCGGCGTGCGCGGCGGCGAGGCCAGCGCGCCGAAGATCAGCCAGAGCCCGATCCACGCCACCGTCGCGGCGCGCGAGGTGCGGACGAGCGCCGAAACGCCGAGCGCGATCGACGCGAGCGTGACCACGCCGATCGCGTGGAAGGCCAGCGCCCGCAGCAACGGCCCGAAGGAGTGCACGATGAAATCCGTGCTCGGCGCGAAGCCCACGCTCAGCACCCAGCCGAAGAGCAGCGGCCCGGTCCACATCAGCGCCAACACCGTGAAGATGAGGCCCAGCTTGCCGAGCAGGTAGTCGGTCGAGGTCAGGGGCCGCGAGAGGTAGACCGTGAGGGCGTTGGTCGCGCGGTCGAGGGTGATGAGCCGCGGCACCATCGTCGTCAGCGCGACCAGGCTCAGCATCAGGCCGACATACGAGTGGGCCCAAAAGAGCAGCGTGAACCAGCCGTCGATGCAGATATCGGGGTAGAGCATCACCAGCGCGGTGAGCGCCTTGGCCACCGCCACGCCGCGCGGACCGAAATACTCCGCGAGCGACTCGACCCAGCCCCCGGCCGAGACCGACTGCGCGAACACGAAGCCCAGGACCGCGAGCGCAAACCCGCCCGACCACGCCACTGCGAGCAATCCCTTGAACAACCGCAGCTGCAGCAACTGCCGCAGACCGGCCTCCACCATCACGCGACGCCGGTAGCCGACGCCGCGCGGCGCCTCGCGCCAACGGCTCAGATCGAGGCTGGCGTTCATCGGGTCTCCTCCTGCGTGCCGTCCGGACCGGTCGCCGCGAGCACGGGCGGGGCCTCCGCTCCGGCCGAACCGCCGGATCCCGGCGTTTCGCTGGAAACCGCCTTGATGAAGAGTTCGTGCAGGGCGTCGGGGTTCGCGACGATCTCGGCCGGCGGCAACCCGTGGTCGCGCATCAGCCCGAGAATCCACTCGATCGAGTCGCCCGCGGATTCGACGCGCAGGCGGCCGTTGGAGAGGGCATCGACCTTGGTGCCGGTGCCCGTGAGCGCCGCGATGAACCGCTCGCGCTGGCCCGACGGCGCGATTTCCACGATGCGACGGTGGCGGTTTTTCAATGCCGCGAGCGTGTCGTGCTCCAGCAACCGGCCGTGGCCGATGATGAGCACGCGGTCGCAGACGCGTTCGATGTCGCGCAGCAGGTGCGACGAGATCACGACGCTGATGCCGAGGTCGCGCTGCAGGGAGCCGATGAGTTTCAAAATGTATTCGCGCCCGGAGGGATCGAGGCCGTTGGTCGGCTCGTCGAGAAACACCAGCGCCGGGTCGTGCACGAGGGCCTGCGCGAGTTTCACCCGCTGTTTCATGCCGGTGGAATAAGTCTCGATCGCCCGGTAGCGCTCCTGCCCCATGCCCACGAGGTCCAGAATCTCGTGCGTGCGCTGGCGGGCCGTCTTGTGCGGCATGCCCGAGAGCTGGCCGCAGTAGGTCACGTATTCGCAGCCGACCATGCCCGCGACGTGGCAATCCTGCTCCGGGCTGTAGCCCACGCGCTCGCGCGATTCGCGGTGTGCCGCGCGGATGTCGCGGCCCAGCACGCGCGCCGTGCCCGCCGTCGGCGTCTCGAGATTGAGCAGGCACTTGATGAAGGTGCTCTTGCCCGCGCCGTTGGGACCGAGCAGGCCGATCGTGCCCGGCGGCACCCGCACGCTCACGTCGCGCAGCGCCTGCTGCGTGCCGTAGGTTTTGCCCAGGCCCTCGGTTTCGATGATCCACGGCGAGTCGCCCGCGGCGGGCGCGGAGGCGGACGGCGATGCGGCGGCGGTGTTGGCGACGGTAGCGGCGTTCAAGGACGAAGAAAGTCGGAGCGGGACGAGGCACTACACCGGGACGACACGCTGGGTTACAGAAATCTTCGGACGAGGCGACGGCACATTTTCCGTGCCTCGGGCGGGCCCCGTCCGCAACGTCTCCGGTCCGTGACACCCGCCGACTACATTGACCGCCACCCCGCCGAGCTCCTGGGCCGCCTGCAGCAGCTGGTGGGCTTCGCCACCGTCAATCCGCCGGGCGAGCACTATGCCGAGATCACCTCGTGGCTCGCGCACGAGCTCGAAGCCCTCGGCCTGCGCACCCGGCGCTTCGCCATCCCGCGCACGTTGCTGAAAAAGACGCTTCCGCCGGAGCAGCACGCCTTTCCCCGCTTCAACGTCCTCGGCCAGCTCGCCGCCCCCGGCGCCCGCAAGACCATCCACTTTAACGCCCACTACGACGTCGTCCCCGTCTCCGGCCGCTGGCGCCACGGCAGCGCCTTCAGCGGCGCCCTCGACCGCGGCTGGATCTACGGCCGCGGCACGGCCGACATGAAGGGCTCCATCGCCAGCCTGCTCCTCGCCGTCCGGGCGCTCCGCGCCACCCGCACGACGCCGAAGCTCAACCTCGAGATTTCCTTCACCGCCGACGAGGAAACCGACTCCGCCCTCGGCGCCGGCTGGCTCGTCCGGCACGCCCCGATCAAGCCCGACTACGCCGTCGTGATGGAAGGCGGCGAAGGCCGCACCGTCTGCTGCGGGCACAACGGCACGCTCTGGCTCGAAGTCCGCGTCCAGGGTCGCCCCGCCCACGGCTCCACCCCCGACAAAGGCATCAACGCCCTCGAAAAAATGGCCGCGCTCGTCCGCGCCCTCGAGCCCTACAAGCGCACCCTCGCCGGCCGTCCCTGGAAGTCCCCCGAAGGCCGCACGATGCATCCCACCATCAACGTCGGCGGCGTCTTCCACTGCGGCGAAGGCGCGAAGATCAACACCGTGCCCGCTCACGCCAGCTTCACCATCGACCGCCGCGTCTTGCCCGAGGAAAACCACGCCGCCGCCGAACGCGAACTGCGCGCCAACCTCCTGACCGCCGCCCGCCAGATCCCGCAGTGCCGGATCACGGTCCACAAGGTCGGCGAGAATTTCTCCTGTTTCTCCGCGCCGACCGACCCGTTCTTCGCCGCGATGGCGGCCTCCGTCGCCCGCGTCCGCCGCCAGCCCGCGCGCTTCAACGTGTCCACCGGGTTCAACGACATGCACTTTTTCTCGCACCACCTGAAAATCCCGACGCTCGGCTACGGCCCCGGCGGCGAGGACTACCACGCGGTCGACGAGCGCGCCTCCGTCAAGGACCTGCTCGGCTGCGCCAAGATCTACGCCGGCCTGCTGACGAGCTTTGCCGGGTGACGACTGCGGTCCCGGCCGCGGCGGCTCACCCTTTCAGCCCGCTGCGGATCATGTTCACCGCGATCGCGGCGAGCAGCATGGAGACGATCTTCGAGATCGCGCGCATGCCCATCGCCCCGATTAGCCGGCCCAGCTTTTCGCTGTAGGCAAAGGCCAGCATCACGAGTCCGAGATTCACCGCCAGCGCCGCCAAGGTCGCCGCGTAGCCGACCGTCCGCGCCAGCAGCAGCAGCGTCGCGATCAACGCCGGCCCTGCGATCAGCGGCATGCCCAGCGGCACCACGCCGAAGTCGTCCGGCAGCTTCTCCGCCTCGGCCGCCGAGTGGATCAGGTCGCGCGCCGCCAGCACGAAGAGGATCAGCCCGCCCGCGATCTGGAAGTCGCCCACCGAGATCCCCAGTGCCGCAAACATCGTCTGCCCGAGAAAGAGAAACCCCAGCGCCACGCCGCCGCCCGTGATCGTCGCGTGCCGCGCGATCCGCTGCCGCTGCGCCGGCGCCACGCCCTGCCCCAGCCCGAGGAAAATCGCCGCCAGCCCCACCGGGTCGATCGCGACAAACAGCGGGATGAAGGCCTTGAAGAAACTTTCCAACCACGCGGGCATGCCCCGAACCTGCCCGGCCGCTCCTGCCCCGTCCAGCCTCGCGCGCGCCGCCCGACCTGGCGTCCCCGCCACCGCCCGGCTGCCGTCCCGAAATTTTCTCCCGGACGCATACCGCGCCCTTGTCGAAGCGCACCGCTTGGTTACTCTCCGGCCCTACATCGCCTCCCCCGACTCCCCGCGCCGCGATTCCGCCAACTCGTCACTCGCCCCATGTCACACGCCCCTTCCGCCGCCCCCCTGACTCGCCGCACCTTTCTTCACCGCTCGACCCTGGCCGCGGGCGTAACCGCGGCCGCCGCGGCCGGCTTTCGCCCCTCCGTGCACGCCCAGCCCGCCGGTGCCAATGGCGCCATCCGCCTCGGTCTGATCGGCCTCGGCCGCAAGGGCGTCCCCCACCTCAAGAACCTGCTCAAAATGGACGGCGTGCGTATCGCCGCCCTCTGCGACGTCGACCCCGAGCTGCTCGAAAAGGGCGCCGCCCTCATCCCCGCCGACCGCCCCGCGCCCTTCAAGACCACCGACGCCCGCGCCCTCCTCGACCGCGCCGACGTCGACGCCGTCATGATCGTCACCAGCAACCACTGGCACGCCCTCCTCACGGTCTGGGCCTGCCAGGCCGGCAAAGACGTCTACGTCGAGAAACCCATGTCGCGCACCGTCTGGGAGGGCCGCAAGATGGTCGAGGCCGCCCGCAAGTATGACCGCATCGTCCAGGTCGGCACCCACTACCGCTCCGAGACCGGCCTCGCCGAGGCGATCCAGTTCCTCCACGGCGGCGGCCTCGGCAAGGTCCACCACATCCGCGCCGTCGTCTACAACCTCCGACCCTCCATCGGCCGCCGCCACGCCTAGTATCCGACCGGCCTGGACTACGACCGGTTCTGCGGCCCGACGCCCGTGCGCCCGCTCGAGCGCAACCAGCTGCACTACGACTGGCACTGGTCCTGGGACACCGGCAACGGCGAGCTCGGCAACAACGGTGTCCACGTCCTCGACATTGCCCTGCGCATCGCCCGCCACGCCGGTTCTCCGCGTCGCATCCTGAGCTTCGGCGGTCGCTACGGCATCGACGATGTCGCCGAGACGCCCAACACCCACGTCGCGGTCTACGACTACCCGTCCATTCCGCTGATCTTCGAGCACCGCGCCCTCCCCGCCAAACCCGGCGTCAGCTTCATGGACGCCCAGGCCGGCCTCCGCGGCGTCGGCGTCGTCGCCCAGTGCGAAGGCGGCTACCTCTCCGGTCTCGTCGGCGCGACCGCCTTCGATCCCTCGGGCAAGGTGATCAAGAAATTCGCCGGCGACGGCGGCGCGGGCCACGTGCCCAACTGGCTCGCCGCCGTCCGCTCCCGCCGCTCCGCCGACCTGGCCGCGCCCGTCGAGACCGGCCACCTCAGCGCCGCCGTCTGCCACTACGGCAACATCTCCTACCGCGTCGGCACGCCCTCGCCCACCGCCCGCATCGACGATGCCCTCGGCGCCTTCCCCGCCGCCGGCGCGATCCACCGCGAGCTCCAGGCCCACCTCGGCGTCCACGGCCTCGACCTCGCGAAAAACCCCTTCCGCCTCGGCCCTTGGCTGCACCTCGACGCCACCGGCGACGGCATCGCGAAGCTGGATACGCCCGACGATCCCGCCCTTGACCGTGCCCGCTGGCTCCTCCGCGAAACCCAGCGCCCGCCCTACGCGATCCCCGAAGTGGTCTAAACCTCCGCCTCGGCGGTCCATTCCCGGCGGACACACGTTCGCCGCGTCCCGCCGTCGCGGCGTGCATCGCGCCGAGGCAGGCGTTGCGCATGGAGTAGACGCGGATCCCGATCCCAACGCCCGTCCCGCGCGTCGCGCCCTCGCCGACGCCTCCGTTCCGATTCCGGGATTCAGCCGTTCCACCGGCGACCCCCGCCGCGGGGTCCTGCGGTTCATCGCAAATCCCATCTCGTTGGCCGCTGGTGCTTTGCACTCCTGACCAACCCATGGCACGCGCGCTGCAATTCTCCGTCTCTCCGTCTCTCCGTCTCTCCGTCCCGATGTCCCACCTTCGCACCGCCCTCCGCGCCCTTCGCAAGTCCCCCGGCTTCACGCTGGTCGCCATCCTCACGCTCGCCGTCGGCATCGCGGCCAACACCGGGCTCTTCACCGTCTTCGATCGCCTCGTGCTCAACCCGGTCTCGATCCCGCAGCCGGCGTCGCTCGTCGCCATCTGGATCAACAACCCCGCCCTCAACTTCAACGCCCCCGCCGTCTCGTGGCCGCGTTACGAGGAGATCCGGACCCACGCCAAGTCCTTCGCCGCCGTCGGCGTCAGCGCCTTCGACAACTTCACGCTGACCGGCAACGGCGACCCCGAGCAGCTCCAGGGCCTCCGCATCAGCCCGTCGTTTTTCCCCACCCTCGGCATCGCCCCGGCCCGCGGCCGCAATTTCACCGCCGAGGACGACCAGCCCAACGGTCCCGCCGTCTGCATCCTCAGCCACGAGCTCTGGCAAACGCGCTTCGGCGGCCGCGCCTCGATCGTCGGCGAGACGATCACCCTCAACACGCAATCCTGGCAGGTGATCGGCATCATGCCGCCGCGCCTCTCGAATCCCTTCTCCGCCACGCAGGTCTTCGCGCCGCGGGTCTTCGAGGTGGCCGGACTCACGCCCGTGCAGGTCCAAAACGGCGCCGGCTACGCGCAGCCGATTGCCCGCCTCGCCCCGGGCGTCACGCTCGCCCAGGCCCGCACGGAGCTCGCCGCCCTCAGCAAGTCCTACGGCGAACGCTTCGCCACCAAGCTCGACGCCAACAACACCGCCGAGCCGCGCGGCTTCGTCGAGGCCCTCGTCGGCAACCTGCGCCCGACCTTCTACACGCTGCTCGGCGCCGTCAGTTTCGTGCTGCTCATCGCCTGCGCCAACGTCGCCTCCCTCTTCCTCGGCCGCCTCAGCGCCCGCCACAAGGAAATCGCCGTCCGCCAATCCCTCGGCGCCACCCGTGGCGCGATCATCCGCCAGTTCCTCGTCGAGAGCCTGCTCTTCTGCACCGTCGCTGCCGCGCTCGGCGCCGGCCTCGCCGTCTTCGGTCTCGACGCCGTCACCGCCGCCTTCTCCGCGCAGCTTCCGCCCAACACCGTCCTCGCCCTCGACGCCCGCGCCCTCGCCTTCACCGTCGGCGTCGCGCTGCTCTGCGCGTTGTTCGTCGGCCTCGCGCCCGCCTGGCAGGCGTCGAAAACCGCCCTCGTCGACGTGCTCAAGGACGCCGCCCGCGGCTCCTCCGGCGGTCGCGGCGGCCGTTTCCGCTCCGGCCTGATCGTCGCCGAGGTCGCTCTTTCCGTCGTTTTGCTCGTCGGCTCCGCGCTGCTGCTCCTCAGCTTCTTCCGCCTCCAGCAAACGCCCCCCGGCTTCGACCCGCACGGTGTCGCCACCGCCTTCGTCGGCGTGCCGGCCTCGCGTTACAAGACGCCGGCGGAACAGGCCCAGTTCTTCGACCAGGTGCTCACCCGGCTCCGCGCCGACGGCCGCGTGCAGGACGCCGCCGCCGTCATCGGCCTGCCGCTCTCCGGCTTCAATCCCCGCTCGCCCTACAGCGTCGCCGGCCGCCCCGTGCTGCCCCTCCCGCAGCG
>JACCDS010414001.1_pt1 | contig 11711 bp, 7 predicted proteins | sample 7446441 | NCBI WGS metagenome assembly JACCDS01 (sample SAMN15323445, study PRJNA562643) | freshwater metagenome | isolation source: river surface water | place: USA:Blue River Watershed | collected 2017-08-17 | reverse complement strand
CGGCCGAAGCCGGAGATCACTTCATCGGCAATCAACAAAATTTCGTATTTGCGCAGGATGGGCTGGATCAGGTCGAAGTAGCCCGCGGGCGGCACGATCACGCCGCCCGCGCCCTGCACCGGCTCGGCGATGAAGGCGCCGATGGTCTCCGGGCCTTCGCGCAGGATGGTGTCTTCCAGCTCGCGCGCGAGCCGCTGCGCAAACGCCTCGGGCGATTCGCCTGGCACGGCAAACTGGTAGGGATGCGGACAGCTGACCCGCACGACGTCCGGCAGCGGCAGGTCGAAATACTTGTGCATCGCCGGCAAGCCCGACAGCGATGCCGCTGCCAGCGTCACGCCGTGATAGCCCTTGTCACGCGCAATGATCTTTTTCTTCTGCGGCTTGCCGATCGCATTGTGGTAGTACCTGACCAGCTTGAACGCGGTGTCGTTCGACTCAGATCCGGAGTTAGCGAACAGCACGCGCGCCATCGGCACCGGCGACCAGTCCATCATCTTCGCGACCAGCTCGGTGACGGGCCCCGATACTTTGCCGGAGAAGGTGTGGTAGTAGGGCAGCACCTGCATTTGCTTGTGCGCCGCCTCGACCAGCCGCGATTCGGAAAATCCGAGCGCTGCGCACCACAGCCCGGCCATGCCTTCGATGTAGTCTTTGCCGCGCTCGTCGGTCACATGGACGCCACGCCCGCTGACGATGACCAGCGCGCCGTCGCGCTCGACCTGGCGGGGATTGGTATAAGGGTGAAAGTGAAACCTGGCGTCCATTTCCGCCGCATGGGACATTGCGTGGTTCAGCGTCATCTGTCGGGCTCCCGGGAGTCGTGAATGCGCCGGCGCAGGCCGGGCGCAGTCAGGCCCGGTTGCGGTTCAGCGCTGCGGGCGATTGTATTTCAAGTCGCCCGGGAAGCCGAAAAACGGACTATTTTCGATAATCTTTCCTGCGGCCCTGGCGCCGCCCGCACTATCGGAAGCTGCGGCTCCATTGCACCGACAGCAGGTCGGCGCGCGAATCGATATTGCCGCGAATGGTCTGCACGACCGTGCCCCCTGCGTCCTTCACGTCGCGCGCGATGCGTGCATCGGCAAAGAACACATGCGCGTAGCCGATATCGATCGCGTTGTCCTTGTCCAGCCGCCAGCGCGCGCCGAACGCAAGCCAGCGCCGGTCGGCATCGGGCAGCGTCAGCGTGCGGTCCGCTGGTGAGCGCACCGGCGTCTGGTCCCACGCCAGCCCGAAGCGCAGCCGCCAGCGGTCACTGTACTGATAGTTGACGCCAAGGCCGACTCGCAAGGTATCGCGGAAGTGGTAGTTCAGTGCATTCAGCAGCGTGCCGCTGGCCTTGTCGATGACGTCGATGCGGTTCACGCTGCTCCAGCCTGTCCAGCTGAGGTCGCCCAGCAGCTCGAGCCGGTCGGTCAGCCCGTGCGCGAAAGCCAGCGACGCCTGCGCAGGCGTGGTCAGGCGCGCGCGCACGCGCGCGTCGGTGGCCGGCGTCAGGCGGCTGTCGAGGTCGCCATCGAGGCGAAAGCGCAGCTCAGACCGGTAGGTCAGGCCCAGCCGTGTGCGCGGCTGAGGCACGAACAGCAGGCCGACGTTATAGCCGAAGGCATCGTCGTCGCCGCGCACCTTGACGTCGTTATTGGCCAGCGGCGTCGGCAGCGGCGAGCCCTGCCAGAACGCAGTATCGTTGTGCGCATAGTTGACGCCGACGCCGAGCGTCCACTGTTCATTGAGCCTGACGGCGAACGACGGATTGACATTAATTTGCCGTATCTCCGCCCGATAGCCGGAATAGCGGCCAATGAAATCGAAGCCGTAGTCGGTCTCGTTGCCGAAGGTGGGCGAAATGCCCAGGCCTATGCGTGTGGCCGGATCGACCGCGTACGACCAGTAGATCGCCGGGATCAGCACGGTGCCGCCGCCATCGCGGCCGCCGGATGTCGACGGCGGCGGCAGCAGGCCGGACGTGCCGGCGTCGGACAATCTCACCGATCGGTCCAGCACGGTCGCGGCCAGCGCAAAGCTGTGCCCTGGCGGCAGCAGCATCATGCCGGCCGGATTGAAGAAGACGGTGCCGGCATCCTCGGCCGCAGCGGCCGCGCCGGCGAACGCATTGCCGTTGCCGGCGCCGGTCTGGTTCTGCAGCTGGAAGCCGGCGGCACACAGGCTGCCGCTGACCAGCAGCGCAGCAAGGCCGACGATGATAGAAGCAAAGACTCTGACAGGCATCTCACACCTCCGCTCGACACTTGCCGCCGTGGATGAACGGGGCCGGGCCGCCATGGTAGCCAGGCCTGCCCATGCGAGATTTGACGCCGGGACAGCCGGCTGCTCGCAGGCCGGCGAATTGCGATCGATCAGGCGGTGTTTTGATCTGCGTACATTCGCTACAATCAACGCGAACGCCACACACGAAAGCAGATTCCATGGCCATCAATGTCCTCGGCACGCCGCTGAAGCCCTGCTCTACCGACCCGATGACCGGGTATTTCCGCGATGGCTGCTGCCATACGGACGAGACCGATCGCGGCTCGCATGTGATTTGCGCGGAGGTGACGGCGGAATTTCTCGAGTTTTCACGGCAGCGCGGCAATGACCTCAGCACGCCGAGGCCGGAGTTCCGCTTTCCCGGACTGGTGCCGGGCAATCGCTGGTGTCTGTGCGCGCTGCGCTGGAAAGAAGCGTTCGACGCAGGCATGGCACCGTATGTGGTGCTCGAATGCACGCACATCAATGCGCTGAAATACGTCGATATTCAGCAGCTGCTCGAGTACCGTTTGCCGGCCTGATGCCGCGATCATGCTGATCAACTGCATCGTTTATGAGAACGGCCAGCGCGTCGCGCAGCTGGCGCCGGAGGACATCAGCGATTATCTCGGCCGGCCCGGCAGCTTTGTATGGGTCGCGCTGAAGGATGCGACGGCCACCGAGCTGGCGGCGATGCAGCATGAATTCGGTTTGCATCCTCTGGCGGTGGAAGATGCGAGCCACGGCCACCAGCGGCCCAAGCTGGAAGAGTATGCGGACACGCTGTTCTGCGTGATCCAGTTGCTCGAGCGCGAGGGCAATGAGATCCGCGTCGGCGAGGTCGCTATTTTCGTCCACCCGCAGTTCGTGCTATCGGTGCGCAGTGGCAGTACGGTGGATTTTCTCGGTGTGCGCGAACGCTGCGAGCATGAGCCCGAGATGCTGAGCCAAGGTACCGGCTTCGTCTTCTATGCACTGCTCGATCATGCGGTCGACGGCTATTTTCCGCTGCTCGACGCGCTCGAAGGCGAGCTCGACAGTATCGAGGCAAGAATCTTCGAAAAGAATGCCGCACGCGAAAATATCGAGCGGCTGTATGCGCTCAAGCGCAAGAGCATGACAGTCCGCCATGCGGTGCTGCCAATGCTGGAATTTATCGGCAAGCTGCACGGCGGCCGCGTGCCGCCGGTGTGCCAGCACACGCAAGAATATTTCCGCGACGTTAATGACCATCTGGCCCGCCTCGCGACGCGGCTGGAGAGTATCCGTGAAGCGATCTCGACGGCGATCCAGGTCAATCTGGCGATGGTGGGCATCGAGGAATCGGAAATCACGAAGAAGCTGGCGGCATGGGCGTCGATCTTCGCCGCATCCACCGCGCTGGCCGGTATCTGGGGCATGAACTTTGAAGTGATGCCCGAATTACGCTGGCGCTTCGGCTATCCGGCGGCGCTGGGCCTGATCGCGCTGGTCTCGGTTGTGCTGTTCCGCCGCTTCCGGCGCGCCGGCTGGCTCTGAGCTGGCGCAGGCTGTTCGGCACGCGCACAGATTCTGCCGATGCGCGAGGGCATTCAGTACAATGCCGGGCGTCCCGCTACTGACCCTTGTCCGCTGGCTGCCGATGATTTGCAGCGCGGCCGGTCGACCTTAAAAAAATAATGAATATAAATTTCACCCGACATGCTGCCGGCGTCCTGCCTTCGACAGGCGTCGCCGACCAATATTTCGAGACGCCGCGCGGCGGCGCAGGGCCGCTGGTGTCCTGCCTGATGGTGACGCGCGGGAATCCCGATTTTGTCGCCAGCGCGCTGGCCTGCTTTCGCGCGCAGACCTGGGTCAACAAGGAACTGGTGGTGGTGTGCGAGGACGTCACCGATGCATTGCGCGAACTGCTGAAAGATGACGACCGTATCCGGCTGGTCGAAGTCAGCCACAAGGTCACGCTCGGTGACCTGCGCAACCTGGCCGTCGCCAACAGTACGGGCACCTATGTGTGCCAATGGGACGATGACGATCTGTACGACCCGCGCCGGATCGCCGTGCAAATGGGCGTGCTGACCTCGGCCGGCGTGATGTCGGTGTTCATGAACCGCTGGCTGATCTGGTGGCCGGGACGCGATACGCTGGCACTGTCGAACAAGCGTGTCTGGGAAGGCTCGATGCTGGCGCACCGCTCGGTGCTGCCGATCTATCCGTCGATGCCGCGCAAGGAAGACAGCTACGTTGCGCACTGGGTCACTGCCTATCATGCGACCGCACTGGTCGACTGGCCGCAGATGTACTGCTACCGCGTGACGGGAAAGAACACCTGGGACGAAGCGCATTTCGACAGAATGATGTCGCAAGCCTCCAAGATTTTCGAAGGCGAAGAAAAGCAAGCGGTGCTGCAACTGCCCTGCTTTCGCATCGCTGAGCAGCGCTAAACCCGCAGCGTCGGCGGACGTCGGATATTCCCCATGATCCCTCGCATCATCCATCAAACCTGGCGCACGTCCGAGGTGCCGGAGCGCTATCGCGACTGGCAGGCCAGCTGGCAGCGCCTGAACCCCGGTTATGCTTACCGGCTGTGGACCAATGACGATATCGAGCGGCTCATCTCGGTGGATTTTCCGCAGTGGGCACCACTGTTCGACAGCTACGCGAAGAACATCTGCCGCATTGATCTGGCGCGCTACCTGATCCTGAAAAAGCATGGCGGCATTTATGCCGATCTCGACTACGAATGCCTGCGCCCGCAGGACCCGTTGCTGCGCCACCGGCCGCTGCTGTTCGGCGCGGAACCCGCCAGTCATGCGCAACTGGAGAAGGCGGTGCGCGCCGGTCTGGACACCATTGTGTGCAATGCGTGGATTGCGTCGGTGCCCGGGCATCCGTTCTGGGATCATTTGCTGGATTTCCTCAAGAGCACAGCCGGCGCGCCGGATGTGCTCGATGCCACCGGACCGTTCGCGCTGACCCGCGCGCTGCGCCACTACGCAGGCAAAGACATGGCCGTACTGCGGCCCGAGCAGCTGTATCCGGCGGCGAAAGCGCCTTGCTGGGACGGCCGCATCAACGATCTGGAATTTTTCGAGCAGGCCACGCGCGAGGCCTTCGGCATTCATTACTGGGAAGGCAGCTGGTTCCGCGAAGGCGCTGCCGGACGCGAACTGCGCATTCCGACGATACGCGCACGCCGTAGCTCCGCGCAGGCGCCGGCAGCAGCAGCGCCGTCGGCGCAGCAAGGATCAGCCTCACCGCTAGTCTCCTGCATCACAGTCAGCAGTGGCAAGCCGGCCGCGTTGCGCCGTGCGATCGCGGATTTTCGGCGGCAGACCTGGGAGAACGCAGAACTGCTGATCGTGACCTCGGCGGCGGCCGCGCCGCTGGCGCTGCTGCGTGCCGAGCATGACGATCCGCGCCTGCGCTGGATCTTTGCGGCGACGACGGACGATCTGTTGGCACAAGCGCTGGCGACGGCACGCGGCGACTATGTCGCACTCTGGAACGACGGCGAGCTGCATGACCCGAGCCGACTGCAATGGCAGATGAAGGCGCTGCTGCAGACCGGCACGACGGCCTGTCTGCTGGAACGCTGCGTACTGTGGCAACCAGCGCGGCGGCGGCTGGCTGTCTCCGGCCGCCGCGCGCAACCGGCCTCGCTGATCTGTGCGACGGCGGCGCTGCCGCAGACGGCAGGAGCCGCAAGTGTCGACAAGCTTGCGGCCGCGTTGCTCGAACGAGCAGAGACACTGCTGATCGATCTGCCGAGGCTGATGGTGACGATCGACAGCGCGGACGACGATGGCGCAGTGCCGCCAAGCGCTGACTTCAGCGGCGCGGCGTATGAGCGGATGTTGCGCGAGCTGTCAAAGCGCGTCAGTGTCGATGACTGGCTGCAGGCGAACGCCGCCGACTCAGCGGCGCGCTCTTCGCCGTCACGGTCGCATCATTCTGCTGCGGCTGCGGCGGTACCGAAGGTGCTGGTACTCACGCCGATGAAGAATACCGAGCGCCATCTGGAACGTTATTTCGCGCTGCTGCAATCGCTCGATTATCCGCCGCAACAACTATCGCTGGCGATCATGGAAGGCGACAGCACCGACGGCACGCCGGCGGCGCTACAGGCCTGGCAATCGCGGCTGGCGGGCCGGTTCGCCCGCTTCGACGTGCACCAGCATCACACCGGTTTCCAGCCGGGCGGCGCGCGCTGGCGCAAAGAGATACAGCGCGAGCGGCGCAGCGTGATCGCCGAGGCGCGCAACCGGCTGCTGGCCGCCAGCCTGCGCGATGAAGACTGGGTGCTGTGGCTGGATGCCGATCTGGTCGATTATCCGCCGGCGCTGTTACAGGCACTGCTCGGTGCGCAGCGCGATATCGTCGCGCCGCTATGCGTGCGGCCGAATGGCCGGGTGTTCGACCTGAACACCTTCTGCTTCCGGCCCGACCGTGCGACGGCCGAGCGTGCGGAAGATCTGGTCGATGGCATTTATCAGCCGCCGCCGGGCATGGGCCGCGTGTACCTGGATGCCTTTGCCGATCGTCCGCTGGTGGAGCTCGACGGCGTCGGCGGCGCTGCCTTGCTGATAAGCGCCGACCTGCACCGGCGCGGACTGAATTTCCCGAGCTACAGCCATCAGGGCTACATCGAGACTGAAGGACTGGCCGCGATGGCCCGCGACATGGGCATTGCCTGCTGGGGCATGCCGCAGCTGACGATCGTACACGGCGATCACTGACCCGCGCTCCGCCCGTCAGGCGGCTGCCAATTCAAGCGGCAAGGGTCACTACAAAGCCAGCACGATGCGCGTGCCTGCCGCGCGTGAGCAGCAGGCCATCATGCGCCGGTTCTCGCGCCGCTCACCAGGGCTCAGCACCAGGTCGCGATGGTCGATCGCGCCTTCGAGCACCGCCACCTCACACGAGCCGCACAGGCCTTCGCCGCAGTCGCTCTGCACATCAATGTTCACGCGCCGTAGCGCCTCCAGCAAGGTCTGGTCCGGCGCCACTTGCAGCAGCAGACCGGAGTCGCGCAGCTCGACATCGAACGCATGCTCGTGCGCCGGATCGAGCTTCGCCATGGTCTGGAAATGCTCGACCTTCAATGCGCCGGCCGGCCATGCGGCCGCAGCCTGCTCCACCGACTGCAGCAGCCGCTGCGGACCGCACGCATAGAGGACGGCGTCCTTGTCCGGCACCGTCAGCAGCGAACCAATATCGGCGCGCGTGCCTTCGTCGCTCACATGCCAATGCAGCCGCCCGCCATGGTGTGCGCCCAGCTCGGCAGCATAGGCCATCGCCTCACGGCTTCGGCCGCTGTAATGGATTTCATAATCGATGCCCAGCACTCGCGCGCGGTGCGCCATCGCCATGATGGGCGTGATGCCGATGCCGCCGGCAATGAAGATAGCCCGCCGTGCGGATTCATCGAAACGGAAATGATTGCGCGGGCCGCGCACGCGCACGGTGTCGCCGGCATGCAGGCTCTCATGGATCCACGCCGAACCGCCACGGCTGGCCGGATCGCTCAATACCGCAATGGTGAACACGCTGGCGTCGGACGGGTCGCCGCACAGCGAATACTGGCGCGACAGCCCGGTGTCGCCGCATTCGATATCGATATGCGCGCCGGCCTGCCAGCGCGGCAGCGGCCGTCCGTCGGCGGGCACGAGCTTGAGCTCGATGATCTCCGCAGTGAGCTGGCGGCGCTGCTGCACGCTGAATCGCCGTGCGCTGCTGGCGACGGTGGACTCGCCGATGCGCGCCGGCTGGCAACGCGACCGCACCAACGGATCGTGCCGCTCAGGATTCTGCGACGGATCCCATTCGACCCACAGATGATCAGGTCCACGGAAGGACAGGTTCGGCAAGTAGGTAAAACGCTGCTGCGCGAGCCGCAGGTGCGGCAGCCGGCGCGACAGCTCGTCAAGGAAGACTTGCAGCTCCATTCTCGCCAGGTTCTTGCCCATGCACTGGTGAGCGCCGTAGCCAAACGACAAATGGTCGCCGGCATTGTCGCGATGAATGTCGAGCAGGTCGGCATCCTGAAAATGCCGCTCGTCGTGATTGCCTGAAGTCATGACCATCAGGATCTTCGCGCCGGCAGGCAGTTCCAGGCCGCCGATGCTGACGTCCTCCAGGGCCACGCGCCGCCACGCAATGATGGAGCCGGAAAAACGCAGGCATTCTTCGACCGCGTTCGGTATCAGCGACGGATCGTCCGCAATCTCGCGCCACGCCGTCGGATGCTGCAACAGCAGGCGCAGCGCATTCGCGGTGGCGTTCGCGGTGGTCTCATGCGCGGCGACGATACCGGCCATCATCATCGAGTGCAGATAAGAGTCGGTGATGACGTCGGGATGCGCGGCCTGCAGGCGCAGCCCGTATTTCATCCAGCCCGGGCCCGATGGATCGCGCCGCATCTTCTCAAGGATGCGTCCGGACAGCTGCCAGAAGTTGCCGACCGCATGCGCGACGCGCAGCTGTTCCTGTTCGTCCGGCCGGCCCCAGGTATTCACGGTGTGCGCGATCGAATACTGCCGCAGCAGCGGCATATCGTCTTCATCCACCCCCAGAAAGTGCAGCGCGATCGTCAGCGGCACTTCCCACAGCATCTGATCGACCAGGTCGGCACGGCCATCATCGATGAAGCGGTCGACATAGTCGCGCGCCAGCCGGCGCGCCAGCGGCTCGTGCTCGCGCACGGCGGCCGGCGTGAAAGGATCGATCAGCAAGCGCCTGCGCGCCATGTGTGCCGGCTCGTCTTCATTGACCAGCGTGCGGTTCATCGCATAGTCATACGAGGCCAGCACCTGCTGCACAGCCGCAGTGGGAGGCGTGATCTTCTCGAGCGCGTTGGATGGGCTGAAACGACGATGGTCGCGGAAGATGGCCTTGATATCGTCGTAGCGGGTCACCACCCAGTAGCCGAGCTCAGGATTGAAGAACACCGGCTCCTTCGCGCGCGCCCAGCGCAGGTATCCGGGAGGATCCTGCGCATAGGCGTCGCCGAAAGGCGTAAATGACGCGGCCTCAGCGCTGACCGGGCAGCCGCGCGGGCCCGCAGGACAGGCCGAACCCGCGTTTACATCGTCGCTCATGCCTTCGGCTTGATATGGTCGCGCACCATCACCAGTGCCAGCACCGACACCACCATCGACCCGCCCAGCAAGTTCAGGTAGGCGCTGGAGCCGCCGGAGGTGATCATCGACGCGCCGACAAAGGAGCTGAGGATCGCGCCGAGACGGCCGAACGACAGCGCCGCCGCCGTACCGGTGACCCGGATCGCGGTCGGATAGACATGCGCGCACAGTGCATACAGCGCGCATTGAAGCGCCGTGATGAACAGGCCGTGTACGCCGAGGCCGAGCAGGAAGGTCTGAGGATCAGTAGTAATGCTGATGGATTTCAGCGCGAACGCCGTGACCGCCGACATCGCCGCCCAGATCGTCATCGGCCAGCGCGAGCCGAAGCGGTTCATGGCGAGCGCGCACAGCACCGCGCCGAACACACCGCCAAAGTTGTAGGCGGTGAGGCCCATGCCGGCCAGGGCCGGCGACAGACCTTCGGTGGTGAGCATCGTCGGCAGCCAGCTGAAAGCGCTGTAGATCGACAGCAGCGTCATGAAGAACGCCAGCCACAGCCACAGCGTGTCATGTGCGCGGCCATGCCGGAACAGCGCCCCGAGGCTGCCCTGACGCGATGCGTCGAGCACGCCGTCGGTGAACTCGCGCACCTGCGCAACGTTATGCGACATACGGCCCATCAGCGTGCGCAGCTCTTCCCAGCGCGTGCGCTGGCGCGCCAGGTATTTCGGCGACTCGCGCAGCACGAAGATCAGGACCAGCGCGTAAGCGATCGGCATCATGCCGCCGATGACGAAGAACGCGCGCCAGCCCTGCACAGGCAGCACCTTGCCCGCCACGAGGCCGGCCAGCATGCCGCCGAGGGGGTAGCAGACGATGGCGGTGGTGACCGCCATTGTGCGAAATCGCAGCGGGATGAATTCGGCCGTCAGCGTCGTGGCCGTCGGCAGCGCAGCACCAATGCCCAGGCCAGCGAAGAAACGGATGGCGGCGATGGATGTCACGTCGCTGGCCGTGGCGATCACGGCGGTCGATGCGCCGAACAGGAAGATGCTGGCGACCAGCACCGGCTTGCGCCCGACGCGGTCGGCAATCACGCCGGCGGCCAGGCTGCCGATGGCCATGCCGACCAGGCCACTGGCAACCGCAACAGAGAACGCGGCGCGGGTGACGCCCCACTCTTTCATGATGGATGGCAGTGCGTAGCCGATCATCTGGCCGTCAAAGCCGTCCAGCACGATCGCCAGTGCCGCCAGTACGTAGATCAGTTTTTGCGTCGATGAGAAACCGCCGTCGTCGATCGCCTTCATCACGTCTAAGCTTGCGCCTGACGCGGTTGTTGATGCCAAAGTCATGTCTCCTCCAATGGCCGGTTCTTTGACCGGCTCTGTGATTGTCGTCGGAGGCAACCCGTCTCGCCTGCGCACGCGGGCCGCCCTGCACCGCCTCGCACTGCATTGACCATCCGCGCACGAGTACAGCGGTGGCAACGTATCACTTAATTCAAGGAATGGAAACCATTGCGACATGCATATGTAAGGCGTGGCAGCGTTTCGCTGCACTGCGACAGCCGGTCACATTTGATACGAGAATAGAAAAAAAAGGTGTTTATCTATATCGTTTTAAAAAAATTCGCTCCCATGCGCTGCAGCGCAGCAGACGCGTTAGCCGCCTCTGTGGGCGATCTTTGTGCGCAAGCGCGGTTCCGGCACTGGCGTGCCAGGCGCCGCTGACATCGATGAGCGAGGTGAACGCGACCAGGGTGGGCATTTATCAGCTTGCGCAGCGCCATTAGTCCATGCTTGAGCCGGACGTTGGACGCGAATCGACCAGCCCGTTCGAACCTGTCGCCTGGGATCGGATTGGAAGGGAACAAAGCCGGGCTGCCGCGCTCTTCAGGCGCGGGGGAATGATCCCTTTTCCCACATCGCCGTTGACGCGGTTTCTGCCGATATCGACAGCTCTCGCCATTATTCGCTGGCGCCTGCTCGCGAGGGAGGTCACATCGGGATTTGGCAAGCGCATCGTGTTTCCGGGAAGACCGAGCTGTGCGGACTCGCCAAGCAAACGAACGCATCAGCATTCACTGCGCGATGGCAATGATCAGACGAACAAGCAAGTTGCGGGGGAGATCGCATGGCGGTCAGCCAGAAAGAGCACTGCCGTCAGCGCTGATCCTCTGTGCTCTCAGAAGCACCGCCTGAACGTGTCCGCGCAATTCGGCGGCACATAAGGAAAACGGGCTAACTTCTTTCGAAGTTAACCCGTTTTCTTTACTGCTATAAGGTGGCGCGGCCGGCAGGAATCGAACCCACGACCCCTTGGTTCGTAGCCAAGTACTCTATCCAGCTGAGCTACGGCCGCGCGAAGAAACGAGAGTATATACGAGGTTTTCTT
>JACCDS010070046.1_pt1 | contig 11712 bp, 10 predicted proteins | sample 7446441 | NCBI WGS metagenome assembly JACCDS01 (sample SAMN15323445, study PRJNA562643) | freshwater metagenome | isolation source: river surface water | place: USA:Blue River Watershed | collected 2017-08-17 | reverse complement strand
CGCCGGATAGGGGTCCACACCCAAGGTGCGGAGCTCGCCCAATGCCTGGCGGCGAAAAAGTTCTTGTTCGCTAAGTTGGCGCTCCATGCTGCAAAGATAGGGGCTTGACCCCGCGCGGGGGCGGGCGTTTCCCGGCGCCGTATCTTTGCAACCCTCAAGTATTTTACTATGTCTGACCGCCGCGTTCGCGTTCGTTTTGCCCCCAGCCCCACCGGCCCGCTTCACATGGGCGGAGTCCGCACTGCACTTTACAACTACCTGTTTGCCAAAAAGTTGGGCGGAGATTTCTTGCTTCGAATCGAAGACACGGACCAAACCCGCTTTGTTCCAGGCGCTGAGCAGTACATCGTCGACGCGCTGGCGTGGTGCGGAATTTCGCCCGACGAAGGCATCGGGGTGAACGGCCAAATCGCCGACCACGGGCCCCACGCTCCCTACCGCCAATCCGACCGCAAGCCCATGTACCGCGCCTTTGCCGACCAGCTGTTGGCCGCAGGGCACGCCTACTACGCTTTTGATACCCCCGAAGAGCTTGAGGCCATTCGCGAGCTGGCCAAGTCCGCCGGAAACCCCAACTGGCAGTACAATTCGATTACGCGCACGTCGATGAAGAACAGCCTGACGCTGCCTGAAGACGAGGTTGCGCGCCGCCTTGAGGCTGGCGAGGCCTACGTGATCCGCGTAAAAATGCCCCGCAACGAGGAGGTGAAGTTTGAGGACCGAATCCGCGGCTGGGTCAGCGTCAACACGCTCAACCTCGACGACAAAGTCCTGCTCAAGGGCGACGGAATGCCCACCTACCACCTCGCCAACGTGGTCGACGACCACCTGATGGAAATTACCCACGTGATTCGCGGCGAGGAGTGGTTGCCGTCGGCTCCGCTCCACATGCTGCTGTACCGATTTTTTGGGTGGGAGCAGCCGGAATTTGCCCACCTTCCCTTGCTGCTGCGCCCCGACGGAAACGGCAAACTTTCCAAGCGCGACGGCGACCGCCTTGGCTTCCCAGTGTTCCCACTGAACTGGGCCAACGCCGAAACGGGCGAAACCGCGAGCGGATACCGCGAGCGGGGATTTTACCCCGAGGGCTTTGTCAACATGCTCGCCTTTTTGGGCTGGAACCCCGGCACCAACCAAGAGATTTTCTCGCTCGACGAGTTGGTCCAGGCCTTCTCGATTGACAAGGTCCACAAGGCTGGGGCGCGCTTTGATTTTGAAAAAGCGAAGTGGTTCAACCAGCAGCACTTGCGCCAGCGAGCTACCGAGGTGTTGGTCGCCGAATACCAAGCGGGTGTGGTTGGGGCGTACGGCACCAACGTGGATTCTGCCTTTGCTTCCAAGGCCTTGGCCTTGTTCATGGACCGCGCCGAATTTATGAGCGACATCGTGGGTGCTGCGCCCTATTTGTTCGCAAAGCCCGCGGAATACGACATGGTTATGGTGGGCAAAAAATGGACCCCGGAATCCGCCGGTCACCTTCGCAGCCTTGCGCCGCGCTGGGCCGCCACAAACTACACGGAGTCCGCCCTCGAAGACGCGTTCAAAGCGTTTTTGGCCGAAACCGGCCTAGGATTTGGCGCTGTTGGGCCCGTTGTTCGCCTCGCCATCGCCGGAACCACCCAAGGCCCCAGCATTTTTGGCGTCATGGAGCTTTTGGGTCGCGCCGAGTGCGAAGACCGCGTCGAATCAGCCATTTCTAAGCTGGGATAGCACCGTGAAGCGCCGCACGCGAATCGACTTGGTCAACCAGCGGGAGTACGCCTTTCACGGCTGCCTTCCCGAGGAGGCGTTGATCGGAAGCGACTACCTAATCAACGTTCGGGCCTGGGCTGACGTGGCGCATTCTGCCTCAACCGACGCCCTCAGCGACACGGTAGACTATGTGGCGCTGCGCCGAATCGTGAGCGAAGAAATGGCCATTCGGGCCAACCTCCTTGAAACCGTGCTCGAACGAATGGCGCGTCGCGTGTTTTCAGAACACGCTAGTGTTGAGCGCATTAAAATCTCACTAGCCAAGCTCAACCCGCCCCTCGACGGCGACGTGCAGGCCGTCAGGGTAGTCTGGGATGCCCGCCGCTGAGGGCCCTTTGTGCCCCTAGCGCGGAGTTCCTTGGTTTTACCTACTTTTGCACTCCTCCATGGTCTCGTGGCCGAGAGGTTAGGCAAGGCTCTGCAAAAGCTTGTACAGCGGTTCGAATCCGCTCGAGACCTCCAAAAACGACCGGCAGTCAGTGACTGCCGGTTTTTTTGTGCCCGAGGGCGATCCCCGCTGGCGTTGGTGAGCAATGGGCACAAAAAACCAACCGGGCGAGCCCCGCTCGCCGGCGGTCGTTTTTGGAACATCCATCACCCTGGAACAGGCCAGCCGGGAGAACGCCGTCTGCCAAAGTCCAAAAACAACCCGGCCCGGCTGGCCTAATCCGCTCGAGACCTCCAAAAACGACCGGCAGTCAGTGACTGCCGGTTTTTTTGTGCCCGAGCGCGATCCCCGCTGGCGAGGGTGGCCCATTGGGCGTGTCCAACATACCCGGCTTAATGAAAAGCTAACCAGCCAACTAGCCAACTAGCTAACTAGCCAAATAGCTAAACGGCTACGGAGCCAATCTTTTTCTATATTCGTTATACCAACCAATGAACCAAAACCACCATGATTCTCGTCCTTTCTCCTCAGGAAGGTCTGCGCAAGCGTTTCGAAGAAACACTTAAGGCCCAGCACATTGAGGTAGCCTCCGCCCCCGATATTTCGAGCTGGACGGAACAAAATAGCCTGAAACTTCCGCACCTCGCGATCCTCGACATTTCCCATACAAGTGATGCCGGCGCATCACTTATGGACGAACTCAGCCAAGTTGAAGACTTGAATATGCTGTGGGTGCTCATGGTGTCGGTTCCGTGCAGCAGCAACCACCGAATCCAAAGTTTGCGCAACGGTGCGCTCGACTGCCTAAGCGCTGACGTGCACGCTGAGGAATTAGTCCTCAAGGCGCAGCGTTTCTTAGAGCTATGTCCGCGCAGTAAGTACGCTCCGCCTGCTGAAATGACCGAACGCGAACGGATTGTGGCTATGATTCAAAAGAGCCTCAGGCAAAATATCAATGTGGAAAGCCTTGCTCGAGCCCTGCACATGAGCCGCAGTTCCCTTCAGCGCGCCTGCGTCCGCCATTTTAAAATCGGTCCAAAAGAACTGATTACCCAGCACAAAATCCAACAGGCCATGCGGCTTATTGAGCTGGGTTCCAATAACGTGGCGTCGCTCGCATTCACGGTAGGCTACAGCAACGTGAACAACTTCATTTCTGCTTTCAAGCGCCAAACCAACCAGACGCCCAAGGAGTACATGAAGTCCAAGCACCTGCTTGAGGAACAGCACTAAGGGATTCGTCGCGGCCAAGGTTAAGGGGCTACCTTTGTGGGGTTAGCCCTTTGAACTATGAACGCTTCCCTCTCCTTCCTCCAAGAGCTTGGTATTCAAGCACACAACGCCGGAACTTGGATCGGCAACCACTCTTTTGACAGTGCTGAGCGCATCACCAGCAGCACCCCGGTCGACGGCAGTGTGATTGGCCAAATTTCGGTGACTACAAAAGAACAGTACGACCAAGCGGTCAACGCTGCCCATGCAGCGTTTGTTGAATGGCGAACTGTGCCCGCTCCCAAGCGTGGAGAAGTCGTTCGCCAGTACGGAAACCTGCTTCGCCAGCATAAAGAGGCATTGGGTGCACTCGTGAGCTACGAAATGGGTAAATCCCTTGCTGAAGGCCAGGGAGAGGTCCAAGAAATGATCGACATCTGCGACTACGCTGTTGGTCTTTCGCGCCAACTAGCTGGTTTAACGATGAAGTCTGAGCGCCCAGACCATTTCATGATGGAGCAGTGGCACCCTGTTGGTGTAGTTGGTGTCATTTCTGCGTTCAATTTCCCTGTGGCTGTTTGGGCTTGGAATGCCTGCATTGCGTGGGTTTGTGGCGACGCTGTGGTGTGGAAAGCATCAGAAAAAGTACCCTTGTGTGCGGTAGCCTGCCAGATTTTATGGAACCGGGTTGCGGCCGAAAACAACGTGCCCGCGGGGCTTTCGTGCATCGTGACGGGTGGTGTAGAAATTGGTGTTCTTCTTTCAGAAGATGAGCGTATTCCGGTAGTGTCTGCCACAGGATCCACGCGAATGGGACGCGAAGTGGGCCAAAAAGTAGCCGCTCGATTCGGACGTAGTATTCTGGAACTCGGCGGTAACAACGCCATCATTGTGACCCCTTCTGCGGACCTTAAAATGACGGTTACTGCAGCCGTATTTGGTGCTGTAGGAACGGCTGGTCAACGCTGCACATCAACGCGCCGCCTCATTATCCACGAGAGCATCTTCGATAAAGTCATTGAGGCCATTAAAAATGCCTACGGACAGCTCAAGATTGGTTCTCCGTTAAGTGCAGAAAACCACGTTGGTCCGTTGATTGACCAGGCAGCGGTTAAAATGTACTTGGACGCCTTGAATGCAGTAGATGCGTCAGGTGGAACCTTCCATCTGCGTGGCGGTAAGCTAGAAGGACCGGAGTACGCGAGCGGATGCTACGTGAAACCTTCCATTGCAGAAGTTCAAAACGACTGGGCTATTGTGCAGCACGAAACCTTTGCACCATTGCTTTACGTGATGAAATACAGCACTTTAGAAGAAGCTATCGCTCTTCAAAATGGTGTGCCTCAAGGATTGAGCTCAGCCATTATGACCGGATCGATGCAAGAAGCTAACCGCTTCTTAAGCGCTGAAGGTTCGGATTGCGGAATCGCGAACGTAAACATCGGCACAAGCGGAGCGGAGATCGGCGGAGCCTTTGGTGGAGAAAAGGAAACCGGAGGCGGCCGTGAAAGCGGTTCAGACTCTTGGAAGGCTTACATGCGTCGCCAAACCAACACCTTGAACTACGGCAATGCCCTTCCTTTAGCCCAAGGCATCGTTTTCAACATCTAATCATTATTAAGTTCTTTTTATAGTTTATGTAGTATTATCTGGTTAATAGGTAGAGTAACTTTTAGAATCCTTATTTGGAAAACTGAGTTATCCAACGTAATTAACAGGTTATTAACGTTTAATTTAATATTAACTTATTAATTTTTAAGATGTTATAGGAATGAAGTGAAGTTCGTGTATCGGGTTGTTCTCGACGAAATGTCTATAACTTCCATACTGCAATCTGTCAACAACACAGGGCTCTTTCACACGATTACGGTTCATATCCACAGAGGTCTTAGGAGTTATCACTAGTTATAAAAAGAAAAAGTCTACTTATTAACGCATTATCAACATGAAGTTATCCATTGGGTCCGATCACGCGGGATATCCGCTTAAAGAGGCCATAAAGGCCCATCTAATGTCTTTGGGGCATTCTGTGGTAGACCGCGGTGCGTACACTCTTGATTCTGTGGACTACCCTGACCATGGTCATGCTGTCGCAACAGATGTCGAGACAGGAGCAAGTGATTTAGGTATTGTCGTGTGCGGGAGCGGTAACGGAATCAATATGTCGGTAAACAAACACGACGGAATTCGCGGTGCGCTATGCTGGCTTCCAGAATTAGCTTCGTTAGCGCGACAGCACAACGATGCCAACGTACTATCGCTTCCGGGTCGGTTTATTTCTGAAGAAGTAGGATTGGCATGTGTAGATGCATTCATTAATGCGTCGTTTGAAGGCGGACGCCACGCGACGCGCATTGCTAAAATTCCCTGTGGCAATAAGCTTTGATATTCCGAAGACGCAAGGTTTTACTAAACGGCTAACAGCCGATTGGTTAAAGCTGGTTGCTTCTAACGAGGGTGCGTCGATTTCGCGGTTGAACTATAAGTCGTTTAATCGGACGGAGATGATTGCGCTCAATAAGCAATTTCTAAATCACGACTACGATACAGATATTATTACGTTTTCTGAAGTAGAAGCTCCGAATCCAGTTGTAGCTGATTTTGCCTTAGGCTGGGACCAGATTAAGCTTCAAAGTGCAGAATTAAACGAACCATTCCTTCGTGAGCTGCACCGAATTATCGTGCATGGCTTGCTTCATTGCTTAGGGTACGATGACCACAGCAGTGCAGAACGAGTGGTCATTCGCGAAAAAGAGGATTTTTACCTAAACCAACACCCTAATTGTTCCACGTGGAACAAGTAAGAATATGACAACGTACGATGTAGTAGTTGTAGGTGCCGGCCACGCAGGTAATGAAGCAGCAGCAGCGGCAGCAAAGCTTGGCGCTAACGTGCTTCTGGTCACGATGAACATGCAAACCATCGGGCAAATGAGCTGCAACCCTGCGATGGGCGGTGTGGCGAAAGGTCAGATTGTTCGAGAAATTGATGCCTTGGGAGGGTTAAGTGGAATCATCTCCGATAAAACAGCCATACAGTTTCGAATGCTCAACCGAAGCAAAGGAGCTGCGATGTGGAGTCCGCGCACCCAAAACGACCGCTGGCGTTTTGCTGAAGAATGGCGCCTAGCCTTAGAGGCCATTCCGAACGTAGATTTTATTCAGAGCACCGTTGACGAGGTTTTACTTGATGGAACCAGTGTGCGTGGAGTGGTATTACAAAGTGGGGAACAGATAAAGTGCAAAAAGGTCATTTTAACGAGTGGAACCTTTTTAAATGGCATCATGCATATTGGTACACGCCAAATGAACGGTGGGCGGAGCGCAGAGGGTAGTGCACGCGGAATTACAGCTTGCCTTCAATCGTTTGGTTTTGAATCAGGGCGAATGAAGACAGGAACGCCGCCGCGTATTGACGGTCGGAGCTTGAACTACGAAAAGTTTGAAATTCAAGAGGGAGACCCTAACCCTGGAACGTTTAGCTACTGGGCAAGCACGCCACTAACCCGACAACGGCATTGCTGGATCGCGCACACATCGGAAGCGGTTCACGACACCCTGCGCAGCGGGTTCGACCGTAGCCCCTTATTTAATGGCGCCATCCAGAGTTCTGGACCACGCTACTGTCCCAGCATTGAAGACAAAATCAACCGATTCGCTGATAAAACAAGCCATCAACTTTTCGTTGAGCCGGAAGGGTGGAACACGGTAGAAATGTACATCAATGGCTTTTCAACGAGTCTTCCGGAAGAGGTTCAAATAGAGGCGCTTAGGAAGGTCGAAGGCTTTGAAACGGTGCGTTTTTTCAGGCCGGGCTATGCGGTTGAATACGACTATTTTCCACCCACTCAACTTAAGCACAGTCTCGAGACTAAGTTGGTTGAGGGACTTTATTTTGCCGGACAAATCAATGGTACCACGGGCTATGAAGAGGCCGCTTGCCAGGGTTTAATGGCGGGGATTAATGCGGCACAGGCAATAGCGAACAAAGACGAGGTGATATTGGACCGCAGCGAGGCCTATATTGGCGTTTTAATTGACGACCTTATCACAAAGGGCACAGAGGAACCCTACCGCATGTTTACCAGCCGAGCCGAGTTCAGGCTTAGTCTACGTCAGGACAACGCGGATCGGCGCCTTACACCGCTAGGGAGAGAAATGGGTTTAGTTGGTGACGAACAGTGGGCCTCGTTTGAGCGTAAAGAAGCCCAAAGGTTCCACGTGGAACAATGGCTTGACGAACAATCGGTGCAACCAGAAAACTGGAACGCATTTCTAGAAGAGCGCGGCACTACGCCGTTGCGCCAAAAAGGGGCGCTTCGATCGCTCGTTTCGCGACCCCAACTTGATTTAACAGGATTAAGGGCCCAACTCAACGCTCCAGACGAGCCAGTGGCGAGCGAACTTGTTTGGGAGCAAGTCGAAATTGACGAAAAGTACCGTGGCTACCTAGAGAAGGAACAAGAGCAGGTTCAAAAGCTCAAGCGGCTGGAATCTGTTAGGATACCCGAACAGTTTGACTTTGAAAAAATCACAGCCTTGAGCATTGAGTCTCGTCAAAAACTGAAAAAACTAAAACCTGAAACTGTTGGGCAGGCAAGCCGAGTTTCGGGAGTTTCGCCTGCCGACATTCAAATTCTACTCGTCCATTTAGGGCGGTAGTTCCACGTGGAACATTATGGAAGTAGTTCATTGTCCTTGCTGCACCACCGCCACGCGCGACGGTAAGATTGCGGTTGTTGATCATATGGTCAGCCAAGAAACCTTTGAGGTTTCGTTTTGTACTCGTTGCGGGTGTGGAATAACAAGCCCACGTCCAGATGAAATTGGACCGTACTATGAAAGTCCCGCCTACACGTCGCACCAAGATCAAAGCGCGGGACTGTTCGGGACGCTTTATGGCTGGGCACGCGCCTTCGCGGCGCGCCAAAAACTCGGTCTAATTCGGAATGCCTCAAAGATGCGCAAAGGCAGCCTTTTAGATTATGGGTGTGGCGTGGGAGTCTTTACTGCACGTGCAGAGCGAGCGGGCTGGACGGTTGCGGGTATTGAGTTGTCGAATGCAGCGCGGGCCAAAGCAAACGAAAAGCTACGCTCAAGCAGTGTAGTGCGCAGCCGAGATGAACTTTCGGAATCAACGACCTACGACGTGGTGACGTTGTTTCATGTCTTGGAGCACCTAGACGACCCGGTAGAAACGCTGCGTTGGATTCGCAGCAAAATGAATGCAGGTGGAGCCTTAATTGTCGCAGTGCCGAACCATGAATCACCCGACGCCAAACACTATGGGCCGTTCTGGGCGGCCTGGGACGTTCCGATTCACTACTGGCATTTTTCAAAGACGTCGGTAGCCGAACTGGCCAAAACTACGGGTTGGTTTGTTTCTGAAGTGCGGCCAATGAGGTTAGACGCTTTTTATGTTTCGCTCTTAAGTGAATCCTATAAAAGTGGATCAAAAAACTGGTTATCAGCCATTTACCAAGGAGTTCGAAGCAATATCCTCGGCGGTTCTAAGAACGCAAGCAGCCTTATTTACGTGCTGCGAAAAGCTTCATAACCGAGATTCCAAGGTCGCTCAGCACGATTCGGCTGTTGATGTTGCGCTGAATGTCAGTGAGCGCGTCCAAGAAAATCACTTGAAGTTCGGCGTGCTGGGTTTCGTGCAGTAGTCGGGCCAAGCCTTCGGGCTGAAATGGGACGTCAGGAAACCACGAAAAGAGGGATGTATGCAACGTGCCATAGCGCATGCGCAGGAGCTGCGACATCAAGTGAGCGCTTACGTGGATCCATTGTTTTTGCTGCTCACGAGGCTCTTTCGCCAGCGTTTCGGTAAAATGCAGGAGTGCCACAAGGTCTTTTTTGTAGACAAGGCGCATGAATTCCACAAAACGCTGAAGCGGTTCCCTAAGGGCATCCCGGTTGCGGTACAGCATGACGGCTTGACCGGGCTGGCCTCCAGAAAGTTCAGAGAGCACCGCCGCCTGGTCTGGGGAAATGCCCGCGTCGACCAGTGCGTCCACAAGAACCCCTGTGGGCACCGGCTTGACGTTGTGGACTTGGCATCGTGAACGAATCGTTTGAAGCACATCACCCTCACTGTGGCTGATGAGCAGCAAAAGGGTGCGCTCAAGGGGTTCTTCTACGAGTTTGAGAAGTTTGTTGGCCGCCGCGTCGTTGAGGCGTTCGGGCATCCAGATTACGACCACTTTAAATCCGCCGCCGTGGGCTTTAAGGGCGAGCAGGCGTTGAATTCGGGCGGACTCTTTGACCGAAATCTGAACCACTTTTTGCTTGCCCCCAAGAAGGTCGATCCAATCTGCGCTCAACGGTTGGGGATTGGCCTGAAGGAAGGCTCTGAAGTCGCCCAAAAAAGGGGCACAGGTGTCTTCGTCGTCTCCGCGGCCCTCCCCGCCGACTACGGGGACGATCCAGTGCACGTCGGGATGTGCATGGTGGCCAAGCTGAACACACGAAGGGCAGGCTCCGCAGGCACCTTGGGCGCTCGGGGCCCCACACAAAAGGCGGGCAATGTATTCCTGCGCCAACGTCCAAGCCATTCCACCTTCTTCACCCACGAGCATTTGGGCGTGCGCCACGCGTTCGCGGGCCACAGCCTGGTCGAGCCACAGGCCCCACTCAGGCAGTTTAGAAAGCGGCAGATTGAGCGCAGTATTCAAAGCGAAGCGAAGGTAGCGCCCTACCTTTGCTCTACGAAAACCAGGACCCCAGACTTTATGAAAACGATCGACCAACTCGACGTTCGCGGATTGCGAATTTTAGTGCGCGTAGACTACAATGTTCCTCTTCGTGAAGACGGAGAAGTTGCAAACAATCAGCGAATTGTAGCGACATTACCCACACTAAAGTCGATTTTGGAGCGCGGCGGTCGTGCCGTATTGGTTTCGCACCTTGGCCGGCCCAAGGCCGCGGCTGAGCCTAAGTACTCCCTTCGTCCTGTTGCGGTGGAGCTCGCCCGTGTACTCGGGCGCGAAGTGCAGTTTTCATCGTTCACGGTGGGGCCTGAAGCGGTTGCCGCTACGAAGGAGTTGCAGGACGGAGAAGTTATTTTGATGGAAAACGTGCGCTTTTTCCCCGGCGAAGAAGCGGGGGATGCGCAGTTTGCCGCCCAGTTGGCGGAGCTAGGCGATGCCTATGTCAATGACGCCTTTGGAACGGCCCACCGTGCGCACGCGTCCACAGCGGTGGTTGCGGGCCACTTTAAGGGCCGCAGCGCGTTTGGGCATGTGATGGCGAATGAAATTGCGAACGTTGACCGCGTTTTGGCGTCCAAAGACAAGCCTTCGGTAGCTGTGGTGGGCGGTTCTAAGGTTTCGAGTAAGATCGTCATTCTAGAGCGACTTTTAGGCCGAGTTGACGCGCTGCTCATTGGCGGCGGCATGGCGTTCACCTTTTTGAAAGCTCAGGGCGCCCAAGTTGGCGCAAGCCTTGTTGAAGACGAACACCTGGACACGGCGCGCCAAATTATGGCTGCAGCTCAAACGAAGGGCGTTCGCATTCACCTTCCGTCGGACGTATTGGCCGCGGACCGCTTTGCCGCGGACGCGGCTACCCACGTGGTGTCAAGTGCCCACATTCCAGAGGGTTGGATGGGACTTGATGTGGGCCCCAAGACCCTAGAGGCCTACGCCGAAGTGGTGCGCAGCGCCAAAACGCTTCTGTGGAATGGTCCGCTGGGCGTGTTTGAACTTGAAGCCTTTGCCCAAGGCACCCGGGGGCTTGGCGAAGCGATCGCTGCGGCAACCGAAGCTGGAACCCTATTCTCGCTCGTGGGAGGCGGAGACAGCGTAGCTGCCGTGGAGCAGTTTGGTTTGGCGAACCGCGTGAGCTACGTAAGCACGGGCGGAGGGGCGATGCTGGAGTACCTAGAAGGCCGCGTCCTCCCCGGAATCCAGGCCGTCTACGACGCGGAATAAATTGGGCGTGAGCCACTCCCCAAAGGCGAGGGCTTTGCTGTAGTAGGTGGACGAAGCGCGGTATTCCGCGCCCGGCCCAACGCTAGGAAACTCGTCGCCAAACCAGCGCAACGGCAGGGCCACGAGCGCAGCAATGAACAAGCCTTTGGCGAGTCCGCTCAGCGCGCCAAGTACGCGGTTGAGCCAGCCGAGAAGAATGATTTTAGAAAGCTGCGTGGCGATTTTACCGAGAAAAACCACCGCGAGGTACAGCACAAACAAGCTGAGGTAGTAGGCAACACCGTGACGCAGCCCCGCGTTATCGATGAACGCCTCGAGGAAGGGCTCCACACGCGCTGATAGAGGGCCAGCAAACAAATAGCCCAGAACGAGCCCGAGGAGGCCCGAAAGGTCGTTGATGAATCCGCGCCAAATTCCGCGCCCAGT
>JACCDS010599023.1_pt1 | contig 11713 bp, 10 predicted proteins | sample 7446441 | NCBI WGS metagenome assembly JACCDS01 (sample SAMN15323445, study PRJNA562643) | freshwater metagenome | isolation source: river surface water | place: USA:Blue River Watershed | collected 2017-08-17 | reverse complement strand
GCCAGCCGAACCACGATAGTCAATATCCAATACGGTATAGCCATTATCAACCAACATATTATGGAACATATATTCACGGAAATACTGACTCCACCATTTATGCACATTTTGTAAATAACCTGCACCATGCACAAAAATTACAGCTGGTTTTTTGCCTTTTTCTCCTTTACCTTCGTACAAACGAGCATACACCTCTGAGCCATCTTTAGCATTAAAAGTAACGATTTCGGGTTCACGCCATTTGTATTCTTTAAACTGCTGGCTTTGTGATTTTGTAATTTGGCTAGGCGGAGCATTAACTACATTATCCTGAATATATACTTCCCAAGGACGATTTGAATATGAATTCAAATAAGCCAATTTTGTTTCATCAGGCGAAAGTACTACTTGGTTTGACCCTGTCATTTTTGTTAAACGTACTCTTTCGCCACCAGTTACAGTCATTTTATAAAAATGCTGTTCGCCTGGATGTACTTCATTGGAAGTAAAGTAAAAATGTTGTTTGTCTTTTGATAATTGAAGACTTTGAATCTCAAATTTTCCTTTGGTTAATTGCTTTTTAGCACCTGTTGCAAGATTAACAGTATATAAATGTGAGTACCCATCTTCTTCTGACTGATAGTAAAGTGTTTGGTCATCTCCTAAAAATCCAATGTTTCCTGTACTAAAATTAGAGCCAATTCCAGGGCCGCCAATCCAAGCTTCATCTCTTTGTCTATCAATCGTTTTAAGTTTTCTAGTGGCAATATCTAGTTTTAAAATCCAACGGTCTTTATTATCTTGACTTCTTACTACTACTACGCAATATTTTCCGTCTTCCGACCATAGTGGTTCGTTGAAAATTACTTTTCTAGCTTCAGTTTTTTTATTTTTGGTTGTATCTTTTTTAGCATACTCTTTCAAGTAAGCAGGTTGTTCTTCTATGCCTTCAATTTCTTTGGTGGATACTTGCAAGGCTGTATCTTTTTTAATGTCATAAACCCAAAGCTCATAAGTAGGCATTGGTGCGCCGACCTTTGTTCTTGCGGGTAAGTTTTCTGTAAAACCTGATTCTGTAACATAACTCGGAACAGCAGCATTTTTTGAACCTATTGCCGATTTCGTCAGTCGATATGTAATATAGTTTTCATCAGGACTCAAGGTCTGAATATCTACTCTTTTATCTTCAATATAAATCTCTTTAGCACGTTTTGGTAAATCTTCTTTGGCAATTGCTTCACCTTGTTTTTTCTTATCTGCACGTTCTTTTAATACTTCAAAAAGACTTAATTGGTCTTTCTTGAGCCATTTTTCTTGCTCGTTTGCTTTAGCTTCTACTTTCTTAGTGCCAGTCAAGAAATTACTTAATTGTTCTGTTTCACCAGTCGAAAGATTAAAGCTGTATAAATTACTTGCCTAGCTATAAACAATTTTAGTCTCTTTACCGTTAAAGCTCGGGTTGCTTTCAGTTTCTACGGTATTAGTAATTTGACGAATCGCCATAGTTTTACAGTCTAGCAAAAACAAATCCCCATTTTTTGTATAAATCTTTTTAGAGAAATCTTTATTGTAAACGCCATTAAAAGAAGGCAAAGCTCTACGTACTTGCGGAGAAACTTTAAAAGGTTTTTTTTCAGCAGTTGAAGCACTGTACAAGGAATCTGCCTTATTTCTGAATGGATTCCAGTTGAAGTAAACGGTTCGGCTATCTTCCGACCAATTGATAGAAGATGGTAATGACCCAACGGTAAATTTAGGGTCTTGCATAATATGTTCAATACTCAAATGTTGGGCATTGAGCTGCATACAAAAGCAAGTAATAGCAATTAACGTAAGGATTTTTTTCATGTTGATGATTTTTGCGGTTAATATAGTTTTTAGGGATAAGACAAATCTAATCAAACAAATGAATTATGCATTAATTTGGATGAACAGTTTATGATACATTTTGGAAATGAAAATGTTGAAAGTAATATTGGTTATGCTAAGTGTTTAATCTTTTTGACAATTGTGTAGTTTTTACTGATTTTTGCTTTGGCAACTTTCAAACAGTCGCCAAAGCAAACTCATTATTATTATAAATTCAAACCCCATTCCTTTATCTTAGGAATCAAAGTATCAATATCGCCTGCACCAACGCTAACGATTAATTCAGGCTGTTTTTCTTTGAGGAGGTCTAATACGGCTTCTTTGCTACACAGTGTTTTGCTTGGAGAAGTTACTTTGTTATAAATAATATCAGAAGTAACGCCTTCTATTGGTAATTCTCTTGCTGGATAAATATCCAACAAGATTAAGTCGTCGGCTAAACTTAAACTTTCAGCAAAGCCTTCTTGGAAATCACGGGTACGAGTAAACAAATGTGGTTGGAAAACGACCGTTAATTTATGTTGTGGATATAATGCTTTTACAGAAGATAAAAACGCTTGGATTTCGGTAGGATGATGTGCATAATCATCTATATAAACAATCTTCTTCGAGCGGATATGGTATTCAAATCTACGTTTTACGCCTCCAAAAGTACAAATTCCTTCTTTGATTTCCGCTGGACTAAGTCCTACTTCTAACGCTACTGCTGTAGCTGCCAAAGCGTTTTCCACATTATGGAAACCGGGTGTTAATAAAGTACAGTCTTCGATAATACCATCTGGATAAACAATATCAAAAATCATTTCAGCATTTTCAATTCTTAGATTTTCAGCATAAAAATCACCTTCGTACAATGAATATTCTGTCGATTCATTGTTGGTGAAACTTGCTAAATTCAAGCCTTTACGCTGATATAATTTACCGCCTTCTTTCAGTTGAGAGACAAATAATTGGAAAGATTCTAGTAACTGGTCATGGTCGCCATAAATATCCAACTGGTCGGCATCGGTGGATGTAACGATGGTTAAGTTAGGATATAAAGTAAGAAAAGAGCGGTCGAATTCATCGGCTTCTACTACACAAATTACATCTTCTGGCGATTGGTTTATCAAGAAATTTGTGCCATAATTTTGGGTAATTCCTCCTAAGAAAGCCGTAACATTTTTACCAGCATTTTTCAGAATATGCGAAACCATTGATGAAGTAGTGGTTTTGCCATGCGTACCCGAAACGGCTATGGTATAAAAGCTTTTAGTCAACAGTCCCAATACTTGCGAACGCTTCATCAAAGTAAAACCATTGTCTTTTAAATAATTAAATTCAAGATGGTCTTTCGGAATAGCGGGTGTATAAACGATAAGTGTTTCTTCTTTATTGGCTAAAAATTCAGCGGGAATCAGATTAATATCATCCGAGAAGTGAACAGGAATTCCTTCGGCTTGTAAAGCATTGGTTAGTGGAGTAGCGGTTTTGTCATATCCTGCCAATGAATATCCATTGGCAATAAACCAACGAGCAATTGCCGACATACCAATACCACCGATTCCAAGAAAATAAATGTGTTTAAGGGCTTTAAGATTCACTTGTTTCATGGGTTAAATTTCTATTAGGGCAAAGATATTTAGTTTTTTATAATTATTACCAAAGGCCTTTGGGTCTGAAGCCTTCTACTAGATTTTTTTAAAAAAAATGCTATATTTTTAAACAAAATGATTTTACAAAGTCTTACTACCATCAATAAGTATAATTTTAATTGCAAAATGACAAACCTTTCTCCCAAATCCCACTGCGATACTTTTCGAAATGTACACTCAGTGAGTCCGTTACTTCATGCTTACGAATTTATTTCTCGTGCTAAAAGCGAAGTAAGCGAGTACGAAATCCTTGAAGAGTATGCAAGAACTCATGCTTGGAACTTTGATTTGACTAGAATCAAAAATTTTATCAAGCATCGTGATAATACCATTGTAATTACTTGTCCTAAAGAAAAAATAGAATGGGTAAACAAAGGTTTTACAAGAATGACAGGCTATGGTGTGAATGAGGTTATTGGGAAGTTTCCAAGATTTTTGCAAGGAGAAGAAACATCTTTATCTACAAAAAAAGAAATCAGAGAAAAGCTTAGCAGTGCAAATACTTTTGCTGGTGAAGTAATTAACTATCGAAAAGACGGAAAAAAGTACCTTTGTAAAGTAGAAATATTACCAATTTTTAATAAAAATAATATCATAAGTAACTTTATCGCTTTTGAACAAGAAGTAAATTAAAATTGAAATATACTCCAAACCTGTAAAGCTTCAACTTTACAGGTTTTTTTATAACCTATAGAATCATTTGGAATCACTTGATAAATCAAAATATTCGTATCTATATTCATTGATTTATATACTATTGATTTGGTTATTTATTTTCTTGATAAAATTATATTTGTAAAATAAAAATTAAACTTCTCGAAGAAAACACATAAATTTAATTCAAAGTGTAAATAGTAAAATGTAATTTCGCATTATATTATCTAATTGAACTATCAAGATTGAATAATTAACTGAAATATGTCTTATCAAAGAAAAACTAAAATCGTAGCAACAGTAGGTCCCGCTTCCGAATCAAAAGAAATGCTAGTTAAGTTTGCAAAAGCTGGCGTCAATATTTTCCGACTAAATTTCTCTCATGGCACTCATGAAGATCATTTGGGTAGATTAAAGACTATCAGAGAGATTTCAGAAGAGTTAGGAATGAATTTGGCAGTTCTTCAAGACTTACAAGGTCCAAAGATTCGTACACAGTTAGTTGAGAACAATGGCGTAACCATTTCTGAAGGAAATAAATTAACATTTGTGATGGATGAAAATTTATTAGGCAATTCAGAACGTGTTGGAACTACTTATACTTCAATGTACTTGGATGTAAATGTTGGGGAAAGAATTTTGATGGATGATGGAAATCTTGAAGTAAAGGTTTTAGAAATTGATAAAGAGAAAAAAGAAGTAATTACTGAGGTAGTTTATGGTGGTGTTCTAAAATCAAAAAAAGGGATTAATCTTCCTGGTACAAAAGTTTCTTTACCATGTTTGACAGATAAAGACCTAAAAGATTTATACTTCGGTTTAGATAATGGTGTAGATTGGATTGCTCTTTCTTTTGTTCGTACGGCAGCTGATATTCACGATATTAAAAACAGAATCAAGGCTTACGGTAAGAATACAAAAGTTATTGCGAAAATCGAAACACCTTTTGCTATTGATAATTTAGATGAAATCATTGAAGCTACTGATGCAATCATGGTTGCTCGTGGTGATTTGGGAGTTGAAATTGATGGTGCAAGAGTTCCTCATTTACAAAAGCTAATGGTTGAGAAATGTACTTTGGCTGGAAAACCAGTTATTGTCGCTACTCAAATGTTAGAATCAATGATTACTAATCCTGTGCCAACTCGTGCCGAAACATCAGACGTTGCTAATGCTGTTTTGCAAGGAGCTTCTGCTACGATGCTTAGTGGTGAGTCTGCTTCGGGTGCTTATCCATTGAAAGCTGTTGAAACAATGGCACATATTCAAGAAGTAGTTGAGCAACAACAAAACGAGATTAAAATCGTAAAAGGAGATGAGGCTTCAATTTACTTTAAGAACCACTCTTTAAGTAAAGGAGTAATTGAATACGGTTTAAACGACCGAATGATTGCTGGTGCTTGTCGTTTAGCACGTGATACTGAAGCAAAAGCGATTTTGTGTATAACTAATAGTGGTTATACCGCTTTTCGTCTATCTGCACATCGTCCAAAAGCAGGTTTATTCATTTTTACATCTAACAAAGCTGTTCAGCAAGAAATGGGATTGTTATGGGGAGCAAATGTTTTCTATTACGAAACAAAAGGAAATGATGTTGAAGCTACTGTAAAAGGAATGACTGATTTCTTGAAAGATAAAGGTTTATTAGCTAGTGGCGATACTTTTGTAACTACTTTGAGTGTTCCTTCTGATAAAAATTTGAAGACAAATACTGTACAATTAGGAGTTGTAGAATAGTATTTGTAATTATTGAGATTAATAAAAAAGCTGAACCCATAAAGTTCAGCTTTTTTATTGCTAATATCTAAATTTTAAAAAATGCCTGCTAGAAATTATCATCCAGCAGGCATTTTTATAATTTTTATTGTATTAGCTAGAAATTACGTTCTCCAGCTTCTCTTTTTCCTAACATTACTGCACCGACCATAGCTACAAAAAATAAGACAGAAACTAATTCAAAAGGAAGTACATAATCACGATATAGTATCTGCCCAAGTCCTTCAACCATCCCAGTTTGTCCTTGATAAGCCTGAAGTCCAACAGCATTTTTCAAATCTACTTTTCGTGATGCTGCAATGATGATAACCAACAACGTTCCTCCGAGAACAGCACCAGCCAATTTTGTGAGTGTACTTTTGGAATCAGGCGAGTTTTTACTCAAATCCATCATCATTATCACAAAAAGGAATAACACCATAATAGCACCTGCATACACTACGATATTTACAGCCATTAAAAATTGTGCATTCAGCAGTACATAGTGACCAGAAATACAAAAGAAAGTGAAAACCAAATACAACACACTATGTATTGGGTTTTTAGACAATATAACCATTGAAGCACTTAGGAGTGTCAAGGCAGTTAGGAAGTACCAAAAGTTCATATTTTTAATGAATCGTTATCAGATATTACAAAATTTATTTAAAAATGGCTATTTCCAACCTTCTCTTAAATAGCGATTATCCATTTTTTCAACCAGTTTATCTTTACCGAAGATTACTTCTGAACGGTCTTCAAATACTGGAACCATTTTATCATGTTGTAAGTAAATAGCTTGTTTTGGGCAAGCTTCCTCGCACAAACCACAGAAAATACAACGCAGCATATTGATTTCATACACGCTAGCGTATTTTTCTTCACGATATAAATGTTCTTCGCCTTTTTTACGCTCATCTGCAACCATTGAGATGGCTTCTGCAGGGCAGGCCACAGCACAAAGACCACAAGCCGTACAACGTTCAGCACCTTGTTCATCACGTTTCAAAATATGGTGTCCTCTAAAAACAGGCCCTAAATAACGTTTTTGTTCTGGGTAGCGAATGGTTACTTTTTTAGAAAAGAAGTGCTTTAACGTAGTTGCCATACCTCCAACGATAGCTGGTAAGTAAATGCGTTCTGCAAAAGTCATTTCTTCTTGCTCTAAGACTTTGGATTTATTTGATAATTTCATAATAGTCGTCAAACCTTAAAGGAAAGAGTTTTTATTTTTAAGCTTAATTAAGATTAAGCTGTTGCTAATTTCTTTTTCTTGTACTTCATTTCGCTGTAAACAAATGTCACAACAATCATGATAATAACACCAATCCACGATGCACCAACTGTAAGCCAGTTAGAACCACCATCATTTACTGTGAATAACATTGAAGCACCTGTTAAAACAACATTGAACATAGCTAATGGAATTAAACCTGTCCAACCTAAACCCATTAATTGGTCATAACGAAAACGTGGAAGTGTCCAACGAACCCACATGAAAACAAAAACGAAGAATAATGCTTTACCGATTAGTGCTCCTACACCTAATAAGGTTGCTACATTACCACCGAACTGCGTAGCAACATAGTCATGGCCAGGATAATCATAACCTCCGAAGTACAAAGTAGCCATTACAGCGCCCGAAATAAACATATTGATGTATTCAGAGAATAAATAAAAGCCCAATTTCATTGAAGAGTATTCGGTATGATAACCGCCAATTAATTCAGTTTCACATTCTGGTAAGTCGAAAGGAGTTCGGTTACACTCAGCAAAAGCACATACAATAAAAATTACAAAACCAAGCGGTTGGTATAAAATATTCCAATGTCCATTTTGTTGAGTTTCAACGATTGATTTGGTAGAAAGTGAGCCAGAAAGCATTAAAATTGCAATAATAGAAAGCCCCATTGCTAATTCGTACGAAATATTCTGAGAAGCTGCACGAATAGCTCCAAGTAATGAGTACTTGTTGTTTGAAGCCCATCCACCAATTAAAATTCCGTAAACACCCAGAGAAACAATTCCAAATACCCAAAGAATACCGATGTTGACATCAATTCCTTGTAAATCTAAAACGACTCCGCCACCCAAGTCTAATTGATCACCGAATGGAACAACTGCCGAAGTCATCAACGCAGTAAGCATTGATAAACAAGGCCCAGCAATAAAAAGCCATTTGTTAGAATTAGCAGGAATGAAGTCTTCTTTCATAAACATTTTTACAGCATCGGCAAGCGGCTGTAAAATACCGAATGGTCCAGCTCTATCTGGTCCTACTCGGTCTTGCATAAAAGCGGCAACGATACGCTCAAAGTAGGTAGAGTAGGCAGCTACACCAAGCGTAATGGCGAAGATGATACCTACATAAATAGCTTTGGCTGTAAATAAAGTTGATGTAATTTCCATATTTCTGTATATGTAAATAGTAGTTAAACTATTTACATTCAATTAATTTAATTGCTTTTGCGGGGCTAAAAATGAACGATCACGATTGTCATCAATCTTTTTATATTGTTCAGCTGCTTGTTTTAATGGGAACGCTGGAGTAATCTTGTTCGAGCCATACTTGTTTGCTGAAATCACAGAATTATGCGGAACCTTACTCGGCCCTTCAATTGTCCAATCTGAAGTCTTTTTACGTTCAAAACGGCAAGTGTTACAGATAAATTCTTTTACTTCACCCCATTCATTTTTACGAGCTGTTACTCTGATTACTTCATCTCCTCTGTACCAAAGTGTTACTTTCCCTGAACATTTTCCACAGTTACAACTTGCATCAACTGGTTTTGAAAACCATACACGGCTTTTGAAACGGTAAGTTCTATCTGTCAATGCGCCTACAGGACAAACATCAATAATATTTCCAGAGAAATCATTATCAATTGCTTTCTCGATATAGGTGCTGATTTCTGCGTGATCACCACGATGCATTACACCATGAACACGCCCGTCAGTAATTTGGTCAGCTGTGTAAACACAACGATAACACAAAATACAACGATTCATGTTTAATTTAATATTGGGGCCTAAATCAACAGCTTCGAAAGTATTTCTTTCTTCTACCGTACGAGTTTTAGAGACACCATGTTCAAAAGTAAAGTTTTGTAAATCACATTCACCAGCTTGGTCGCAAACAGGGCAATCTAAAGGATGATTCAACAATAAGAATTCAACAATTCCTTTTCTTACTTCCAATACTTGCTCGTTGATTGTGTTTTCTACAATCATACCTTCTTGAATTTGTGTAATACAAGCAGGGACTAACTTTGGCATTGGACGAGGGTCTTTTTCAGACCCTGCTGTTACTTTAACCAAACAACCACGGCATTTACCACCCGAAGCCTTCAGAGGTTCGTAATAACACATTGCTGGAGGAGCTATATGTGGACCAATTTGACGAGCCGCTTGCATAATGGTTGTTCCAGGAGCTACGTCAACGGTGATGTTATCTATGGTAACTTTCATAAAAAAGCTTAATAATTTTAATTTTCCTATTTACAAACATGGTTTTCCCAAAGAGAACCCATTTTAATTATTCAAATCTCACAAAGATATAACTTAAGTGATTGTGGCTTACTGATATTTTAATGATTATATCAAGTAATTTCTTTGATTTAAGAAACCTCTACATTCTCATTTATTTCCTCTTCAATAATTTCTAGTATTTGTGGTGCAATGATAGACGCATCGTAATTCAACGCTTTTTCATACATTTTTAGCCCAATTTCCTTTCTTACATTTTCCTGATTAATTAAATATGCTAATTTGTTTTTAGCACAAATTACATCACCGTAAGGAATAATCAATCGCTCATCATGGTTTACATATTCTGGGGCGCCTCCAGCTTTATCGAAACAAATTACTGGAATTTTGTTCAAGCTTGCTTCAATCATAACTAACGGGTGTGGGTCTTCTCTTGATGAAAGAAAGAACAAATCAAAACAAGCCATGTACTCCATGTTTTCTTTTGTAGGAGCGATAATATGCACATGATTTTGAATCCCCATTTTTTCTAAATCATACAAAATGTTTTGGTGCTCAACAGAGTTTTTTTGTATGCCAATCCAGAGAAAATGAACATCATGTAACTCATGTAAAATAGCATTGGCAACCGTCAGAAAAATATCAACGCCTTTTCTCCATTCAAAATTTCCACAGCCACCCACCACAATAGCATTCTCAGGTATGTTTAAACTTGCCCTGATACTTGCTTTGTTTGCTTTATTCAACTTTTCACGAATACTATCAACCGAAATAAATGGATTGATGACAGTTACTCTACTTTCCTCAGTATGATGATTTAAAAGAAGATTACTTTTAATCTCTTTGGATGCCGCTAAAAAATGGAGACAATTTTTTAATTGATACTCCAAGTCTTCAGGTAAAGTATATTTCTGGATTGAATTTTCAAGCTCATGTACATAAACTACGAAAGGACATCCAAGAAAATTCAAACTTTTTAACAAACTACCATTGGCAATGGTATTTGAAAAAATCAAATCAAATTTTAATGATGCGAGTTCTCTATGTTTTTCTTGATAAAAAGCTAATTTACGTAGCTTGTTTATTTTGAAAACTTTGTCATAAATAATTCTTGAATAAGGATTTCTTTGATTTCCTTTCTCATCAAATTCCCAAAGAATTACTTCAGCAACTTTGTTAAACTCAGCGAGTAAAGAGCCGCCTTTTGCTAATAAAAGATATGTTGCTAAACCTTGCTTTTTTAAAGATTTTAATAAATCAAGTAAAACATATTGAGCACCCGCAACGTTTGCATCGTGACCAATAAATAATATCTTCTTTTGCATAAGCTTAATATTATAGACTCCAGCTTGCGCCTTCACGCATGAATACAGCTCCTTTTTGAGTTGCTTTTTCAGGGTGTTTTACATGCCATTCAAACTCATCACGGAAATGACGAATGGCTGCAGCTACTGGCCATGAGGCAGCTTCACCTAATGGACAAATGGTATTTCCTTCAATTTTTTTAGCAACATCAACAAGTAAATCAATGTCTTCTTGGCGACCTTGTCCATGTTCAATTCTGTAAAGGATTTTATCCATCCATCCAGTACCCTCACGGCAAGGAGAACATTGTCCACAAGATTCATGGTGATAGAAACGACCGAAAGTAAGTGTATTATGAACAATACAAGTAGTTTCATCCATTACTACAAAACCACCAGAACCTAGCATGGTTCCTGTGATAAAACCACCATCTGAAAGTGATTCGTAAGTCATCAAACGATTTTCACCAGCGGCAGTTTTTAAAATTAATTCAGCAGGTAGAATAGGTACAGATGAACCACCAGCCACAACAGCTTTTAATTTATGGCCATCTCTGATACCACCACACCATTCATCTGAATAAATGAAGTCTTCAACAGTTATTCCAAGCGGAATCTCATAAACACCTGGTTTACGAACGTGTCCAGAAGCTGAAATTAATTTTGTACCAGTACTTCTGCCAATACCAATTTTAGCGTACTCATCGCCCCCATTATTGATAATCCATGAGGTAGCAGAAATTGATTCAACATTATTAACCACAGTAGGGCATTGCCACAAGCCTTTTACAGCTGGGAATGGAGGTTTATTACGTGGGTTTCCACGTTTACCTTCTAAAGATTCCAACAAAGCAGTTTCTTCACCACATATATAAGCACCGCCACCTGGCTGAACAAATAGATCAAGGTCGTAACCTGATCCTAATATATTTTTTCCTAGAAGTCCTTTATCGTAAGCTTCTTGAATCGCTTTTTCAAGAATATTTACTACATACATTAATTCACCTCTTACATAGATGTAAGAAGTGTTTG
>JACCDS011669435.1_pt1 | contig 11716 bp, 9 predicted proteins | sample 7446441 | NCBI WGS metagenome assembly JACCDS01 (sample SAMN15323445, study PRJNA562643) | freshwater metagenome | isolation source: river surface water | place: USA:Blue River Watershed | collected 2017-08-17 | reverse complement strand
GTATGTTTGCGTCAAACTTCCACCCCCCACCCTCCACCCGTTTTTGAAACAGAGTGAGTGTGAGAGCGAGAGTGTATGGCGTTTACTTCAATCTTACTTTTAGGGCAAGTTAAAGAGCAAGTGCAAGAGCACGTATGTTTGCGTCAAACTTCCACCCCGCACCCCCACCCAATTTTCAAGGAGTGAGAGCGGGAGCGAGAGCGAATGACATTTACTTCAATCTGACTTTTGGAGCAAGTTAAAGAGCAAGTGCAAGAGCACGTATGTTTGCGTCAAACTTCCACCCCCCACCCTCCACCCGTTTTTGAAACAGAGTGAGTGTGAGAGCAAGAGTGTATGGGGAATTACCGAAGTAATTAACAATTATCAACACCGTTTTTATGCCCCTTTTGAAATCGTAATTTTGTGGTAATGAATTTGAGTAAGGAAGAACTGGTTAATTTATGCGGACAAACCCGCAGAGATATTGTAAGAATGGTGCATGCAGTGGCATCGGGACATCCTGGCGGATCGCTTGGTTGTGTTGAATTTCTCGCGGCACTCTATGGCAAGGTTATGACCCACCACCCTGAAAATTTTAGCATGGATGGGCAAAATGAAGACTTGTTCTTTCTGAGTAATGGTCATATTAGTCCCGTTTTTTACAGCATTCTCGCCCGTACCGGTTATTTTCCAGTGGCTGAATTAAGTACTTTTCGTAAACTAAATACCCGTTTGCAAGGTCACCCCACTACCCACGAGGGTTTGCCTGGTGTACGAGTGGCTTCAGGCTCCCTAGGTCAAGGCATGAGCGTAGCTATTGGTGCAGCTTTAACAAAAAAACTGAATAACGACAACCACTTGGTATTCTCTTTGCATGGCGATGGTGAGTTGCAAGAAGGACAAATTTGGGAAGCTGCCATGTACGCATCGGCCAATAAAGTGGATAATTACATTGCTACCGTAGATTATAACGGACGCCAAATCGATGGCGACGTTGAAAATGTACTTTCTCTTGGGAATTTACGTTCTAAGTTTGAGGCTTTTGGTTGGACGGTGATTGAGAATACCCATGGAAACGATATTGAGGCCGTAGTGGCGTCGCTTGAAACCGCTAAAAGCCTTACTGGCAAAGGTAAACCAGTGATGATTCTTATGAGAACTGAAATGGGCATGGGAGTTGATTACATGATGGGAACTCACAAATGGCACGGCAGTGCGCCCAACGATGAGCAATTGGAAAAAGCGCTGGCGCAACTTCCGGTGACGCTCGGTGATTATTAATAGTTGAAACGCATCTTTATATTCTTTCTGTTTGCCTGGATGGCTCTTACTGTCCGTGCACAGGTTACCAATCGTATTCTCTTTATTTTCGATGATTCGTACAGCATGTACGCACCGTGGAACAGTAATGTGAAAATTGAGGTGGCCAAGAAGGTCATGGCGCAATTTCTCGACTCGTTAAAGAATGTCCCCAATCTCGAAATTGCCCTGCGCTGTTATGGCCACACGACGTTCTTTAAACCAGAGCGTAATTGTAAGGACACGAAGTTAGAAGTGCCCTTTGCGCCGGCGAATGAAAATGCGGCTAGGATTAAACAACGCATCCAAAGGTTAGAACCAATGGGTACTACACCTATTGCGTATTCACTGGGTGAAAGTGCCAATGATTTCCCAGAAAAGCCGAATTGCCGGAACATGATTATTTTGATAACCGATGGCATTGAAGAATGTGGCGGTAATCCCTGCAAGGTTAGTTATGAATTACAACGCAAGGGTATTTTTATTCGGCCCTTCGTTATTGGTATCGGTTTAGATGCCAGCTACACCTCCTCTTTTGGCTGCATCGGTAAATTTTACGACGTTAGCAACGAAGCTAATTTTTTGCGGGTCCTCAATTTGGTTATGACCGAAGCACTTACCCGCACCAGCGTAGAAGTTGATTTGTTAGATATCAGCCAACGTCCCGTTGAAACAGATGTTAACATGACTTTTTATGAAGCGGGCACCAATAAAGTTAAATACAATTACCTGCACACCATCAATCACAATGGCAAACCTGATACGTTAATACTCGATCCAAGCATTCAGTACGATTTGGTAGTTCATACCATACCGCCTCAAATTAAGAAGAACATACAATTGCAAACAGGGCGTCATAATATTATACCGGTGGCTGCACCACAAGGTTTTTTAAAACTTGATATAGAAGGCGGCACAACGCAATATTATCCAGTTACAGTAGTGCGTAAGGCGGGAGAAATGACCACCCTAAACATTCAAGAATTTGGCAAAACAGAAAAATACATCGTTGGTAAGTACGACCTCGAAATTTTAACCCTTCCTCGAATTCAGCTTAAAAATATTGAAATCAAACAAAGCTTCACTAACAGCGTAAAGGTGCCCGGAAGCGGTCCCGTTGTTTTCATGAAAGGAGGCAAGGGTAACGGCGCAATTTATGTCGACGATGGTAAAAAACTCACCTGGGTGTGCAATTTAAATGCCGATGTAAATAACGAAACGATTTACCTGCAGCCCGGCAAGTACAAAGTGGTTTTTCGTATGGAAGCCTTGCAACAAACTACCCGTTCAGTTGAAAGAAATTTTGAAGTTAAAACCGGACAAACCACTACAGTTAAATTCTAACTAAGAACTTATGCTGTTGCCTCTCACATGATTTAGTAGATTTGCGCACGTTTTAAGCCGATTGCATGAAAAAATATACCTATACCGAAAAGAAAGATACCCGTTCAGGATTTGGCGCTGGACTATCAGAACTTGGTAAAAACAATCCCAATGTTGTTGCTTTATGTGCCGACCTAACAGGCTCGTTGAAAATGGATGCCTTCCAGAAAGCCCATCCAGAGCGCTTTTTCCAAGTAGGTATTGCTGAGGCCAATATGATGGGCATTGCAGCAGGATTAACGATTGGCGGTAAAATTCCGTTTACTGGCACTTTTGCCAATTTTAGTACCGGAAGGGTGTACGATCAAATACGCCAAAGTATCGCGTACTCGGGTAAGAATGTAAAAATTGCTGCTTCGCACGCAGGTTTAACCCTGGGTGAAGATGGCGCTACCCACCAGATTTTGGAAGATATTGGTTTGATGAAAATGCTGCCGCACATGGTAGTCATCAATCCATGCGATTATAACCAAACCAAGGCGGCAACGTTAGCGGTGGCAGACTATCAGGGACCGGTGTACCTCCGTTTTGGGCGCCCAGCTGTTCCTAACTTTACCCCTGCTGATCAAAAATTCGAAATCGGTAAAGCGGTGATGCTAAATGAAGGTACGGATGTTACTATTGTAGCAACTGGTCACTTGGTTTGGAAAGCGATTGAGGCGGGAGAAGCATTAGCAGCCAAGGGCATTAGCGCAGAAATTATCAATATACACACCATTAAACCGTTGGATGAAGGGGCTATTTTGGCGTCTGCAAAGAAAACGCGCTGCATTGTTACAGCCGAAGAACACCAAATGCATGGAGGCCTAGGTGATAGCGTGGCCCAATTGCTGGCACGTCATCTGCCAACACCACAAGAATACGTGGCGGTGAACGACACGTTTGGCGAAAGTGGCACCCCTGATGAATTGATGAAGAAATACGGTCTCGATACCGTGAACATTGTTGCTGCCGCTGAAAAAGTGATCAACAGAAAATAAACCAACGTTAGCTAGATTTCATAAAAAAAGGGCGGACCACCTCGTGAGTCCGCCCTTATTATTTAATAAAAAGCTTAATGTTTTGCCAGGTAGGAAGCTACCCCTTCGTGCGTGTCTTTCATGCCCTCTGAACCCTTAGTCCAGTTTGCAGGACAAACTTCTCCGTTTTCTTCGAAGAATTGAAGCGCATCTACCATGCGCAATGCTTCATCGACGTTACGACCTAATGGAAGGTCGTTGATTAATTGGTGACGTACAACGCCGTTTTTATCGATGAGGTACAAACCACGGAAGGCAATCATGGGTCCAGTTGCTGCCAATTGGCCATCTTCATCCACTTCATAATCACCAAACAAAGTGCCGTAGTTCATAGAAATGGTTTTGGTTGTGTCGGCAATGATAGGGTAAGTAACCCCCTTGATGCCGCCAGCTTTTTTATCCATTTGCAACCAACCCCAGTGGCTTTCTTCTGTGTCGGTGCTACAACCAACCACAGCGCAATTGCGAGCTTCAAAATCCTTTAAACGTTCTTGAAAGGCGTGTAATTCGGTTGGGCAGACAAATGTGAAATCTTTCGGATAGAAGAAAAATACCACGTATTTTTTTCCAATGTATTGATCCAGAGAGAAGTTCTCAATTACTTCTCCGCCGTTCACCACCGCGCCTGCGGTGAAATGAGGGGCTTTTTTACCAACTAATGTAGACATATGTTATAAGTTTATTGCTTTTAAATTCCTTGTAAAAGTAATCATTAACTTCGGGGCTTTAAGACACTATTTTAAGCTGTTTAACCTATCCTTAACATTTATTTAAATGAGTATCCTTATCAATCAACCCGCACCAGATTTTAGTCTGTTCAATACTAACAAACAGGAAATAAAACTTTCCTCGCTTCGCGGTAAAAACGTGGTTTTGTTGTTTTTTCCATTAGCGTTTACAAGCACGTGTACTGCCGAATTGTGCAGTGTTCGTGATAGCTACAACATTTACGATTCATTAAACGCCACCGTTTTTGGTATTTCATGCGATTCGCTATTTACCCTCGGAAAGTTTAGAGAGGAGCAACACCTCAACTTTGATTTATTAAGCGATTTCAATAAAACCGCCTCAAAGGATTATGGCACTCTTTACGATTCGTTTGTGTTTAACATGCTGGGGGTTTCTAAACGCTCTGCTTTTGTAATCGATACAGAGGGTGTTGTACGTTATGCGGAGGTCCTCGAAAATGCCGGTAACGTGCCTGATTTCGATAAAATCAAAGCCTGCTTGAACAGTCTTGCCACTGCGTAAGTCATACTCCAAGAACGGAACTGTTGAGGCCGGCTGCGATGAAGCTGGCAGGGGATGTTTGGCGGGCCCTGTTTATGCAGCGGCCGTTATTCTGCCAACCGGTTTCCGCAATAAATGGATTAACGACAGCAAGAAACTAACGGAAAAAGACCGGTACGAACTACGTCCCGAAATTGAAGAAAAGGCTGTTGCCTTTGCTGTGGGGTTTGCTACGCATCAGGAGGTGGACCAAATTAATATTCTCAAAGCGTCGTTATTAAGCATGCACCGGGCGGTTGATCAGTTAACGGTCAAGCCCGGACTGCTGCTAATTGATGGCAACCGATTTGCCCCATATCCCGGAATTCCTCACCACTGTGTGGTTGGTGGTGATGCCAAGTACATGAGCATTGCTGCCGCCAGTATTCTGGCAAAGACCTACCGTGATGATTTTATGAAGGAAATGGACGAACAATACCCCCAATACGGCTGGAGACGGAACATGGGGTATGGCACCCGTGAACACCGCGACGCCATTCACATCCACGGTTTTAGCCCAATACATCGACTAACATTTAACGCTGGTCAGGACCAGTACGCAATCCGCTTTCCAGAAGGTGAAGAATAACCCACACTCCACTTGTTATTAAGTTGCTTAGGAAACTGCTACGAAACCCCTATTTGCTAGTAATTTAGAAGTGTGGGTCGCTGGGCTAAATTGTCCTTTATAGTATTTATTGTAATGGCTGCCATTGGTGGCACCTACGCCTATTTCCTGCTTCGAAACAGTAAACCACCTACTACTCGTGCCATCGAAATTATTCCTTCTAAACCCATGATGGTAGCGGGGGCGCGACAAATCACTGATTTAAGTTTGAAAATCAGTTCTCGTTCGTTGGTGGCTGATAAATTGCGAGGCATCGCTGCAGTTAACCAACTGTGCCAACAATTAGCTGTGTTTGATTCTTTGTTGTTCGAAAACGAAAACCTTTCCTCAGAACTCAACAACAATACGGTTTACCTGGCCGTTTACAAAAACGATTGGTTGATTACGCTTAATATTACCAAACTCGGCGAAACAGAGCTGATTCAGAAAACGCTAACACAAGCGCTTCACGCCAATTCTGATGGTGCTTTTAAATTTCAAGGAAGGAACTATTGGTTTGAAATAAAAAACGGGATTGTATTGCTCGCTAGCAGCCGGGGCATTATCAACGAAGCAGTAGATCCGGTTACACCCCGTTGGATAAATGATGCCGCCTACAAACAAATGAAGGAAACGTGGCCTGAGGATGCCAACACGGCCTTGTATATCGACCACGCTCAATGTAAGTACAACGAGCCTTTGCCGGGGGCTGAACTGGCATCGGGTTTCTCTACTGGGGCTTTAGAGATTTTACCGAACCAGGTAAAACTCTATGGGGCGTATGTTCCCGATTCAGCTAGTTCTCTTCATTTTTTATCGAAACAACAACCGGTAGCAGTTGAAGATTTAAATGGCATGTTACTGCCAGCAGTGCAAGCCTTTACCGCCTATGGTTTCACGTCCATTAATACACCTAATCAAAATAAGTATCCAGAATTACTACAACGATGGCATGAAATTAATGAACGGGCCATGTACAATGCTACGAATGAATTTTATGAGAACTGTGCGGGACTCATGGTGCGCCTGCGTTACATGGGACGGGCCTTGTTTGTGGTGCAAGTGCGCGATAGCATCAAGTGCAGCGAACACTTAAAATTTCTGGCAGATACCGGTAAAGGAAATGTGTACTCGCTCGATTGGTTGGCTGGAACAGAATTGTTTCCAGAACAACGCAGTGGTTACCAAAGTTATGCTGTTAGAAATGGCAATTTGTTGATGTTCGCAGAAGATAGCACCATGCTTCAACAATACAATTTGCAATTAAACCAAGAACAAGCGTCAACTGAATTGATAAGTTACCTTGAAGATAATGCCCCCGAATCTTTCAATTACATGGTGTATCAAGCGCCAGTAAAACAATACGCGGGACCGGATGAAACCTCGCAAACGCTTAAAAACTTTAAACATATTTTGTTGTCATTGGTGAACCAAAAAAACGGCTTCAGTTACCGCGTGCATTTTGATAATACCCAACAAGAACAAGAGGATGGTCGCCGAACACCGCTATGGACACTGCGTTTGAATGAACCCATTCTTGCCACCAATGTGTTTCCATTTGTAAATCATAAAACGGGTGAAAACGAAATTGTGTTGCAAGACGCCACCAATCATTTGCAGCTGATAAATGCCAAGGGAGAGCCGCTATGGAAAATCGCTCTTGATGGTAAAACGGATAAAATTTACACGGTTGATGCCTTGCGCAACAAGAAGTACCAATTATTAATGTGTACGGGCGAGTTTATTCACCTCATTGATCGAAATGGAAGGGAAGTGGACGGGTTTCCGGTTAAGCTACCTGCAAAAGCCGTTTCACCACTATCATTAATTGACTATGATAACGATGGCGAAATAAGAATTTACGTGGCGTGTGCCGATAAAAAAATATACAACTACAGTTTGCAAGGAAAAGTGGCAACTGGTTATGTGCCCTTGCGCACCGAAAATGAGGTTAAATTACCGGTGCAATTTGCAAGGGTGGGTGAAAGCGACTACTTAGTGGCATTGGATGTAGAGGGGCGTGTATATACCTTTAGCCGTAAGGGGGCCGGTCGCATTGGTCTCACTAGTAAAGGCCCGCGCAATTGCAGTGCTTTTTATCTTGATGTATCGAATAAACTTTCATCCACCCAATTGGTGTATGTGTCGGAGACCGGAGATATTGGGAAAATTAGTTTTACCGACGTGAGAGAGACTATTCCAACCGGCTCAGCTCTAACCAATGGCAGCGCACGCTTTGACTGGGTTGATGACAATAGGTTGATGGATGTTTTGGCTATCGAAGGGGCGGCTGTGCGTGGATTTGATTTAAATGGTTCGCCCTTGTTGAGCGAGGAGTTTGTGGAGCTACCGGATGATTTTAGTTTTTATAAGGATGAAACGCGAAAATTGTTAATCGGGTTCAATCGCGAAAACAGAACCGTCATGGTACACGCTGGTGACCGCCAGGTGATGAAGGAAAATGGCGATGCCTTGCCCTTGATTATTGATCTTTACCGCAATGGCAAACTCTACCTTTTGGTGGTGGAGAAAAATGAACTACGGTGCCTTGCAATAAGCCAGCAATAAATCTCTTATACGTCAGAAGGAATTTTAATTGGTGTGTTATGCACAGTATTAAACAGACACTGCATCACAGCCATGTCCCCATTAATTGGCCCTACTGATTAATGTGTAACAAGGGTCTTGTATTTTGTAGCGGTCTTCTCAGCGCCATAAAGGCGCTGCCAACCGCCTCATTTATTCCTTGGCCAACACTTTGTGAGCGCCATTATCGACATAAATCGAATCGAGATCGTCGTTTTCTTCAGGTAGTTCGTAACGTTTATCCTTCTCCATGGTGGCAATGTTTACATCGGGAGGTGGCATGGTTTGTGAAACCCATACTATGCCGTTGTAAAAAACGTAGTGGTTGCGCCAGTTATCCCAATAATAATTACGGTAAGGGAAATAAACCCAACGGTGGTTGAAGGTGCAATTGGGACCCCAGGCTGGACGGTATACCACCACTTTGGCAGGGCGATAAGCGCTTCGCCTCACCACTCTAACCGTCTTTGCATGAGGATGCGCTTTTCTGACCTTGGCCGCTGGATGCCCGTGACGCCTTTGTCCCTGCTGCGCATTCAGGTGTGTAACCATCATGAGCACTGCTAAAATTAAACTGAATCTCATATCGCTTTTATTATTGGATGGTAAAAAACGGTAAAGGATTAATGCTCGATAAAAAATATTTTTAAGGGCTCGTAAAAGTAAAACGGCAAAAGCGTTAAAACTGATACTCAGCACTTCCTTTTCGTTCGATATCAAAAACGAGCTCACCGCCAATAAATACACGTAAAACGCGGGTTTTTAGGATGTCCCGTTCTGTACTGGTCATGATATTGCGGTCTAGAATCACAAAATCAGCCACCTTGCCTTTTTCTAACGACCCTTTTTGTTTTTCTTCAAAGGCAGCTTTAGCTGGCCAAATGGTCATTCCCATTAAGGTCTCTTCACGCGTAAGCGCCTCTTGAGGTTGGAAACCACCTATTGGATAGCCTTCAATGTCTTTTCTCGATACGGCTGCATAAAAGGTCTTAAAGGGTGAAATATCTTCAACGGGAAAGTCGGTGCCAAGCGCCACCATGCCACTGGCATTCAATAAGGATTTGTAAGCGTAGGCATATTTTGCTCTCTTGCCAATGCGTTGAGTTGCCCAGTACATATCGCTGGTGGCGTGAGTAGGTTGTACGCTAGGCACAATGTGTTTTGAGCGGCGAATATCGGAAGGGTGCGTAATTTGTGCGTGTTCAATACGCCAGCGGTGCGAACTGTCGGCGCCTGCTTTTCTATAAAGACTTAGCATTAAACGGTAGGCTGAATCACCAATACAATGGGTATTTACCTGGAAACCCTTAGCAATGGCTTCAGTACACCTTTTCTCGAAATGGTCTGGTGAACTTAAAAGAAAACCACTGCTCTGCTTGCTATCATTGTATGGTTCGAGTAAGCAAGCTCCACGTGAGCCCAAGGCACCATCAGCGTATAATTTAAACGAGCGCACATTCATACGGTCGGTTTGGTAGGGACCATTTGTAAGGTAGTAGTCGAAATTCGGCTGACTATCGCTTAACATAACGTAGAATCGGAGTTTCAACTTATCTTGTTGTTGCAACGCATCCAGTAAATCCACATCGGCCTTCATTAAGCCTGCTTCATGCAACGAGGTCAATCCAAACGCAAGGCAATTTTCTTGGGCAAGTAACAACGCCTTTTTTACATCGCTGCGGTTTGGTGGAGGAATGTGCGAGGAAACGATATCTACAGCATTATCAATTAACACACCGGTAGGTTGCCCATTTTTCATCAGAATTTCGCCTCCAGAGACCTTGGTGTTGGCCGTGATACCGGCTATCTCCAAGGCCTTGCTATTTGCCAATGCAGCGTGACCATCAATACGGGTTAATAAAACAGGTGTTGAGGGGTATAAACTGTCTAGTTTGGCTTTGTCGGGCCATTGCTTATCAGGCCAATTGTTTTGATCCCAGCCCCGGCCTAAAATCCATTGAACTGAAGAGTCAGGCAACTGAATTCCACCGTCTATAGGGTGTTTAGAGGCAAATTCAACTGTTTTTTGAATTACGTCGTTAAAGGATTTGGTGCCTACTAAATTGGCGCGCATCAACGATAGGGCGTATCCAACAAAGTGACAATGCGCATCAGTAAAACCTGGTAAAATGGTTTTGCCATTAAGGTTAATTACTTGTTCGGCTTTGTAATGACCATGTATATAGGCCGCCTTTCCGGTTGCTACCACCGTGCCATTATTGATCGCCATCGCCTCCGCAATGGTAAAATTGCTATCCACGGTGTAAATAAAACCGTTGGTTAGAATCATGTCAACGTCAGTCTTCTCTGTTTTACAGGAAAACAGAATATGAATAATAACGATGATTAGGGCTATGGATTTGAACCGAATCATAGTTCAATTTACGAATTCTAAAATTTATTGTATGACAAAGAGCAGAATATCTTACATAAGAAATAAAGGGGGTATTGTGGAAAACCATTAGATTTTTTTATGGATGAGCTTCCAGTAAACTCGATTAGGTGCCGGTGATTTTATGGGATTTGAGGCAGTTTTGGTTCATTTTTGGCGGGTTTTGGCGTAAAACCGCTTAAAAAATAAGGGCACTGTTTATTAATCGGTTGATTTTTTTAATAAGAAATTGGGTTTTGAGGCAGGGACTAATGTAATTTTCAAGGTTCGAGTAAGGGGCTGATCGCACTGGTTTTGGGAATTACAAAACAAGTCCAGTCCTTTTTACAATTGAACACTGGGGAAAAAGACTATGAGCAAGAGCAACTATAATGAAGATTCAATACGATCGTTAGATTGGAAAGAACACATCCGCACCCGTCCGGGTATGTACATCGGCAAATTGGGTGATGGCAGTGCTTTTGATGATGGCATTTATGTGCTCATCAAGGAGGTCATGGATAATTCCATCGACGAGTTTATGATGGGTGAAGGGAAACGGATTGACATTAACGTGAAAGAGGGCATGGTAAGCATTCGCGACTACGGACGTGGCATACCATTGGGCAAGGTGGTTGAGGTGGTTTCTAAAATCAATACCGGTGGCAAGTACGATAGCGAAGCGTTTAAGAAATCGATCGGACTCAACGGCGTTGGTACCAAGGCGGTGAATGCCCTTTCTATACATTTTAAGGTTATTTCATACCGCGACGGTCAAGCCAAGGCTGCTGATTTTAGCAAGGGTGAACTGGTCAAGGAACACCGCCTGCAAGCGGCACCGGGCGAGAAAAATGGCACGTACGTTGAGTTTCGTCCCGATGACTCCATTTTCAAAAAGTACCACTTCGTGCACGAATACATCGACCGCATGATTTGGAATTATGCGTTCTTAAACACTGGTTTAAAATTGTACCTCAATGGGGTGGAATATAAGTCAGACAATGGTTTGAAAGACTTACTCGAAAAAAACATCACCGGCGAAATATTATACCCGATTATTCATTTACGCGGCAGTGATATTGAAGTAGCGATGACGCATAGCAACGAACACTTCAGCGAAGAGTATTACAGTTATGTGAATGGTCAGTACACTACTCAAGGCGGTACGCATTTAGCGGCTTTTAGAGAAGCAGTGGTTAG
>JACCDS011428170.1_pt1 | contig 11718 bp, 6 predicted proteins | sample 7446441 | NCBI WGS metagenome assembly JACCDS01 (sample SAMN15323445, study PRJNA562643) | freshwater metagenome | isolation source: river surface water | place: USA:Blue River Watershed | collected 2017-08-17 | reverse complement strand
TACGTAATTCTTAAAGTTTGCGTATGTTTTTGACTGGGATGATCGATGGTAGGGAACCAACGCGAAGACGCATGGGTTTCGCCTTGCGTCCAAAACTGACGGGGGAACACCGGATGAGTTAGGTCGTGATTGATGAAATACGCTCCTTTATCGGCTGAAATTGCTGCCCCAGCGGTAGTGGGTTTGTTGTACACTTTTCTTTCGGGATTCGCCGTATAGGAAATGAACAATCGAATGCTTTGATTTCGCTTAATGGAATAAGGTAATTGGATTTTCAGAATGGCCGAATCGTCGTAACTCCAATTCGCATTTACACTTTGAGCGGGAATTTGTAGGTTGAACTCTTTGAAATTGGGATTCAGTTGATTCAGTGAAGTATCCAGTTTTATCGACGCAATATCCATTCCTTGTGCATTCAGTTCTAAACTATTTAACTGGGCATGAAACTGGTTTTGTAGAATAAGTGCGGCTTGTCCGTGGACGGTACGATTATTCCAATTCAGGGATAAATCGAGGTCGGTATGCTTGAGTGTCCAGATTTTATCGGGTGTTTTCTGATAGGGAGCGGTGAGATTTTGCTGATAAATATTGGATTTGTAGATGTAACCCATGTTGGTTTCATCGAAATTAGAAGATTCCTGTATTTTTCGAATTTCATCGGCCACGGCACTATCGAGTTTTGATTTGGGCGATTTACATCCCCAATGAATGAAACTTGAAAAGCAGAGCAGGGTGCAGAGAGATAAAAGGGGCTGATTTACACCTAAATGAAAAACGATTTTACGCATAGATTAATGAAGTGTAAAGTTCGTTTTTTTTTGTAGAAAATTAAAATTGCATTTTTTCATTTTCGACAGTTAGAAGCGACTTGTTCCATTTTGAAACCAATTGAAATTTATGATGGACTCGTAGCTGAAAATTTAAAAAACCGTAAAAAGGCGGGTTTTGTCATAATTATGTCTGCAAAACCTCGAAAAATGAGAAAATCGACTATTGTGCAGATAGTTTTAGTTAATTAGTATTGTGTACTACCAAATGTAGAAATTTGAATAAAATGAAAATTTAATTTGTTATATGTTTAATTTTCAAAATAATGAATTTGGATGCGTTTTTGACAGATTTGAAGTAGATTTTAAATTGAATTAAACAACTTTAAGAGTATAACATAATTTAGATCAGTAAATTTTAAACAAATAATAGCTAATGGAAATAGAATTCATTCATATTTTGCCTTTAATTGGGGTTTTTCTTGGTTGGGGATTAACTCAACTTACAAATTATTTCAATATCTATCTCTCCGACCAGAGAACTTTACGCGAAACACTATACTTTTTACTAGAATTGAAATATCAAATTTCAACAATTAAATCTATAGAAGATGGAGTGGACTCATATTTCAAAATAGCAATATCAAAATTCCCAAATGACAATACAAATAATGAAGAAAAAAAACAGGCACATTCTTTTATTAAAAAAATGATGACTGACTTTTATAATCCTCGAATAGAAGCTGAATTGCTAGAACTAAATGAAAATTATGATAAATGTTTACTCAAGTTAGCAATCGTTGATCCAATTAGCGCATATAAGCTCAAAGGAAAACATAAAATTATAGCAAATCTAAATCAGTGGAATAATTATGCATCAGAGTCAATTGCAGCTGAGCCATCTGTAAGTTCTGATCCGAAAGCAATTCAGTTTTCAAGCGATTTGCTACGTGAAGTTGAGTTAGGAGTAATAAATGAAACTATCGAAGATCTTAAAGAAATTATCCAAATAGTTGTTGATCAAATTGGAGGTAAAACAAAAAAAGATTTTGAAAAAGGAATTACACTTGATCAATCGAAAACTCAAATCGAAGTTGATGAACGTATAGAGAAATATTTTGAAGACGTTGTCATGCCTACTTTTCAAAAAAAACATGGGAAAGAAAATTAAGCAATGCATTGATGTTTGATAAAAACAACAAGGCTAATTGACTTCTAACAGCCATTTATTATTCGGATTAAATAGTGAAATATAAGTTTTAAGTTAGCTTGAAATTCTTTATTTTCAGTTGAATTAATAATTTTTATCAGGTCTATTTACATTCTTTTTGAAAATCCAAATTCAATCCCTATATTTGACAAATAGTGTCAAATTCATTTATGTCAACAGAAACTATTGGAGAAAAGCTTAGGTGTATTAGAGAAGAAAAAGTTCTACCTCTTAGAAAAGTTGCTGCACTTCTAGATATAGATGTAGCAATTTTAAGTAAAATGGAAAGAGGTGAAAGAAGAATCACCAAAGATGTCGTTTTAAAACTTGCTTCAATTTACGATTACAACTCAAAGGAATTGATTATAAATTACTTGAGTGACAAAATACTCTATGAAATTCAAAATGAGGATTTAGGAATTGAAGCCTTGAAAGTAGCTGAAGAAAGGGTAAAATATTTAAAAGCAAACAAGAAAAAATGACTATTCAACAATTGATACATAAATACCAAGCGGAAAGAGATTATTACTTAAGTAGCAAATACAATGAAACGCTACTGCGCAGTGATTTCTTAGATCCGTTATTCGAATTGCTTGGATGGGATATCAAAAATAATTTTGGAAAACCTACAAATGAAAGAGAAGTAATCCTTGAAGAACCGTTAAAAGCAAATGCAACTGAACATTCAAAAAAACCCGATTATACGTTCCGTCTTTTTTCCGAGAGAAAATTCTTTCTGGAAGCAAAGAAACCTTGCGTTTCCATTGAAACAAACAACGACACTGCAAAGCAAATAAGACGATACGGTTTTACTGCAAAATTGAAAATATCAGTTCTTTCAAACTTTGAATATTTAATAATTTATGACACTTCGGTAAAAGTTGAAAAAGAAGACACCTATCAAAAAGCACTAGTAAAAAAATACCATTACACAGAATATGAAAGTAAGTTCGATGATATTAAACAATTACTAGGGCATGAATCTGTTTATTCTGGATCATTTGAAACGGAATGGAAAGAAATTGAGAGCAAAATCAATCAATTTTCAGTTGACAATCTTTTCCTAAATCAAATTAATGAATGGAGAAAAGCACTTGGATCTGAAATTTACAAATACGATTCAAAAATCAATGAACAACAACTAAATGATATTGTTCAAAGCTATTTGAACAGAGTATTGTTTCTTCGTGTATGTGAAGACAGAAATTTAGAAGACTACCAAACTCTCCTGAAATTTGCTACAGAAAACGACTTCGTTGCGCTAATTAAAAAATTTAAAGAAGCTGACAAACGCTATAACTCTGGAATTTTTGACCAGCTATTAAAAGACAAAATTGTTGAAAATATAAGCTCAGTATTTTGGACCATTATCAAACAATTATACTATCCAGAAAGTCCATATTCATTCAGTGTTTTTTCATCTGATATCCTAGGTAGTATTTATGAAATTTTCCTTTCTGAAAAATTAACTATCCAAGATGACAAGGTAATTTTAATAAGAAAACTAGAAAATATTGACCGTGACATTATCACTACTCCAACTTTCATTATTAGTGATATTTTAAGGAATACCGTTTTAAAAAAATGTGAAGACAAAACGAGTGAACAAATCCTGAAACTCAAATTCGCTGATATTTCGTGTGGATCAGGGGCATTTCTATTAGAATTATTTCAGTTATTAATTGATATATTGATTGACAAATTCTTAAAAAATGACAAGTCTAAGCTCATCCAGACAAATATCAATACTTATAAATTACCGTTTGAAATAAAACGTCAGCTATTATTGAAATGCATCTTCGGAGTAGATAAAGATTTTAACGCTGTTGAAGCTGCTAAATTTGGGTTGCTTCTAAAATTGCTTGAAGGCGAAGATGTAAATTCAACCAACAAAATAAAACCAGTTTTACCCGATCTATCTGAAAATATATTTTTTGGAAACAGTTTGTTGAATCCAAATCAAGTGACGAATAAAAAAGACCAGTTAATTATTAATCCATTTGATTTTTCAAAACTTTGTTTTGATGTTATTGTAGGCAATCCACCCTATATGAAGTCGGAGGATATGAAAAATATTACTCCACTTGAATTTCCTCTTTACAAAACAATTTTCAATTCTGCTTATAAGCAGTTTGATAAATATTTTCTTTTCCTTGAACAAGGGATCAATTTATTGGCTAAAGATGGGGTTTTGGGATTTATCATTCCGAGCAAGTTTACCAAAGTTGGATCAGGTAAAAAACTTCGTGAATTACTAACAGACAATGAGTATTTACATTCTATCGTATCATTCGGAGCAAATCAAGTTTTTGCAGACAAAACAACCTATACTTGTTTGCTAATTCTAAGTAAGAAACCTCAACCTACATTTCAATATGCTGAAGTAAGAAGCCTAAAAAGTTGGAAAATAAGAGAGACGGAAGCTGCAAAATATGGTTCAAAAAGAACAGACGAATTAAATAGTGAAGTTTGGGTTTTAGTTCCACCCGAATTGACAAATGTTTATAATAAAATCATTTCTCAAAGTGTGAAACTTAATGATTTAGTTGGAAGCGAGAATATTTTCAATGGCATTCAGACCAGCGCAAATGACATATATATATTTACCCCAACAAAAGAAGACAAAAAGTATATCTATTTCACGAAAAAAGGTGTTAATTACAAAATTGAGAAGGAAATAACAAAACCCTATTTTCAAACCTCATCTGGTGAAGACAATTTATACACTTACAGAACTTTCAAGCCGAATGCAAGATTAATTTATCCTTACTTAACAACAAAATCAGGGGTTGAGATTATTCCACTAACCTCTATTCAACAGAAATTTCCATTGGCTTATACTTATTTGCAAAAGTTTAAAGCCATTTTAAACAATCCTAAACGAGATATTAAGCCAGAGCCAAAAACAAAAAATGAATGGCACCGATACGGAAGACATCAGAGTTTGGATAGTTGTGGACTTCCTTCAAAAATTATTGTGGGTGTTCTTTCCGTTGGAGATAAATACGCTATTGATGATCACGGAACTTTGATCTCTTCTGGTGGGACAGCGGGATATTGTGTAGTAGCAATTCCAACAACTTCTAAATACTCTATTTACTACCTTCAAGCCATCCTCAACTCTAAATATTTGGAGTGGTTTAGCGCTTTGTACGGTGAAGTATTCAGAGGTGGTTACATCGCTAGAGGAACAAAAGTTTTGAAAAATCTACCTATACGAAAGATTGATTTTTCAGATTCCGAACAAAAAGAACTTCACGATAAAATCGTAGAAACACAAAAAGAGTTAATTTGCATTTATGATCAAATTGATGCAGCTGCTGGAAATAAAAGAGCGTTAACTCTACTTCTAGGGCAATTTGAAAGAGAGAAAGCCTCCCTAGAAAAGCTTTTAGCTAAATTATTTGATTTAGGTACAGAAGATTCATTAATCCCATTAATCAAAGAATTGTATGAAGCTAATTAAAAACGCTACAGCTGAGAAATTAAGAGGAGGATTCTACACACCTGAGCCAATTGCTGCATTCATATTGAAATGGGGCATTAATGGAAGTTACGATTATGAGATATTAGAGCCCAGTTGTGGTGATGGAGTATTTCTGGAACAACTCAAAGAGAACAATCATAAATTCAAATCAATAACAGCTATAGAGTTTGATGAAATAGAAGCAGAAAAAGCAGAAAAAATCAAACTTGATAACAAAATTGTAATCAATACCGATTTCCATTTATACTGTAATGAAACTTTTCAGAAATTTGATTTGGTAGTTGGTAATCCACCATACATTCGTTATCAATATTTTCAGGAAGAACAGCAAAATGAGGCTATAAAAGTTTTTACTCGGGCGAAACTTAAATATTCAAAACTAACCAATGCTTGGGTTTCATTCGTTGTTGGATCCAGTTTACTCCTAAAAGAAAAAGGGAAAATTGGTTTTGTGATTCCCTCGGAATTACTTCAAGTTTCTTACGCTCAGCAACTTCGTGAATTTTTAGCTCAATACTATAATAAAATCAATATAATTTCTTTTGAAAAATTGGTTTTCCCAGATATCCAACAAGAAGTCGTTTTATTACTCTGTGAGAAAAACGGAAGTGATTCACATTTGATTGAACACCTTGAATTGAAAGATGCTTCTGATTTATCGAAATTAGATGTAAATCGACTTAAAAGTCCAACAAAAAGGATTGATTTCAAATCAAATAAATGGACTTATTATTTTCTGGATCAAGAAGAAATTGACTTTTTGGAACAAGTAGCTTTAAAACGAAAAGTACCATCAATTCAAAATTTTGCAAGTGTAGAAGTAGGTATTACTACTGGTGCAAATGATTATTTTACAGTTCCATTACCTGTTGTAGAAGCATATAACCTTGAAGGATATGCAAAACCAATGGTTGGAAGAAGTGTCCAAGTAAATAGTGTTATTTTCACCCAAAAAGATTGGAAACAGAACAGACAGACCAAAGCAAAAGCCCATTTATTGGTATTTCCAGCCAAAGATAAGATCAACGGACATATAGGAGCTAACTCATATATTCGAATGGGAGAATCAATGGGCGTTAACAAAGGCTACAAAACAGGCATTCGTGATGATTGGTTTGTGATCCCTTCCATCAAACTTTCTGACGCTTTATTTATCCGTAGAAACAATCTTTACCCTCGATTAATTTTAAACGAAGCAAACGCATATACAACAGACACAATGCACCGTGTATTTATGAAAAAAGACACGGACAAAAATGCTTTCATAGCTAGTTTTTACAATTCATTATCATTGGCTTTTTCTGAAATTGTAGGGCGCAGTTATGGAGGTGGTGTTCTAGAATTGATGCCAAGGGAAGCCGAAAGAATATTGCTCCCCTATCAAAAAGGAAATGCTGATTTACTTGCCACTATTGACAAAATGATGCGTGAGAAAAAAAACATAGACGATATTTTAAAAATCACTAATAAACAAATCCTAAAAGAAGGATATGGCTTTACAGATAAAGAAATAAAACTTGCGGATAGTATTTGGAAGAAGCTTTCGGCAAGGAGATTAAATAGGAATAAACAATGAGAATTAAATCCGTTCAAATACAAAATTTCAGAAAGCTCCATTCTTGTCAGATTGATTTTTCAGAAAAAGAAACAATTTTTGTAGGTGCAAATAATAGCGGAAAAACAACTGCTATGGATGCTTTAATTATATTTTTAAAAACTAAGAGTTTTAAAACACAAGATTTTACACTTTCTAATTGGAAATTTCTAAATGAAATAGGTGAGAATTGGATAAAAGCTAATGAGCTTAATGAAGAAGAAAAGTCTGTAAAACTCTTAGAGCCATTTTTGCCTGTAATGGACATTTGGATTCAAGTTGATAATTCAGAACTTCATTATGTAAGTCATATAATACCTACCTTAGATTGGAAAGGCGGTTTATTAGGTATCAGGTTACGATTTGAGCCCAAAGACATGGAAGAATTAATCCAAGAATTCTTGTCATATTATAATAAGTCAAATAAACTATCTCAAAAGAAAGGTAAAGATTTTAAACTATGGCCAAAATCATTTTGGGATTTTTGTAAAAAAAAACTAAATCCTCATTTTACAATAAGAACCTTTCTGCTCGACCCAGAAAGACCAAATGAAAAACAAGAGTTAGCGGCAAATAATATTGCAGTAGACGGAGATGTTTTAAAGGGGCTTATAAAGATAGATGTAATTAATGCTCAAAGGGGATTTAGTGATGCCAACTCAGAATTAACAGACAATAGTAAAAACTTATCTTCACAATTAAGAAAATACTATAATGAACATTTAGATCCTGAATTGGAGCCAAATGAAGAGGATTTTGATGCATTAGAGTCAATTAACAAAGCTAAAAACACATTCAACGAAAATCTCAATCAAAGATTTCAGCCATCTTTTTTGGAATTAGAAAACTTAAATTATCCAGGATTTGGTAATCCTAAAATACAAATATCTGCTGACGTTTCAACTTCTGATGGTCTTCAACACGAATCTGCAGTAAAGTATTTAATTGATAAAGAGTTATCACTTCCTGAAAAGTATAATGGATTAGGGTACCAAAATCTAATTTCTATTATTTATAAATTAATATTATTTAGAGATAAATGGATGAGAATTGGGAAAAATGCGATAACAGAAGTAGATGTTATTGAGCCATTACATTTGGTTCTTATCGAAGAGCCCGAGGCACATTTACACGCTCAAGTTCAACAAGTTTTCATAAATAAGGCATATGGTGTTTTGCGAAATTCAGAAAATCTAAATGACAAAAAAGATTTTACCACACAATTAATAATAAGCACACATTCAAGTTATATTGCTCATCAAAAATTTGAGAGTTTACGATATTTTAAAAGGAAAAACACTGGATCTCTTCCTACATCAGAAGTTGTTAGCATGGAATCGGTTTTTGGCGAAACGGAGAAAGAAACAGAAAAATTCGTGACGCGGTATCTTAGAACTACCCATAATGATGTGTTTTTTGCAGATGCGGTTATACTTGTTGAAGGTCCAGCAGAAAGGATATTATTACCTCATTTCATAAAGAATGATGAAAAGAGTCAATTAGACAGTTGTTACGTCACCATTTTAGAAATTGGGGGCAGCCACGCACACCGATTGAGACCACTTATTGAAACATTAGGATTGATTTGTTTAGTAATTACTGATATTGATTCAATTAATCCAGTTGACAACAAAAAATGCAAGCCAGAATTAGATAAAGGTTTTAAAACAAATAATGATACACTAAAGAGTTGGCATCCACGTCTAACACAATTAGACGACTTATTAATGTTGAAATCTGAAGATAAGGTAAAAAAAGATTTGCCCATTAGGGTCGCATATCAAAATGCAATAGAAATAGAGAATGGGAGTAAAAAAAACATAGTTTATCCTTATACATTTGAAGATGCATTAGTTATTGAGAATAATGAAATCTTTAAAAATATTGTCAGTTCAAGTGGACTTCTCAAGAAAATGGTTGAGGCTTCAAAAAAGGATATAGAAGAATTGGCAAATGAAGCATATGATATTATTAATCATAAACAGGCAAAAAAAGCTGCGTTTGCTTTAGATGTTTTATATTTTGAAGATCCAAAAAAAATAAAGACACCCTCTTACATTAAAGAGGGGTTAGATTGGATTGAAGAACAATTAAAGGGAAGCAAACAAGGTTTAATTACCAATACCTATGATTGATTATAACAATTACATAGACGAATCTGTTGATGACTTGATATTTGAAAGTATTAAACCAGATTCTCAAAAAAGCTTTTTTCTTTTTGCGGGTGCAGGTTCTGGTAAAACCAGAACACTTGTAAGTGTATTGGAGCACTTTAAAGTAAAGTTCGGAAAGAATTATAAACTCAAAAATAAAAGAATTGCTATAATAACTTATACAAACGCAGCTGCTGATGAAATTTCTCATAGATTAGAATATAGTTCCATTTTTAACATCAGTACAATTCATAGTTTCTGTTGGGAATTAATTAAAAACTTCAACTCTGATATAAAGGTTTGGATGGAACATAAATTGAATACAGAAATAACTGAGCTTGAAGGGCAACAATTAAAAAGTAAAGATCTCAATAACAAAACTTCAATAACCAGAGCTCAAAAAATAGAGGCAAAAAAAAAGAGAATTTTTGCGCTTGAGAGCATTCAGAATTTCACCTACAACCCCAATGGAGATAATATTTCGACAGATTCTTTGAATCATAATGAGGTAATATCAATTACTGCTGATTTCATAAGATCAAAGCAGTTGTTTAAGCAAATTTTAAAAAATAGATTTCCAATTATACTTATTGACGAATGTCAAGATACTAAAAAAGAGTTGATTGAGGCACTTTTTGAACTTGAAAGCCATAATGATGGAATGTTTACTTTGGGTTTGTTTGGGGATACAATGCAAAGAATCTATGCTGAAGGCAAAGAAAACTTAGGACTCAATTTACCAGATACTTGGGTAAAACCAGCCAAAAAAATGAATCACCGTTCAAAATCAAGGATAATTGATTTATTAAACAAGATTAGAAAGGATATAGATGGACAAGTACAATTTCCACGTCTTGATAATACTGGAGGAATTGTTAGGTTTTTTGCCGTTTCTCGTTCTCAAGATAAATTAAAAACAGAAGAACAGATTCGTCAGATAATGAAAGTTGAAACCTTAGATGAAAATTGGGTAGGTGATAATTATGATGTAATGACATTAATTCTTGAACATCATATGGCGGCAAAAAGAATGGGATTTTCTACTTTTTTTGACCCTCTTTATGCGGTTGATAATATTAAAACTAGTTTACTAGATGGCTCCTCAGCTTCAATAAATTTATTTACTAAAATTATTTTACCATTGTATAATGCACACCTGAAAAGTAACAAATTCGAGATTGCTAATATTGTAAAGCAACATTCTCATTTAATTAATAAACAAGCATTACAAAGCGAAGAAAACAAATTAGATGTCTTACACTCTACAAGTGATAAAGTAAACGCATTTCTATCTTTATGGAATGAAGATAATAATCCAACTTTGTTAGAGATTCTGAAAAAAATACAAGAAACTAATTTATTTCAAGTTACTTCCACACTTAAATTAGTGTCTCAAAGAGTAGGTGTTGATTCTGTCGAAAATTTAGGAGATATTGAAGAAATTGAAGATGATGAAGTTCTATTAGCTTGGGATAAATCTATTAAAGCCAATTTTTCTGAGATTATCAAATATAATGAATACATCAATGAAAAATCAAAATTTGGAACACATCAAGGTGTTAAAGGATTAGAGTTCGATCGTGTAATGTTAATAATAGATGATGAAGAATCAAGAGGTTTTATGTTCAGTTATGATAAATTATTCGGTATAAAACCGCTTACATCAGCAGATAATAAGAATGTTGCTGAAGGAAAAGAAACTGGAATTGATAGAACTCTAAGGTTGTTTTATGTGGCTTGTAGTAGAGCGAAGGAGAGTTTAGCAATTGTATGTTACACTGATTTACCTGCTGAATTGAAAGGTAATGTGATTGAATATAATTGGTTTAATGAAAAAGAAGTAATTATCAATTAAAAATGATTTACTTATTTCAAATCCCATGGAATATTTGTCATACCGTAACGGGATGTTTTTTGCGATATATTAAAATTAGAGCATTAACTTTAATAAGCGCTACGAAACTTGCAGTTACCTATCTAATTGTAGCCTCATGAAAATTACACACCTAGAAACTCTAGTTTAACACCAATATTAAAACAACTCAAAAAATCACCCTTTAAATATTTCCCAAGCGGATTCGGCTTGCTTTTTGAGCATTAATCGGCCGTTGATGGCGAAAAGGTGGTGCTGTTTAGCGGTTTTAATGAGTAAGGTTTCTTCTGGATTGTAAACCAAATCAATGAATTGAGTCGATGCAGGTAGTCGGTGCCAAGGAATTATAGGACAATTATCCACATTGGGCCACATACCCAACGGAGTGGTGTTAATGATTAACGCGTTGGACTTGAATTCAGTCGATTCAAAGTCGGTGTAATTAACTGAATTTTCACTTTCTCCCTCAATGTGTCTACTAACAAACTTATAGGGAATGTTGCGACTGCCTAAAACAGCGGCAACGGCCTTGGAAGATCCACCCGTACCGAGAATATAATCTTCTGAAATAGTGGGATCGGGGAGCACGTTTATCGTATGGTCAAATCCGTCAAAATCGGTGTTGAATCCGATT
>JACCDS010031227.1_pt1 | contig 11721 bp, 10 predicted proteins | sample 7446441 | NCBI WGS metagenome assembly JACCDS01 (sample SAMN15323445, study PRJNA562643) | freshwater metagenome | isolation source: river surface water | place: USA:Blue River Watershed | collected 2017-08-17 | reverse complement strand
TGCGCGAGGTGGACGATGCGCTGGCCGAGCTGGCCGGCCGCGCCAGCGTCGTCGAGGCGCAGAACCGCACGCTCGATTCGAGCAGCCAGGCGCTGACCGTGGCGCGCAGCCGTTACGACAAGGGTGCCGTCAGCTACCTCGACGTGACCGAGGCCGAGCGCACCCCGCTGGCCACCGAGCGCGCGCTGGCCCAGCTGCGCGGCGCCCAATGGGCTGCCACGGCCCAGCTCGTCAAGGCGCTGGGTGGCGGCTGGAGCGTGGCCTCCAGCGGCGGCTGACGCGATGATGGCGGGCCGGTTGTCGAAACCGGCCGGGCTGGCGCGTCATGGCGGCGAAAGGGCCACAGGTCTTTTCGTCCGTCCCACCCCGCCTTGCCACCGAAAGGGCACGCCATGCACTACACGATCCAGATCCACGAGACCGCCGAGGGCTTCGCCGCCCGTACCGACCCCGAGCGCCAGGCCGCCTATTGGGCCGGCACCATGGCCTATCTGCAGGCACTGAAGGAGGCCGGCATCTTCATCGGCGGCGCGGGCCTGCAGCCGCCCGCCACGGCCACCACGCTGCGCCGCGCCAAGGGTGAGCTGGTATTGCACGACGGGCCCGTGGCCGACACCAAGGAACTGCTGGGCGGCCTCTTCATCGTCAACCTGCCCGACCTGGACGCCGCCATCCAGTGGGCGGCGCGCTTCCCGGACCGGGACGGTGTCGTCGTGGAGGTGCGGCCCAACCTGCCGCATGACTGACGCGGCCCACGCCGCGCTGCTGGCGACGCTGCGCGCCAGCCGGGCGCGGCTGGTGGCGTTGCTGGCAGCACGGTCGCGCGACATCGCCGCCGCCGAAGACGCCGTGGCCGACGCCGTCGCGCAGGCGCTGGCCAGCTGGCCGGAGCAGGGCGTGCCCGCCAATCCGGCCGGCTGGCTGCTGGCCGTGGCGCGCAACCGCTGGCGCGACGCCTGGCGCCACGAGCAGGTCCACGCGGGCTTTGCCGCCGACTGGCTGCAGCGGCATGAGTCCGCCGAGCTCGATGAAGCCACCGGGGCCGACGGCGCCGAATTCGCCGACGAACGCCTGAAGCTGCTCTTCGTCTGCACGCATCCGGCCATCGACCGGGCGCTGCATGCGCCGCTGATGCTGCAGGTGGTGCTGGGCGTGCCCGTGGAGCGCATGGCGGGCTTGTTCCTCGTGCGCCCGGCAGCACTGGGCCAGCGCCTCAGCCGTGCCAAGACCAAGATCCGCGACGCCGGCATCGCCTTCGAGGTGCCGCCGCAGCACGCGCTGGCCGACCGGTTGCCGGCTGTGCTGGACGCGCTGTACGCCGCCTACGGTCTGGCCTGGGACGACGCGACCGGCCCGCAGCCCGAGGCCGTGTCGCTGGCCCAGTGGCTGGCACGGCAGCTGCCCGCGCCCGAGGTGCTGGGGCTGCTGGCGCTGCTGCTGTTCTGCGAATCACGCCGTACTGCCCGCCGCGATGCGAGCGGTGCCTTCGTGCCGCTGGACGAGCAGGACACGCACCGCTGGGACGCCAGCCTCATGCAGCAGGCCAGCGACGCGCTCGAACACGCCAGCCGTGCCGGGCAACTGGGCCGCTACCAGCTCGAGGCGGCGGTGCAGTCCGTGCACGCGCAGCGCGCGCAGACGGGAGTCATCCAGTGGCCGGCGCTCGTGCAGCTGTACGAGGGGCTGACCACCCTGGCGCCGACGCTGGGTTACCGGCTGGGGCAGCTCAGCGCGCTGTCGCGAGTGCAGGGCGCCGAGGCGGCCTGGCGGCAGCTGGCCGGCCTCGACGAAGCGCTGGTGCGGGCCTACCAGCCCTACTGGGCACTGCGCGCCGAGCTGCTGCAACGGCTGGGCGACACGGCGGGCGCGGCCCATGCCTACGAGGTGGCCGCCGGACTGTGCGACGACGAGGCCACGCGGCGCTTTCTGCTGCGCAGACGCGCGGCCTTGCCGCCGGCAAATCCGGCCACGGATGCGGGCTGGACGGTGTCATGAATGCCGCCAGGTCGCGCTGTTATCCTGGGTGTGGAGGAGACGCGATGAACCTGCCCAATCGACGCCAGACACTGCTGGCCGCCGGAAGCCTGGCGTTCGCCTGGCCCGCTCGAGCCGAAGAGGAGGGCCTGCAGCCGTTGCTCGATGCGCGACTGAAGGTGGAGGGCGTGGCGCTCGCGGCCGGCCGGCTGCGCAGCGGCAAGGCCGAGTTTGCCGGCGCGGCCGCCCGCGGCCCTCAGCCAGACGCCGACAGCGTCTTCGAATACGGCTCCATCACCAAGACCTTCACCGCGCTGCTGCTCGCCGACGCCGTCGTGCGCGGCCAGCTGAAGCTGGACGATGCGGTCGAGGCCGTGCTGCCCGACGGCCTGCGGTTGCGAGACAGCCTGGGGCAGCCGCTGCGCTGGCGTGACCTGGCGACGCACCGGTCGGGCCTGCCGCGCCTGCCCGACAACATGACGCCGGCCCACGTCGATGACCCCTATGCCGACTATGACTGGGCGTCGTTGCGGCTGTTCCTGAAGGGGTGGCAGCCGCGCATCGCGCGTGACACCGCGTTCGGGTATTCCAACCTCGGCTTCGGCCTGCTGGGCCATGCCCTGGCGCTGCGCGAAGACACCGACTACGCCACGCTGTTGACGCGACGGGTGCTCACGCCGCTGGGCCTGCGCGAGCACATCGGCTTCGCGCGGCCAGGGCTGCTCCAGGGCCACGACGCCCAGGGCAAGCCGGTGCCGGCCTGGCATTTCCTGGGCGTGACGGCCGGCGCCGGCGCGCTGCACGGCTCGGCGCGCGGCCTGCTGCGCTACGGCCAGGCCGCGATGGGCGGCTACGAACATCCGCTGCGCGAGGCGTTCGCGCTGTGCCTGCGCCCGCATGCGGCCGGCTCGGCGCCCATCAACCCGGTCGGTCTGGCCTGGCTGCTGGCACCGGCCGGCGACCGCACGCTCTACAACCACGACGGCGCGACGGCGGGCTTCAGCAGCTCGCTATGGCTGGACCCGGCACGCGGCGCGGCGGGCGTGGTGCTGGCCAATGCCCAGGTGCTGGTGACCGACCTGGCCATGCACGTCGTCGACGCGAGCCTGCCGCTACAGGACCGTGCCGCGCTGCGCCAACCCAGCCTCACGCTCGCACCGGCGCAATTGCTGCCGTTGGCGGGTGTGTATGCCGTGAACCCGCAATTCAAGCTGCGCGTGCGGGCCGATGGCGCGCGGCTGTTCGCCCAAGCCACCGGGCAGGGCGAGTTCGAGCTGTTCGGCAAGGCAGAGCGGCGCTTCTTCGCGCGCGTGGCGGTGCTCGAGATCGAGTTCGACGCCGACGGCCAGGCGCTGACGCTGTATCAAGGCGGCGGCACGGCGCGGTTCGTGCGCGAGTAGCGCCAGGGGCTGAATTGGCGACAATGTGCATGTTTTCCACAGGCGCATTTTGGCGGTTATCCACAGGTCCGACGGGGTGAGGTCGAGGGCTACCGCACGGGCTGCCAGGACCAGGGCGAAGCGTCGGGGCCAGGGCAGGGGGTGGACGCCCAGCGCGAAGGCCCAGCGGACCAGCCAGGACCAGCGCCGAGCCACCAGAACGTGCCTGGAGGCGGTTTGAACCTCAGCCATGGGGCACCCCCTCACCAGGGGCGCCGGACGCGCTCAGGGCTTGCCGTGGCAGCGCTTCCAGGGCCGCCCGCTGCCGCAGGGGCATCGGTGCTTGGGATTGAGCGGGGCCTTGTAGCCGGGATCGTGCGGGATGGGCCGGGCAGGGGGCGGTGCCGGAATTTCCGTAACACGTGACGGAATGGGCGGCGTGTGACTGCCGGCGCCAGCTGCGGGCGGCCGGGTGGCTGTACGCCCATCCAGGTAATCCCGCAGAGCGACGGCCATTAGCGCATTGAGCGAGATGCCAAGCGAGGCCGCGAACGTCTCCGCTTCGGACTTGAGCAGTTCGGGGAGCCGCACCGTGGTTGTCTGGGTGGCCATGGGTCAGTGATAGCAAGTTGATATCGCGTTTTACCCCGGTTTCTCCCGTGTGTGTTCCAAAGTGTCCTAGTAATAAATTTAGGCGGCCGGGCTTCGCCCGGCCCGCCCGCTGCGCGTTCGGGCCAGCCGTTGCCCGGCCCGCCGCCGTGCTCGCGCCGCTCGCCCGCCTGCGGGCCTGACGCCGGCATGCCGCCCCATGTGAGGAGTCTTGATGGCGCGCATCCGCCATTCGGTGATCTCGGGGCCTCCCGACCCGCGAGGTGGTTCCGGTGTTGCTCATGCTTTCTCCAATTCAGGCCACGCCGCTACGCGGCTCACTGGGGGCTCGCCCCCAGCCCCCGAGGCGCCCACCAGGGCCATGACGGCCGCCAGCTGGGCCCTGGTCGACGTCAGCTCCGTGCGCAGCGCGGCGGTGTACTGAACGGCCAAGGTGCAGTCGTTCACCGCATCGCAGTTCACCTGCGAGCGACCCCAGCGGGTCAACCAGAACAGCGCCAAGCAGGCGCTGCGCGGTGCCACGCCGAGCCGATTCCAGCGGTAGACAGTGCGCACGCCGACGCCCAAAACCTTGGCGATGCGCTGCGGGGGCGGGTTGCCCAAGTCACCCAGGATCAGGTGCCATAACGGCAAATTCCGGGGTGCCTTGTCGAGGCTGTAGAAGGTCAGCGTCATAGACGAGGCCCCCCGTTTTGGGCCTTGTCGTATGGCATGACCCGGTAGTTCGGGAGTAGCGTTGCCTTTCAAGCCCCAGGAGGAGCAGCAAAACAGACCGTGATCCCGTTGCACAACGCACATGGCAGCTTGCGTTGCATTTGGGTCGTCAGCGGATCAGGCGTAAGCCGGAGTTCGCCGCGGGAGCTGTTGCATTTGGGCTTTGGGATGCCTGTTTTGCAGGTCTCGATGATATTGCCGGGCGGAAAACTGGGTCGCGCTACCGACGCGCGACAGGCGCACTGGCAACCACCTGCATCCCACCCATCGACTGCGCTGGCCCCCGCTACCGCCTACAGACTTGCGCTGGTGGCAAGCTCAGCGAGCGTTATGTCCATTGCTGCAGCTATCCGCAAGATCGACATGATCCCGGGATTCTGGCTACCACGCTCGATGCTGCTCATGTAGGCGCGGTCGATGGCTGCACGGTGTGCAAGCTCTTCCTGTGACATGCCACGCTGCAGCCGAGCGCCACGAATCGCACTGCCGAGCGCGACAAGGGCGGGATCATTTGCATGGCGCGGGGACGCTGCTGGCATGCGTTGATCGTCATAAAATGACGACGATCGCACCACGGCCGATCTTCCACATTGCAAGTGTTTGATCTGCTCATCGTCATCGCAACTGAGGCACGGACCATGGCAACGACAAGGGCGCTTAGTGGAAGGGAACTCGGGGTTCAGCTGAACTCCACCGCCGCCGAAGTCGTTGCGTCGCTGCGCGCGCAAGGCTTGGCGGGCGATCATGTCGACACCATTGCAGCTGCCGCAATCGCCTACGCCACAGAGGAGACAACGCGGCTCCAGCAGAGGCTGGTACCTGAAACCTCATGGCCCGGGACGGTCGTATGCCGGCGGGTTCAGCACCAGTACGTGCCGACATGGCTACTGTTGAAGCGGATCGATAAAGGTTGGTTGCTTGACGCCGCGCTGTTCGACTAGGAGCGCAGTGGAGGTCGGCATGGCCAAAAAGACCTGGACCGCATTTGCGGATACCCGGACCGAAGGCGGTCTACATCAACGAGGACTGCTGATCGGATCCTATGAGACCGCAGCCGATGCAGATCAGAATTTCGGCAGTCCGGTCGGACTTACGCCTGTCGCAGTGGTCCCGGGACTTCAATGGTCGACGACGGCGGAAGAGCTCGTCTCGCCAGACGCCTCGAACGCGCTCATGTGCAAACACCGTCCGCGGGAACACGACGCGCTTCTGTGCGTTCGCGTGGATCTTCCTAGCTGACTCGATGAAGAAACAGCAGAACTGTGTCATGAGGGCCAGGTTGAAGCCGCGACAAGACGGCAGGCAGGAACTCGTGGTACCCCATGGGTTTTTTCACTGGCGGCTGGGACAGCGGATCTGGTTTAAGGCCGTCGAGGGAAGGATTGAAATTTCTCCGAAGCCGGAGGGTAGCCGCGGTGCTGGAAGACACAGCCGTCGCGTGCGTCGTGGCATGCGGTCACTCCTGAACGACAGATTGCGGTGACCAAATGGACATGCCGGCGAAGCAACTAAGCACGCCCATGAAGGTGCTTGTCTTTTCCGATCTTCACTTGGAGTTCGGTGCGACGCTGAATCTGGCGGACGATGTGGACTATGACGTCGTGGTGCTGGCGGGCGACATCCAAAGTCCCGGGACTAAGGCCGTTCATTGGGCGCGTCGGGATAGCACCTTTGGCGGCAAGCCTGTGCTCCTCGTTCCAGGAAACCACGAGTACTACGGCCGTGTGTTGGATGAAGAACTGCAGCAGATGCGCAGCGCTGCCCTGAACAGCAATGTTCACGTGCTCTCACGGGACGTTGTTTGCATTGCCGGCGTGAGGTTCCTTGGCTGCACGCTCTGGACTGACTTCCAGCTACCTGTCCTGGAGGACGATGGCTCTCAATCTGTGAACGTTGAGCGGGCGCTCAACACAGCAAATCATGGGCTGAACGACTTTCGCTGCATCGAACTGCGGACAGTCGTCCAGAGTCAGCATCGGCAGCGACAGATGGGCCGGCTTCTGCGCGCGGAGGACACGCTGGCGATGCACTGGGTTGAACGCGACTGGTTGCGACGCATGCTTGAACAACCCTTCCAGGGGCCGACGGTTGTCGTGACGCATCACGCACCCGCCGCAGGCTCGGTGGCACGCAGGTACGAACGCGATTGGTTGACGCCAGCCTTCGTCAGCGATCTGCCAGAAGAGTTCTTCGAAGTGCCGAGATTTTGGGTGCATGGGCACACGCACACGCAGTTTGACTACAACCGCGGAAGCTGCAGAGTCTTGTCGAATCCGCGTGGCTATCCGGTGGTGACCGGAGCCTTCGAGAACAGCGCCTTCAACCAGCGCCTGTTGATCGATATTCCGCGCTGTTCCGGATGACTGCAGCCAACCTGCGCGCGGTGCTTCGCGACATCGGACGGCCGTAGTCCCGCCCCTGGCAGTCGGTGCTCTCGGGGGCGTGGTATTGCTCCACGAAGCGCAGGTTCTCGGGCAGCGCATCCTCGGGAACGCATTGTTGGACATTTGAGAACTGAAGCTCCACAGTGCCTGCCTGTTGAGGACCTTCGCCGCACGCTCGCGAACTCGGATCCCAACCCAATCGGGGCAACCCACGATCCACCATCCTTATGACCGAAAGCTCGCCAAAACACAGCTACTGGAACCTCCGCGTGATTGAGTTCGACGCGGGAGAAGATTCATACAGTGCGGTGCACGAGGTGTACTACGAGGCAGACGGGCGCCTTCGCGGCTACTCGGTGGATCCAGCAATCATGATGTGGATACCCGACGACGAGCCAGGAGCGGCGCAGCGCGCCTTAGAGAAATTCGTGCGCGCACTCGGGGAGCCGCCGATCAACGCGAAGGAGTTCGGATGACGCCAGGATGGCGGTCTGGACCGCGATGCCGTCGATCACGCCGGTGATGTCGGAGAAGCGGCTTCGGCGCAAGCCGCTTGCGCGTTTTCTGGCGCCCGTAGATGCCGAATGCCATTGCCGGCGGACGAGCACGGTTCCCGCCGTTCCGCCCTTGCAGAAAGGAATGCGTCGCTCGTCGCCGGTCTCGCGCCGTGGCGCGCCGCTGACAGCGGTCTGCGACCGGCCCTGGCACGATTGGCGTCTTCAAAAAGATCAGCTCGGGGAGAGGCCAGTGATTCCTATCGGCGACATCTACAACCAGGACATCAACTTCCTGTTTGGTTCAGGGGCCTCGTTCGGCCTGCTGCCGACCCTGCAGCTGCAGGTCCAGACCGGCGTGGGCGACGCCCGATACAGCCTGGAGGACCTGGCCACCAAGTTCGAGCGCGAGGGCGACCGGCGCCTGATCCCGCTGTTCATGCACTACTACGCGCACTGCATCAGGCCGGCGGAGCAGCTCAGCCTGGCGGGGGCGATGGCCGCTGAGCCAGGCACCGTGGTCATCAAGAACTACCGCACCTTCCTCACCACGGCGCTTGAGATGGTGAAGCGGCGCAAGGCGCTGGACCGTCGCTGCAACGTGTTCACGACCAACTACGACGGCTGCTTCCCGCTTGTGGCCGACGCGCTGATCAAGGAAGGCCACATCGACTTCGTGCTGAACGATGGAGCGCGGGGCTTCACACGGCGCGTCCTGCACGCCCGCAACTTCGGCTCCTACCTGTGCCAGGCCGGCGTCTTCGGCCGCTACCAAAACAGCATCCCGCAGATCAACCTGATCCACCTGCACGGGTCGGTGTACTGGAGCAAGCTGGATGCGGCGATCCAGGTGGGCTACGACCTGTCGGGGCGCCAGGCGCTGTTGGACGACGACGCGCTGGCGGTGCTGCAGCCTTTTTCGGCGGCGCTGAACGACCCGGCGTCAACGCTCGTAGACGTGCCCGATCCGGATTTCACCGACGACGAGCTGACCGAGTTCTGGGCCAAGTACGAGCTGATGCCCATCGTCAACCCGACCAAGTGGAAGTTTCACGAGACGGTGTACGAGGAGCACTACTACCAGATGCTGCGGCTGCTCAGCTATGAGCTGGAGAAGCCGAACGCCGTCCTGGTCACCTTCGGCTTCTCGTTCGCCGACGAGCACATCCTGAACCTCGTGATGCGGTCGCTTTCCAATCCGCGCCTGCAGGTGTTTGTCTGCTGCTTCAGCCACTCGGGTCACGCCGCGATGGCGGAGAAGTTCAAGGGCTACCGCAACGTCAAGTGCCTGGCGCTTGAAGAGGGGGTGATGGATTTCACCGCCTTCAACGAGCAGGTCTTGGCCTGGTCGGAGGCGGCCTTAGCGGCGCCTCCGGCGCCCGCGACAACGGCCGCACCGGCCGCAGCCCCCGAGCCCACCGCCGTAGACGGCTTTGGGGACTTGGCATGAGCATCCGCGTTGGCGAGGTGATCGCCGTGCACGGCACCAAGGTGGTCCTGAGGATCGATGAGCAGTCGAGCAAGGAGACCCTGTTCTATGACGGCGACAAGTACAAGGGGGTGTCCATCCGCGAGTACCTGGCGATCCAGCGGGGCTTTCGCGACATCATCTGCATGGTCGAGGGCGAGTTTCTGGACGAGAGTCGCATTGAGATCCAGGACGGCAAGCAGACCTTCGTGCGCAAAGTCGAGGCTAGGCCAATCGGCTACTTCGATCGCACAGGCTTCACCCAGGGCATCAAGTACCTGCCGATGATCCAAGATGCGGCTTACCTGCTGTCCGAGGGGACCATCAGATCCATCTTCGATCGCAAGGCGGACAGCGACTTCAGGATCGGGCGCATGCTCAAGGAAGAGATCGCCGTCGGCCTGCCTTGGAAGCGCCTCTTCAACAGCCACATCGGCATCTTCGGCAACACCGGCAGCGGCAAGTCGAACACACTGGCCAAGCTCTACACCGTCCTCTTCGACCAGAAGCTGCCGCTCATCACGGGCAAGAGCCGCTTCATCATCCTGGACTTCAACGGTGAGTACGGCGGGGAACAACTGGCACCCGCGGCCCACAAGACGGTCTACGGGCTCTCCACGCTGGCCCAGCCGGACCTGAACGACCCGACGTCACGCTTCCCCCTGGCGCCGCAGGAGTTCTGGGAGCTGGAGACGATGTCGCTGCTCTTCCAGGCCACGCCCAACACGCAGCGCCCGTTCCTGAACCGGGTCATCACCGGAAAGCAGCGGTTTGGCGCCAATCCCGCGTCCCTGGCCACCTATGCCAAGAGGAAGTTCCAGCAGTCCTTCTGCGCCGGCGAGGTCAAGCCGGCGACGTTGGACCTGATGCGCACCGTCGCACGTCGCATGGGAAACCAGGCCGTCGTGGACATGCTGGCAGACGTCACCTGGTACCGCAACGGGCGCTTCAACTACCACGGGGCTTTCATCGATCCGGACGGGAACCAGTACGCCGCGCACATCGCGCCCACGGTCGAGACCCTGGACGTGCAGGGGCTCGACGAGTTCGACCAACTCGTGCTGCGCGTCAACCTGCAGTTGATGTCCGACCTCAATTCCGGCTACGTGCAGTTCGAGCACATTCAGCCGCTGCTCAAGCGCGTGGAGTCGTCTCTGGTCAGCCTGCGCAAGGTGCTGTCGATCTCCGACGTGCCGCCAGCAGAGCCATTGCTCACGGTCATCTCGATGAGACGCTGCAATAACGAGGTCAAAAAGGTGCTGCCGCTGCTGTTCGCCAAGCATTACTACAACAGCCACAAGGCCACGGTCGCCAACCCGCCCGATTGCACCATCCATCTCATCGTCGACGAGGCTCACAACATCCTGTCCGACCAGTCTTCGCGCGAAAGCGAAACGTGGAAGGACTATCGCCTGGAGCAGTTCGAGGAAATCATCAAGGAGGGACGCAAATTTGGCATGTTCATCACGATTGCCAGCCAGCGGCCGGCCGACATCTCGCCCACCATCGTCTCCCAGCTGCACAACTTCTTCATCCACCGCTTGGTCAACGACCGCGACCTCTACCTGGTCGACAACACCATTTCCACGCTGGATGCGCTGTCGCGCAGTCTCATCCCGGGGCTGTCGCAAGGCTGCTGCGTGGTGACGGGTACCGCTTTCGAGCTGCCCATGGTGATTCAGGTCGACCGCCTGCCCAGTGACAAGCAGCCCGCCAGCGAGGATGTGGACCTCGAGAAGCTTTGGGGTGAGCCCGCGGCTGCACCGGCAGCTGCTGCGTAGGTCATCCGCAAGGCAGAGCCGCAACAGCGCTATTTCCTGGAGTCGCGCGCGATTGTGGTCGAGAGCATGACGCGGTTCGCCATCTCGCGCCCCTCGCCAACAAAGGCTCGACAGGGGAAAGCACCTACCGGCAACTGCGAAACCTGCCCACGTGTTCGTACCGGGTGTGTCGTTCAGTCCGCAGCGCGGCATTGCGAGCAAACGTCATGCCACCCAGTTCGCCTCGATGAGGTTGCAGGCGCATGGAGCGGCTGGGCACTAGACTGCCAGCTTCGCGGCTCTGTGCGGCGTGGCGCGCCGGGGCATCTACGACAACATGAAGACGGCGGTGGATCGCGTCGGCCGTGGCAAAGCCCGCGACGTCAACAGCCGCTTCGCCGCGCTGTGCGCGCACTACCTCTTCGACCCGGACTTCTGCAACGTTGCCTCGGGCTGGGAGAAGGGCGTCGTCGAGAAGAACGTGCAGGACAGCCGGCGTCGCATCTGGCTGGCGGCGCGCGAGCAGCGCTTCGGCAGCCTGGAGGAACTCAACGCCTGGCTGGGCGAGCGCTGCAAGGCGCTGTGGGCGGAGCTGCGCCACCCCGAGCACAAGGCCTTCAGCGTGGCGGAGATGCTGGAGCTGGAGCGCAGCCACCTGATGCCCAAGCCCGTGGACTTCGATGGTTACGTGCAGGACGTCTCGCGCGTGAGCAGCACCTGCCTGGTCACCGTGGCACGCAACCGCTACTCGGTGCCCTGCGAGCTGGCCCGGCAGACGGTCAGCACGCGGCTGTACCCGCAGCGCGTGGTCATCGTGGCCGATGGGCGCGTGGTGGCCGAGCACGCACGGCTCGGCGGCAAAGGCCACACCGCCTACGACTGGCAGCACTACGTGCCGCTGGTGCAAAGGAAGCCCGGCGCGCTGCGCAACGGCGCCCC
>JACCDS010602649.1_pt1 | contig 11724 bp, 10 predicted proteins | sample 7446441 | NCBI WGS metagenome assembly JACCDS01 (sample SAMN15323445, study PRJNA562643) | freshwater metagenome | isolation source: river surface water | place: USA:Blue River Watershed | collected 2017-08-17 | reverse complement strand
GCGGCCGCTTGGTGGAGGAGGGCGAGCCCCGACCCGCGCGCGGTCGCAGTCGCGCCGGCAGCCGCAGCAGCGCCAAGCCCAGCGCGGCGTCGCCGGTCGCGGCGCCCGCCCCACAGGCCGAGACCACCACCAAGACCCGCTCGCGCCGCAAGGCGGCCGAGCCGGCGCCCGCGGCGGTCCCGGTGGTGGCACCCGTGGTGGCGCCCGTGGTGGCACCGGTCGCGACGCCTGTGCCGGCCCCTGCACCGCGCCCGGCGGCCAAAAAGACCACGGCCCGCAAGACCGCCAGCAAGCGCAGCAGCGCGCCCGCGGTCGACGAGGTGATGGCCGCCTTGCTGGCCGAAGACGTCGAGGCTGCGTTCTCGGCCCCACCCGCGTCCACGCGTGCCGCACCCGCAAAGGCCGCCGCGCCGATGGGGCCCGCCGCCCGGCCCGACGAGGTGCAGCGCCTGGTCGGCGCCGCGCCCGAGTTGCTGCAGGGCCAGGCCGTCGACCTCAACCGCGTGGCCGAGGCCCTGCGCAAGCTGGGCCTGCTGGGCAAGAACGCGTCGTCCATCCGCTGGCTGCAAAAGCACCCCACGGCCTTTGAGCTGACGCCGCCGAGCAAGCCCAACAAGGTGCGCCTGCGGGATTGATCGAAGTCCAATCCGCCCCTTGGCTCGCGTCGTTGGCGCGCTGGCTGCCGCTGGCCACGGTCGACGCCGGGGCGACGCTGAACGCCTTGCCTGGTGCTCCCCGCCGCTTCGTGCCGCCCGAGGCCCTGCCGCCGGGCGAGGCCTACGAGGCCTTCATCGCCCGCACCGGCTGCGTCCCCACGCGCCACCACCTGCACGACCTGTTCAACGGGCTCGTGTGGTGCGCCGAGCCCGAGATCAAGGCTCGGCTGAATGCGCTGCAGGCCGAGCAAATCGCCACCCACGGCGTCGGCGCCACGCGCGGACCGGTGCGTGACGCGCTGACCTTGTTCGACGAGAACGGCGCGGTCTGGCCGGGGTGTCCGCCACCGCTGGTGCAGGCCTGGCGGCGGCGCGACTGGCACGCCCTGTTCGTCACCCACCGGGCGCAATGGGCCGAGGCGCCGCTGCCACGCTTGGTCGGCCACGCGCTGATGGAGCAACTGGCCACCGCGCCGCGCAAGGGCCTGTGTGCGCACGTCCTCTTGGCCGACCCGCTGACGCTGGCGCCAGCCGACTGGGCGGCCAAGCCCTTCCTGCCCCTCCCCATCCTGGGGGTGCCGGGCTGGTGGCCGGCCAACGAGACGCCCGGCTTCTACGATGATCCGCGCGTCTTCCGCCCCCTGCGACCCGCGTCGCCCCCGCCTGCATGAAACCTTGGGTCCTGATGTTGCTCGTGGCCTTGGCGGCCCCGGTCGTTCATGCGCAGGCCCCGGCGGCCAGCGCCGCAGACGGCGCGGCCAGCGAACCCGCGGCGCCGCTGTCGGCCACGGCCCGGCGCTTGTTCGACGGCGTGCGGCACGAGCTGGTGCAGGTGCGCACCTTGCTGGCGCAGCAAGACAGCCAGGCCAGCGTCGGCTCGGGCTTCGTCGTCAGCACCGATGGCTTGATCGTCACGAACTACCACGTCGTCAGCCAGGCCGCCTTGGAGCCCAAGGACTTCCGCCTGCGATTCGTCGGGGCCGACGGTCGCCAAGGGCGCCTGCAGATCCTGGCCATCGACGTGCGCCGTGACCTGGCCCTGTTGCGTGCCACCGGTGCAGACCATGGCGAGCCGCTGCGCTTTGAGCGGGCGCTGAGCTTCCGCCCCGCCCACGAGCCCTTGTCCAAAGGCGATCGGATCTACTCCTTGGGCCATCCGCACGACGTGGCCTTCGCCATCGTCGAGGGCAACTACAACGGCCTGGTCGAGCGCAGCTTCGACCCGCTCATCTACTACGCCGGCTCCATCAACCCAGGCATGAGCGGCGGCCCGGTGTTGGACGAGCGCGGTCGCGTGGTCGGGGTCAACGTGTCGGGCCTGATGTTTTCGCAGCAAATGAGCTTTCTGGTGCCCGGCGGCTTTGCCGAGGCGCTGCTGCAACGCGCGTCGCAAGCTCGGCCCCTGCAAGGTCCGGCATGGCCCATGGTGCGCGAGCAACTGCTGGCCTACAGCGCCGAGCTCACGCGCAGTTTCATGGCACTGCCTTGGACCGACTGGGGACACGCGCGCTACCGCATGCCCATCCCGCAGGAGAAGTTCGTCCGTTGCTGGGGGCGCGCCACGGGGGCCGAGGCCAGCAAGGGCCTGCAGTTCCAGCGAAGCCACTGCCGCATGGACCATGCCCTGTTCCTGAGCGGCAACTTGCAAACCGGCTACCTGGAGGTGCAGCACGAGGTGTACGACGGCAGCCGCATCGGCCCCTTGCGCTTCGCGCAGGCTTACTCCGACAGCTTCCAGAACGAGCGCCTGGCGCGCCAGGGCGACCGCAACCGCACGGCGGCGCACTGCACCGAGTCCTTCATCGACGCCCAGGGCCTGCCTCTGCGCGCGGTGGTCTGCCTGCGGGCCTACCGCAAGATGGCCGGGGTGCACGACCTCACGGTGCTGCTGACGGCCGTGGACCAGGCCGAACAAGGCCTGTTGGGCCGCTTTGACGCCCACGGGGTGGGCCTGGACGACGCGCTGAAGTTGGCGCGTCACTTCATCCAAGGCTACCGCCTGCAAAAGGGGGTGGCGAAATGAGCGCGCCCCGCCGCCTGCTGGCCCTCGTGGACGTGCTCGACGCCGACGGCCACACCCGCCACAGCCACCCGGTGCACGCGGGTGACGACGGCCAGGCCTGCCTGCGCCTGGGGCGCTCGCTGGACAACGAGCTGGTGCTGGACGACGCGCACCTGGCGCCGGTGCACGCCGAGCTGCGGCTGGGCTCCGCGCCCGAGGGCGCGTTGACGCTTCTGCCCAGCCTCAACGGCGCCCAGCACGGCCGCCACCACGTGGCGGCCCCCGGTGCCCTGCACTGGCCGCACGACGGGGTTGTGCAACTGGGCCAGACCAAGCTGCGCTTGCGCCACGCCGCCGGCGTCCTGGCGCCCGAGCTGGCGCTGGGCCCGGCCCACCGGCCGCAGGTGCGCCGCAGCTGGGTCGTGTTGATGGTGCTCGCCGTGTTCGTGTTGGGCACGGTGGGCTTCGACACCTGGTTGCACCAGTCGCCCGGCGAGGGCTGGCGACCGGTGGGGGTGATGCTGCTGTCGCTCGCAGTGGGCGTGGCCGGATGGGCGGCCGTTTGGGCGCTGATGGGCCAGGTCTTCCAGCGGCGGTTTCCGTTCCTGCAGCACCTGCGCTGGACCTTGACGGCGCTGTCCCTCGTGTGGTGCCTGGAGAACCTGCTGCCTGGCTTGGCCTACGCCTTGTCGCTCCCGGCCCTGCAGGCCGTGTCCACCGTGGCCATCGGTGCGGTGTTCACCGGCTTGGTGTACGTCCAAGGCCGCCACGTGTGGCCCCGCGCCGCGGGCCGTTGGTTGGCCTTGCTGCTGGCCGGGGCGGCGGTGACGGGGGTCATCACGCTGTGGCAACGCGAGCAGCAGCAGCACTGGATCCGGCCGCTCTACCTGAGCGCCTTGCCCCCGCCGGCGCTGCGCCTGGCGCCCCTGCGCAGCACGGACGCATTGCTCCAGGATGCCGCGGCCCTGCGTGAAGAATTGGCCCGAAAGGCCGCGATGGACCCGGTCACGGGCGAGCCCGCCGACGAAGAAGAGTGATCCCCGCCACAATCCCCCCTTCGTGAAGACGCCCAGACCGCCGCTGGGGCAAGACCCGAAAGGGTGCCCTGGAGGAAGGTCCGGACTGCATAGAGCAGCGTAGGGGGTAACACCCCTCCACCGCGAGGTGCGGATCAGAGCAACAGAGACGAGTCGGTGCGGGCAAAGAGGAAGCGGTGCAAGCTGCGACCCACTTGACCGCCAGGTGGTCTGTTGGACCCGGCGAAAGCCGGAGGCCCCCGCGCAAGCGGGGGTTCGGGCGCAAGCCCGAAGCCAACAGCACACGGGGAGGGACGGGGGCGAAAGCCACCGGCACGCACCGGGTGAAACGGGCAATCTCTACGCGCAGCAACACCAAGTAGGCCTGTATCGAGGCGGCTCGCTGAGCAGGCGGGTAGGTGGCATCGAGCCGGGGTGTGAGCCCCGGCCCAGAGGAATGGCGGTCACGCCGGGCGAAAGCCCGGTGCACAGAATCCGGCCCATCGGGCGTCTTCACGAACTTTTATCGGACCCCGACCATGCACCCCCAAGCCGCCGCCCTGTGGCCCCACCCCCGTTGGCTATTGGCCGTGCTGCTGGCTGGTTTGGGCATGCTGGGGCCCTTCAGCATCGACACCTACCTGCCCGCCTTCGAGGGCATCGCCCGCAGCACGGGCGCCACGGCGGTGCAGCTGCAGCAGACCCTGTCCAGCTACCTGCTGGGCTTTGCGGTGATGAACCTGTTCCACGGTGCCCTGAGCGACGCGATCGGCCGCCGGCCGGTGGTGCTGGCCGGCCTGGGCGTGTTCACCGTGGCCTCGGCGGGCTGCGCGCTGTCCAGCACCATCGAGGGCCTGATCTTCTGGCGCGCTGTGCAGGGCATGTGCGCCGGCGCGGGCATGGTGGTGTCGCGCGCCGTCATCCGCGACCTGTTCCCGCCCAGCGAGGCGCAGCGGGTGATGTCGCAGGTCACCATCTTCTTCGGTGTCGCCCCGGCCATCGCGCCGCTGTTGGGCGGCTACCTGTACGTGCACGCCGACTGGCACGCCATCTTCTGGTTCTTGACCGGCGTGGGCGCGTTGCTGCTGCTGATCAACGCCAAGGCCCTGCCCGAGAGCCTGCCCCCCGCCAGCAAGCAAGAGTTCGCGGTGCGCCCCCTGATGCACGGCTACGGCAGCCTGCTGAAGAGCCCGCGCTTCTTGCTCTTGGTCATGGCCAGCGGCATCCCCTTCAACAGCATGTTCTTGTACGTGCTGGCCGCGCCCGAGTACCTGGGGCGGCACCTGGGGCTGGGGCCAACGCAGTTCTTCTGGTTCTTCCTGTGCACCATCGGCGGCATCATGGGCGGCGCCTTCTGGAGCGGGCGCGTGGCCGGCCAGATGAAGCCCGAGTCGCAGATCCGGCGTGGATTCACGCTGATGCTGGTGGGCGTGCTGGCCAACCTGCTCTTGGTCGGCGTGGCGCCGCAGCACGCGCGCTGGAGCCTGCCCCTGATCGGCTTGTTCAGCCTGGGCTGGGCCTTCATGGTGCCGGTCGTGACCATCATGGTCTTGGACGAGAACCCCGAGCGCCGCGGCATGGCCTCGTCGCTGCAATCGGCCCTGTCGGCGGCGGCCAACGCCTTGGTGGCCGGGGCGCTGGTGCCTTTGGTGATGCACTCCCTGGTGGCCCTGGCGCTCACGGCGGTGGGCTTCTTGATGGTCGGCCTGGTGGCCTGGCAGTGGGTCCGGCGCATGGGGCGAACTGGGGCCTGAATCCCGCCCAATTCAAGTGTGCTTCGCGCTGGCCGAAGATGGCGGCATGAGCATTGCCCTGCGCCTGACCTTTGCCGCCGCGCTGGCCACCGCCTTGGGGGCGGCCCACGCGCAAGACAGCGATTTGCGCCAACGCCTGGCCGAGCGCCTGTCCAAGCCAGAGGCCGCGGGGGCCGTGAAAGCCGTCAACCGCGGCGCGGCACGGGCCGCCCCGGTCAAGCCCGCGCCGCCGAAGGTGCGCTGGGGCTACACCGGCGAGGGCGCGCCCGAGCACTGGGCCGAGATCGACCCCGCCAACCGCCTGTGTGGCGTGGGCACGCGCCAGTCGCCGATCGACCTGCGCGACACCTTCAAGGTCGACCTCGACAAGATCCAGTTCAACTACCAGCCCAGCGGCTTCTCGGTGCTGGACAACGGGCACACCGTGCACGTGGCGGTCGACCCGGGCAACCACCTGACGGTCCAAGGCGTGCGCTACGTGCTGACGCACTTCCAGTTCCGCCGGCCCAGCGAGGAGCGCGTTCAGGGCAAGCAGTTCGACATGTCGGTCCAGCTCTTCCACCGCAACGAGGCCGGCCGGCTGGCCGTGCTGAGCGTGCTGTTGGAGCGGGGCGAGGACCAGCCCGTGGTGCAGCAGGTGTGGAACCACCTGCCCTTGGAAAAGGGCGACACCCAAAAGGGCTTGACGCCCTTGGACCTGTCGGCCTTGTTGCCCGGGGACCCGGCCTACTTCACCTACATGGGCAGTCTGACCACGCCGCCGTGCAGCGAAGGCGTTCTTTGGCTGGTGATGCGCCAGCCCGTGGGCATCAGCGCCCAGCAACTGGGCATCTTCGAAAAGCTCTACCCGATGAACGCCCGGCCCGTGCAGGCCGGTTCGGGTCGCATCGTCAAAGAAAGCCTGTGAGCCACTGACGGGGCGCGGCCACGACCGCGCTCCAGTCCGGCACCGTGCCCGCGGCGCCCAAGCCCCACAGGCCGGCGGCCAGCAGGGCGCACAGCACGGCGCTGCCGATCAGTGCCCGCAGCACCCAGCCCCCGGCCCGCGCCCAGCGGCTGGGCTGGGACAAGCCGTAGACGGCCGGCGGCGCCGGTTGCCACGCGGCAAAGCCCTGGGCCACCACGCCGGCCCCCATCAGCACCGCCAAGGTGGCCCAAGGCAGTTGGGTCAGGGCGCGCGCCGTCAGGGCCAAGGCGCACAAGGCCACGGCAAGCAGCAGGTGTTGGGCAAGACGGGGCATGGCAAGGCGGCGGGAAACGGGCGGGCGGCCCGGATGCTACGGGGACATCCCTAGTTCCTGAGAGAGTACTTTTGCTAAGTCACGCAAGTGCTTCATTTACTTCGGTTTTTGCCTGAAATCCCTGTTCAAAAACGCAGGCTAAGTGCTTGATGCGCTTGTACTTTTTCGTGTTTTAGGGGGTCGCCAACGCGCGACCAGGAGGTAAAGTAGAAAAAAGTGGAATAAACGGGAAAAGCGAAGCGTCATCGTGGCAACAGGGGTGTTCACCGGACCGTCGGCCTTGGCCATGGATGCCAAGGGGCGCCTGGCCATGCCCACGCGGCACCGCGAGCCCCTCACCGCCCTGTGCGGCGGCCGGCTGACGCTGACCAAGCACCCCAGCGGCTGCCTGATGCTCATCCCCGAGCCGACCTGGCAGGCCATGCTGGAAGAGCTGCTCAAGCTGCCCATGGAGGCCGCCGGCTGGCGCCGCTTCTTGCTGGGCAGCGCCCAAGAGGCCGAAATGGACGGCGCCGGGCGCTTGCTGATCGCGCCCGAGTTGCGCACCTTCGCCAAGCTGCAGCGCGACCTGATGCTGATGGGCGTCGGTCGCCACTTCGAGCTGTGGGACGCCGCCACCTATGCGCTGGACGAGGCCAAGACCATGGACTCGCCCATGCCCGATTCGCTGAAATCTTTCGTCTTCTGAAGGGGTGGCGATGACGGACACCCTGAGCCCGGCCGCCGAACGGGCGCACGCCACCGTGCTGTTGCACGAGGCCGTGGACGCCCTGCTGCACGCCGAGGCCAACCCCAACGGCGTCTACGTGGACGGCACCTTCGGCCGCGGCGGCCACAGCCGCCTGCTGCTGTCGCGCCTGGGGCCGCAGGGGCGCCTGATCGCGCTGGACCGCGACCCCGACGCCCGTGCCGCCGCCGCGCAAATCCAAGACCCGCGGTTCTCGCTGCACCACGCCCGCTTCTCCGAGGTGGCCGAGGTGCTGGCCGAGCTGCACGTGCCTGCCATCCATGGGCTGCTGCTCGACGTGGGCGTGTCCAGCCCGCAGATCGACGAACCCAGCCGCGGCTTCTCGTTCCGCAACGACGGGCCGCTGGACATGCGCATGGACCCCACGCGCGGCGAGTCGGCCGCTGACTTTTTGGCCCGCGCCGACGTGCGCACCTTGACGGAGGTGATCAAACACCATGGCGAAGAACGGTTTGCTTTCAAGATTGCAACGGCGCTTGTGGCTCGCCGCGACGCAGGGCACCCTCTCACCCGCACCCGCGAGCTGGCCGAGCTCGTGGGCCAGGTCGTCAAAACCCGCGAGCCGGGCCAGGACCCTGCGACACGCACGTTTCAGGCTCTACGGATTCACGTCAATGCCGAGCTTGAAGAGCTCCAGGGCGCCCTGAACGCCGCCTTGTCCGTGTTGGCGCCCGGTGGGCGTTTGGCCGTGATCAGCTTCCACTCGCTGGAAGACCGCATGGTCAAGCGCTTCATCACCGCGCACAGCAAGGACGAGCCCGACCGCAACGCGCCCTTTGCGCCGCCCAAGGCCATGCCCCTGCGCGGCGTGGCCCGCATCCACCCCGGCCATGCCGAGGTGGCCGCCAACCCCCGTTCTCGCTCGGCCGTGCTGCGCGTGGCCGAGAAGCTTTGATCTATGTGGGTCCGCATGAACGTCCTGCTGTTGATCGCCCTCGTGGTGTCCGCCGTGCTGCTGGTGCGCCAGACCTACGAGGGGCGCCGCCTGTTCGCCGACTTGGAGCGCGCCAAGGCCGAAACGCGCAAGCTCGAGGCCGACGTCCACCGCCTGAAGGCCGAACGCGAGGGCGAGGCCACCAACCTGCGGGTGGAGCAACTCGCCCGTGACCGCCTCCAGATGCGCGCCATCACGCCGGCCTTGACCCTGAGCGCGGCGGCTTCGGCCGCGCCGACGGCGTCGGCGCCCTCGGTGGGGGCCTCGCGATGAGCTGGTTCGGCAAGAAGCAGGGCGACGCCGCCGCCACCGTCTGCTACGGGCAGAGCCCGCTGCTGGCCAGTCCCACGCCTGTGCTGCGTTCGCGCGTGCTGCTGGCGCTGGTGGGTCTGTCGTTCGCCGGCCTGCTGGGCCGCGCGTTCTACGTGCAAATTTGGGCGGAGGACTTCTTCCAAGCCCAAGGCGAGGCGCGCTTTGCCGCCACGCTGGAGCTGCCCGCCAGCCGCGGCCGCATCCAAGACCGCCACGGCAACGTGCTGGCCACCAGCGTGGCCACGCCCTCCATCTGGGCCGTGCCCCAAGAGGTCGACCCGGACGCCAGCCGCCGCGCCGAGCTGGCCAAGCTGCTGGGCCTGAAGCCCGCCGAGCTCGACGCCAAGCTGGCCACCGAGGGCCGCTTCGCCTGGCTGCGCCGCCAGGTGGACGACGACACCGCGCAGGCGGTGAAGAAGCTGGGCCTCAAGGGCGTCTACCAAGACCGCGAGTACCGCCGCCAGTACCCTGAGGGCGAGGCCAGCGCGCACGTGGTGGGCTTCACGAACCTGGAAGACAAGGGCCAAGAAGGCATCGAGCTGGCCTACCAAAAGAGCCTGCAGGGCAAGGATGGCAGCCGCAACGTGCTGCGCGACCGCCTGGGCCGCATCGTCGAAGACATGAACAACACCGTGCCCGCGCTCAACGGGAACGACGTGCAGCTGAGCCTGGACGCCAAGGTGCAGTTCTTCGCCTACCAGTACGTGCGCGACGCCGTGGCCGAGCACAAGGCCAAGGCCGGCAGCGCCGTGGTGCTGGACGCGCAAACCGGCGAGATCCTGGCCCTGGCCAACTACCCCAGCTTCGACCCCAGCAACCGCAAGAACCTGACCGGCAACCAGCTGCGCAACCGGGCGCTGACCGACGTGTTCGAGCCCGGCTCCACGATGAAGCCGCTGGTCATCGCGCAGGCCCTGGAAAGCGGCCGCGTCAAGCCCGACACCGTGTTCAACGTGGCACCCCGCTCGGTCACCATCAGCGGCTGGCACCCCACCGACGTGCACGCCTACGGCGACCTGACCGTGGCCGGCATCATCCAAAAGAGCAGCAACGTCGGCACGGTGAAGTTGGCGATGCAAATGCCCGCCAAAGAGCTGCACGAGGTCTTCAGCGGCGTGGGCCTGGGCCAGCGCCCGCAGCTCGATTTCCCGGGCGCCGTCAGCGGCCGCCTGCGGCCCTACAAGACCTGGCGGCCCATCGAGCAGGCCACCATGAGCTTCGGCTACGGCCTGTCGGCCAGCCTCTTGCAACTGGCCCGCGCGTACACCGTGTTCGCGCACGACGGCGAGCTGCTGCCCATCACCCTGTCCAAGCGCCAGCCGGGCGAGGCCGTGCAAGGCGCCCGGGTGTTCTCGCCCGAGACCGCGCGCACCGTGCGCGAGATGCTGCAGCTCGCCGCCAGCGAGGGCGGCACCGCGCCCAAAGCGCAGGTGCTGGGCTACAGCGTCGGCGGCAAGTCGGGCACGGCACACAAGAACGTCGAAGGCGGCAAGGGCTACGCCAGCAACAAGTACCGCAGCTGGTTCGTGGGCCTGGCGCCCATCAGCAAGCCGCGCATCGTGGTGGCCGTGATGGTCGACGAGCCCAGCAACGGCGTGTACTACGGCGGCGCCGTGGCCGCGCCGGTGTTCAGCAAGGTGGTCGAGCACACGCTGCGCTTGATGGGCGTGCAACCCGACCTGGACGTGCACAGCCAAATCGTCGCGCGCAACGCGCACAAGGGCGAGACGCCCGTGTTGGAGAGCTTTTGATGGGCACGACCGCACTCAAGAGCCCCGAGGCCGCCGTGCGCTGGCTGCAGCAGTGGTGCACGGGCACCCTGCGCACCGACAGCCGCGCCGTGCAGCCGGGCGATGCCTTCATCGCGTGGCCGGGCTACGCCAAGGACGGCCGCAGCTTCGTGGCCCAGGCCCTGGCCGCGGGCGCGTCCACCTGCTTGGTCGAGGCCGAAGGCCTGGCCGCGTTCGACTTCCACGACGCGCGCGTCGCGGCGCTGCCGGAGCTCAAGCGCCACACGGGCGCCATCGCCGCCGGCTACCTGGACGCGCCGACCGAGGCCATCGAGGTGGTGGCCGTCACCGGCACCAATGGCAAGACCAGCACCGCCTGGTGGACGGCCCAGGCGCTGACCCTGGCCGGTCGCCGCTGCGGCGTGGTGGGCACCCTGGGTGTGGGCGAGCCCCCCAGCCCCGACGGCCGCAGCGCCGCCGCCATCGACTACACCGGCCTGACCACGCCCGACCCCGTGCGCCTGCAGCAGGGCTTCGCCGCCATGCGCGACGCCGGCTTTGCGGCCTGCGCCATCGAGGCCAGCTCCATCGGCATCGAAGAGCACCGCCTGGCCGGCACGCGCATCGCGGTGGCGCAGTTCACCAACTTCACGCAAGACCACCTCGACTACCACGGCGACATGGCCGCCTACTGGGCCGCCAAGCGCAAGCTGTTCGCCTGGTCCGGCCTGCGCGCCGCGGTGGTGAACGTGGACGACCCGCGCGGCGACGAGCTGGCCGCCGAGCTGACCGGCCTGGATGTCTGGACGGTGGGCCTGAGCGCCGCACGCCTGAGCGCCCGCGACGTGCACTACACCGCGCAGGGCCTGGCCTTCACGGTCGTCGAGGGCGAGCGCCAGCTGCCGGTGCAAACCGGCTTGATCGGCGACTACAACGTGCACAACTGGCTGGGCGTGCTCGGTGCGCTGCGCGCCTTGGGCGTGGGTCTGGAGGCGGCCGTGGCCGCCTGCGCGCCCGTCACCCCCGTGCCCGGCCGCATGCAGCGCATCGGCCACGGCCGCGAGCTGCCGCTGGTCGTCGTGGACTACGCCCACACGCCCGACGCGCTGGACAAGGCCCTCTCCGCCCTGAAGCCCTTGACCGCCGCGCGCGGCGGCCGCCTGCACGCCGTGTTCGGCTGCGGGGGCGACCGCGACCGCACGAAGCGCCCGCTGATGGGCGCCATCGCCGCTCGCGTGGCCGACCGCGTGGTGATCACCAGCGACAACCCCCGCACCGAAGACCCGGCGCACATCCTGGCCGACATCGCGGCCGCCGCGCCGCAAGCGATG
>JACCDS012289571.1_pt1 | contig 11728 bp, 8 predicted proteins | sample 7446441 | NCBI WGS metagenome assembly JACCDS01 (sample SAMN15323445, study PRJNA562643) | freshwater metagenome | isolation source: river surface water | place: USA:Blue River Watershed | collected 2017-08-17 | reverse complement strand
GGTTGGCCGGTGGTTTCGCCCTGTTCCGTTTCGAGAATCGTCAGGTAGTTGCGGAGCGTGCGGTGCAGCCGCCAGCTGGAGCGTTCGACGTCGGCGAGGAGCGCGTCGATCTCCTCCTTCGGCAACGTGGCGTGGGCTTGGCGCAGCACGTCGACGAGCCCGAGGACTCCGGCTAGGGGGGTGAAGAACTCGTGCGGCAGGCTCGTGCGCAGCGTGGTCCTGAGGTGTTCGACCAGCCGGTCGTCGACCCGCCAGTGCACGCCGGCGCGCTGGAGACGGGCGGAAATGCAGCGGGTGAGTTCCTCGATGCCGAAGGGCTTGAGCAGGAAATCGTCGGCGCCCAGTTCCATGCCGGTCCGCGGTGTCATCGCGTTCGGATTGCCGGTCATGAAGACGAACTGGCTGGCGTGCAGGCGTTCTTCCCGGCGGACCGCCTGGAGGACGGCGGCGCCGTCGAGCCCCGGCATGTTGATGTCGCAGAGAATCAGATCCGGCCGCTCGCGGCGGGCGATCTCGAGACCGGAGGCGCCGTCGGCGGCCGTGGCGACCCGGTAGCCGGTGCGGCTCAGGGCGACGCCGAAGACGGCGCGGATGACTTCGTCGTCATCGATGATGAGAATGGACTTCATCGGGAGGCAAACGCGACCCGGGGAGTCGGTGCGGCGTCGGGCATGGCGGATGCGACCGCGGGGAACCGCGCGAGTGCCGCGAATCGGCGCCGGCGCGAGGGCCGGCGGATCGGGCGCACGGAAGCGGGCGGCCGCGCAGGCCGGTGCCCGGCTCCCGGAGAAAATGAGAGGTGAATTGCCAACGCATGGCTTTCATCGTCCCTTCGGCCCCGAACTTGAGACGGGTGACGGCCGCGCGGTCCGGGTGCGCAAAAAAGGCCGATCCGCGGGGATCGGCCGAAATTGCCGGGGGCGAAGACGCGCGGCGGCGGGTCAGGCGAGCGCTTGGCGGAGGAAGGCGAGACCCTTGACGGCGATGTCGTTGCGGCGGGGTTCGATCTTGCGCCAGATGGCGGCGGCGCGGGCGATGACCTTTACGTCGGTGGTGAAGGATTCGATGACGACGTCGCCCTTGTAGCCGATGTCTTTCAGCGCCTTCACGATCGGGGGCCAGACGATGTGGTCGTTGCCCGGGGTGCCGCGGTCGCTGCCGCAGGCGTGGAAGTGGCCGAGGTGTTTGCCGGCTTTGCGGATGGCGGCGGCGGAATCCTTTTCCTCGATGTTCATGTGGAACGTGTCGAGGTGGAGTTTCACGGCCTTGGAGTTCACGGCCTTCACGAGCTTGAGGCCCTGGTCGCAGGTGTTGAGGAAATCGGTTTCGAAGCGGTTGAGCGGCTCGATGCAGATCAAGATACCGCGTTTCTCGGCGTGCTTGGCGAGGACCTTGAGGTTCTTCACGACGAGGGCCCATTCCTTCTTCTGTTGGGCGGGTTCGACGGCGTCGGCCTTGCCGACAACGGAATAGACCGGACCGATCAGGGCCGGGCAGCCGAGGACGACGGCTTGGTCGATGAGGGCCTTGCAGTAGACCATCGCGGCCTTCTGGTCGGCGGCGGAACCGCGGAAATCGCGGCCGGGGCCCATGCAGGCGCACACGCTGCCGATGGCGAGACCGGCGGCGTCGGCCGCGGCCTTCACCTTGGCGGGATCGATGTGGGAGGGATCCTCGATCGGGATCTCGACGGTGTCGAAGCCCCAGCGCTTGAACGTGCGGAACAGCGGGGTGCTCGCGGTCGTGAACGGGGACGTGAAGAGGAAGGAATTGATGCCGATTCTCATAGTGTTGGGAGGAAAGCGGCCGAAGCGGAACGCAAGGCCCGGTGCAGTGCAAGGCGGCAGAATGGCGGCGCGCCGGCGGCCAATGCGTGCGCGGCCTTGGCCAAGAACCGCGGCGAGAACGTCGCCGGATGTGCGAGACTGTGCCCGGGCCGGGCTGCCCGTCGGACCGGTCCCTCCGCGCCATGAAAACGAACACCCTGTCAGCTTTGTCCGCGCCGGCCGCCTTTGGGCGGGCCGTGGGGTTACCGCCCGCCAGCCAGCCGGGTGCGAGCCCGGAGCCCGACCTCGAGGCTTGGATCGCGGCCCGCAGTCCGGCGGGATTCCGGCCGGAGCCGGGCCCGGCGGCGCAGCCCGCGCACCCGGCCCGGCGGGAACGCGAGCGGCTCCGGGCCGCGGGGCGCCGCCGCGGTTTCACGATGCCGCCGTCCGATGCGGCGCTGGGCCTGGAGACCGACGGCGACGGCCGGACGTAACCGCCTTGGCACTACAGACGGCGGGAAAGCCGTTGACGGCCGCGGGCGCGCGGGCGCATCAAGGCGCCATGTCCCCGCCGCTCGAAATGAAGGTCCAGTTGCGCGACCTCGCGCAGCTCTTCAACTCGATGGATCCGTCGCCGTTCCACGACCGCGATCTGGATGCGGCGGCGGAGGCGTTCATCGTCGGCTGGGCCCGCGAGATGCCGGCGCGCGGCGAACTCGCCCTGACGATCGCGCTGGCGAACCGTCCGCCCGACGCGAAGGCGGAGGACGTGGGCGAGGCCGTCCGGCATTACTTCGCGCGGCGGGCCGAGATGAAGCAGCGGGACCTGCAGAAGCTGCTGCGGCAGGGGCGCACGAGCCTGCTGGTCGGTCTGATCTTTCTCACCAGTTGCCTGCTGGCGAGCGAGGTGCTGCAGACGCTGAGCCAGCGGGCGTTCATGACCGTGCTGAAAGAAAGCCTGATGATCGGCGGCTGGGTGGCGATGTGGCGGCCGCTGGAAATCTATCTCTACGATTGGTGGCCGATCCGCGCGGAGCGGCTGGTGCTGGAGCGGTTGGCGCGGATGCAGGTGCGGTTGGAGTTGCCGCCGGTTTCGGGCCGCGCGGCGTGAGGCCGCCGCGGTGCGCCGGGCTTTCGGCTCGATTTGCGCGCGGGCCGGCGTAGTCGTTCGGACACCCCGCATGCCCCCGCGCGATTCCGAGGCGTCCCTTTGGTTCGAGACCCAGGTGCTGCCGCACGAACCGATGCTGCGGGCCTGGCTGCGGAGCCGCTTCCGGGGCGAGGCCGACGTCGACGACGTGATTCAGGAAGCCTACGTGCGTCTGTTGCGCACGCGCGCCGCCGCGGAGGTGGTTTCCCCGAAGGCGTTTCTTTTTGCCGTGGCGCGCAATCTCGCGCTCGACCGGCTGCGGCGCCGGCAGGTTGCGCAGGCGGAACCCTTAGCGGAAAACGAGGCGCTGGCCGTCTTGGATGAGGGCGGGGACATTCCCGAGACGCTCGCCCGCAACCAGGAACTCGAACTTTTGACCGCCGCCATCCAGGAACTGCCCGACCGGTGCCGGCAAATCTTCACGTTGCGGAAAGTCTACGGACTGTCGCAGGGCGAGATCGCGGAGAAGCTGGGCATTTCGGAAAACACCGTGTCGGCGCAACTGACCATTGGCGTGAAAAAGTGCATGGCCTTCATGCTGCAGTGCCGGCGCGAACGGGAGGACCGCTGGCCATGAATGCACCCGGGCCCGGGCCTTTTTTCCCGCCGGACGAAGCCGTCGAGTCGGCGGCCGCGGAGTGGCTGGTGCGCCAGGATCACGGATTCACGCCGGCGCAGCAGGACGAGTTTCTCTCGTGGCTGGCGGCGAGCCCGGCGCACCGGGAATCGTTCGAACGCCACCGCCGCCTTTGGCGCGACTGCGACGCCCTGGCGCAGTGGCGCCCCGGGCACAGTGCCGAGCCGAACCCGGATCTGCTCGCCCGCCTGCCGCGGCCGCGCCGGTGGCGGTGGGTTGCGCCGGTCGGGCTCGCCGCGGCGGCCGCGGTGGCGGTGTTCCTGTGGCGGACGCCCGCGCCTGAAACGCCAGCGGGCGAGCAGGTGCTGGCCTTCGAGGCGGCGGACTACCGGCAGGAGACGTTGCCCGATGGCTCCGTGCTCGATCTCAACCGCGGGGCGCATGCGGTCGTGCAATTTTCCCCGCACGAACGCCGCGTGCTGCTGGTGCAGGGCGAGGCGCAGTTCACGGTGGCGAAGAATCCCGCGCGGCCGTTCGTCGTGCGCGCCGGCGGCGTCGACGTGCGCGCGATCGGCACCGCGTTCAACGTGAAGCTCGCCGGTCCGAGCCTTGAAGTGCTCGTGACCGAAGGCACGGTGCACGTCGAGCGCCGCGCCGCCGCGCCCGCGGCCGACTCAGCGGCGTCGGCCGTCATGCCGGCCCCGGCCGTGCTGGCCGCGCTGACCGCGGGGCATCGGACGGTGATCGCGGTCGCGTCCGAGTCGGGCGCACCTGAAGTTGCGGCCGCGGTGCGGACGGTCTCGGCGGAGGAAATCGCGCAGGTGCTCGACTGGAAACCGCGGTTGCTCGATTTCGAAGCGGTGCCGCTGGCGGACGTCGTCGCGACGTTCAACCGTCTCAACCGCACGCAACTCGCGGTGGGCGATCCTTCGCTCGCCGGACTGCCGATCGTCGCCTCGATCCGATCCGACAACGTCGAGGGTTTTGCGCGGCTGCTCGAAGCGACGATGGGGATGCGCGCCGAACGCACCGCGGCCGGCACCATCGTGCTCCACCGCGCGCGGTGATTCCGTCCGCGTTGCCGCCCGTTCGCCGCGGCTGGTTCGGAAAATCGAAAAACCCCTTAGCGTGAAGCGCCCGAAGCAACGTCTAGACGGGTATACAGGCGTTTTTGTATGCCGCATGCCCCCGACCCCTTGGTTCCGTGTGCTCCTGCTGGCGTGGTTCGGCTTTGCCGCCGCGCTGCGCGGCGAGGATTCCGCGCGGCGGCACTTCGACGTGCCGGCGGGGGCGGCGGTGGTCACGCTCAAGCGCGCCGCGCTCCAGGCCGGGCTCGAGATCGTCTATTCCGCCGAGACGGTGGGCGGTGTCCGCACCCAATCGGTCGTCGGCTCCTTCCGTCCCCATGACGCGTTCGAGCGCATGGTGGCGGATACGCCCCTGAAGATTTTCCGGGATCCCCGGTCCGGTGTACTCAGCGTCATGCGCCGCACCGGAAGCGAAACCCCGCCAACCCCGCCCCCACCGTCCTCGACCGAACCCCCGCCGCCGATGAAACGCAAAAATCCCCTCGCCGTGCTCGGCACCTGGCTGGTCCTCGCCCTTGCGCCCGGCCACGCCGCCGATTCCGCCGGCACGCCGGCCGCGGCCGCCGCCACGCTCACCGGCCGCGTGCAAAACGTCGCCACCGGGCAGTACCTCAACAACGCGCGCGTCGTCGTGCGCGGCACCGACCGCGTCGTGTACACCGACGAGACCGGCACCTACCGGTTGGCCAATTTGCCCGCGGGCCCGGTCGTGCTCGACGTGTTCTACACCGGACTCGACACCCAGTCGGCCCCGCTCGACCTCGCCGCGGGCCGGCCGGCCGTGAAGGATTTCGATCTCACGAGCGCCGCCCGTTACGGCGAGGGCGGCGTCGTGAAACTCGACGCCTTCACCGTCGCCACCGAGCGCGAGACCGATGCGGCCGCCATCGCGATCAACGAGCAGCGCTACGCGCCCAACCTGAAAAACGTGCTCTCGACCGACTCCCTCGGCGACATGAAGGACGGCAACATCGGCGAGTTCCTGAAGTTCATGCCGGGCGTGATTCCCGAGTACAACGACGAGGACGCGACGACCGTCGCCAGCGTCTCGATCCGCGGCTTCGCTTCCAACATGGTCGGCGTCACGACCGACGGCGCCGCGATGGCGAGCACGTCCAACGGGTTCGGCGATTCTCGGTCGTTCGCCTTCAACCAGGTTTCGATCAACAACATCTCCCGCGTCGAGGTTTCCAAAGTGCCGACGCCGGCCAATCCCGCGGATTCGCTTTCCGGCTCCGTCAACATGGTCAGCAAAAGCGCCTTCGAGCGCAAAGGCGCGCAGCTCCGCTACAACGTTTTCCTCGCCGCCAACAGCGAGAATTTCTCGTTCGCCAAATCGCCGCACACCTCCGACGAGGAAATCTACAAGATCAGGCCCGGCGGAAACTTCGACTACACGCTGCCGCTCACCCCGCGTTTCGGCCTCGTCGTGACCGGCGCCGCCAGCGAGCGGTATACAAAACTCCACTACACGTACAAAACCTACAACGCCAACGCCGCCGGCACCGGCGCGACGCCCGCGCGCCCGTATCTCCAGTCCTTCCGCCTGCTCGATTCGCCCCGCGTGCTCACCCGCATGTCCGCCGGCCTGAAGGCCGACTGGAAAGTCACGCGCCACTCCGTCCTTTCCGCGGGCACCCAGATCAACCACTTCGAGTCCGACCGCATCGCCACGGAGTTCGTCCTCAACGCCGGCACCAACGCCGTGCCCACCCCCGCCACCGGCACGCCGTTGAGCTTCGGGCCCGGCTTCACCGTCGGGGCCACCGGACGCGGCGCGATGACGATGGGCGGCGCCGCGTCGAACCATACCGTGAAGGACGGCAACGCGGCCAACCTGCGCTACCGCCTCGACGACGGCATCTGGCGGTTTCGCGCGGGCATCGACCAGTCCCGCGACAGCGGCGGCCTGCGCGACGTCACCAAGGGCCACTTCCGCCAACTTGCTATCTCCAGCCGCAATCCGGTGCGCGTGACGTTTCGCGAAGATGCCGGCCCGCGCCCGGCCGTGCTCCAGGTTTTCGACAACGCCAACAACGCGGTGGATTTCCAGGATCCGAAAAACTACCAGCTCACGACCGCCAATTCCACGCCGCGCCAGACCGTCGACGGGTTCAAGTCGGGCTCGGCCGATCTCCGCCGCGAGCTGCGCCTGATGGGCTTTCCCTTTTCCGTCGAGGTCGGCGGCTCGCGGCGGGAGCAGGAGCGCGACATCCGCCGACGCAACGAGAACTGGACCTACAACGGCATCGCCGGCGACCGCTCGCCCCTGCCGTTCCTCTCGCCCGTCTACAAAGACCAATATCACTACTACGGCTTCTTCAATTTCCCGCAGATCTCCCCGAAGATCGCGTGGGCGGAATTCCAGAAGAACCCCGCCTTGTTTTCGAAAACGGCGGCCCAGCTCCGCGCCGAAGAGCTCTTCCGTATCACCAATTCTTTCGATTTCCGGGAAGTCGTTTCCGCCGGCTACGTGCAGACGGAATTCCGCCTCTTCAAAGATCGCCTGCGCGTTCTCACCGGCGTGCGTCACGAAAAGACCGAAGACACCGCGTCGGGTCCGCTCGTCGATCCGGCTGCCGTGTGGCAGCGCAATGCCGACGGCACCTTCCTCCGCAACGCCGCCGGCGCACGCATTCGCAAAGCCGAGGCCGGGGCCGCCGGCTCGCTGCAGGAATTGAGCCTGACGCACAAAGAGCGCGCCACCGATGCCGAGCGCTCCTACGCCGGCAGCTACCCAAGCCTGCACTTAACCTACAGCATCTCCGAGCAGTTCATTGTCCGCGCCGCCTACGCGAAGACCTACGGCCGGCCCGACTTCACCGACATTTTGCCCAACGCCCAGGTCGACGAAGCCGACCTCGACGGCGACCAAGTGGGAAATCCCGCCGTCGTGCAGGGCAACATCACGGTGACCAATCCCGGCCTGTTGCCGTGGTCCGCCGACAACTACGATCTCTCGCTCGAGTATTACACGAAGAAGGGCGGCCTCTTCAGCGTCGGGGCGTTCCAGAAGGACATCAGGAACTTCTTCGGCAACGTGGTGAAGCTCGCGAACCTCGCCGATACCGAAGAGTTCGGGCTCGACCCGCGCTATGTCGGCTGGCGCGTGAGCACCAAAATCAACGCCGGCGACGCGCGCGTCACGGGCGTCGAGTTCAACGTCCGCCACTCCCTGCAGGGTCTCGGCCCGTGGGGCCGTCATTTCACGGCCTTCGCCAACGGCACGAAGCTCAAGCTCGAAGGTTCGCGCACCGCCGCCTTCAACAATTTCACGCCGGAGAGCCTGAACGCCGGACTTACCTTCAGCCGCCGTGCCGTGATGCTCATGGCGAAATGGAATTACCGGGGCAAACGCCGGCTCGGCGCGCTGCCCGCGCTCGGGCCCGACGCCTACGAATACCACGACCACTACAAGAGCGTCGACGTGAACGCCGAGTACCAGCTCCGCAAAGGCCTGTCGCTTTATCTGAGCGCTTCGGATGTTTTCAACGCCGCCAAGGTCACCCTGCGCTACGGTTCCGCCACGCCCGACTACGCCAAACGCTACCTTACCGATCACAAAGGCGTCAGCCTCAGCCTGGGCCTCAAGGGCATTTTCTGAACCGCCGCTTTCCCATTTCCCCGCCATGAATCCTTCTTCCCGTTCCGCCAGTCGCCGCCACTTTCTGCAGACCGCCGCCGCCGGCGCCGTCGTCGGTCCCTACGCCGTCGCGCTGGCCGCCCAGCCGGGCCCGAAATCCGCCGCCGTCAAGTTTCCCGACTTCGCCCGCGGCGAAGTCGTGCGCGCCGGCGGCGAAGTGGGCCGCGATGGCCGATTCGCCGAGGCGGCCCGCACGATTCCGATCGCCGGGCACAGCCAAGTCCTTGTCGTCGGGGCCGGCCCCGCCGGGATCGGCGCCGCGCTGGCCGCGGCCCGCGCCGGCGCTTCGGTGCAGGTGATCGAGACTGCCGGTTGTCTCGGCGGAGTGTGGACCGCGGGCATGTTGACCAAGATCATCGACGGCGGCCGCAAGACCGGCGTGATGCAGGAAATCATGCAGGCGATGGTCGCGCGCGGCAGCGATGTCGCGAAGAAGACCAAGGGCGAAATCTACGATCCGGAATTGATGAAGGTCGTGCTCGAGGAAATGTGCGTCACGGCCGGGATGAAGATCCAGTTGCACACGCAGCTCGTCGGCGCCGTCACCGACGCGCGCAACCGACTCGCCGCGGTGATCACCGAATCCAAGTCCGGCCGCCAGGCGTGGACCGCCGACCGCTTCATCGACTGCTCCGGCGACGGCGACCTCGCCGCCCAGGCCGGCTGCAAGTTCGACGTCGGTGTCAACGCGCAGTGCGAATGCCAGCCGATGTCGCTCATGGCGCTGCTCACCGGCCTCGATGCCGCGGCGATCCCGGACTACGTGCGGGAAGTGGCGGGCGAGAAGGCGAAGTCGAACCTGCAGAAATTGATGAAGGACTCGGGCATCAAGCCCTCGTACAGCGGGCCGACGCTGCGCCTGCTGCACAGCGGCATTTTTTCGCTGATGACGAATCACGAATACGGCGTGCCCGCGTACGATGCCGCCCGGATCAGCGAGGCGACGATCCGCGCGCGCCGCGAGGTGCACGCGATCGTGGCCGATCTGCGCAAGATCGGCGGCCCGTGGAGGGACGTCGCCGTGGTCGCGACGGCGGAGCAGATCGGCGTGCGCGAAGGCCGGCGGATCCGCGGGCGCGCCACGGTCACGGTGGACGACATCGTGGCGGGCAAGAAGCACGAAGACGCGGCGTGCCGGGTGAACTTCGGCTTCGATGTGCACAACGTGCGGCCCGGCGAGATGTTCTCGGGCAAGGACGAGATCGAGGCGCAGGTGAAACATTACCGGCAATTGGGCGCCAAGCCCTACGACATCCCGCTGGGCGCGTTGATCGCCGCCGATGTCGACGGCCTCCTGATGGCGGGGCGCTGCATCAGCGGCGATTTCATCGCGCACTCCAGCTACCGCGTCACCGGCAACGCCGTGCCGATGGGCGAAGCGGCCGCGCGGGCGGCGGTGGCGTCGCTGAAACTGGGCAAATTGCCGCACGAGTTGGCGGCCGCCGACCTGAAGTCCTCATAAGGGCCCTTCGGCTCGCGGCCCGGATGCGTGCGGTTTCGCCCGGAGTGCGCGCGGCGATTGGATCCGGCCGGCGTTCGCTGCCGCGAAGTACGGTTGCGAAGCGGAAGATTTGTTTGGTCCAATATCCCCATACGCTATCGCCGTGGTTCACGGAAGAGGCGCGCACAGGCAGGCAGGGTTGATCGACGGTGATGGACTTGCGGCGGTTCGGCCGATCTCGTCCTCAGTCGTGCCGCTGGGCCGGGACGGCTCAGGGGCCTGCGGTTTGCCCCAACCTCGAATTTTCCTCCCCATGAAACGCCGCCATTTTCTCGCCACGCTCGGAACTTTGCCCGCCGGCAGCGTGCTGGTCGCCGCGACGCCGCCGCCGACTTTGCGCAGTCTCGCCGCGGATGTGCTCGTGATCGGCGGCGGCTCGGCCGGCGCGATCGCGGCGATCCAGGCGGCGCGGCTCGGGGCGAAAACGATTCTGGTCGAAGCGGGCAGCCAACTCGGCGGAACGACGACGACGGGCGGCGTGGATTTCCCCGGTTTGTTCCACGCGTGGGGCAAACAAGTCATCGCCGGTATCGGTTGGGAAATCGTCAAACGCACCGCGGAGCTCAACAACGACGAGCTGCCGGACTTTGCCAAACCGACCGGCCGCCAGCACTGGCGGCACCAGGTGCGGATTAACGGCCAACTTTACGCCGCGCTCGCCGAGGAAGCCTGCGTGCAGGCCGGCGTGCAGCTGCGTTACTACGAGTCTCCGCTCACCGTCGAAGAGACCGCCGGCGGCTGGCGCGTTCGGCTGGTGGGCAAGGGCACGATGGTCGATGTGACGGCGAAGCAGGTCGTCGATTGCACCGGCAGCGCCACGGCCGTGGGATTGGCGGGCTTTGCCCGGATGCGGGAAGAGGACCGCCAGCCGGGGACCCTGATTTATCGCGTCGGCGGCTACGATCCGGCGGCGCTCGACCCGAATTTGCTGAAGGCGCTGCAGGAGAAACACGCGGCGGCGGTGGCGTCCGGGGTGCTCAAGCGCACGGACATCAACGGCAGCATCGCCGGCTGGCTCGGCAAAGGCGGCGAGAGCGGCAATCACATCGTCGGTGCCGACGGCTCAACTTCGGAATCGCATACGGAGACGAACATCGCGGGCCGGCAGTCGTTGCTGCGCGTGCTGCGTTTCCTGCAACAGGAGCCGGCGTTGGCGCTGATGGAAATCGAACGGCTCCAGCCCGAGACCGGAATCCGCGAAACCTACCGGATCGTGGGCGAGACGACGGTCACGGTGGAGGACTACGAAAGCGGGCGCGTGTTTGCGGACGCGGTTTCGCACTCGTTCTATCCGATCGATCTACATTTCGCCGGCGGGGTGCGGCCGAAGCATCTGAACGAAGGCGTCGTGCCGACGGTGCCGATCGGCGCGCTGATCCCGAAGGGCAGCAGGAACCTGCTGGTCGCGGGGCGTTGCGTGAGCAGCGACCAGCTAGCGAATTCGGCGCTGCGGGTGCAGGCGTCGTGCATGGCGATGGGGCAGGCGGCGGGCGCGACCGCGGCGTTGGCTGCGGGCAGCGGAACGACGCCGAAAGCGGTCCCGTTGACGGACATCCGGTCCGCGCTGGCGAAGCACGGGGCGATCATCCCGCGCACCGCTTAAGCGCGCGACTGCGGCGGCGGGCAAGGTAGACGCGGCGATTCCAGTTTCGCGCCTCGACCCCGGCGGCGCGGGCTACCTACGTTGGGACCATGCCCACCCCGCATGTTACCCGTCGTGAGTTCATTTCCGAAGCTGCCGTGGCCGGCACGGCGTTGGCGTTGGTGCCGCGTTTGACGGCGGCGCCGGTGGCGGCCGAGTTTCGCAGCGGCTGGCATACGATGCCGGACCGCCCGTGGGCGGGGCCGGAATTCTGGACGAATCCGCTGCAGGATTGGCGCGTGGCGGGCGGGCGCCTGGAATTGGTGAAGGCGGCGCCGGCGCGGAATGTGCACGTGCTCACGCGCGAGCTCGCGGCGGGCGCGGGCACGTTGACGATGCAGGTGCGGCTCGGTCGGCCGGG
>JACCDS011747058.1_pt1 | contig 11728 bp, 12 predicted proteins | sample 7446441 | NCBI WGS metagenome assembly JACCDS01 (sample SAMN15323445, study PRJNA562643) | freshwater metagenome | isolation source: river surface water | place: USA:Blue River Watershed | collected 2017-08-17 | reverse complement strand
CAGGTTGGGGCCGTTGAGGAGCAGAATGTTCTTGGCCATGGCGTTCCGGCCTACCGGTAGCGCCGTGCGAGCTGCGCGGCAGGCGAAGTTTGCCGCCTTTAGGGCCTGATTGTCCAGTTTTTGGCCAGGTTTGGCGGCAAATAGACGCGAAGCGACCGTGCCGTGCCAAGGGGAATTCTCGGTGAGGTCGAAGTGCCGGCGCGCTTACACGTTCGGCGAAATTCGCGCCTTGTTCACTGCAGCAAGGTGTGGAATTACGGCAGAAGCGCCGCTTCCTTGACGGCGCCGAGGTGCGTCATGCGGACCGTGCCGTCGCGCGCGACGACGAGGGTATAAGGCAGCCCTCCGGCGCGGTTGCCCAGCTTGCGCGACCACTCCGCGGCGTCCAGCCCGCCGACCAGAATCGGGTAGTTGATGCCGAACTCCCGCGCGAACGGCTCGACCTTCTGAGGCTCGTCGATGGCGACCCCGACGAACTGCAAGCCCCGACCTTCGTACTCGCGCTGCAGCCTAACGAACATCGGGATCTCTTCCCGGCAGGGCGCGCACCACGTCGCCCAGAAGTTGAGAACGATGACTTTCCCCCGCCACTCCGTGAGGCTGCGCGGCACGCCCGCCACGTCGCGCAACGGCTGCGACCACAGCGTATCGGCAGCCACCTCGGCCGCAGCGTCGGGCGCATACCGCCAGTAGTAGACGCCATATCCGGCCGCCGCCGCGCCGAGGGCCACGGCCAACATCGCCAGCCACGACTTCACCGGCCACCCAAAGCGCGGTCGAGCACGCGCGCGAAATCGGCGGGCGGCTGGAAGCCGACCACGCGCAGGCCTTCGATTTCGTTACCCGCAGGCGCGAAAAAAACGATGCCCGGAGGACCGAACAGCTTGAACCGGCGCAACAGCGCGAGATGATCGGGTGTATTGGCCGTCACGTCGGCCTGCAGCAGCAGCATGCGCTCCAGGCGCTGGCGCACGCGCGGATCGGTGAATGTGTCGCGCTCCATCTCCTTGCAGGTGACACACCACTCCGCGTAGAAATCGAGCATCACCGGCTTGCCCCCCGAGCCGCGTATCGCCGTTTCGAGTTCGGCGAGCGTGTTCACGCGCTGGAACACCGCAGGAATGCGGTCCGCGCGCGGAGCGATCGCCGGACGGAAGAAGGGGAGCGGCTCGCGGAAATCCTGCGCGCCGGACACCGCGCCGATCAGGTACACCACGCCCACGACCAGCGTCACGATCCCGACGCCTTTGGCGAAGCGCGGCACGGCGCCGGCCTCACGCGGCAGGGTGTCGAGCGCCCGCAGGTCGAGCGCAATGAAGACGAGCAGCACCGCCCACGCGCCCATGTGCACCGACGCGGACAGCAGCGGCGAGACGAAATAGATCGCAACGCCGAGCAGCACGTAGCCGAAGAAGCGCTGGACGCGCTGCATCCATGCGCCCGCCCTCGGCAGCAACGCGCCGGCCGACACGCCGACGAGCAGCAAAGGCACACCCATGCCGATCGCCATGGCGAAGAGGGCCGCGCCGCCGAGCGCCACGTCACCGCTTTGCCCGATATAGAGCAGAGCGCCGGCCAGAGGCGCGGCCACGCAAGGGCCCGCAATGAGTGCCGACAACGCGCCCATGACGAACACCGCGGCATAGCGGCCGCCGGGCAGGCGGTTGAGCGTCGCGGCAAGGCGCGACTGCAGCGCCTGAGGCAGTTGCAGGCGGTACCAGCCCAGCATCCCGCCGGCCAGCACGACGAAGATCGCGGCGAAAGCGCTCAACACCCATGGATTTTGCAGCGCGGAGGACAACAGCGCGCCCGAGAGTCCGGCCAGCACACCCGCCACCGCGTAAGTGAGCGACATCCCGAGCACGTACGCCGCCGACAGCATGAAGCCGTGTGCGTGCGTCACCCGATGACCCTGTCCGACGATGATGCCGGACAGTATCGGCACCATGGGCAAAACGCAGGGCGTGAAAGCGAGCAAGAGGCCGAAGCCAAAAAAGGTCAGCACCACGAGCCACGCGGCGTTATCGAAAACGCGCGCGACGCGCAGGTCGTCGTTCGATCTTCCGGCGGCGAAAAGCCCTGCATCGGCGGTCGATAGCCCCCATTCCGGTGCAGCGGCCGACGAACCGACGCGCACCACGACTTTCTGGTCCTGCGGCACGTAGCACACGCCCGCATCCGCGCACCCTTGCGATGTCGCGGTCAGCACGAACTCCCGAGCGCCCCGCTCGCTCCGATACGGGAGCTTGATGCGAAGATCCCCGCGATAGGTTTCCACTTCGCCGAAAAACTCGTCGTGCTTGCGCTGTCCGGCAGGCAGCTCCGGCGTGCCGAGCGCTACGTCGGCCGAGTCCGCTTTGAAGGCGAATTTCTCGCGATACAGGTAGTAGCCCGGTGCGATGAGGTACCGCACCTCGATGGCCTCAGGCCCTGCGGCGCGCGCTTCGATGCGAAAAGCGTCCGCGGGGTCGAGCAAGTCGGGCTGCGCGGCGCCTGCGGCGAGCGGCCCCAGCAACACTGCGAGGAGCGCGGCCCGGAACAGCGCGTGTATCAGCGTAAGCATCAGACGGCACCTGGCGTAGTCTCGGCCTCGACCCAGGCGAGATAGCCGGGCAGGCCTTGCGCCGCTGGGACTGCCAGGATTTCCGGAAGTTCGTAAGGATGCAGCGAGCGGATCAGCGCTTCGGCTGCCGCGTAGCGCTCCACGGTCGTCTTGATGAAGAGCGGCACTTCTTCGGCGTTCTCGACGACCCCCTGCCAGCGGTAGACCGAGGCGCACGGGCTCATGATGTTCACGCAGGCGGCCAAACGCGCCTCCACCAGGGCGCGAGCGATCTTGTCCGCCGTATCGCGATCCGGCGCATTGGTGATGACGACCAGCACACCCCCAGCTCCGTTCATCATGCGTCAGCCCCGGTCGTATGGCCCGCGCGCATGGCAGCGTCCGCGACGCCGTGCCGTACCGTCGGATAGCGCAACCGGTAACGCAGCTCGTGCTTGATGCGCCGGTTGGTGAGGCGCCGCGATTCGCTCATGAAGCTCAACAGGACCGGCGGCAGGAGCGTTTGGGCTTCATCACGCGGCACGCGCGGCGGGCGGGGCAGGCCGAAGGCATCGGCGACGAGATCGAAATAGTCGCCCATCTTCTGCGGCACGTCGTCCACGGCGTTGTAGCTGCGGTTCGGCGTGCCGCGGCGAAGTGCGGCAACCACGATGCGCGCAAGGTCTTCGGCATGCACGTGGTTCACGTACGCATCGTCGGCGTCGAGCAATGCCGGCGTGCCCTTCTTCAGTCGCTCGATCGGCAGGCGGTCTTCGGCGTAGATGCCGGGTGCCCGCACGATCGAGACGCGGACGCCGGCGCGCTGCCCCCAGTAGCGCAGCCGCCGCTCCGCGTCCACGCGACGCCGCGCGCGGTCGGTGTGAGGACGCACCGGCCGCGTCTCGTCCACCAGCGCTCCGGCGCAATCGCCGTAGACGCCGCTCGTGCTTATGTAGACGAGCTGCTGTGGTAAACTCCCGCCCTTTCCGAGCGCCGCAATCAGCCGCGCCGTGCGCAAGTCGCGCGTGCCGGACCCCTGGGGCGGCGCCGAGTGCACGAGGTCCGTCGCAAGCCCCGCGAGAGCGGTCAGGGTTTCGGCACGATCGAGATCGCCGGGGATCGGTATGACGCCGAGCTCGCGCAACCGAGCGTAGCGCTCCGGCGTGTGCGAGAGCGCATAAACGCGGTAGCGGCCGCGCACGAGCGGGAGCATGCGCAATGCGACGTCGCCGCAACCGATGATGAGTAACCGCCGCATAAGAGCCAGAGGAGCGTAGTTGGGATTTACCGGGCGGTGTCCGACGACGCCGCCCGGGAGCGCGCAACGCGATGCCACGCGCCGCCAGGAAGCTGCAATTCTAGCCCAACCCGCCCTTCGCCGAACCGTACGCATGTCCAGCCACATCACCATCAAGCCGAGCAATCACGTCTTCAAGGCGAGCGACGGCGAAACCATACTCGAAGCCGCTTTGCGCGAAGGCTTCGTCATTCCTTACGGCTGCCGCAATGGCGCGTGCGGGACGTGCAAAGGGAAAGTGCTCTCCGGGGACGTCGATTACGGCAAGTACCAGCAGGAGGCGTTGCCCGACTCCGACAAGCGCCAGGGCTATGCCTTGTTCTGCCAGGCGCATCCGCTGTCCGACATCGTGATCGAGTGCCGCGAAATCAACGCGGTGAAAGACATCCAGATCCGCACGCTGCCGTGCCGGGTGCAGCTGATGGAGCGCGTGGCGCCCGATGTGATGGTGCTGTCGCTCAGGCTGCCGGCGAGCGAGCGCCTGCAGTTTCTCGCCGGGCAGTACATCGATATCCTGATGAAGGGCGGCCAGCGGCGCAGCTTCTCCATGGCGAACGCGCCGCACGACGACGCGCTGCTGCAGCTTCACGTGCGCAACTACGGCGGGCCGTTCAGCGAATATGTCTTTCAGCGCATGAAGGAGAAAGAAATCCTGCGCTTCGAAGGGCCGCTGGGCACGTTCTTCCTGCGCGAGGAAAGCGACAAGCCCATCGTTTTGCTGGCGAGCGGCACGGGCTTCGCACCGATCAAGGCGATCATCGAGCACGCCATCCATATCGGCTTCACGCGGCCCATGAGCTTGTACTGGGGCGGCCGACGGCCCAACGACCTCTACATGAATGCGCTCGCCGAAACGTGGCAGCGCGAGCACAACATCCGCTACGTCCCGGTGCTTTCGGAAGCGCAAGCCGAGGATCAGTGGACGGGCCGCACCGGCTTCGTGCACCGGGCGGTGATGGAAGACCTGCCCGATCTCTCGGGATATCAGGTGTACGCGTGCGGCGCGCCTCTCATGGTCGAAGCCGCTCATCGCGACTTCACCACCCGCTGCGGGCTGCCGGAAGACGAGTTCTACTCCGACGCGTTCACGCCGGCCGGGCCGCGCGCCTAACTCGCCGCTTCAGCTGGTTGGACTGGCCTGGGCGGACGCCCGCAGGCTGTAGAGCCGGCGTCGCGCTTCGTCCGTATCGCGTATGCGGGCGACGGCGAGCTCGAGGCTCTCGCGATAATGGCGGTTCGCGGCGTCGGCGTTGCCCGCGCGCTCGTACAAGCGCGCCGCCTCGAGATGCGCGGTATAGCTCGGGTCCACCGCGATGCTCGCCTCGACATAGCTCTGCGCCTTCCCCCACAGCTCCTGACGCGCGCAAAGCTGCGCCAGCGCGAGCAGCAGTGCAGCGTCGCTCGGCTGCCGCGCGAGCCAGCCTTCCGCGCGCTGAATCTGCCGCAGCGTGTCGCCCTCGCACATGCCGTAGAGCCCGATCAGGCCGGCGTCCCAGTTCCGCTCCAGGCATTGCTCGATGATGCGCTGCGCGCCGACGGCGTCGTCCGCGGCCATATAGGCGCGCGCGGCGGCAGCCACCACCTGCGGGTCGGTACGCTGGTCGTCCGGGAGACGCTTCCACGACTCGGCCAGCATCGCGGCGTCCTTGCGCCGGAAGCTTTCAGCGTGCGCGCGCCGTCGCAGCCGCTCCGCGTGCGCGGCGTCGAACACGCCGCGTTTTTCGAGCTCGTTGATCAGCGGCATCACCGCGTCCCAGTTGCGCAACACCTGTTGCGCCTGCATTTCGAGCCGCAGTGCGGCGGTGTGCCGCCGCGGCCCGAGCGTCTGCAGCGCATCGAGCGCTTCGCGTGGATGCTGCTGATCGAGCAGAAACTCGGCCTCCGCGACCGCGCGCGCCGTCTCGTCCTCTTCCCCGAGCGTGCGCGCCCGGGACAGGTGCTCGTCGCGGCGCTCGAACGCGCGCAGCGCATGAGCGCATTTCGCCGCGATGACGGCCGCAAGGCCGGCGTATTCTTCGAGCTTCACCGCGCTCGCCGCCTTTTCTGCGCGCGCATAACGGCCGGCCAGCCATTCGCGCAAAGCTTCGAGCAGCAGGGCGAGCTCACGCGACCGCCGGCGCGCCGCGCGATAGCGCCGCACTCGCGCCGGCAAGGCGACCGTGGCGGCCGCGACGCGCAGCACGAGGTAGGCCAGCACGGCGCTGCCCAGCACGAGGAGCACGAGCAGGTTGAGTGAAAGCTCGACCCGGTACGGCGGAAAGACGAGCAGCGCATATCCGGTGTTGTAACGCGCCGCCACGACCAGTCCCGCAGCGACCGCGAAGATGGCGAGCACCCAGAACAGCAGCCGCATCGTCGCTCCTAGCGCACGCTCCGCTCGCGCGACTGACGGTAAGTGCGCAGCGCGTCGAGCGTGGCGGAGATGTCGGGCAGCTGTATGTTGATCGGGCTTTCGTGCAGCGCGCGCAGCGTGGCCGACGTGCTCGCCACCGCCTTGTCGCCCGTATCGTAATAGCGCGTGATCCAGGTGCGCGCCGCGCTCAAGTCGTCCTTGTAGCTCGCCTGGTCGCGGGTAAGGAGGGCAAGGCGGGCGCCGATCAGGCGCAGCTTGAGGTTCTCGCGCAGAAAGAACGACTGCGTCGGCGCGAGCAGCGGCACGTCCGGCTTGTCCATGTGCTGCACGCGCACGAGCTGCCGCATGTCGCTCCACGCTTCGCGCCAGAAACGGGACCACGCATTGCCTTCGGGCGCAGCGACCGGCGCGGCAGCCTGCTCCGCCGGACGCACTTCCATGGACAGCGGCAGCTTGTCGACGGCAGCGATGAGCGCGTCGAGCCGCGCGCTGATGCCCACCACATCCACGTGCGGCACGGCTTTCAGCTGCTCCACGTCGCGGCTGATGGCTTTGCGGAGCGCGGTGAGCTGCGGCCGGTCCATGCGCTGCAGCCTTGCGTCGGCGTTCTGGAGTGCGATGAGCGCCGCCCGCACGTTGCCGGCGAGCTGCAGCTGCTGGCTCGCGATGAGCAGCGACTGCTCGATTTCCGCGTACGCCCATTCGTCGCGGTTGCGGGAAAGCTCCTGGTAGAGCGCCTCCAGCGCGATCTGCTGGCTTTGCGACTCGGCGATTTTTGCTTCGAGCACGCCGATTTTGACCGTCGCCTCCTTGACGCCCTCGCGCACCTGTTGCGAGACGAGCCGGCTTTCCTTGGTCTGCAGATCGGATTCGGCCAGCTTGCGCGCAAGCTCCTGGCGCAGGCCTTCGAGCTGCGACCGCTGGTCGAGCCACAGCCATGCCATACCGGCCAGCGTGAGGACGGCAAGCAGGAGCGCGACGGCGCCGAGGCTCAGCCGTGATGCGCTGGAAGCGGGACGTTCGGGAGCCGGAGCGCCACCCTCCGGCGGGATTGCGTTATCCATGGGAAGTACGACGGAAGCCGGGCGATAGTATGCGGGGAAGACCGTGGGGCCGCAACAGCGCTCAGCCGCGGGCGCTGAAATAGTCGACGAGCGCCGCGCCGAGGCTCTCGTCGCCCGGTTCCGCCATTACAACGTCATGGACCCCGAGCGCCAGCGCGGTCTCCCGCATACGTTCGTGCGTGACGAATAGCGGCGTCGCGTGCAGGTAATCGCGGCCTTCGGCGGACAGCAGCGCGTTCAGATTGCGCAGCGCCTCGCTGCTGGTGATGGTGATGGCGTGGAGGCGGCGCCCGCGCCACGCATCGAGCAGCATGTCGCCGCCGGCCGATGGCGGCATGCGCTCGTAGCACTCGGCGTAAGCGACCCGCGCGCCCCGGGCGGTGAGCGTCTCGCCCAGCAGCTCGCGGCCCCCGACGCCGCGAACGATGAGCACGCGCCTGCCGTCTACGGTCTTGAGCTCCGGCAACGCGAGCAGTCCCTCGCTGTCGAAGCGCTCGGCCGGAAGCAGGACGTTGGCGATGCCGTGCGACCGCAGCGCGCGCGCCGTGCCGGAGCCGACGGCTGCTATGCGCAGCGCCGGCGGCCGCGAGGCGCCGCCGGGCACAAGCGCGAGGCCGTACTCGACGGCGTTCGCGCTGATGAATACGACCAGGTCGTAGTCGGCGATCTGCGCGAGCTGCTCGCGCGCCGCGGCGGCGTCCGCCACGGGCCGTATCTCGATCAGGGGAAAAACGATGGGGATGCCGCCCGCCGCCTCAACCAGACGCGCAAGCCGCTCGCATTGCGCCGCCGGCCGCGTGATGACGATGCCGCGCCCGCTGAGCGCGGCCGGCCCACGATCGCCGGGCTCAGTGCGACCCATCGAGTGCGGCGAGGATCTCGGCCGCGCCGCGCTGCTTCATGTCGTCCGCAAGTTGCTGCCCCAGGCGTTCCGCCGACTCCGGCGTCGCGGTCATTTCTCCGCGCACCACGCGACTGCCATCCGGCGCGCCGACGTAGCCGCGCAGACGGACTTTGCCGGCATGCATGTCCGCATAGCCGGCCAGGGGCACGGTGCAGCTGCCGGCGAGCGCGCGTGACAAGGCGCGCTCGGCGGTGACGCAATCGGCCGTGGCGGCGTGGTTCAAGGGGGCGAGCAGAGCCGCCAGGTCGGCGCGATCGCTGCGGCATTCGATACCGAGCGCGCCCTGCCCGACGGCCGGAAGGCTTTCCTCGGGCGTGAGCAATGCCGTGATGCGGTCGGCGAGCCCGAGGCGCTTCAGCCCCGCGGCGGCCAATATGATGGCCTCGTACTGCCCCTCGTCGAGCTTGCGCAGGCGCGTCTGCACGTTGCCGCGCAAGGGCTGGATGTCGAGCTGCGGATAGCGTGCGCGCAACTGGCTTTCGCGGCGCAGGCTCGACGTGCCGACGCGCGCGCCCGCCGGCAATTCGTCGAGCGAGCGATAACGCACCGAAACGAACGCATCGCGCGGGTCGGCGCGCTCGGTGATCGCCGCGAGCATGAAACCTTCCGGCAGATGCATCGGCACGTCTTTCAGCGAATGCACGGCGATGTCCGCCGCGCCGCGCATGAGCGCGTCCTCGAGCTCCTTGATGAAGAGCCCCTTGCCGCCTATCGTCGCGAGCGATACGTCGAGAATCCGATCGCCTTGCGTCGTCATGCCGGTAATGGTGACTTCCGTGCCGGGATATAATTCGGTGAGCCGTGCTTGAATGTGCTGCGCCTGCCACATGGCTAGCGCCGATTCGCGGCTTGCGATAACGATGTGCGGCGGCGTAACCGCGGCTTGAGGTTGGACCATGGCGGGAATCGGCTTGAGGCGCTGTTGGGTGCTCGCGATTTTAGCATGCGCGCTCTATGCGAGCCCGGCGCGCGCGCTCACCGCACTGCCGCTCGCCGATGACCTCGCGCGTCTCGCGCAGGAGGCGCGCGAGCGCCGCGTGCCCGTTCTGCTCGCGTTCATGCAGAAAACCTGTCCCTATTGCGCTCGCGCCCGCCGTCATCTCGAGCCGCTGCAGGCGAGCGCCGAGTGGGGCCCCCGGGCGATCATGCGCGAGCTCGACGTCGACTCGACCGCCGCGCTGCGCGACTTCGAAGGCCATTGGACGACGCCGCGGGATTTCGCCCGGCGCCACGGCATACGCATGGTGCCGACGGTGATCGTATTCGACGATCGCGGCAGGCCCGCCGCCGATCCCGTCGTCGGACTGATGACCGAGGACTTTTACGGTTTTTACGTCGTGCGGGCGCTTGAATCGGGCCACGCGCGGACGAACGCCGTGCAGTAGGGCGCGGTCGGGAACCGGCCACTACATAGGTCGCTCAGGCGCCCTGGCGCCCCACCTCGCGTATCACGTGCTGCTGCCGTCGGCTCACCGGTATGCGTTCCTCGATGCCTTTCAAGACTACCGACCAGCGCGCTTCACCGCCATCTTCCGGCGCCCGCTCGAAACCCCGGATCGCCGCTCTCGCGACGAGGCAGCTGCGGTGCACGCGGACGAAGCGCTCGCCGTATTCCTGCTCCAGCCGGGTGAGCGGCTCTTCGAGCAGGTGCTCGCGCTCGGCGGTGCGTGCGGTGACGTACTTGAGCTCCGCCCTGAAATAGATCACGTCTTCGATCGGTATCAGCGTGATCTTTCCGCGCTCCTGGGCGGACAGGAAGGCGCGCGGCCTCGTCTTCGCCGCATCGAGCGCTTCCTGCGGTATCGCACGAGCCCCGCGCGCGCGCACGAGCGCCTCCTCCAGCCTCGCGAGCCGGATCGGCTTCAGCAGGTAATCGACCGCGTGGACTTCGAATGCGCGTATGGCGTATTCATCGTAAGCGCTGGTGAACACGACCGCCGGCGACGGTTCCAGGAGCCGCAGGTGTCCCGCGAGCTCGATGCCATCCATCTCCGGCATCCGGATATCGAGCAGCACCACGTCCGCCGGCGTCTCCTGGAGCATCATGAGCGCAGCGCGCCCGGTCGCCGCTTCGCCCACCACCGCGAGGCGGACCTTCTCCGAGCAGTCGGCGAGGAGATCCCGCATGCGGCTTCTCGCCGGCGCCTCATCGTCCACGATCAACACGCGCAAGGCCTCGGTCACGGCCGCGGCTCCCGCACGTAGGGCATGACGATGTGCACCTCGTAGCTCGTTTCTCTCACCCGGGTCTCCAGGCTCGCTTCCGCGTCGAAGTGCAGGGCGAGACGTTCGCGGATATTCGCGAGCGCCATCTTGTTGCCGCCGTGATGGCTGCCGCTGTGCTCGTAGGGGTTTCGCAGCCTCAGATGCAGCGCGCCGCGGTGCGCATAGATGTCGACGCTGATCGCGCCCGGCTCCACACGCGGCTCGATGCCGTGATACACCGCGTTTTCCAGTAGCGGCTGCAGCAAGAGCGGCGGCACCAGCGCATCGGCCGGCATTTTTTCGATGTGCCATTCGACCTGCAGCCGGTCGCCGAGCCGCAGCTGCTCGATGTCGAGGTACTGGCGGCACAGTTCGACCTCGCGCTCGAGCGTCGTGAGCTCGCGATTGTCGCCCATCAGCACGCGAAAAAGCCCGGCGAGATCCTCGAGCGCGGTTTCGGCGCGCTTGGGATCCTGGCGTATGAGCGAGAGCACCGCATTGATGCTGTTGAACAGGAAATGGGGACGGATGCGCGCCTGCAGTGCCTGCAGCCGCGCTTCGCTGAGCGCCGGCGACAGCGCGCGACCGCGCAAATGAAAGTAGAAGAGCAGCGCACCGGTAGCCATCAAGGTGAGCAAGAGCGTGCGCTGCATGGGGCCGAGCTCTATGCCCAGCACCGGACGGGCAGCCGCATGCAAGGCGACGGCGAGCGCGCCCTCGAGCGCGAGCACCGCAGCGGCGGCGAGCGCATAAGGCAGACGCTTGAGGAAGTCGCTCGCCGCCATGAGCGCGATGAGGCTGGCGATCAGCAGCGGCTGGACGAGCGCTGCGCTCTCGGGGACGTCAGTCCACAAGTCGCGCCACGTCGCGACGTTCACGACCGCAGCCGCGATGGCAAAGAGGTTGGCGACGACGATGATGCGCAACACGATGCCGAGGTTGCGAAAGTTCGGCACGGCGCCGCCATAAGCGTTTTGATTTATACTTGCCATGCGCACCATACAACTTAAGCGGCGCCCGTTTCCCACTGTCCCGTCCCACTCAGCATTGCGGTTACCGGCGCGCGCCTCATTCTAGCAGGCCATATGTCTTCAGGTGATAAGTCCGGCGGCAAAGCCAAGCCGTGGTCCGGCCGATTCAAGGAGCCGGTGAGCGATCTCGTGAAGCGGTTCACGGCGTCGGTGCAATTCGATCAGCGGCTCGCTGAATTCGACATCGACGGATCGATAGCCCACGCACGCATGCTGCATGCAACAGGCATTCTGAGCAAGGACGATATCGACGCGATCGAAAAAGGCTTGGCCCAAATCCGTGAAGAAATCCGCAACGGCGCCTTTCCGTGGTCGCTGGAATACGAAGACGT
>JACCDS012426158.1_pt1 | contig 11729 bp, 15 predicted proteins | sample 7446441 | NCBI WGS metagenome assembly JACCDS01 (sample SAMN15323445, study PRJNA562643) | freshwater metagenome | isolation source: river surface water | place: USA:Blue River Watershed | collected 2017-08-17 | reverse complement strand
GTATTGAGATTTCAGCGCCCGCCATCGATTGTGCAAGGCGAGCCGCTGGCGAACTGGGCGCCGATATTGACTTCAGAGCGCTTGATGCCGCAGCTTTTGCCGAGGCTGCGGTGCAGGCTCCCGATTTACTGGTGGTCAATCCGCCGCGAAGGGGGCTGGGGCGCGAGCTTTGTCAGCGGATTGAGCAACTGGCGCCGGCGAGTTTGCTGTATTCCAGCTGCAACCCGCAAACGCTGGCACGTGATCTCAATCTCCTTTGCGGATACCGGGCCAGCAAAGCGCAGTTATTTGATATGTTTCCGCACACCGAACATGCCGAAGTGCTGGTGCTGCTGCATCGTCAGCAAGGCTCAAACGACTGATTCAACGACAAGCCGCCGGTTTTGGCAGCTGCAGCAGCTGAAAAGCCCAGACGCTTTTTTCGCCCTGACCAAAGCGTGTCAACTGATAAACCCGGCCATAATCCTGTTCTGTCATTGCCGGCACTTGAAGGCCACTGAGCAAAGTCGCCAGCTCTGGCGTGGTATTGCTGTGACCGGCGACCAATACTGCACTTTCATGGCTGTGCAGTAAGCGTTCTGCCAACTGTTTTAAATCTTTCGGATCGTAAGCAAGCAGAGGCTGGCCGTGCTGCTGCAAAGCCGCCGCTGTCTGACGGGTACGCTGATAGTTACTGTGATAAAGCTGCTGCAAAGACACCTGGCTGAGCAGCTCTGCCAGCGCTGCGGCCTGTGCTTCACCGCATGCGGACAGCGGCGGATCTTTGCCTTCGCTGGACTTTTCGGCGTGGCGCACCAGATAAAATTGCTGCACCTTGTGAGAGCTGCCAGCTTGGCTGGATGCAGCGCTGTTTTCTGCGGCTGTCTTTGACTGTGCAGGCATGGCGGCCAGCGTTAACAAGGCCATTGCAGGCAGGGTTTTCATCATCTTCATGAATATTTGCAAAATATTTCACCCCTTTTGGCGGGCTGTGTCGTCCAAGAATGGACTGTAATTGATTAGGAGCTCATCATGACAATTTCACTGCCTGCCAGCAAGATGCCGCTTGATGCGGATGATTCAACCACCAGGCCGCACGGCCTGCTGATGGCCGCGCCCTTGGCGTTGGTCGTGACCGCCGGTTTGTTCCAGTTGATGGCGGCCCTGATCGACCGCCCGGCCGCATTGGCACCCTTACCTCAACCCATCGTCGAAGTAGAGCTGGCAAAACCCAGAGACGAAACCAATCCTAAAATTCGGCCACAGCAACCGCCGCCACCGCCACCACAAGCGGCGCAGCCGCCCGTTTCGCGTGTGGTGGCCGAACCTGGTGGCACGCCGCTGGCCTGGTCTGCCGAACCTGAGTTGCCGGCAATTGATCAGGCGTTTAAGCTGGCAACCTTGCAACAACCGGATCAACAAGCCAGCCCGATAGTGCGGATTGAGCCTAAATATCCCATCAAAGCTGCGCAAGATGGCATCAACGGCTGGGTTCGGCTGAGCTTTAATCTGACGGCAAACGGCGAGGTGACCGACGTGCGCGTGCTGGCTGCCGAGCCCGGACGGGTGTTTGACCAGGAAGCGGTGCGGGCGCTGAAAAAATGGAAATATCAGCCCAAACTTGAAAACGGTCAGCCGGTCGCGCAGAGTGGTTTGACCGTCCAGTTGGATTTTAAGCTGGAACAATAACGCCGCTGATTAAAATAATGACCTCTGCAGCTTTGAAGGAGGCGATATGGGATGGCGATGGAGAAATGTTACAGCCAGTGCCGGAGCACTGGCCACCATGGAGAGCAGTGTCTTACTGCTGCGCTATGGACAGGCGGCCGACCCCCAACTGCTGGCGCAATTATTTTTGCGCTATGCCGACGCGCTTTATCATTTCCTGCTCAGACACAGTGATGCGGACCTGGCGCAGGATATCAGTCAGCAGGCCTGGTTACAGCTGATGAAACACGCCGACAGCTATCAGGGGCAGAGTAGTGTCAAAACCTGGTTATTCAGTATTGCCAGGCATTTGTTGATTGATGAATTGCGCCGTCAACGCCGGCAGGTATCAGAACCTGACGCTGAATTGCCAGCTGGCGTCACCGCCCAACCGCTGATGCAACTGCTGGCGGCTGAGCGTGCGGCCAGCCTGGATCAGGCCATCATGCAGTTACCACATCTGCAACGTGAGGCGCTGATGTTACAGCTGGAGGATTTTTCATTGGCGCAAATTGCTGAGATCACGCAAAGCTTACCGGAAACTGTGAAGACCCGTTTGCGTTACGCCCGTCAGCAACTGAAACAGCTTACAGGAGCTTATGATGAGCAATGAACATCTGTCACAAAAACCGGTGGCGGGCGAGACAGACGCGCTCGGCCCTGCTTCGCAGCAGGATCAGGCTTTCGAGCAGTCTTTAAAAGACTGGCACCGGCAGAGCCGCCGGCAGCACCCGCTGAGCCCTGCTGCAAAAGCACAGTTGCAGCAACTGGTGCAAAGATCTGAGCCGCCGATGCGGCGCTGGCAGCGCCGTCTGACGGAAGCAACGGCGCTGGCTGCTGCCGTGGGTTTGATTTGGTTCTGGCAGCAAGGTGAGCAGTTATGGTACCGGATTGACCAGCAGCAGCAGGGACTGTACCAGGTGCAAGTGCACCGGCTGACAACCCAGGCCGGCTCTGAGGCCGCAGAATCGAGCGCTTCACCACAACTGACGCGTCAGGCGCTTTATCAGGCGGCCTATCAGGATTATCTGAAAAGTCAGCAGAACCATACCCAGACTGTTGCCCGGCTCTACAAGCGGCAGAGCACTGCGGACGGCTGGTTGCTGGTCGGCTGCACACCGTTTCAGCTGCAGTTGAAGCCGGACTTACTGGCAGCGCTTCGCCAGGAAAGTCAAAATCCGCAGTTGTGGCAACAGCTGGAGCAAAGCCACTATGTCCATGTGCGTCAGGGCGAGCAGGGCCAGATTTTGTCTTTGCAGCCAAGCGCCGAGGCCCTGCAGTGTGCGCCTTGATTTGTCGGTCGCCGGGGCTTGCGGCGGGGTTCGCCTTTGCTCGTTGCTGCTGAACAGGTAAACTGGCGGCTCATCGCATTGGCAGCGCATTAGCAGCCCTTAGTGGCGCTGAACACATTCAAGGGCGCAGAGCAGCAGAGCAAGATGGACGATTTACCTTATTTACGCCATTACCCGGAGACTATCCGTCAGCAAGTCAGTGCGCTTATCAGCCAAGGCCAGCTGGCAGCCACTTTATCGCGTCGCTACCCGGCAGCGCAGCATGACATTCAGACGGATGCGCAGCTATACCAGTACACCATGGCGCTGAAACAACAATTTATGAAAAGTTCGGCGCCGGTCAGCAAAATCTGTTTTGACCCGAAAATTCACCTGATCCATAACGCATTGGGTTTGCACAGCCAGGTAAGCCGGGTGCAGGGGCGGTCGCTTAAAAGTAAAAATGAAATTCGTGTTGCAAGCGTATTAAAACAACTGCCGTTGCCGTTGCTGAAAATGGTCGTTGTACATGAACTGGCCCATTTGAGGGAAAAAGATCACAATAAGGCTTTTTATCAATTGTGCCAGCATATGGAACCCCAGTATCATCAGTTGGAACTTGATTTGCGGCTGTATCTGACCCTAAGAGCGCTCGACGAAGGAATCCCAGATGGCACCCACTGAGCACATTTTTGTCTACGGCTTACTGCTGTTTCCCGATATTGTGCAGGCGATCACCGGCCAGCGTTACCAGACGCTGGATGCCGTGCTTGCTGATCATCAGCGCATGGGGCTGAGTCAAAGCCCGTTAGAAGCGCCGGTTCCTGTGTTGGTCGACGCGCCTGGACGCGCGCAGAGCGGGAAGTTATTGCTCAACGTTGGGGCGGACGCTATCCGGGCGCTGGATTTTTTCGAAGAAATTGATTCGGGTCACTACATCAAAAAAGCAGTCCGGGTCGAAGCAGCAGGTCAATGGTATTCGGCTTTTTGTTACGCGGCCGGCCCCGCTTTGTTGCCTTACGCCAGTGGGCAGTGGCAGCCGGAGTGGGTCAGCGCTGAACAAAAAGCGCAGGTGATTTCAGCAGTGATCCCGCAGATGTTACAGGTGTTGGCGGCAAAGTGAGCTCTGCTCGCTTAACCGACCACTTCTCAGGCTGGCCTGTGCAGCCACTGTCATCGGGGACAGGGAAAATATGATGTGGAAACTGACCGCGGTCGCTGTGGGCTGGTTATTTGCCAGCAATGTATTCGCAGCGCCGCCAATCGATGAGTTTGCCAAGGAGTTCCATCAGGAATTCCTGCAAAAAATGCAGAAAAGCAAAATTCCCGGTGGTGTCTACGCGATTGTCAAAGACGACCGGATAGTCCGGGTTGGCGCTTATGGCGTGCGTTCTGTCGGCTCGAAGGCGGCGGTTGACGCCAACACCGTGTTCCGGCTCGCTTCGGTCTCCAAAACTTTTGCCGCCGGTCTTGCGACACAAATTCAGCATGAAGGCCGTTTTGACTGGAATGATCGGGTCACCCGCTATGTGCCCGGCTTACAGTTTCGCAGTCCGGCGATGACGGCGCAGCTCAAAGTCGAGCATCTGCTGGGGCAAAACGCTGGCCTTATCGACAATGCTTTTGATGAGCTGATTGAAGCGAATATGACGCCGGCGCAGATCCTGCCCAAATTCCAGAACATCAATCCGCGCTGTGTGCCGGGCCGTTGTTACGGTTATCAGAATGTGCTGTTCAGCATGATTGAAACGGTCCTATTGAAAACGACCGGTATTCCATACGAAAAATTACTCGAACAACGTATTTTTAAGCCGCTGCAAATGCATACGGCCAGTGTCGGCTACGCCGGTTTTCTGGCCAGTAAAAACCGCGCTATGCCGCATATTGCGACCAGACAGGGCTGGGCTGAAACCAAAGTGGTGCCGACTTATTATCGGGTGAATCCGGCGGCGGGCGTCAATGCCAGTGCGATGGACATGGGCAAATGGCTGATTGCAAGGTTAGGGCACCGGCCTGCGGTACTGACGCCGGCAGTGCTCAAAGATATGCAAACCCCAAGGGTTAAAACCTCGGACAATCTGCAGGGCCGCACTTATGGTCCTTATGTGACCACCGCTCATTATGGCCTTGGCCTGCGGGTGTACCAGTTTGGTCAACATCAACTGTACCACCATGGCGGGCTGGTGCGCGGTTATCGCACAGATCTGTCTTATTCGCCGGAAAAAGGCCTTGGGATTGTGGTGCTGGTCAATGCGCAAAGCAATGCGGTGGCGGAGCTCGCCAGTTATTTCTGGTCCGAGATGCTCGATACGCCAGCTCAGGCTGCGCCACCGGTGAAAAAACAACCTGCGAAGCAGAATTTGCAAAAAAGCAGCAAGAAAAAAGCTGCCAAAAAGAAAGCCAGCAAGCGGACTCAGCCCAAACGAGCCGCGCTCAATGAGCGCCTGCTGGATGACGGCCTGGTTAATGACGACCTGATTGATGACGGATTGTTTGCAGAGGCCATTCTGGTGCCTGCACTGCTGGCTGCCCCATAAAGCCGTGCGATCTGACTGTTCAATACTTTTGATACAGGTCGAGGTAAAAATCCAGCGTAATCGCAGGTTTGTCCCGGCATAAATCGGCCCGCAGCGCTGGCGTCAGTTTGTAGGCCAGTGGGATCATGTCCATCAGCTGTAACATGCTGTCATCATCTGGTGCCTGCCATGGCCAGCTGAGCCGCCGCCGCTCTATATGTCGCAGGCCAGGCTCTGGCCTGATTTCTTCGCTGTGCAGCCTGACTTGTGTATAAATGCGCTGTTTAAACTCAAGCAGATGTTGCGGCGCCGGGCTGACGGCGAGTAAATAACCGCCACTTTGTAACACCCGAACCATTTCAGCCGCTGCCGATGGCGCATAAATCCTTAGCAGCGCATGAAAACTTGCGGTCATAAAGGGTAATGCATAACTGCTGGCAACACACCATTGCTGCTGGCGGTACTTTTTGGCGGCATAACGAACGGCGGCTTTGGAGATATCCAGGCCCTGCAGCTGCAGATCCGGTCTGACAGCGGCCAGCCGGCCACTGTAATAACCTTCGCCGCAACCGATATCCAGCACCGAACTGGCGGGTGGCAGCAGTTCGCTGAGCCATTGATTGACCGCGTCAGACAGCGGCGCATAATGACCTGCTTCCAGAAATGCCCGTCTTGCCTGCATCATGGCTGTGTTATCACCAGGGTCCAGAGACTTTTTCTGTTGAACCGGCAATAAATTGACATAACTTTCGCGGGCGAAATCAAACTGATGATTTTGCTGACAACGCAGGCTCTGACCGCTTGGTTGCAGCGGGTGTTGACATAAAGGGCAGCGGTACATCTGAGCTCCGTTCCGACACAAAGAGGCGGATTATAGCCAATTCAGCCGGCGTCACCCAGCTCAGTTAAGGATTTGACCGGTATCGAACTCCCGATCGTTCAGCTCCGCCATCAGGCCGGTCAGAATATGTGTCCAACCTTCAATAATTTGATGACTGAAAGGGTGCCAGGCCTCACTGGTCTGGTGCGTCAGTTCGAGCTCACAGCCGAGCGGATGTGGCGAGAACTTCAGTTGCACCAGATCGGGTTCGCCCACCAGCGGTTGCTGCGCGCTGGTGCTGCAGCTGAACAGCAGCAGGCGTGGTCGCTGCACCTGATGATATTCGCCGGTGTGCACTTTGAGCTGGCTGCCATGGCATTCGATGACGTGAAACTTAAAATCATGCAAGTGTTCCAGCCGGACTCTCTGCATACGGCCTTGTGGTGTGGCAAACAACCAGCGGCCGGCTTTGTGTTCCGCCAGCCAGTGATCAAACACGGTCTGGCTGCTCTGACGAAACAGATGGCGGACTTGCAGAGGCTGGACAGTGGCTGGCATTGCGGGCTCCTTGTGCAATGGTCATGGCAGGTGCTCTGCCAGAGCGTCAGCCAAGTGTAGTGGCTTGGCACGACGCTCCCAAGTCGCCTCACACTTTTGTCACAGAAATATCATGGCACTTTGTGCGCAATCAAACCCCTTTGCGCTCAATCAAATCCCATAAATTGCCGTATAAATCGGCAAAGACCACCACGGTGCCATATTCCTCACTGCGCGGTTCTTCCTGAAATTTGACGCCAGCGCTTTTCATTCGTTGATAATCGCGCCAGAAATCATCGGTTTGCAGAAAAAGCCAGACCCGGCCGGCGCCCTGGCCGCCAATCAGTGCCTGCTGCTGTGGGGTACTGGCTTTTGCCAGTAACAAGGCAGAACTGCGCTGCACTGTGCTTTGCGCTGGCGCTACCACCACCCAGCGCTTCTGGCCCTGCGGGCTGTCTTCCTGCAGGCGGAATCCGAGTTTATTGGTATAAAAATCAATAGCCTCGTCATAATCACGCACCAGCAGGCTCACCAGCGCAAGTTGTTGACTCATCATTTTGCTCCTAACGAAGTAAACCTAAATCTATCGCTTTGAGTACTGCTTTGGTGCGGTCACGCACGCCGAGTTTGGCCAAAATCGCCGACACCTGATTTTTGACAGTGCCTTCGGATTTACACACACTCTGGGCAATTTCTTTGTTACTGAACCCGGCGGCCAGCAAGCGCAGCACTTCCAGCTCTTTGCCAGACAAAGCTTCGCTGTCGCCTGGTAAGTCATCACCGGATCTGTGCTGCAAAATCCGTTGTGTCATGGCCGGTTGCCACAGGTTGCCACCTGAGGCCACCGAACGCACGGCGTCCAGTAACTGCCCCAGTGCGACATCTTTAAGCAGATAACCGCGCGCCCCATGCAACATCGCCTGCATCACCAACTGATGGTCATCAAAAGTGGTCAGCAGCAGTACCGGTGTGCTGAGGCCCGCCTGTTGCAGCAGTTGCAGCGCGTCAATGCCGCTGACCTGCGGCATGCGGATATCCATCAGTAACAGATCGGGCTGATAATGACGCACCAGCGTGACGACCTCGCGGCCATCGCTGGCCTGTGCGACGACTTCGAGATCCGGCGCCAGCTGCAATAAATTGATAATGCCCTGACGCACCAGCGTCTGATCATCGAGCACTATCAGGCGTATCGGCATCGCTCACCTCCGGCAGTTCAATATCAATCTGTAAAGCGCCGTGCTGGCGCGACAGCAGCAAGCGGCCACCGGCCTGTTCAATGCGCTCCCGCATGCCGGTCAGGCCATGACCTTCCTGCAATGGCCAGTGCGTGACCGTGCCGTTGTCGACATAGCGGTAATGCAGCGCGCCCTGATGTTGCCACAATTCAAGGGAAGCCTGGCTGGCCTCGCTGTGTCTTGCGCTGTTGGTCAGCGCTTCCTGGCTGACGCGAAACAGCAGCGCGGTGGATAAAGGATCGGCCGGCAGACCCGGCGGGATGCGACAATCCAGGCTGAGCTGTGGAAAGTTCGCCGCCAGTGTTTTGCATTGCAGCGCCAGCTGAGGCCGGGCCGGCTCGCGCAGCTGCGACACCGTATGGCGGATCTCCTGCAGCAGATTTTTCGCCAGCAGGTGGCAATGTTCCAGCTGTGGTTTATGGGCGCTGTCACTTTGATAACTGGCCACCTGCAACTGGATCACCAGCGCGGTCAGATGATGGCCCAGGCTGTCGTGTAAATCACGCGAAATGCGCAGACGCTCGGCGTCGGCGGCTTGTGCTGCCAATTGCGACTGCGCGGCCAGCAAGGCCTGGTGGGTGCGGCTTAATGCTTCGCGCGCCAGTTTTTCTTCCCGCGCTTTGCTCATGGCGTACATGGCAAAAAACTGAAAAGTGCCACAAACCACCAGCATCAGCACTTCGCCCGTGCTGTAGCCATCCTGCGCTTGCGCCAGCACAACCGGCGCCAGTGAGGGCAGCAGCATCAGATATAAAAAGCGGCCAGGGACGAACCAGGGCAGCAGGCAGACCCACAACACGCCAAGGCCGGCGACAAAGCCATTGGGGACCAGCAGAGCGGTGCAGCTCATCGCCAGCCACATCAGGATTAATGCGCCGACAGGCGTGCTTTGTTCTTCACAGGACTGGCAATAAAAAAACAAGCCCAGAAAGGCCAGCAGGCTGGCGGCGGTCAGCCAGCACTGCCATTGTGTCGGGCCATACAGCTGCCAGGCGCCCGCCAGCTGGATATAGCCAAACACCAGCCAGCTCAGCACTGCGGCCAGATTTTCTTTTTGCAGCCAGCGCCGCGGTGCCACACCGGGCAGGGCGTCGGTGGAAGCCGGCAGGCCAGCTTGAGCAGAAGAGGGAGTAATCACAGATCCCGGCATGGGCAGCTCCGGCAGGTCAGATGAACAGGTCTAGGCTTTGGAGCCGGCAGTATGCGGCAGCAAAAACGTGACGGCAATAGGCCAGAAGTCACAGCGGCGAAAGTGACTTCCGGCACTGTGAGCTGGGTCCTGAAACACGCATCATAGCAGCAACCGACAGAGCCGAAGGTGCAAAGGAGTTTCAGATGTTACTGTTTCATAAAACATTATTGTTCAGCCATATCATTGCCGGCAGTCTGGCGCTGCTGCTGGTCTGGCTGGCGTTGCTGGCGAAAAAAGGCAGCCCGCTGCATGTCCGCGCAGGTCAGTTTTACAGTTATCTGATGCATATAGTGGGCATTTCCGGTGTGCTGATGTGCACACTGGTGCTGACGGCGCCTTTGTATTTTAAGGCGGCCGATTTAGCTGTAGGTCAGGATCCGCAGCTGTTTGCGCAGCGGGTGCGTCTGTTTGCCGGCTTTTTATTGCTGCTGAGTCTGCTTAGCCTGATGAATCTGCGCCAGGGGCTGCTGGCCTTGCGCGCCGGTCCGGCCAGACAAGCCCTGCGGCATGGTTCGCATCAGCTGTTGGTGCTGCTGACGTTGCTGGTGGCCTGTTATGTTGGCTGGCAGGGCATTCGGCACCAGCATCTGTTGTCGCAGATTTTTGCGGCCGTGGCGCTGTTGAGCGGTGTCGGATGTTTACGTTACAGCTGGCGTGGTGTCGTGGACCGGACTCTGGTGTTGCGTGAGCACATTGGCAATATGCTGGCCTCGATGATTGCGGTATACACAGCGTTCTTCGCCTTTGGTGGGCGCGCCGTGCTGGCGCTGGACCCGGCCTGGCAATTGATCAGCTGGCTGGCCCCGACAGTCGTTGGGATCAGCATGACGCTGTTTTACAACCGCAAATATGCCAGCGGCAAAGTGGCGGCCGGCAAGACGGCGGCAGCGCGCTGAGATATACTGCGCGCAGTATCAGCCGAGGAATCACGATGACAGACGCTCTTGAACTCTGGACCACCGACGAACTGTGTGACCATGCCTTCAGTATTTTTGAGGAACTGGCCAGCGAAAATTTAAGCGCAGCCGACTATCAGCTGTACCAGCAACATTATGAGCAACGGGCTTATGTGGATTTGGTGCCACCGGGTGAAGACTGGCCGGATTTAATCGGTGCCGATCTGGACCCCGAATTGCACCTTGAAGCGCTGATTGGCCTCAGTGGCGCTGACGGTGAAGCGGATTTGGTGCTGGCGCGCATTCTGCTCAGCCTGGAAAAGCACGATTCACTGTGCCATGCGCAGTGGCGCGGTCAATAATTCCAGCATGTCAGGCCGTCTGATCAAAGCCGCCGACCAGGTCGTCAGCCAGTGGGCCGGTGGTGAAAGCCGGCAACTGGCGATTGAACCGGCCGGCAGCAGTCTGGCGGCGCGCGATTTCAGCTGGCGCTTCAGTAGCGCCATCGTGCGTCAGGACGGCGCTTTCAGCGATTTTACCGGCTACTGGCGTTATCTGGCCGTGCGGGAAGGCGGCGGTCTGGCGCTGCAGGTGGATGCGCAGCAGATCCGGCTGCAAAGCCAGCTTCAGCTGGCCAGTTTTGCCGGCCATGCGCGTGCCAGCGGCTTTTTGCCGGCTGGCCCGGTGCGTGATTTGAATCTTATTCACGACCATCACTGGCAAGGTGGCTTTTGTCCGGTGCCGCTAAGGGCCGGCCAATGGCAGCAGGTTGATTTCGCTTCGGCCACTCAGCTGTTGATTTATGCCGACGACGTTGCGAATAGCGAGTTGCAGGTGCGTCAGGCAGGCCAGCATTGGTCTTTACAATCCGGTGATTTGCTAATTGCTGAAGGTAACAGCGCCGACCTTTGTGCCTCAACCGATCTGACGCTGATGCTGGCGTGGCTGGCTCCGGTGATTTCCCGCTAAAGAGTTTGTCGCACAGTCCTGTTATCACCGTAATGTCTAGCGGTGGCAAAATGGCTGGTCAGCGGCGCAGCACTTTGGCAGACTGAGCGCAACTCAGCCATCCACCATGAGCCATCCACCATGGTTAAATCCACGCTTATGTTCAGAATCTCTGCCGTCATGTTCTTCCGGTTGCTGCTGTGTGGCGGTGCAGGGCTGATGCCTGTTCAGGCCATGCCGGCGACAGAGCCCATCAAGCCGGCCAGCGAGAGCATGCCAAGCGCAGTGACGCCCAGTGAGGTGACGCCCAGCGAGGTGACGCCCAGCAAAGCAAAGGCTTTGCCATCGCTGAGCCCGCAGCTGGGGTTGCCGTTTCAGGCTAGCTGGCAAGCGGCGGCCACTTCATCTTTCATGACCTGGCAACAGCAAGGCAAACAGCTGTTTGACCGCAGCCTGTTGCTGGCACCGCGTGCAGCGGTTGTGCAAATCATCAGTGAGCAGCAAACCGGTACCATTCGTTATCAGCAGCTGGTGTTGCAGCAATATCAGCCGATCCCGGCCTGGCTGCTGACACCGCGAACTGCGCGAACGCAAGGTATCAATGCCATTTTGTTGCTGCATGACC
>JACCDS011947068.1_pt1 | contig 11729 bp, 8 predicted proteins | sample 7446441 | NCBI WGS metagenome assembly JACCDS01 (sample SAMN15323445, study PRJNA562643) | freshwater metagenome | isolation source: river surface water | place: USA:Blue River Watershed | collected 2017-08-17 | reverse complement strand
CGGCGCGTGGTGGAGCCGTCGGCCTGCTCGAAGGGGGTGAATATTCGCGTCAGCGCATCGGCCGAAATGCCAATCCCGGTATCCCAGACCGACAACTCGACCTGCATGCTGTCTACTCGATCCTCGATAACGCCGACGACGATGCGAACTTCGCCACGCTCAGTGAACTTGATGGCATTGCCGGCCAGATTGAGGACGATCTGCTGCAGACGCAGGGGATCGCCGATCAGCGCGACATCCTGCAAGCGATCATCGACATGAATGCTGAACTGCAGGTGAGCGCTTTCGGCGCGCGGGGCGAGCAAATTGGCGGTGTCGTCGAGCAGGGCATGGAACAGGAAGGGGGCCTGCTCAAGCTGCATGCGCTCGGCGTCGATTTTGGACAAATCGAGAATGTCGTTGAGCAATTGCAACAGGTGGCTGGCGGCGTTATCAATCTTGTTCAGTTTGTCCAGTTGGGCTGGGTCGCCATTCTTTCGCTTGAGCATGTAGGTCATCCCGATGATGGCGTTCATCGGCGTGCGCAGTTCGTGGCTCATGTTCGACAGGAAGGTACTTTTTGCCCGGTTGGCGGTCTCGGCCGCTTCCTTGGCGACCGAGAGCGCCTGGGTTCGCTCGCGAACCGTATCTTCAAGATGGTCGCGCTGCTCGGCCAGCTTCTGGTCGCGTTCGGCAATCTCCGAGAGCATGGTATTGAAGGTATTGCCGAGGCGGCCGATTTCGTCGTCCGAATAGATTCGGGCGTGTTGTGAATAGTCTTTCGAATCGGCGACGTACTGGGCGGTATCGGTCAGTGAATTGAGTGCGGCCAGAATCGAGTTGAGCATCCGCCGTGCAATGGCGAAGGCGATGAAGAACGACAGGGTCAATGCCCCGAGCGTCAGCGCAAGGTTGAAGGCAATCGTTCGCCATACCTGGGCCAGGCTGGTGGTAATGGACACGGAGCCGATCACGCCGTCTTCCGAGCGGATTGGATCGACAACCGTGAGGGTCGCCCAGTCCGCATAGATGGCACGCTCACGGTGTGGAAGGTTTTCCGGGCCGCTGCCAGCCGGCTGATTGGTGGCATCGTAGCCATGGCGAAAGGCCGAGTCGATGCTGACCAGGCGGACGTGCAGGATGTCCGGATGCTTGGCGAACGAACCGAGCAGTTGCTGGGCTCCGTTGCTGTCCTTGAATTCGATGACAGCCGAGGCATTGAAGGCGACGACGTCGGCCATGGCAAACAATTCTGTCGTTTTGGCCTGGCGCCGTTGGTCGATCTCGCGGATCGCAAAGGTGAAGAAGGAGAGCAGAAGGCCAATGCCGAGCGAGGTGGCTATGGCCAGGGCGATCTTGCGCCGAATGCTTTGCTGCGGGGCGTCGCTCACCTTTCGACTCCGATGACTCGCTGCGCCAGACGCAGCATCTGCGAGCTGGGAACCAGTCCGCTGCGGGAGAACGGGGCCATGTTCACGATGAATTGAATGCGACCGCCGTTACGGATCAATTCAATACCGCCGCCCAGTCGGGCAAATCCCTCCTGGTTGCTCACTGTCAGCACCGTCATGTTCTCCACCCAGCGCAATACTGCGCCAGTCCGCGCTTCTTCCAGCTCTGGAATATAAACCAGCTGACAGCCCGCCATGTCGTCCGGCTTGCTGACCCGCCGGACCAGCAGTTCCCGGCCGCCCACCTGGCGTCCTTCGTAAGCGGCAAGGTAAGTCCCCAGCGAATCGCGCCCGAACAGGCAAATGGTGTTGGTCGTCCGGTAACTGGTTGGCCATTCCACGTATTTCATGAAGTTGACCAGATAGGCTGCCTCCAGCTGAGGCTCGGTGTCCGGTTGGCCAAAGGCGAAAGATGCCCACATGCCGAGCACGATAGCCAGCCAGGTGCGGAATCGAATTCGGGCGCGAGCGCCCGCTCGGTGGGTCATGCTCAGAATTTCCAGACGGTACTCAGGAAAACGGAGGGGGCAAGTTGGGACGGGGTGGCCGGCAGGTAATCACCGATGTATTCGACCCGACGCTGGCCGACCAGGTTGCGCCCGGACACGGCTATTTCGATATCGGGAGTGATCTTGTGGGCATAGCGCAGATCGAGGGTGATATAGCCGGGGATCCGGTATTCGGTGGCATAGGGCCAGGGCGGCAGATAGAAGCCGGAGGAGGCGCGTAGCCAGGCATCGAACTGCTGATGTTTTGTCATGTTCCACTGCGAACGCAGAGAAGCGGTATGGCGTGGTGTTGCTCGTTCGTTCATCACCCCCTGGGCTCGGGCGGTCGAATCGCCCCCATCGTCCATGTCGATGTGCGTCCAGGTATAGGACAACTGCAATCGCCAGGACGGGATGACCAGCCAGTCCATGCTGATTTCTGCTCCGCTCAGCCAGCCGCCGAGATCGTTGGTGCGAATGGTCTCCTGGATGTAGTAGCTGGGAATGGGGAGCGGTACGGGGTAGGCGTTGCCGAGCCGGGTTGATACCACGTGCGAATAGCGATAGCGGTAAAGGGAGGCGTCAAAAGCCAATTGCTGGGCCAGGTGGCCGCGATAGCCGAACTCGACACCCTCCATGTTTTCCTGGCGCAGCTGCCCGTTATCCGGGCGCGAAATGGTAAATACCGGTAGTGGTACGGCAGATGAGGGTGGTGTATAGACGGCGCGCAGTGTTACATCCTGCTCGCCCCGCGCCGGCATGCGTGGGGCGCGGGAGTATTTGACCCACAACGTATCGGTCGGTGTCGGTGTCCACATCAGCGTGGTGTTCGGCGAAAAGCCGGTGCCACCGAGGTTGGTGTGATCCAGGCGGGCGCCGATGCCAAGGCGCAAGGTGTTGGGTAGCAAGGTCCAGTCGTCGTGCAGGAAAATGCCGCCGATATCCTGTTGATACGACCAATTCCGCATGGTGATGACATTCGTGTTTGCGAAGCTGTTGTCATCGGAAATCGAGCGGTAGGACAAGCCCCACAACAGGTCGTGGCGACCGACGTTGTAGCGGCCCTGGTAGTCGATGTCGAACTGGACATGCTGTTCGGAAATGAAGCCGGGAAAATCGGTCGCCGACGAGGTCAGCGAGGATTGCAAGGACGATTCGATGCCACCGTTGGTCAGCCAGCGGTAGCGAGCCCCGAGCGATTGGGTTGAGGTCTCCTGCTTGAGCGGGACTGAACGCAGCGTTGCTGGCTGCGTGGAATCGAGAACTGACGGGAAGAGGTCGCCGAGCGACGATTCGGCTGCGTTGGCCCATATGCTGATGTCGCTGCCGGCGCCCAGCGATCGGTCGAAGCGGAAATCGGCCAGCCAGTTTTTCAGACGATCTTCACTGTCCTGGCGATTCCCGGCCTGACGGGAAGGCTCGGCATGGCGGCCCTGGACCGAAAGCTTCCAGAAGGTATCGGCATCGAGGCTGGCTCCCCCTCTGGCGTAGATTTGGCCCAGGCCTTTCGTGCCCGCACTGCCGGCCAACATCCCCCCTTGCTGGCTGCGTGCAGGCTTGCTGATGATGTTGATCACGCCGTTGACCGCATTGACCCCCCACATCGCCGCCCCTGCCCCGCGAATTACTTCGATTCTTTCAATGTCCTCGAGGGCGATCTGGTCGGTTTCCCAGACCACGCCGGAAAAGAAAGGGTTGTAGATACTGCGGCCGTCGATCAGGACCTGCAGTTTGTTGGCGAAACGGCCGTTGAAGCCGCGTGCCGTGACGGCGTAGCGACCGCTGTCCACCTGGCCGACCTGAATGCCGGGCACCATGCGCAGAACATCGGGCAGGGCTAGGGCGCCGGAGCGGCGAATGTCGTCGGCCGAGATGACAAAGGCCGCAGCTGGAACGGTGCTCAGGCTCTCGTTACGTCGGGAAACTGAGGAAATTTCGGTTTTGGTCAGCTCTTCAAGGCTGAAGTCGTCATCCGGCGCGGCCTGGGCGATTGCAGGTGACAGGGCAAAGGCCATATATGCAACCAAGGCCGACAGTTTGTGCTTGAGAGGCTTGGGCATGATCGGGCTGTGAGTGCAATGACTTTGGGATTATGACTTTCGAACTATGCCACCTTCAACTGCGATCCTCAATGATGGATTTCACCGATTTCTGCCGATTTTCCCCGTAAAAGCAAAAAGACCGGCAGGCGCCGAGGCGCGTGCCGGTCTTTGGTAGCCGATTGGACGGCTTACTGGGTCTGCTGAATACCCGCCAGAACCCAACCGCGGCTGTTGTCGGCCGGCTTGGTCATGTGCCAGATTTCATCGAACGGTGCTGCGGCAGCATCCTTTTCTTCACGAATCAGGCCATTGAAGCGGACGCTGACGATGTAACGGCCGGTTTCCTCGGCGACATCCAGGACTTCGGCATTGAGCTGGACAACGTCGGTTTCCTGCTTGGCGCCACCACGTTCGGACATGCCCATCTTGATCTCGGCGAACATTTCCGGCGAGGTGAATTCGCGGATATCGTCCAGATTGCCTGCGTCGTTGGAGGCCTGCAGGCGGATGAAATTGACCTTGGCGTTACGCACGAAGCCCTCGACATCGAAGTCGGCCGGAATGTTACCGCCCGTGGCAGCAGCCGGAGCTGCAGCAGCCACACCGCCGGCCGGGGTAAAGTCACGCTGCGGTGCATTGCCGCCATAAGGGGCTCCGGCACCGGCGTACTGCATGCCTTGGTTGCCCTGTGCGGCAGCCTTCTTGCGCATGAAGAAGCCGATCACGCCGATGACCACCATGGCGAGCAGGGCCATCATCATGAAATTGGCCAATTCTTCACCGAAACCGAAATGCGAGGCCAGTGCGGCGAGGCCGAGACCGGCGGCGAGACCGGCCAGCGGACCCATCCACGAACGCTTCGGTTGCGCGGCAGGTGCAGGAGCGGCGGCCTGGCGCGGGGCCTGGGCCGGGGCGGCTTGTTGCGTGTTGCTCGGGGCGACCGACTGGCGTTGCATGCCTGACGAGCTACCACCGCCCAGGCGCTTGGCCTCGGCGTCGTTGATCTGCAGGGTGAAGCCGAGCACCAGTGCAGCGGCCATCATCACGAAATTTTTCATCCTTTGTCTCCTGTGTGGGGAAATTGACAGGCGTAGTGTAACCGTACTTCGTGCTCAAAATTACCAGGTATATCAGCGGTAATTATTCGATATTTTCGAAGTGTCAGGCGAACAGTGCAGCCACGGCAGACGGGTTGGACGGAAAATAAAAATGGACGTAGGAGGCGGTCAGGCGGTTGCGGCGGTAGACCGCCTCACCGCTGCGGCCATCGCTGGTTTTTGCCAGTGCCAGAGGGGAAAGCGGCGTTTCGCTTTTCGAATAATGGAAGGTATGCCCGGCAATATTGCCTTCCGGCAGGTCGACGAACTGCGTGCCGAGCGCCGCCAGCCGCTGCTGCATGACTGAGCGGCCGGGTAGCAGGCCTCCGAAGCGATGTGTCACGCCGGCCTTGTCCACGACTTCCTCGAACAGGCTCATCATCCCGCCGCACTCGGCCAGCAGCGGTTTGCCCGCATCGACGTGGGCGCGCAGGGCCGACCACAGTGCTGTGTTGGCGCCGATGGCTTCGCCATGCAACTCGGGATAGCCGCCGGGTAGCCAGGCTGCATCACAAGCAGGCAATGCTTCCCCGGCGACCGGCGAAAAAAAGCGCAGTTCGGCACCGAGAGCTCGCAGGGTTTCGATATTGCCAGGGTAGATGAAGCCATAGGCGGCATCGCGGGCGATGGCGATCGTCTTGCCGGCGAGTAGTGCGGGAAGTGTCGGTGCTGCCGTCTCGGCGAAGGTCACCGGTGGCGGCAGGTCGACGCTGGCGCTGGCAGCCAGCGCATCGGCCAGGCGGTCGAGGCGTTCGCCGAGGTCGGCGATTTCAGCCGCCTGGAGCAGGCCGAGGTGGCGCTCCGGCAGGCTGTCGCCGCTTTTCGGCAGGGCGCCGAACCAGCCCATGCCGGGCGGCAGGCTGCCACGCAGGAATTCGGCGTGGCGCGGGCTGGCGACGCGGTTGGCGAGCACGCCGGCAAACGGCAGGCCGGGCCGGTAGGTGGCCAGGCCGTGGGCGACGGCGCCGAAGGTCTGGGCCATGGCGCCGGCATCGATCAGGGCCATGACCGGGATATTGAAGCGCATCGCAATGTCGGCTGCAGAAGGCTCGCCGTCGAACAGGCCCATCACGCCCTCGATCAGGATCAGGTCGGAATCGGCGGCAGCGCGGGCCAGGCGCCAGCGGGCATCGGCCTCGCCGCACATGCCGAGGTCGAGGTTCTGGCAGGAGCGGCCGCTGGCGAAGGCATGGATCTGCGGATCGAGGAAGTCGGGGCCGCACTTGAAGACGGTGACGCGTCGGCCCTGTCGGGCATGCAGACGGGCCAGGGCGGCGGTGACGGTGGTTTTGCCCTGGCCGGAAGCGGGGGCGGCGATGAGGAGAGCGGGACAGGATGGCATGGTGTCGTGATGTGATCGGCGAGGTCGGATGATAGCGGGTCAGAAGCTGGCGCGTAGCCCGATACGGAAGGTGCGCGGCTCGAGCGGGTGCACCAGGCGGCCGTCGATGCCGGTTCCCGCACCGCAGCCGCCGGTCCCGGCGATGGCTTCGTTGCGGCTGCAGGCGCCGCCCCAGTATTCGATGTCGTTGGCCTTCTTGTCGAACAGGTTGAGGACGTCGAGCGTGACCTGCAGCTTAGGCGTGATCCGGTAGCCGGCCTTCAGGCTGGCCATCCAGAAGGCGGCGGATTTCTGCTCGCCGGTTTCCTCCAGCGCATAGGCGCCGAGGTAGCGCAGGCGCAGGCCGCCGAACCACGAGACGCCGTTGTCGGCGGTCAGGCCGAGCGAGGCGGTGAGCGGAATGGCGTTGGGCACGCGGCGGCCGCCGTTGTCCGGGTTGGCCTCCTTGAAGCGGGCCTGCGACCAGGCGATGTCGGCATCGATGATCCAGCCGTCGGCCGGCGTGATGTAGTTCGACCATTCGATGCCGTGCCGACGCGAGGCCCCCTTGGGCTCGGTAACCCCTTCGTCGCCGATGAAGACCAGTTCGGAGGCTAGGTCCATCTGCCACACCGACAGGCTGCTGTGCCAGCCCTTGAGCGGCGTGAGGCGCAGGCCCAGTTCGCTGCCCTTGGCCTTGACGATCAGCGGCACCGCCGCAGCGGCGCTGCCATCCTGCGGATTGGCGCGGGCTGTGGCGCCGCGCGCATCGTTGCTGTGGAAGCCACGGCCCCAGTTGGCATAGAACTCGGTCGGGCCGAGCAGATCGAAGGGTCCGAAGACCAGGCCCAGCTTCGGGCTGGTCTGCCCGACCGAGGCCTCGCCGCCGTTGCTCATGTTGAACTGGCCGGCCAGCGGCGTGACGCGGGCGTCGATCTGGTCGCGGCGCAGGCCGAGCGTGCTGCGCAGCCAGGGGGTCCATTGCGTGCGGGCGTCGAGCAGGAAAGCGAGCGCCGTCTGGCGGATGCGGTCCTCGCGGATGGTTTGTGTGCGCTGGCGGTTCTCGGTGGCGTACAGTCCGACGGACGAAATCCGGTCCTGGCGCAGCTGGCCGCCGATGCTCAGTTCGGTATCCCGCCATTGCGGGCCGAGGAACCAGCTGTGTCGGGCCTGGCCGCCCCACAGCGTGCGCTCGTCGGCCTGCTCGTGTTGATCGCCCTGCAGGCCGTTGATGTAGCCGGACGGATTGGCGAAATAATTCAGGCCGTAGTCGATGACGTAGAGGTTGAGCTTGCTGGCCCCGGCCTCGGTGGTGCGCGCCCAGTCGCCGGACAGGCTGTAGCGGTGCGTGCGGCCGCCGTCGCTGGGCGACAGCGCGCCGTAGCGGCCGATTTCGCCGCCCGTGATGGCGCGCTCCGGCACATGTTCGGTGGCCGTCCAGTCGGCCTTGTAGGCCATGCCGGTGAGCGAGAAGCCGTTGCCCGCGCTGCCCGAGCTCAGACGCAGCACGCCGTTGGTTTTCTCCAGGTTCTGCGGCTGGTCCCAGGGGCCGTCGTAGCCGCCGACTTCCACCGCGCCGAGCAGATTGAGGTCGCCCAGGCTCTGCCCGCCGGCGGCGAGCAGTCGGCGGAAATTATGCTGGCCCATGCCGAGTTCGACGAAGCTCTTGTCCAGCTTGCGCAGGTAGTCGATGCGCGCCGCGCCGGTGGTGGCGAAATCGCCGTCCTCGACGGCATAGACCCCCTTGCGGTACTGGATGCCGGAGATCAGCTCGGGGATCAGGAAATTGAGATCCATGTAGCCCTGGCCGTGGGCGTGGCTGACCATGTTGACCGGCATGCCAATGACGTGGGTGGCGAAGTCGCTGCCGTGGTCGAGATTGAAGCCGCGCAGGAAATACTGGTTGGCCTTGCCGTCGCCGGAGTGCTGGGTGACGATCATGCCGGGCACTGTTTCCAGCACCTCCGCAGGGCGCAGCAGCGGGCGGTTGGCCAGTTGTTTGGCAGTGACCGTGCCTTCGGTGGCCGAATCGGCGACGCCGGTCAGGTCCTGCTGGCCACTGCTGACGGTAACTTCCTGCAGGGTCGGCACGCCGGCGGCGTGGGCGCTGCCGATGCAGGCCAGCGCAGCGAGTGCCGTTGGGAAAACTAGATGATACTGCATGGTGAAACTCCTCGAACGACCGTTCGCATTCCCGCAAACGGTCCGTTGAAAACGCTGCCACAAGGTGGGCAGCACGCAGCAACAGGCCGGTCTCCGGGCTGGCAAGTCTTGACGCGTCGCCTTCCCGGAATGACCCAGTGGCCTGATGATGCGTCCGCACTCGCTTACCGTTGCGGGGGCAGCCGGGGCATTGCGATCGCGTGGATCGCGCACCTCGTTCCCGTTTCACCCGACGCCTTGCGGCGACGGGCACCTGTTGCCATGTCCGGCGTTACTGTCTGAGAACCTTGCCGGGCCGGACGCCGACAAAGCCGAAGAATCGGTCGAGCTCAGCCTTCGATGTCGTTCTCCTCGCCCTCCGGCGGCAGTTCGGCCTGCAGCACGCCGGCGATGTAGTCCTCCGGCAGGCGGTATTCGGCGGCCAACTCGGCGGCGTTCTTGCCGCTCGCCTGTATCGCGGCCATCCAGCCGTTGAGGCCGGTGGACAGCGAGCGGCCGGCCTGTTCGCCGTCATGCGTATTGCGCTCGCCATCTTCGACTGCGTACTTGTTGGCGTAACCGCGCGGGGTGACCATCAGGCCATGCTTGATGAAAGTGTTGGAGTTGCCGATGAGCACTGTGGACAGCATGCCGATATCGGCCTCGGCCATCCTGTCCAGCGTCGTCAGCTCGATGCGCTGCTTCGGGCGATAGCCGGATTTGACGATGGCAACCGGCGTCTGCGGGTCGCGGTGGCGCAGGAAGATGCGCTGGGCTTCGACGATCTGCTGCGTGCGGCGGCCGCTCTTCGGGTTGTACAGCGCGACGACGAAATCGGCGTAAGCCACGGCGTCGAGGCGGCGGGCGATGGTCGGCCACGGCGTCAGCAGGTCGGACAGCGAAATGGCGCAGAAGTCGTGGGTCAGCGGCGCGCCGACCAACGCGGCGCAGGTGTTGAGCGCCGAGGCGCCGGGCACGATTTCGACCTCGATATCCGAATCCGGCGTCCACCCGGCCTGGAACAGCACTTCGAAGGTCGGCCCGGCCATGCCGTACACGCCGGCGTCGCCGGACGAGATCAGCGCGACTTTCTTGCCCTGGCGGGCGCGGTCGAGCGATTCGATGGCGCGGTCGAGTTCCTCGGTCATCGACTTTTTGATCACTTCCTTGCCTTCGACCAGGTCGGCGACCAGGCGGATATAGGTGACGTAGCCGATGATCGTGTCGGCTTCGGCAATCGCGGCGCGGGCGCGGGCGGTGAGGTGGTCGTTGCTGCCCGGACCGAGGCCGACGAGCATGATCTTGCCGGTCTTGGCGATTTTTTCAGGTGCGTTCATTGGGGAATCCTTGCTATGGAAACGGTCGCATTGCGGCCGTCCGGGCCGCGCAGCTTGTGTTTTTCGATGATCAGGTGCGTCTGGTTGGCACCGGCGACAAGAATCGCCGCCGCTTCGGAAACGGAAGGCGTGCCGGTGTATTTGCGGACGGTTTCGGACGGGTTCGGCACCTCGACCTTGGCCAGTTCGGCCGCCGGGTAGAAGCGGATGACCCAGCCGTTGGCGCGGGCGACTTCGGCGAGGCCGACTTCATCGGCCTTGAGATCGATGGAGGCGACGGCCTGCACGTCGGCCAACGTGAGCTTGGCTTCGACCAGCGCTTCGCTGATGCACTGGGCGATGGTGCTGGCCGGGGTGCCACGGTCGCAACCGAGGCCGAGGGCAATGCGTGGCTGTTTCGTGCTCATGCCGGCAGTCTCGCCCGTTGAACCGCTGTTTTCCGCCGTTGAGCGGCGTCTTCCTTTCTTTGCTTCGCCAAAGAAAGGAAGCAAAGAAAGGCGACCCCCGCGTTCGCGCCGGGCCGTTGGCCCGGTTCCCTGCGCTGCTCAACCGGCCGGGCACCCCAAGAGTACTTCGTCGCGATGCACGGCATCGCTCTGGGCGCGCTTCGCAAAACTCGCCTGCGGCTCAAACATTGCGAACCGACTACCCCCGGCCGGTCTGCGCTGCTCGGCGCTCTCAAGGGTGGAGGTGGCGCTCTGTACGGGGTGTGGTGCGCGTTCATTGCGGCCGATACACCACACGCCGTCCGGCCAGTTGCGCGGCAATGCCGGCCGGCATGTCGCGCTGGCTGATCCACAGCACGGCCGCGAAGCCGTCCAGCGGCACCTCTTCAAGCGTCGCGAACTGCGTCACGTTGGCCGGCAGCGGCCCCTTGCGGCCGTTGGCGTGGTTGGCCCACCAGTCGGTGCCGCCGGCTTCCTGAACCAGCGCCACCGCTTCGTCGTTCACCATCGCCGCGCTGCAGCGGACGATTTCGTCGTGGCTGGCCTCGTAGGTCCAGCCGAGTTCGCGGCCGAGCAGGTCGACGGCGATGGTTTCGCGGGCGTCCGAGGCGGTGGTCAGCACGGCCTGGGCGCCGAGCGCCGTGGCGAGGTGGCCGGCGAGCTGGTTGGCGCCACCGAGGTGGCCGGAGAGCATGGGGATGACGAACTTGCCGGCTTCGTCGATAACGACCACAGCCGGGTCGGTTTCCTTGTTTTTCAGATGCGGGGCGATCAGGCGGACGACGGCGCCGAGCGAGACGATGCAGACGATGCCATCGAAGGCGGCAAACAGCGCCGGTACCTGGTCGCCGACCTTGCCTTCGTAGCAATGGCAGGCGCCGGGGGCGGCGGTTTCGCCTTCGCCACGGAATTTTTCGGGGCAGAACAACTGGGCGCCCGGCAATGCGGCGACCACCTTGCCGGCCAGCGCGATGCCATGTTTGGTGATCGAGACGACGGCGATTTTCATGGGATGTTTTCTCTGTTGGTGTTGGTTTTTGATGTTTTTCAGGCGGCGACCGCAGCAGAGGCATCTACGGCTTCCTTGCGCTTGCGGCAGCCGCGGCGCAGTTCGCCGCGTACGCGCTTGGGGTTTTGCACGAGCATCAGCGACAGGTAATTGACCTTTTCGCCCTTCAGGCTGGCGACATCGCGCACGATGCGCTCGTCCGGCGAGCCGACCTTTTCGATGAACACCGAGGTGGTCAGCAGGTCGCGGCGTTCGAGCAGCTCGATGACTTCGTCGACCAGCGGCTTGACCTTGAGCAGGGCCAGCGTGTCGAACTCGTCGAGCAGGTGGTCGATGACCTCGACACCGTAGGCGGCGGGGACGATGGCGAAGGTTTCGTCTTCCTCGGCCAGCGTCACGCCGGTGCTCGCCGCGGCG
>JACCDS010113927.1_pt1 | contig 11729 bp, 13 predicted proteins | sample 7446441 | NCBI WGS metagenome assembly JACCDS01 (sample SAMN15323445, study PRJNA562643) | freshwater metagenome | isolation source: river surface water | place: USA:Blue River Watershed | collected 2017-08-17 | reverse complement strand
GCAACTGGCCGAGAGTGTTTATAAAGCTTCTTTAGCCTCAAACTATCCGAGTGTTAATTTTGTTGGTACCGCAGGCTTTAACCAATCGAATGGTTCTGCTCTGAACTTCAACCCCTCGCCTACACAAAATATCTATAACAATACTTTAGCGTTGCAAATGACCCTCCCGATTGTGTCAGGCGGTTTTAATATGTCAGTCATTCGACAAAATGCGGCGCTGTTTGACAAATCTAAAGCCGACTATGACAACTTACGGCGCACCGCAGCACAAGCAACGCGACAAGCCTTTACTGGGTTTTATGGTGGCTTAGCGACTGTCAAAGCCCTCGAAGCTGCCGAGAAATCCTCAGCCACTGCGGTTGAATCGAGCAAACTGGGCTACAACGTTGGAACCCTCATTAATATTGATGTATTGATTGCCTTGGATACTCTCTTTACGACTAGGGCCTCTCTATACAAGGCTCGCTATGACACCATCATGAATGCCTTACGTCTAAAAGCACAAGCAGCCAATCTCTCCGATGAGGACTTAGTTGCGATTAATGCCTTGCTGCGCTGATGTCTAGGGGAATTGATCAATTACTTCAATGACGGAGCTCGCACTGGGCGGACTTCCAATATCACCAAGATTAATGACCTGTTTGGACCAATAGCCTTCGGTCTTCCAGCGCGGTGAGTCGCAGTAGATTTCAATCGTGGGGCGATCTAATACGGCAGCAAGATGTGTAAGTCCAGTATCCACACCAATCGTTAAGCTAGCATGACTCACAATTCCAAAATACTGCTTAATGGAATACGCTGAAGGAACCGTTCCGCTATCAATTTGAGCAACCAAGTGCTCACTTCGTTGCCGTTCACTGTTATTACCCCACGGGAAGATCGGGTTAAGACCTTTTTTGATTAAATAGCGTCCAATCTCAACCCAGTGATTTAAATTCCACTGCTTAGCCTCACGCGCTGTAGCATGAAAACAGAGCACATAGGGCTTGCGAAATTCTGAAGCAATTGCCGGATCGAGGTCCTTGACAAGCAAATGCTCAACAAAAGCCTTTGGATAAAAGGTAGGAATCTCATCTCTGGAGATCGGAGGAATATGCAGAGCAGAACCCAATAAATAGCGAGAGCGGTCAATGGCATGGCATTGCTTTGGTACCTGAACCGACTCTGAATAAAATAGACGTGCCAAGGGTTCGTAGCCAGAATATTCGGTCGCATTCGCCAAGCCAGTGATGACGCCATTTGCTGATCGCTTGGCAAACCTAGAGACTACGGCAGACTTAAGAAGGCCTTGAGAATCAATCACAACATCGTAATCTTTCATCCGCAGCATTTGAATCATGGCTTGCAACTCTTGCCAATGAGATTGACGAAACACATTTTTTTTCCAACGCCGTAAAGCGATGGGGATGATTTGATCAATTCCTCGAAAATCATCTGTGGATTGCAAGGGGGCCAAAAGATCGATATACCCTTCTTCAACGACCCAATCAATTCTTGCATTGGGATAACGCCTGCGAATATCCCAAACGATGGGAAGGTTATGAAGCACATCGCCCAAGGACGATAACTTCACCAACAAAAATGATGGCGGAGGCTCAGTCGACATTTAAAACTTAGGGGCCTGATCCCACGATAATCCAGCGGCATCTTTGGCATTCAGTTGAGGGATTCCTTGAATGCGATTCCAAGGCCATTTAATACCAACACTTGGGTCATTCCAAGCCAAACAACGCTCACTGCTCGGGTCGTAATAGTCGGTCGTTTTATACAAAAACTCCGCATAATCTGATAACACCAGAAATCCATGGGCAAATCCAGGTGGTATCCAAAGCTGTAAGTGATTCTCCGCGCTCAGTTCTGTGCCAAACCATTGACCATAGCTTGGGGACGTCTGACGCAAATCCACTGCCACATCAAATACGCTACCTCGGGTAACCCGTACTAATTTACCCTGCACATGCTGAGTCTGATAATGAAGCCCGCGCAAGATACCTTGCTTGGATAAGGAGTGATTATCTTGCACAAAGGCCGCATCAACCCCAGTGGCAACTTGGAATTCGTTCTGATTAAAAGACTCATAAAACCATCCACGCTCATCACCAAAGACCTTGGGCTCAATCATCAATACGTCTTGTAAGGGCGTAGGATGTATTTTTATTTTGATTGACGAGGGCATGTGGATTAGTGCGACTCAGCTAATATTTTTTTCAGGTACTGACCATAGCTATTTTTACTCAGCTGTGTCGCAATTCTGTCAACATCCGATGCGCTGATCCAAGCATTTCGGTAGGCAATCTCTTCAGGACACGCAACCATTAAACCTTGACGTTTCTGAAGCGTAGCAATAAAGCCCGCCGCGTCCAATAAAGAATCATGAGTGCCAGTATCTAACCAGGCATAGCCACGGCCCATGATCTCGACCTCTAGCTGATTTTGTGACAAATACACGCGATTGACATCGGTGATCTCAAGTTCGCCACGTGCACTTGGCTTAATCGATGCAGCAATCTCACAGACTTGAGCATCATAAAAATAAAGACCAGTCACTGCATAATTACTTTTGGGCTGCTTTGGCTTCTCTTCGATCGAAAGAGCACGGCGCCGATCATTAAACTCGACTACACCATAGCGCTCAGGGTCATGAACATGATATGCAAAAACCGTAGCGCCCCGTTCTTGGGCTACGGCCCGTTGCAATTGATTGACAAGCTCGTGCCCATAAAAAATATTGTCACCCAATACTAAGGTGCTGGGTTGGTCTTTGATAAATGACTTACCCAAAATAAAGGCCTGCGCCAAACCATCTGGCGATGGTTGAACCACATATTGAAATTGCACCCCCCACTGACTGCCATCGCCCAAAAGCTCCTGAAAGCGTGGAGTGTCATGGGGTGTTGAGATGATCAAAATCTCCCGGATGCCAGAAAGCATCAAAGTAGCTAGGGGATAGTAAATCATGGGCTTGTCGTACACCGGCATGAGCTGCTTCGATACTGCCTGGGTCACAGGATATAAGCGAGTTCCTGAGCCGCCCGCCAAAATAATACCCTTGCGTTGAATTCCCATGAATCTACCCTTTGCATCAAATGTATGCATGTTAAACCATGCCAAGCTAGAGCCAAAGCTAAATCAGACCTCGATCCTTAAGATCAGTTAGGTAGTATCCAACACCCACCTTCCAGTCCTCGGTCAGCAATTCTGCGCAACCAGGCGCCGCCTGAATTAACTTTTGAGTTGACAGAGAAGAGTTCATCGGGCGCTTTGCAGGAAGGGGATATTCGTTAGCAGGAATGGGTTTTATTTGCTCAGGATCAAGGGTGAGTTTGAGCCCTAAACTTTTTGCACACTCAATCACGAAATAGGCGACTCCATACCAACTTGTTTGTCCGGCAGGAACGGCGTGATAAATACCCGAGGGGATTATATGATCACTGAGTAGGTTCATCGTGATCTTGACAAGCCAATCCGTATTTGTTGGCACGCCCAATTGATCGGCCACTACATTTAACGACGAACGCTCTTTAGCCAAGCGTAAGATGGTGCGAATAAAATTTGACCCATCGCCATAAACCCAACTGGTTCTCAAAATATAAAAATGGGACGATTGCTTAGCACCAGAATCAGAATGCGATCGAAATGCCTCTAAGATCGCTAATTCGCCCGCATACTTACTCTTGCCATACACACTAAGCGGTTTACAAAGATCAGTCTCCACATAGGAAGAAGTTTTCTCCCCATCGAAGACATAGTCAGTGGAGTAGTGAACGAGATCTTTTTGATTAGCTGCGCAGTATTCGGCCATCATCTTTAAGGCTAAAGTGTTTACAGCAAATGCTCGCTCTTTCTCTTCTTCGGCCTTATCCACTGCTGTGTATGCAGCAGCATTGATCACACAATCGGGATTAATTTGATGAAGATGCTCCAAGACGGCATGGCTATTCGATAGGTCACACTCTTTGCGGCCAATAAACACCGTGTCAATTGTCTTTAAAGCTTTCTGAAAGGCCTGACCCAACTGGCCATCTTTACCAAATACTAAGATTTTCATGGAATGATTAGCTGTAATGCTTTGCAACCCAATCCCGGTAAGAGCCAGAAACAATGCCCTCGACCCAGTCTTGATGGTCCAGATACCACTGAACCGTTTTTTGAATGCCGGATTCAAACGTTTCTTTTGGTTTCCAACCCAGCTTATTAGCAATCTTTGAGGCATTGATCGCATAGCGACGATCATGACCCGGCCGATCTTTGACAAAGCTAATTTGCTCTGTATAGCTTTTTTGATCTAATCGTGGGCGCAATTGGTCCAAAATACGGCAGATTGTTTCGACTACCGAGATATTGGTTTTCTCATTATTACCGCCGATGTTATAGGTCTCACCCAGACGTCCTTTTTCCAAAACTACTCGAATGGCATCGCAATGGTCTTCAACATACAGCCAATCCCGAATCTGCTGCCCATCCCCATAAACTGGCAATGGTTTGCCCTTAATTGCATTGTGAATCACCAAAGGGATGAGCTTTTCTGGAAACTGATAGGGGCCGTAGTTATTTGAACAATTGGTGGTTAGTACTGGTAAGCCATACGTATGAAACCAGGCTCGCACCAAATGATCCGAAGCTGCCTTGGAGGCTGCATAGGGACTATTGGGCTCATACGGATTAGTTTCCGCAAAAGGCGGGGCAGATTTATCTAAAGTCCCATACACCTCATCGGTTGATACATGGAGGAAACGGAATTTGCTCTTTTGACTATCAGATAGTCCCTCAAAGTAAGCGCGAACCGACTCAAGTAAATGAAACGTTCCTACAATGTTTGTTTCGATGAAGTCCCCAGGACCATGAATTGAACGATCCACATGGCTTTCTGCCGCAAAATTGATGACCGCAGTGGGCTTAAATTGATTGAGTATGTTTTTCAGTAGCTCGCGATCGCCAATATCGCCTTGATAAAAATGGTAACCCGATTGATCTGAAATCGAGGTAAGCGTCTGTAGATTGCCTGCATAAGTCAACTTGTCTAAATTGACTAACCGTGTATTTGCTTTGCCCATCATTTGCAGAACAAAATTACCCCCAATAAATCCGGCGCCGCCAGTAACAAGTATCATAGAGTTATTAAATTTGGTTTAACAAAAATGCATAATGCTAATACTAGCAAATGAGCCTATTAAGCAAAACTAAAATTGTTGATTCCTTTTTGTTTTATAATGAGTTTGACTTATTAAGAACTCGTTTAGATTATTACGGTAACTTAGTTGATAAATTTATCATTGTAGAATGTGATAAAGACTTTAGTGGTAAACACAAGGGTTTTCAATTAACTTATGATTCAGTATCTAAGTTGCCTCATTCAGAAAAAATTACACTTTTACAAGCTAGATTAGATCTGACCTCCTTTTATTGGAAATTTAATAAGATTCGGTACAGAAATAATTATAAAAAATATCTTTGGAAAATACAGGATTTTCAAAGAAACTTTCTAAAAAAGGAATTATCAAAATTTTCCAAAAATGATATCGTTATTTTTGGTGATCTTGATGAGTTTCCGAGTTATAGCGCAATCAAAAATTTTTCAAATCAAATAGGGGCCAGTATAGCTGTTTGCAATCAATTTCTTTTTTATTACAACATTCAGACTTTAATTTCTGAGTCTGGATGGATTGGGACAGTTATAGCAAGAAATTCTGAACTAAATAATTGGAAATTACACCGTCTAAGAGGGTCACGAAAAAATCTAGAGATTATTCCTGCTGGCGGTTGGCATTTTTCTTACTTTATGACGCCCGACCAGGTTCTTAATAAGGTTTCCAGTATTGCAGATGTTGAAAATTTAAGTTCTTTTAAAGAGCTTACTCTAGCCGAGATCCAAAAAAAGATAGCCAATGCTAGAGATTTGTATGATCGCGAAATTGAATTAAAACATCTTGATTTAAACCATGGATATATTGACCCTCAATTAGTGAATATTCTTCGTCAGAATATGCCATATATATTCAAATAACAGTCCTAAAACGCTAATTTAAGATTAGTAAAATCTTGTTAAAAAAATATTTATATTTATATCTCCATTTGAAAGTCAATTTTTTTCTTACCAATCTGGCAGCATCGTGCAATTTTTTTTCTTCTATTGAGTACAAGAGATCGTAAACATCTAATCCACCTAACATCTCTTTTGGAATTATTTTCAAAACCTTAAATAACTCCTCGTGGTTGAGTGCGTTTGCAAAATTAAAGAGGCCATGAAATCCAAATGCAGGATGCCATGGTGTCCTTTCCACGGCAAACTGTTCAGCAACCTCAATCGGTGCAAATTGAATTCCATATTTTCTTTCCAAAAATTCTCGATTCTCAGCACAAATAAAGTAATCTTCTGGGTGCCCTACCTTTACTTCTGGATCCTGGAGTGCCTGTAAAAGTTTTGAGGATCTCAATGAGAAACCCCCATTCCCCACTGGCGTATCTGGATGGTGAGGCCAGACTGGACCAATGTAGTCGTATTTTAAAAAATCACTATTCCATAAACTCGCATTGGTTATAAAAGAATCCCACTGAATTACTAATACGTGAGAGCCGCTTACGTATTTAGCAAGTTCGGTCATCATCCAATGTGAGTAGTCTTTGACAGACCGAATGGATGGGGCAGAAACATACTCAATTTCGAGCAATGGATTTTTCACCAAGGACAAATTAGTCACTAACACAACTTTTTTGAAAGTTGCCTGCGCAAGACATCGCTGAATCGCCCACTCGGCGAGCGCTGGCTCTCGGGATTCAAAACAAAACAGAGTAATTTGATTGAGATCCAGGCGACTCATATCTTGGTATTTTGAAATTCTTAACCAAAAATCAAATTAAAAACAATCTTCATCTTAAAGACTAAATTCTGGATTACTCTTCGTATTAATCGCCACCCTAATGAAAGTGGCGACTTTTTCTTACCCCCATAGTGCTTCCAGATTTGCCAATTCGATTGATATACAACACCTAAATAATCCTTTGCTAACTTCTTTTCGGTATAGCCCAGTGCCCGATCAATCCATAATTGATTTTCATAGTGATAGTGCCGGAATAACTGTTCCCTGGGGTAAATAGGGATGGCTCGATAATTGACGAGTGACTCTCCATACCAAGTAAATTCTGAGCCGCAATGCAAGATGGCATCTAAAAAATTTAGGTTATTTGGTGTTAAATAGCGGTCATCGAATGATTGCCATACTTTGGCACTCCACAAAAATGGAGCATATCCATAGTCATAAGTAATTCCTTGCCGTCCAATTGCTTTTTTGATGGGCTCACGATCGGCTAGGAAATGCTCACGAGTACGTTCTGGCCCAAATTGATTGGTCGATTGTAATAGGTCTCGGCCTTCATGAATCACAGAATAAGGAATGTCCTTTTTTGCAATGAAATCCGATTCATCAAAATCACGAATAAAGACACAATCTGCATCTAATACTAAATAATTTTGTGCTTTGCCAAGGCGCCAGAATTCGGATTTGATAACCTGTTGACGAATGCCGCCTGGAACTTCATACAGTTTTTTGATATCTAATTTTGGATTGGCTCGAAATATATCTTGCTCGCCAAAGATGATTACCGGAAATGATTTCAGCTTATCTTGAAATAAAAGTACCTCATCGTCTGGCACCGAAATATAAAAAGGAATATTTACTACATTATGTTTAGTGACGCTCTCGACCATACGGACTGTGCGCAATAGATCTCTTGAGAATGTGCAACTATATAAAACAATTGGGCTGGGATTTGTGTTCATAGTGAGCTGGGCTTAATTTTTAAGTTCATCACTTCTAACAAAATGCTCTCAACGGCACCTTCTACAGTAATTGCTGATCTCATTGGGGTTAGTAATTGTTGATGAGCCCAGTCGGTATAAATCTTCTTGAGACTCTCAAGGATACTAATTGAATAAGCTGCATTACTGATATAAGAATCACGCTCAGATAGCAAACGATCGAGTTGTGGATTTTTATAAACCAGCCCCCAAATGGGGCGACTAGTCCAAAAATAATCATAAAGTTTTGATGGAATGTATTCTTGACACCATTCGGTACTACCATGCAACAACAATAAGACGTCCGATTCTTGCATTTTGATGGCAATTCGTTGCCTTCCAGTCAATCCCGAAACAGGATCAAGCTCAAGTCGCCCATACTCAACCACATTCTGTTGATAAGCTGATTGATCAAGCCATGATTTGCTTTTTCGGTCCAGGAAGGCGCCATAAATGTGAAACCGAACTTGCTCTTTAGCTTGGGGGAACTCTTGGAAGAATTGCGGAAGCACTTCCAATACTTGATTTAGGGATCGATCATCCGCTAAAGAGCCGAAGTGTGCGATATTTAGACGTGATGTGTAACGATGGCTCGCTGCCGCTAAAACTGAATCCACGGCTGGGGGATTTGCTCCTGGGACAATTATTAAACCTTTCTTGAATTCTGGATTGCGTTTTTTGGCAAACTCCAAAGCGCCGTCCGTAAACCACCATACCAGATCTGCGTATCGGCAAATTTGTTTTTCAAGCCAATGACGTTTTCTAGCATCTGGCTCTTTTGGGATTTGTAGGCCGATATCTGAGGCGTTTTCTCGAATCACTAAGGGATCATGAATCTCAACGATCCATGGCAAGCCGGTTTTTTTCTTAAGCCAAAGACCTGCCAGATGAGCTGACCATGCGCCCCCTGTTGAATAAATCAGATTAACCTTCCCCTGCCGTATTAACTTCACTCCTGCAAGATAGGCTGGAAATGCCCAAGACCACTGACTCGAGTAACCCCAAATCAGTTTCTCAATCAGAATCAGGGGGGATAAAAGAATCGATACTAAGGTTGTAATGATTTTGTAAGCCAAGCCCCGTCCAAAGCGATTGGCAAACCAGTGACGAAAGTCAAACCGAAACGCAGAAGGTCCCCATGCGATTAGCTGTTGATGACTAAAACGATGATCTTTGATTCCCGTAATCGCACTAATGACTGATAACTCAATCCCTGCATTCATCAAATAAGGGATCTTATCGGTAATAGTCTGGCTCGCAGCACGGCCGTCCATATTAAAACCGTGGGAAAGAATCAACCATTTTTTAGGCACCGAAGCACTTAGATTTTTGTCTGATCCTAGATCCGTCAATGCCAATCCCTAGTTTGCAGCGACTATCGACATCACAGCCATTCGAATCGCAATACCAAAGGTGACTTGATTAAGAATCACTGACTGCTTACCATCCGCAATCGCAGAATCGATCTCAACACCCCGATTCATGGGCCCCGGGTGCATCACGATTGCATCTGGTTTTGCCAGGGCTAAACGCTCTGCATTGAGTCCAAACTTTTGAAAGAACGCATGACCCTCAGGCACCTGACCCTGATCCATGCGCTCCTTTTGAATTCGCAGAGTCATCACGACATCCGCATCTTTAATACCGTCTTCAACCTTGTGAAAAATCTTCACGCCTAAGGCGCTCAGATCCTTGGCCAAATCACTGGGTAAAAGACTTTCAGGTCCGATGGCACGAATGTCATTGCATCCTAAAGTCGTTAGGGCATGGATATTCGACTTTGCTACGCGGCTATGCAGAATATCTCCAATGATGGCTACTTTCAGTTTCGAGAAATCCTGCTTAAAGTGTCGTATCGTATAGGCATCAAGCAGGCCCTGCGTGGGATGCTGATGACTACCATCCCCAGCATTAATCACATGCACATGGTCTGGGACATGATTTGCAATTTCAATTGGGGCCTTTGAGATATTATGACGTACAACGAAGATATCAGCCTGCATTGCAATTAAGTTATCGATCGTGTCGATCAGACTCTCACCCTTAGAGGTTGATGAAGTCGGAATATCGAGATTAATAATATCTGCCGATAAACGGTTCGCTGCAATTTCAAATGTCGTGCGAGTTCGTGTTGAGTTCTCAAAGAAGAGGTTAAATACACTCTTGCCTCGTAGAAGCGGAACTTTTTTAACTTCTCGATTGGGCGAGGTCACACTCACAAACTGCTTCGCAGTATCCAAGATATAAAGAATTTGCTCCTTAGGCATCCCCTCCAATGTCAGCAGATGGGTAAGATTTCCATCGCGATTGAATTGATTTGCAACCAATGGGGCTTTAGAAGCAAAAGTCAATTGGAGCGCTCCTCGATCTGGAAATGAAAATGGGTATGAGCATCTTGCTCTAAAACCAAAATTTGAGAATGTGGCAATGAGACGATCTGGCTGGCAAAATCCGCGGCGATCGGGAGCTCGCGCTCACCTCGATCCGCCAAGACCATCAACGATACAAGGGCCGGTCGACCAAAATCAAAGAGCTCATTTATGGCAGCACGCACAGTTCTGCCAGTAAAGAGCACATCGTCAATCAATACGATATGGGTATGGTTCACATCAAACGGTAATTGAGTGGGCATACTGTTGGCACTCTCCAGCGCTCGTACACCCTTCTCCGCATAATCATCACGATGGAAAGACACATTAATCACCCCGTATTGCGACAGACCTAAATCACTGGCAAGGCGTCTGGCAATCCATGCGCCACCAATGGCTAAACCCACTAAATGCACTGGGGTGACCGATGGCTTTGAAAATAAACCCTCTTTTAGGTGCTTAAGTAAGGCTTGGTAGAGGGCTTCAGCGTTCATAGGGACTATTTTCGCCTAAATTCGATTGTTCTCGGATTTTAGTCCCGCTCCCGAAGGAACTGCTCTACGAGCATGGCGGCTGAATGTGAATCGATTGCTCCCTGGTATTGGGGATCTTGCTCCAGTAGAACGGATGAGTAGCGCTCATCCACATAGTGGACGTTTTTAGCAAATCGGCCCTCGAGCTGTCGACCAAACCGTTTTGCTTTGGCAGTCATCGTATGCTCGGTATCATCAGGATGAAATGGTAATCCAACAACCAGGAAATCAGGTTGCCATTCTTGGATTAAGTATGCAATCTGTTGCCAGGCTTGCTTAGGAATGCTATTGGAAATTACCTCCAAAGCTTGAGCCGATCCCATTAATGAATTTCCTACTGCTACGCCAATACGTTTAGTTCCATAATCAAACCCTAGAACAATTGATACAGAGTCCGAAGCATCATTAGGCATGCCCCGCTTCTCCAGAAAGGCTTGCTAAATCAAAACCTAAAACCTGCATTGCCTTTTGATAACGATCAGCATATGGAGTGTCAAAAATAATCGTTTGCATTTGATTATTTGGGATGGCGATATTAATCCAGCCATTCAGCGAAATCTCCTCTTCGAGCTGCCCCGCGCCCCAGCCAGCATAACCCAGGGTCATCAGAAACTTCTCGGGTCCAAAGCCATTGGCTACGGCCTCAAGGACATCTTTTGATGTGGTCATGGTTAGACCATCGGCAATAATTAATGAGGATGAATACTTCTCAGCAAGATCCGTCGGATGAAGCACAAAACCTCGCTCAACTTGAACGGGTCCACCAAAATAAACCGGCTCATCAAGTAAAGGCGCAATCTCGAGCTTAAGCTCAATTTTTTCAAATAGTGTTGATAACACGATGTCAGTTGGTCGATTAACCACTAATCCCATAGCGCCTTTATCGCTATGTTCCAAAAGATACACCAATGAACCTGAAAAATTTTCGTCCAGCATTCCCGGCATGGCTAACAAGAACTGATTAGCAAAGGAACTGGATGAAGAAAAGGTGTTGGCTTGACTCATAACCCATTCTAGCAAGCCTCAAGAATT
>JACCDS010981233.1_pt1 | contig 11735 bp, 15 predicted proteins | sample 7446441 | NCBI WGS metagenome assembly JACCDS01 (sample SAMN15323445, study PRJNA562643) | freshwater metagenome | isolation source: river surface water | place: USA:Blue River Watershed | collected 2017-08-17 | reverse complement strand
GACGACCCCATCAGCGTGCTGCAGAGGATGCAACACGTTCGAGAGGTTAACGAAGAGATTCAGCTCTACAGAAACACTGGAGACGCCCGGTTTTTGTGGCGTGCCTTCTTGCTGATGCGTAGAGCTGGCGACGACATACCACAGAACTTGATGTTGAAGTTCGAGGAGTGGGGGCGCAAGTTGATCGCGGCGGATAGCCCACAAGGCATCCTCACTGCGCTCGAACTGGCGGGTGGTCGAAAGCGGCACATCGGTCCGAAGCATGGCGCAGCGTACAGGGCGCGTTGGAAGCTGGCTGCAGAGGTTGCCAACGTGCAGAGTCTCTACCAGATCACCTTGACCGCAGCGATAGCTGCAGTGGCCCGCAACAAGGGGGAGAGCGTCGCCATGGTCAAGAAGGCATACCACCAGGTTGTGCCTTCAACGAAGCGAGTAAAGGTGGCTTCTCCTTCAAGCGGTATTGATGAGTTGACGCGTAGTTGGCAAAAGAGGTAGTTACCAGTATTTGCATGTTTGGGTAACCGGCGTTAGCGGTTGCACCATTGGACGTCCATAGACATTGGAGGTCCATCATGGTTTCACACGAAGAGGGCCGGCGCGTCGGGAGACTCCTCCGGCTACCGGCCGTCATGGCGTTCACTTCTCTCGGGAAGAGTTCCATCTACAACAAGGTCCAGACGTCTGAATTCCCGGCGCCCGTCCGGCTCAGCGTGCGGGCCGTAGCTTGGCGAGAGGAAGACGTCCTGGAGTGGGTGGCCACCCGGACAAAAGCCGGCAGCCAGGTAGCGGCGCAGAGGTGAGTTCTTCGCCACTGGATCCCATCGTGACTGAGCCCAAAGGCCCCAAGTCCTTTGCGGGCGCGCATGCGCCTGCTGCCGGGGTGGGGGGGCTTACCGAGGATAGTCGGCTTAAATACCTGCTGGCGAACGTCGCGTTGATTTACGGTACACCTCTGGTTTTTGATGACGATGTCGGCGTCACGATGAAGCAGGCGGACCTGGTGCACGCGTTCGGCGCTGAACTGGTCGACCAGTGGCGGGACCACCCTCTGCGCCTCACTTTAAAGCCCGAGGATGTGCCGCCTGCCGGCAAGAGGCATGGGGGATAAGGTGTCTACGGGATCTCAGCAGACGCCCTCCGCAGTGGTGGTGCCCTTGATGGTCGGCGATGATACTGCCGCCCCTGGAAAGCCGCGCAAGGCGCGCCGCGAAAAGGTCATCGATTGGGGGAAAGTCAATTTCCTGATTGAGAACTTCGCCCTGATATATGGCAGCGACACAGTGTGGGATGGCGCCAAGCGGATGATCATGAAGATCGGCAACATGGCGCACGCGCATGGCAGCGACATGGTGCGCCTGTGGAAGGCATCGGAAAACCGGCGCACCGTCATGCCTGAGGACGTTGTTTTTGATCCGACTGAAACGTGTGATTTAGAGCGCTGCGTGAATCTGTACAACGGCTTCGCCACGGAGCCGCGGCCGTGCGCCGAAAGCGAGGTCGAGCCCATGCTCGACCTGCTGCGTCACCTGTGCTCCAGCAGTGGATCGGCCACCGTATCGGCCGTGGACGTGATGCACTGGGTCTTGTGCTGGCTGGCGCTGCCCCTGCAGCGGCCTGGTGCCAAGCTGCGCACTGCGCTGGTTTTCCACGGCCCGCAAGGCACAGGGAAGAACATGTTCTTCGATGTGGTCCGGCGCATGTACGGCAAGTACGGCGTGATGGTCGGCCAAAACGAGCTGGAAGAGAAATTCAATGACTGGCTATCGGGCAAGTTGCTGGTGATCGGCAATGAGGTCGTGACGCGCCAGGAGCTGTTCCACAACAAGAACAAGCTCAAGTGGATCATCACGGAAGACCAGATCCCGATCCGGGCCATGCAACAGAGCGTGCGCTGGGAGAGCAACCACGCGAACGTGGTGTTTCTGTCCAACGAGCAGATGCCGCTGGTGCTGGAGGACGGCGACCGCCGGCACCTGGTCGTGTACACGCCCCTGGCCGATGAAACCGGGCTGTATGACGCCGTGCGGGCCTTCCTGGAGGATGACGGCGCGGCGAAGTTCATGCACTACCTGCTGCACTACCGGCTGGGTGACTTCAGCGAGCATACAAAGCCGTTGATGACGGCGGCCAAGGCGGACCTGCAGGAGCTGAGCATGCGACCGCCCGAGAGGTTTATGAGCGAATGGCTGGAGGGCTTTATCCCCCTCCCTGTGCGGGTATGTAGTGGCGATCAGCTCTACCGGGCGTTTGACTCCTGGGCACGACGCACCGGCCTGCGCTGGATCGATGACCAGGCCAAGTTCACCAGCCTGGCCAAGCGCTGGGTCATGGAACGAATCGAGCGCGACGAGGGTGGGCAAGCCCGCCCGCCAAGGCTGGAATACAAGGTAATCCAGCTCAAGGACCAACTGGCCGAGAGCGGGCGCAAGGCGGTGCGGTGCTGGCTTCCACGCGGCACAGGCCCGCTCAACGGCGTTTCCTGGGGTGACTGGGCCGCTGATGCGGTGCACGCGTTTGAGCTGCCCCTGAGCCGGTATCTGCGCACCAGGACGGGCACCTTGGGGGGTGGGAGTGATGGGGGTGAGTCATGAGAGGCTCTCTCTGTTTCTCTTGTTGCACCAGCTGTTGCGGCTGCATCCCGCGCCGTTGCGCGGTTTCTCCTGTTACAGCCCCCTCCCTCACGCACGCGGGGTATCGCGTGCCGGGGTGTCTCGTATCCATGTTGCGCGCCTCGCGTGTGAGACATGCGCGAAACACGAGAAACCGTGCAACGGCGCGGGGTAGCAGAGCAACAGGCGGAGCAACAGGAGAAACACGCCTGCCTCGCGCGCGTCTCTCAACTTTCTTTTCTTCAAAAAGAGAAAAGGGAAGAAGGGTAAAGAGGTTGGACCCCACCCCCCTTATGGGTCCTTCCACCGCTTTCATGGACGAGAGTAATTCGAAGCCCGTCAGCGCGCTAGCGGGTGGGGTTGGAAAACATTGACAGACAGGTTGACCGATGACCAAAAGTGACGCGAACTTGTTGACTCAGGCTCAGTACGCTCGATTGAGGCGGGCTCGCGGGCTGCCTGGCGGGTCTCGGGAGGCTGTGCGCAAGGCCGTGGATCAAGAGCGCATCAGCGCATTCGGCCCGGACAAAAAGATCGACCAGGCCCTGGCCGATTCCCAATGGCAGCGAAACACGCGTGCACGGGTAGGGACCACCGCACAGAGTGCAGGCGCCTGCACGGCTGCTGCAGCGGCTGAGCCTGCAGTGGATGTGCCGGAGCGTCCGGCGGCCGACCCGGGCTACTTGCAGTTCCGGGCCAGACGGGAAGAGGCTGACGCGCAGATCGCGGAGATGAACGCCGCCAAGATGCGCGGCGCCATGGTCATGCGCGAGGACGTGGACCGTGCCGCATTCGAGATCGGCCGGGAGGTGCGTGACAGCCTGGCGGTGTGCGCCAGACGGATTGCGGCCGAAGTGGCCAGCATCCAGACGGCCGAGGGCTGCGAGACGGTGATCGACCGCGAGCACCGCATTGTGCTGGAGCAGCTGGCACAGCAATTCCGCAAGAAGATCGGAGCACCGGTCAAAGGCGGTTCATGAGCGACCAGGCTTCCAGTGCTCGCGGCGCAATCGACCTGGCGGCCGAGGTGGCTGCCGGCGCCCTTGACTCGGAGGCCCACAAATGGCTTTGTGATGGATTCGCCGCCTGGGTGCGGGCGGAGGGGGCCGTGCCGCTGGAGCGGTGTTTGCACCTGCCCAGCACCCCGCGCCGGGCGCGACTGATAAAGCGGAACTTCTGGCTGATCGAAGCGGCGCGCGCTTTGGGCGGCGCCAACTCGTGGAGTGTCTCGGTTGCATTGGCCGCAGAGCTGGGCGACTTCCTGTCGCGCGGTGCATGGCGGACCTGGAAAGACCTGGCCGAGCCGCCTGAAGGGGCGAGCCAGCTTCGCACTGCGCTGTTTCACGTGGCCAAGGCGAACGACGGGAAGTCGCTCACACCGAGGCACGTGAGCCGCTGCATTGGACATGTTTTCGAGAGGAAATGTCGGTGAGATTCTCCGAAGATCAATACACGCCGACAAAGGCGAAGAGAAAGGTCCAGACTATGAGTTTCGATAAGGAAGAATTCACGCGGGGTTTGAACGCACGCCGTGCGCACATGGTGAGCGCCCAAAGCCCCGCAGCCCCGGGGTCTGCAGATCCGGCTGCCGTGGAGCAGCAGGCCAGGGCAACGTGGAGCACGGACTCGGCCATTCGTGAGGAGTTTTCCTCCGAGGCTGCCTACATCGCCTACTGCCAGGCAGTGAGCGCTGGCAGGGTGCGGTTGCGGACAAACGCTCCAGGTGTGATCCGGACATCGGCGCCGCGGAGTGTTGGTACGGGGGGCAATCATGGCAATTGATTTTGGTTCCATCAAGCGCTCTCTGCAGAGCGTAGCTGGGCAAGTACGTAGCCTGCGCGCAGATATTGAAAAATTGAAGCGCACGCGCGAGGATGTGGCCTCCGCGCCGGCTGCAAAGGAAGACGTGAAGGCAATGATCCGCGCCTGGGTCGAAACGACGTCTGAGGCGTATCAGACCAAGCTGCGTGTGATGCTGGAAGGCTTCATTCGGAAGCCCGCATGGACCAATGAACAAGACAAGGTGCGCGGGCACCTGACTGTCGCCGGGGCCGTGCATCAGATTGGCGGCGTTGCGCCGGGCGCTGCGGCTGTTGATGGCGCGCTTTGCACCTTCTTTGGTCCGGCGTTGCTGGATTCCTTCCAGAAGGTCATCGATCAAATGGATTGGCCGGCCCAAGGTCTCCCGATGGCTGAGCGTGTTCGACGACTGGATGCCTTGGACAAGGAGATTGAGACCCTGTCCAAACAGGAGGCCGAGCTCGTGGCGGCCTCACGCGAAGCCGGAATCTCCCTGGATTAACCGATATGAGCAACGATTCCAAAAAAGCCACAAACGCCTTTGCTGTCATTGAGGGCTTCCAGCGATACGCTGAGGCCGGCCGCCTCAATGACGCTGGTAAGGCCAAACTCGCTGAGGCCGAAGAATGCCTGGCGGCGATGTCTGGCCGCGGCGTGCTGAATGCCTATCGCATGTGGCTCGGCTCTGGTCGCTTCACCAGTGGACCTGTCGACGAGATGCTGGCGCCCTCCGGCGGCGGGCTCAGCCGTGATGTGTCCAGTCGTCCGGAGCGGCGTTAGCAATGAAGAAAATGCGCGCCTTGAGAGACGGTCCCCATAGGGGCGCGCATTTCACCCAAGCCTCTTGTTGTTCGGCGGCTTGCGTTACCCATGGGGGCCGATCGGCGCGCGCGGGGCACCGCCTGCGCGTGGAGGCACCTCCGAAGCTGCAGGGCGCGGTTGACGGTGCCACCGATACACGTGGAGGGCAATGGCAATGGGAGTGAGGGAACTTGGATTTCGCCGCATGGCCGAGGCAGTCGAGAGGAATGAAGATTTGTTTTCGGTGTTTAGCGACATTGTCAAGAGTCGCAGAGTGATCCGCGGCGATGCTGTTGGAGATGCTTGCAATGCCCTTCTGACTGCCTATATAGGCCTCCGAAATATTGGGTATGCCTTTTCGTCACAAGACCCACGTCTCAATGGGTTTCTGAACATGGGCAGCACCGGCATGGCGATGGAGGTCAGCAGCAATCTAGTAGTGAAGGATGTGGATCTTGGGTTGCGGCAAGTACAAGCGCTCTGCGGTGCGGTTCAGTCTGTGCGGAAGCTGCGCGAGATTCGTTTTCCTCCTTGCTAGCGTTGGCTATGAAAAGGGCAATCTTCATCCTGTTGGCCTTGCTGCGCGGCAAGAAGCTGTACGACCCGCGCACCGACACCATCGCCTGAGCGTGGAGGCACCTCCGAAGCTGCAGGGCGCGGTTGACGGTGCCACCACCTTCCTCAAGAACATCAATCACGAGTGACGCATGAATATTCTGGACATCCTCAATCAGCCCTGGGCCATCCAGCCGAATAAACTCATCGAGATCCGGGACATCTACACCACGCACATGCGGGGCGAAAAGACCGACATCGCGGCGTTGGAAAAACGCCTGGGCTTTCCGCTGAATAACGAACCCAAGGGCTACGACATCGTGGACGGCGTGGCCGTGCTGCCCATCGAGGGTGTGCTTGCCAAGCGCGCCAACCTCTTCAGCCAGATCTCCGGCGCCACCAGCTCGCAGCTCGTCCAGCGCGACCTGGCCGCCGCGCTGGACGACCCGGCCGTGCACAGCATCATCCTCAGCATCGATAGCCCCGGCGGCACCGTGGACGGCACCCAGGCCTTGGCCGACGCCGTTCTAGCCGGGCGCGAGCGCAAGCCCATTGTGGCCCTGGCCGATGGCGTGATGGCCAGCGCGGCCTACTGGATCGGCTCGGCCGCCAATGCCGTCTACATTGCCGACACCACGACCGCTGTCGGCTCTATCGGCGTGGTCGCATCGCACACCGACATCAGCCTGGCCGAGGCGCAGCGCGGCGTCAAGACCACTGAGATCTATGCCGGCAAGTTCAAGCGCATCGCCAGCCAGTACACCCCGCTGAGCGACGCCGGGCGAGAAACCATACAGGACCAGGTGGACTACACCTACGGCCTGTTCGTCTCGGCCGTCGCCAAGAACCGTGGCGTGAGCGAAGACAAAGTCTTGAAAGACATGGCCGATGGCCGTGTCTTCATTGGTCAGCAGGCCATCGATGCCGGCTTGGTGGACGGTGTTTCCACCCTGTCGGCACTGGTGAGCGAGTTGAGCCAGCGGCGCAGCTGCGGCGGGGCGCAAAGCCGCGCCGTTGCCGACGACAAGAGCCTGCCCATCGAAGAGCGCGCCAAGGCCGCCTGGGACAAGGACGAAAAGCTGCGCGTCGAGTTTGGCGGAAGACTCTCCACCTATCTGGCCTTCGTCAAGGCGCAAGACGCCGGCTTGGTCCGCATCCGGCTCTGAAAAAGATGAAGCTATTGCACGGCTGAAACGAGCAGCCGCACGGGAGAGGCGTGAAATGGGAATGAGTCGTCTTGGAAATCACTTGATCGACTGCCATGTGCTCACGTTACCGAATTCCAATTCTCGATGGGCTGATGAATTGCGCAAGGACCTCGACTCCGAACCAGTCAATCAGCATTGGCTACCAGGGATCGAAGGCAGGCTTGCTGATGCGCGAGCAGGAGGTTTTTCAGCAGGATCTGCCCCATTTGTGTCATACGCAGATCCCGATGACAGGATCATGCCTGGTACGTATGCCAATCTGCTGCGGGCGCTTCAAGATAATCCGATGGCTCCGTTTGCATGGGCTGGCGAGAGGAGAGTTAATGAGGAGCTGCAGTGGTCGGTTCCGTTCGGTGAGGGACATATCTACCCGAGTGGCTACTCCCCAATCCTTCACTTATCTCGAAATCTGCACATACACGGTGTCAAACTCTACAGGCGTGAATTCGTAATGCCACACTTGGAAATGATGCGCCAATGTTGGGTTGGCCTATCCACGTTCCTGTGGTGGGTCGGCTCTGGCGCCAGCATGGGGATAACACTCACCCGAAAACTGCTGAGGAGGACTTTAATCGCATGGCGCAAATGCTAGGGTTTGACTCCATATGGGATCTACGCGAAACGGCGATGGCGATCAAGTGCCCTATTGCAATCGAACGTGCTAACGCTGCCAATCCATTTGTGGCCGCTCGAATGCTTGGCGGGTGCCGCGCACCTCTACGTCGTGGCGAGGGTCGTGTATGAGGATGACCTCGGCCAACGAGATCCACCACGGCTCGGTCACCTGGCGCCTTTTCCCCTTCCCCAAGGTTTTTCCGTGCGTGCCTACCTACCCTGTAGCTTCTTGAGCACTTTCTCGCGGGAAGGTCCTACTTCCTTGATCGCGCGCTCCACTTCCGCACGCGGCTTGCCGGTCGTCTTGACCAAGTAATCAACCTCGTGTTGCTGTTGCGAGACCAGTTTGCTGTCTTGGCCTCTCTTCTTTGGATCATCAGCCATGGGAACCCCCTTATCGCCCGATGCGTGGGCGCCAGATCATTGCCTGCTGCCTGGCCTCAGTCAACACTCAGTGTGAAGGGGTGGAATGGGTAGTTTGAGGAAAGCCGGGGAACAAATCGGGGAATAAAGCAGAAGCGAAAACCGAAAAGCGTGTGTTCATGCGGTCTTCAGAGTTTCTTTCAATTGACCCCAGCACCAAACACAAAACCCCGGCCGGTGGCGGTCGGGGTTTTTTTATGCCAGCCAAGCAGTCGGCTCGTCAACGACCTTCCGTGAGATCGCCGGGATGGCTGTCCAGCAACTCGCCAGCCCGACTGTCCAGCGGTGCGACGAAGGAGTCGTGTTTCCAGGTGGTGGAGAGCTGGCTCTCGTAGGCTTCGTGGCTGTGCGGGTCGGCGGACATCAGGGCTTCCAGCCGCGCGAAGTCGCTTGCGGTCGGCTGGTGGTTGCGTTGCCGAATCAGCGCAGCCTTGAGGTTGGCGCGTGTCTGGTTGAACTCGGTCTCGGTACGCACGCGCTCCAGTTCCTCTTTCATCGCGGCTTGTTCGCCGAGGAAGGCGGCGCGGATCGTGCTGACACTGGGCAGGTGCTCGGGATCGACCACCCAGTAGCGGACATTGCATTGGGAGAGCAGGGTGTGTTTGAGGGTCTGGTTGCTCAGCGACAGGCCTTGTGGACCCGGCACATCGATACAGCCAACCACCTGGCCATCGTTGTTGCAGACGGTGAAAGTGCAATAGACGCCACTGAGAATCTGGAACCAGTGCTGGCCTTCTTTCCGGACCTGCGGCATGGTGAAGCGCGTTACCGGCAGCTTGACCATGACGTGGTGGTCCTGGAAAGCACGCAGCATCCAGCGCCAGACGAGCCGCTCCCGGCTGTTCACCATGGCTCGAACAGCCAGAGGCCATTTGCGCGGGATGCGTCGCTTGGACTGCTCCTGCTTTTTCAGGCGCATGGCATAGGCGTACGCACCCAGTGCGCTGCTTGCGGCCATCAGTCCTGCGACTATCATCCACCCTGTGTACCCGTTCATATTGAAAGGTATCGTTGTTTTCTAAAGTGTAAGGTCTATGGTCGCTACCTTGAATCGGATAAGCGAAGTTGGAGCAAGTTAGAGGGACTTTGCGCGGTACTTTTGCACGGAATCGGGCTCTGATTGCAGAGTCAGCGTGCTGATTCGCTACGGTTTTTGAATTCCACGGCCATGCCAGCCGTGCCCTTGAAACCTTTTCATGCAGTTGCAGGACATTCTTTACGCCCAGGGTTTTGGCACGCGCCGGGTTTGCGCCGGCCTGATCCAGCAGGGGCATGTGACCGTTCATGAGGCCGTGTGCCTCGATGCCACGGCCGAATTCGATGACGAGGGCCTGCGCCTGCGCGTGCAGGGGCTGGAATGGGTCTGCCACCGGCGCGCCTGCATCATGCTGAACAAGCCGGCCGGTATCGAATGCTCGCAAAAGCCTTCGGCCTGGCCCAGCGTCTATACCTTGCTGCCCGCGCCGCTGCGCCAGCGCCCCAACAAGAGCGCTGTGCAGGGGGTGCAGGCCATCGGCAGACTGGACCAGGACACCACGGGCCTGCTGCTGCTGACCGATGACGGCCAGCTCATCCACCGCCTGGCATCGCCGCGCCATGCGGTGCCCAAGGTCTACGAGGTCACGCTCAAGCACCCGGCGGGCGAGCGTGAACTGCAGCAGTTGCTGGCGGGCGTGGTGCTGGACGACGATCCCCGGCCGGTGCGCGCGGCCGCCTGCGAACTCACGGACCCGCAACATCTGCGGCTGACGCTGACGGGTGGCAAGTACCACCAGGTCAAGCGCATGGTGGCGGCCGTGGGCAACCGGGTCGAGGCCTTGCACCGTTCGCAGATCGGCGGCCTCAGCTTGCCGGCGGATCTGGCTCCGGGCCAGTGGCGCTGGCTGGAAACGGCAGACCTGGCGCTGATCCAGTCCTGACCGGCCCTGCGCCGGTACTTGATGTGTCTCAAACACTGGCCTCTGGCGGCCGGGCCGTGGCCGCTACACTTGCAGCTCCATAGCCGCGAGTGTTCCATGCCGAAGTTTTTCCCCCGCGTCCTCGTTCTCTGGCTGGCCTTGACGGCCGGCTGGTCCGTGGCGCAGCCACAGCCGGCACCCATCTTCGTGCTCAACTCCAAGGACGCCGACGTCAGCGTGATCGACCCGGTGAGCTGGAAGGAAATCAAGCGCTTTGCGACCGGCAAGGAACCCCATCACCTCTACCTGACGCCCGACGAGAAATCGCTGATCATTGCCAATGCCTTCAGTGACTCGCTGACCTTTGTCGATCCGCGTACGGCCCAGGTGCAGCGCACCGTGCGCGGCATCCTCGATCCCTATCAGTTGCGTTTCTCCCCCGACATGCAATGGTTCGTGACGGCGGCCAACCGGCTCAACCACGTCGACATCTACCGCTGGGATGGTCGCGACCTGGCGCTGGCCAAGCGCATCCCCACCGGCAAGACGCCCAGCCATATCTGGATCGACAGCAAGAGCACCACGGTTTACGTGACCATGCAGGACAGCGACGAGCTGGTGGCCATCGACCTGCCGCAACAGGTGCTCAAGTGGCGCATCAAGACCGGCCCGCTGCCGGCCGATGTGTTTGGCACGCCCGACGACCGCTTTCTGCTCGTCGGCCTGACGGGGGGTGAGGGTGTGGAAGTCTACGACCTGGCCATGCCGGTGCCGGTCGCCGTGCAGCTGATCCCGACCGGCAAGGGGGCGCATGCTTTTCGTGCCGTGGGCGACCGGCGCCACGTGCTGGTGAGCAATCGCGTGGCCAACACCATCAGCAAGATCGACTACAAGACCATGGCCGTGGTCGACGAGTACCCCGGCCCCAGCGGGCCCGATTGCATGGACCTGACGGCCGATGGCAAGTACATCCTGCTGGCTTCGCGCTGGGCCGGCAAGCTCAGCGTCATCGACACGGGCACGCGCCAGGTGGTGCGCCAGATCCGGGTCGGCAAATCGCCCCACGGGGTCTGGACTCTGGACCATGCGCCGCGCCAGTAGTCGCATCGTCTTTCTCGGGCTGGCGCTGCTGGCGCTGCCGGCCTCGGCCACCGGCCCTTGCAGCAAACCGGTCTACCTGACCTTCGACACCGGCCACATGGGCGTGGCCGACCGGATCGCGGAAGTCTTGCAACGCCAGCAGGTGCGTGTCACTTTCTTCGCGGCCGACGAGCGCACCCAGGCGGGCGATGGCAGCCTGGGCACGCACTGGTCCGCCTGGTGGCGCGCCCGTGCGGGCGAAGGGCATGAATTCGCCTCCCATACGCTGGACCACGTCTACTGGCGCGCCGATGTGCCCACAGCGGGCGGAACGACGCGCTTTCGCGTGCGGCCTTCGGCCGGGGCGCAGCAGGGGCGTGACATGGTCTGGGATGCGCCGTCCTACTGTGCGCAGCTCGACGCTGCCGCGGCCCGCCTGCAGCAGCACACGGGCCAGGCACCGCTGCCGCTGTTCCGCGCCCCCGGCGGCAAGACCTCACCGGCGCTGCTGGCTGCCGCACGCCAGTGCGGCTACCTGCACGTGGGTTGGGCGCCCGCCGGTTTCCTGGGCGATGAGCTGCCCAGCGACAAATACCCCAACGACATGTTGCTCAGGAAGGCGCTGCGTGACATCCGCAGCGGCGACGTGCTGGTGGCCCACCTGGGCATCTGGTCACGCCAGGACCCCTGGGCCCCGGCGGTGCTGGAGCCGCTGATCGCCGGGCTCAAACAGCAGGGCCATTGTT
>JACCDS012175635.1_pt1 | contig 11738 bp, 10 predicted proteins | sample 7446441 | NCBI WGS metagenome assembly JACCDS01 (sample SAMN15323445, study PRJNA562643) | freshwater metagenome | isolation source: river surface water | place: USA:Blue River Watershed | collected 2017-08-17 | reverse complement strand
CATGTGACTCAGTGTATCGACAGTCACTGACGAATAAGCGCCGCAGCTGCGGCCACCGACACATCAATCCCAACACCCAACACCCAACGCGCAACGCGCAACACAGAACCTAACCTAACCTAACCTAACCCAACACTCCACAAGCCACACGTTGCACGCCCAGCAAATAGCGCTGTATCTTGCAGCGCGGTCAGCTTCAAACGCAGAGGCCAGCCTCACCACAGGCCGCAACCCTGCACGGCCAGACTCGTTATTGGGTCAACACCGCCAACACCGCCAATGGCGCTGTTTCGGCGCGCAACACGCGCGGGCCCAGCGTCACAGGCACAAAACCGGCGGTCAACGCAGCCGCTTCTTCGGCAGGGCTCAAACCGCCCTCGGGGCCACTCAACACCGTGATGGGCGAAGTGCTTGCCATGCTGGCCATGTCTGCTAAAGGCCGTGTGCCCTCAGACAGCGACAGCACCCAGCGTTCACCGGGTGCTGGTTGTTTGAGCCACTCCACCAAGGTCACCGCCGCGTGGACCGTGGGCACGCGGTTGCGGCCGCATTGCTCGGCAGCGGCCACCGCCACGCTTTGCCAGTGCGCCAGTTTTTTGTCGGCACGCTCGCCCTTGAGCTTGAGCACGCTGCGCTCGGCCACCAGCGGGGTGATGCTGGCCACGCCCAACTCGGTGGCTTTTTCGACCAACCAGTCCATGCGGTCGTTGGCGGTGATGCCGGCCAACAGATGCACTGCCCGCCCGGCTTCTCTTTCCAGCGCAACGTGGGCGCCGACAGACACCTGCACATCGCTGCGGCCCATGCGCGTCACAGTCGCTGCAAACTCCCCGCCTTCACCATTGAACAGCGTGATGCCATCGCCGGGTTGCATGCGCAACACCTGCACATGGCGCGCTGCGCCGGAAGGCAAGTCGAGGCTCAAGCCGGTGGCCAGCGGAGCAGGGCAATAAAACCGCGGCATGCTCACATGCGCCCGTAAGCAAAACCCACTTGCGGGGTGGTGCCCTCTATCTCGTCAATCAACTTGAGCAAGGGGCCCAATTCGCGGTAACGGTCACAGGTCTTGCGGATGTAGTGAATGAAGCGCGGCGCGTCGGCCAGGTATTTGGGTTTGCCGTCACGCAACGTCAAACGAGCAAAAATGCCAGCGACTTTCAGGTGGCGTTGCAACCCCATCCATTCCACGGCACGGTAAAAGGCGCCAAAGTCACTGTGCCAATCTTCAAAATCCATCAAGCCCGCTTTGCGGGCTTTTTCCCAATAGCGGATGGTGATGTCCAAGACAAAATCCTCATCCCATGTCAAAAAGGCATCCCGCATCAGGCTGGCAATGTCGTAGCTCAAAGGACCATAAACAGCGTCCTGAAAATCCAATACGCCCAAGCGATCGTGGCCAGCGCCTTGGCCTGTCGGCATCATCAAATTGCGCGGCATGAAGTCGCGGTGCACATACACCTGCGGGGCGGCCAAGTTGCGCTGCACGATCAATGCAAACGCTTTGTCGACGGTGTCTTGGTCTTTTTCAGCCAATTGAATTTGCTTGTGCTGGCCAAGATACCAGTCCGGAAACAGGCTCAACTCGCGCTTGAGCAGCGCTTCGTCATAAGGCGGCAACACGCCGGGACGAGACGCCAATTGCCATTGCACCAAAGCGTCTGTCGCCTGCAGGTACAAGCCGTGGTTGGCCTGCGGCCGATCAGGGTCAATGGCCGACATCATGGTGGCATCGCCCAAATCACTCAACAGCATGAAACCGTGCGCCGCCTCCCAAGCCAACACCTCAGGCGCGCGCAAGCCGGCGTCTTTCATCAACGCCGCAATGCGCACAAAGGGCTCTGAATTTTCTTTGTCGGGGGGCGCATCCATGACGATACAGCTGCCGCCTTGCGTGGTGTCCACACGCAAATAACGCCGAAAACTGGCATCGGCCGAGGCAATTCGCAGACTGTCGGGCAAAAGCCCGTGGCTGGCTGCAACACCCGACATCCAGGCTTTGAACAAGGCTTCACGAGCCGGGTCAGACCAAGTCACGCCAGAAAGGGGCGCGGGCGAAGAAAGAGGAGAGAAAGAGGGATGGCTCATGGATAATCCCATTTTACAAAGCCCGCTGGCCATTTCTGTGTTGACTGCGGGCCATTCTCTTGAAGACTGTTTCTCATTTTGGCCACCCCTTTCGATTCGCCTTCTCTGCCGCTGAACCCCGTCACCTCCAAGGCCCCCAATGCGAAGGCTTGGGTGGCCGCCTTGTGCTCGCTGTGCATGGCCGGCGCTTGGGCGCAAACCACTGGCTTGCCATTGCGCAGCAGCCCGCTGCTCGAAGAGGCCATTTCTGATCGCCAAAAGGCAGAAGGTGCGGTCTTTGTGAACGGCCAACAAATGACCGCCCGCCCCGACATGGACCTGCTCATTCAAGGCGAGGCCAGCGTGCGTCGTCCTGGGCTTGCCCTGAGTGCAGACAGGGTGGATTACGACCAAACCCAAGACGTGGTGAAGGCCACGGGCCAAGTGCGGGTGAGTACGCCTACAAGTGTGTTCACCGGGCCTCGGTTAACCCTCAAAGTGGACAGCTTTCAGGGCAAGTTTGAGCAGCCTGTGTTCGAGCTTTACAGCAGTGGGGGCTATGGACAAGCTTCTGAGGTGGAGTTCATTGACAACAAACGCTCGGTGATTCGCAAAGCCAGCTACACCACCTGCAGGCGAACCCCAGGGCCTGAGTGGCTGCCTGAGTGGTTGCTCAAAGCCACGCAAATGACGATCGATGAAGAAGAGTCCACCATCGAAGCCAAGGGCGTGGAGTTTCGCTTCAAGGATTTCCCCGTATTTTCGGCACCGACCGTCAATTTGCCCTTGAACGACCAACGCAAGTCGGGGCTGTTGACCCCTCTCTTGAGCATCGACACGGTGAACGGGATCGAGGTGGCACAGCCTTATTACTTCGACATTGCGCCCAACCGCGATGCCACCATCACGACCCATGTGATGAGCAAGCGGGGCATCGCTGCCGACACCGAGTTTCGCTATTTGGAGCGTGACTACAACGGCCAAGTGCGTTTGAACTTCATGCCCTCTGACCAGCTGCGCGACAGCCGGCGCTGGGGCCTGACCAGCCAACATAACGGGGGCATCGACACGGGCCTCGAGGGGGTGGGCCGCATTGGCCTGGGCCTGACGCTGAACAGGGTGAGTGACAACAACTATTGGCGAGATTTTTCGCGCTCAGGCTTGGTCTTGACACAGCGCATCTTGCCTTCCACCGGGGTTTTGTCTTGGGGCCGTGGCAACTTCAGCATGACGGCGCAGGTGCAACGTTGGCAAAACCTGCAAGATGCCGCACCGCCATATGACCGCGCACCACAAATCAGCATGCGCTATGGCGAGTGGAACGCCGATGGCCTGGACTGGTCGGTGGTGGGCGACACCACCCGCTTTGAGGCCGACTTTTCGCGCGTCGCCAGCTTGGTCGCTTCAGGTACCTTGCCGCGCAATGGCGAGCGCAGTTTTGTACACGCCCAAGTCAGCCGCCCGTGGCTTCGCCCTTGGGGTTTTCTCACCCCCAAATTCCAGTTGCATGCCACCCGTTACAGCATGGACCGGGTTTTGGAAAACGGGGTCATGACGTCCGACCGGGTGTTGCCCACTTTCAGCTTGAACTCGGGCTTGGTGTTTGAACGTGAAACCCGCTGGTTTGGCCGTGACGTGTTGCAAACGCTCGAACCACGCGCTTTCTACGCCTACACCCCCTACAAAAACCAGAGCATGCTGCCGGTCTACGACAGCGGCGCCACCGACTTCAACTTGTCCACCATTTACAGCGAAAACACCTACGTTGGGCAAGACCGATTGGCCGACAACAATGCGCTGACATTGGGGGTGAGCAGCCGGTTTTTTGACCCGCAGAATGGCGCTGAAATGCTGCGTGTCGGCGTTGCGCAACGCATTCGCTTTTCAGATCAACAGGTGGTGCTGCCCGGTCAAACAGCGACCCCCACCGGACTCAGCGACATTCTTTTCGGTGCTGGTGTGCGCTGGACCGACCGTTGGTCTTTGGATGCCACCCTTCAAGCCAACAACCAAACCCACGATGTGGCCCGCACCACGGTGCAAGCTCGCTACAACCACAGCGCCTACCGCGTCATCAATGCGGCCTACCGCGTGAACAACCAAACCAGCCCCAACTCCACATTTATGGACGTGGGATGGCAATGGCCCTTGAGCGACTTGGTCGGTGAGACCGATCGACAAGCCGACTCGGCTTGGTCACGCTCACCCGGCCAAGGTCTGGGCCCCAACCGCTGGTACACCGTGGGCCGCCTCAATTACAGTTTGAAAGAGCGCAGCTTGGTCGATTCCTTGTTGGGATTGGAATACGATGCAGGTTGCTGGATTGGCCGCGTGGCCTACGAGCGAAAACAAACCAATTTCTCCAATGTCATCACCGGGACTGCTGCCAGCCGAATCTTTTTCCAACTGGAATACATCGGTCTGGCCCGAGTAGGCATCAGCCCGCTCAAAAGCCTGAGTGACAATATTCCGCGCTACCAATACCTGCGTGACAACACGGTTCAACCCAGTCGGTTCCAGCACTATGAATAACCTGTTTTTTCCCGCCCGTTCAGCCAGGTTGGCTTTGGCCATTGGTGCCCTCTGTGCCTCAGCCGCTTGGGCACAAGCCCCAAGCGCAGCGCGCCCAGCCGCTGCAACAGCGCCCATCCGTCAGGCCGATTTCATTGTGGCGGTGGTCAATTCAGAGCCAATCACCAACCGCGAAGTCCAGGTCTTGCGCCAGCGGATTGCCAACGACGCCGTGGCACGTGGCGGCAGTCAACCCGACGCACAAGAGCTCACGCAAATCGCACTCGAGCAATTGATCAACGAAAAAGCGCAGCTGCAACAAGCCCGCGATGGCGGCATCAAAGTTGAACCTGAGGCCATCGAGCAAGCCGAGCTCAATGTCGCCACCAGCAACCAGCTGACGCCCGAACAGTTGCACAAAGCACTGGCGCAAGATGGCATTTCCTTGAACGCGTTTCGCGAGCAACTGCGCACCCAAATCACCTTGACCCGTTTGCGTGAGCGTGAAGTGGAAGGCCGAGTTCGCGTCAGTGATCAGGACATCGAGCAGTATTTGCGCACGCAATTGCAAGCCCAAGCCACTCAAATACCAGGGCTGGTGAATTTGGGCATGCTCTTGGTCGCAGTGCCCGAAAACAGCACCGAAGACGAGATCAAGGCCTTGGGTGAACGCGCCGCCAATTTGACACAACGCGCACGCGCAGGCGAAAACTTTACCGAGCTGGTCAAGGCTTTTTCGCAAGCGCCAGACCGCGCCGCCAATGGCGGTGAAATGGGGCTGCGTCCTGCCGATCGTTACCCAGAGCTGTTCATGGATGCCACCCGCGGACTCAAAACTGGCGAAGTTGCTGCACCCGTGCGTTCTGCCGCGGGCTATCACGTGTTGAAAGTTTTGGAGCGCCGCCAAATCAACACCTTGGTGGTTGCCCAAACGCGCGCACGCCATATTTTGTTGCGCCCCACAGCCCAGATGTCGCAAACCCAAGCTGTTGCGAAGTTGGCCGAAGTGCGCCAAGCCATCGTGTCGGGCAAGGCAGACTTTGCCGTCATGGCGCGTCAAATGTCACAAGACGGCAGTGCCCAACAAGGGGGCGATTTGGGTTGGGCCAACCCTGGCATGTTCGTGCCTGAATTTGAAGAAGTCATGAACCGCCTGCGCCCAGGCCAAGTGGCGGAGCCCTTGGTCTCCCGATTTGGCGTGCATCTGATCGAGGTCACTGATCGGCGCAACGCCCCCATGACAGACCAAGAGCAGCGCAACTTGGCACGCAATGTGTTGCGTGAAAAGAAGATCAACGAAAGCTACGCCACTTGGGTGCAAGACATCCGCAGCCGCGCCTATGTTGAGATGCGCGAGCCGCCGCAATGAAGCACATTGCTCGCAAACGGTTTGGTCAACACTTTTTAACCGACGGCGGCATCATCGATGCCATCGTGGATGCGATCCAACCTGAAGCCGGTCAGCCCATGGTGGAGATCGGCCCCGGCTTGGCGGCCCTGACGCAGCCTTTGGTCGAGCGCTTGGGCCACCTCACGGTGATTGAGCTGGACCGAGACTTGGCGGTCCGCCTGCGTGAGCACCCCCACCTCACGGTCGTCGAGTCCGATGTTTTGAAAGTCGACTTCAGCTTGTTGGCGCAGCAAATGCTGTCCCAAGCCGAGACCGAGACCAAGGCCGTGCCCGTGGCCATGACCCATGGCGCTCGCAAGATTCGCGTGGTGGGCAACCTGCCCTACAACATCTCGACACCCATCTTGTTTCATTTGCTGGCGCACGTGGATGCAATTGAAGACCAACACTTCATGCTGCAAAAAGAAGTGATCGACCGCATGGTGGCGCAGCCTGCGACCTCGGATTACAGCCGCTTGTCTGTCATGCTGCAGTGGCGTTACGACATGAGCAATGTGTTGTTTGTTCCGCCCGAAAGTTTTGACCCCCCGCCGCGCGTCGACAGCGCTGTGGTGCGCATGCGGCCTTGGGCACAGCCCCCTCAGGTGAATGTCAAAACATTGGAAACACTGGTGCAAGTGGCCTTCAGTCAACGCCGAAAAATTTTGCGCAACACCCTTGGCAAGTGGCTCGAGGAAAAAAACTTTGCCGGTGACTTTGATCTGCAGCGTCGCGCCGAGGAAGTACCGGTCGCCGAATTTGTAGGCTTGGCGCAATCGGTTTAACGCCACGCTTGGAAAGCGCCGGCCCATGAAAAAAGCCCGCTGTGTGCGGGCTTTTTTGCGGCTGACCGAATCAACGGCTCAACGGCGATCAGGCTGCAGCGAGCCAATACCCCGCATTGAATGGGCTGCTCATGCGCAGCGCCAAAGGCGACACGTCCACCAGTTTGTCGGTGGGCATTTTTTCGCCTTCTTCGACCAATTCGGCCATTTCGGCGTCCTCGGTTTTTGCCTCAATCGCCCGTCCTGCTTGGCTGTTTTGTGCAGAACGGGCTACAGAAAAGAATAGAAGCATCGGAAGGGTATCTTCCTGTCTCCCCAGTAATCTGCCGTGTCCCGGAAGATGTCCAACAATTGCTCGCGGGCTTCTTTGTCAAATTTGACGTGTGCAGGAATTTGCTCCAACACCACGATAAAGCCCGGCTGTGGGCCAGACTTGTGCAGCGGGTCGGTCATGCAGTCGTACAAGGCATCAAAGTTCTTGCCGAAATGCGAAGGCAATGTGAATTGCGCACCAATCAGGTCGAGCACATCTTGCTTGCTCTGGGCTTCAGCAAGATTGGCATACAAAAAGTGGTGCCCCAGGCCTTGGGCGGCCTCTTGCAAATCGCTCACGCGGTAGGCGCGAATCGACTGCACGATGTTCGACCGCACGCCCTTCAGGGGCGGTTCTTGGTCATGACGAATCGGCGTGTCCATCTCCGTGGTCTTTCTCTAAGGTCTAAAAATCAACGCTTTTCTACGATCACGCGAAAACTCGCGTAATGGTCAGAGGTGTAGTAACAGGTCTGTGGGCTCCGCGGAACAAGGCCACCACAAACGATGCGCCTGGCCCCTCGGTGCTTTAACCCGGGCGTTTTGACGGTGTATTCACGGTAAAACCCTCGCGCTTCACGCGGCAGCAGTCGCTCTCGATTGCCAAAAACCGTCCCGTCCTTTTCGTAGGGAAAAGGACCACCCTTGCGGATGAGTTGGTAAGTTTCTTGGCCTTCTCGCGGCAAATCTGTCACCAACAAAGTCGGTGAAGCAGGGGCATCGATGGCAGGTTGAGAATGCACCAAAAAAGTGCAAACTGTCAAAACCAGCCCCAAAATCACCGAAAACCAGCGGTTTGGGACGGCGTATGCTCGCGCCACCTTCATAAAAACACCTTTCAAAAGCCCTCGGGTAAACCCGAAAACTCGAAGGCGCTAGTGTGAAGCAAACGGCGCAAAAAAGCAAGCGATTGCCCAATAAACAGGCAAAGTAAGTACGGGGAACAAGCACTCAAGTGAGTGCTTGCTGTCGTTTTAAGGCTTACCGAGCAGCGTTGGCGTCGGCCACGGTCAAGGCGGTCATGTTCACAATCCGGCGCACTGTGGTGCTGGAAGTGAGGATGTGTACCGGCTTGGCGGCGCCCAGCAGGACCGGGCCGACGGCGATGTTGCCACCGGCGGCGGTCTTGAGCAGGTTGTAGGCGATGTTGGCAGCATCGATATTGGGCAAAACCAACAAGTTGGCATCGCCGATCAGGGTGCTGTTGGGCATCAAAGCATGACGGGCCGCCGTGTCCAACGCCACATCCCCGTGCATTTCGCCATCGACTTCGAGCCATGGCGCGTCTCGACGCAAGAGCTCCAACACCGTGCGCATTTTCACGGCGCTGGGTTGGTTGGATGAGCCAAAATTTGAGTGCGACAGCAAAGCCGCTTTGGGTTGAATGCCGAAGCGACGGATTTCTTCAGCCGCCATGATGGTGAATTCGGCCAATTGCTCCGCGGTGGGGTCGTAGTTCACGTGGGTGTCGACCATGAAAACCTGACGGCCAGGCAGCATCAAGCCGTTCATGCAGGCGTAGGTGTTGACCCCTTTGCGCTTGCCCACCACTTGGTCGATGTAATTCAGGTGCATGGGGTTGGTGCCCCAAGTGCCGCAAATCATGCCGTCCACATCGCCTTTGTGCAGCAACATGGCGCCAATCAAGGACAGGCGTCGGCGCATCTCGATTTTGGCTATTTGCTCGGTGACGCCTTTGCGTTCGGTGAGACGGTGGTAGGTCTGCCAAAAGTCTCGGTAACGGTGGTCCATCTCCACATTGACCACGTCGTAGTCAAGTTCTTCTTTCAGGCGAAGACCAAATTTCTCGATGCGCTCGGCAATCACGGAAGGGCGTCCAATCAGGGTCGGACGGGCAATGCCCTCGTCCACCACAATTTGCGCCGCACGCAATACGCGCTCTTCTTCGCCCTCGCTGTAGGCGATGCGCTTTTTCAAAGCGCGCTTCGCGGCCGTGAAGATCGGCTTCATCATGGTGCCCGAAGCGTAGACAAAGCCTTGCAATTTTTCGCGGTACGCCTCTAAGTCTTTGATGGGGCGCAGTGCCACGCCGCTGTCGGCCGCTGCTTGGGCCACGGCAGGCGCAATCTTCATCATCAAACGCGGATCAAACGGCTTGGGAATGAGGTACTCAGGACCAAAGGCCAACGGCTCACCAGCGTAGGCGGCTGCCACCACTTCGCTTTGCTCGGCTTGTGCCAGCTCGGCAATTGCGTGCACAGCGGCAATTTCCATCTCGAGCGTGATGGTGGTGGCGCCACAGTCCAAAGCACCCCTGAAGATGTAGGGGAAGCACAAGACGTTGTTGACTTGGTTGGGGTAATCGGTGCGACCGGTGGCCATGATGGCGTCATCGCGCACGGCTTTGACATCGTCAGGATCGATTTCTGGATTCGGGTTGGCCAAGGCAAAGATCAAAGGCTTGGCAGCCATCGACTTGACCATGTCTTGCTTGAGCACGCCGCCAGCGGACAAGCCCAAGAACACATCGGCACCGGCAATCACCTGCGCCAGCGTGCGGTGCTCGGTTTTTTGCACAAACTGGATCTTGTCTTCGTCCATCAACTCGGTGCGGCCTTCGTAGACCACACCAGCCAAATCGGTGACCCAAATATTCTCGCGGGGAATGCCCAACTTGACCAACAACCCCAAGCAAGCCAACGCTGCTGCGCCCGCACCGGAAGTGACCAATTTGATTTTTTTCGGGTCTTTGCCGACGATTTTCAAACCATTCAAGATGGCCGCACCCACCACAATGGCGGTGCCGTGCTGGTCGTCGTGGAAGACTGGAATCTTCATGCGCTCACGCAATTTGCGCTCTATGTAGAAGCAGTCGGGCGCTTTGATGTCCTCTAGGTTGATGCCGCCAAAAGTGGGCTCCAACGAGGCAATGATTTCGACCAATTTGTCGGGGTCTTTTTCATTGATCTCGATGTCGAACACATCAATGCCCGAGAACTTCTTGAACAACACGCCCTTGCCTTCCATGACCGGCTTGCTGGCCAATGGCCCAATGTCGCCCAGACCCAAGACCGCTGTGCCATTGGTCACCACACCGACCAAGTTACCGCGGCTGGTGTACTTGAACGCATTGGCGGGGTCTTTGACGATTTCTTCGCAAGGCGCCGCAACGCCGGGGGAATAGGCCAAAGCCAAATCGTGCTGGTTGACCAACTGCTTGGTGGCCGCAATGGCCACTTTGCCGGGCGTGGGGAACTCGTGGTACTCCAAAGCCGCTTTGCGCAACTGTGCGCGTTTGACTTCGGCTTGAACCTTGTTGGTCATCTATTGCTCCGTTATGGGAATGAGGGCAGGGCCCACTGCTGTTCGGCGACCGGCCTGTTTAGAAGAATTGCAGCACCGGTTTGGGGATCATTTTCATTGTAGACCCCGGATGCAGGGGGTCAGACTGCGGAAATCCACATGCCAAGTGAGGAAGCTTTTGACTTTTGCGCACAAATCAAAGCCGTTTTTTGCGGCCCAATCAGCGCAAATGCTTCCACGCCTTGTGCTGCAAAGCCTGCGCCACACTGACCGAGCGCGGCCCGGGGATGACCTCAAATACCGACCCCGCTTGCAAGACGCCTGGCGCGTCCACCGCCAAATAAAAACCACATCGGCCACTTTGCACCATGTCTTTGCCGGCTTGGGCATAGCCCAGCACCGCATTGAATTTGCCGCAAGGTTCGCGCGGTTGCGTCACTCGCAACACCACCGTCTCAAACTTCAGGCAATCGCCAATGAACAGGGTGGCTTCATTCACGCCGTGCAGGCTGAGGTTCTCTCCCAACCAACCGGGCGTCATGGCGTCATCAAACAACGATGCGCCACGTTGTTGGCGTTGTTCTTGCCACCAAGGCAAATGTTCTGAAGGCAGGGCGTAAATGGCTTTGCTCAGTCCACCATGCACGGTCAAGTCGGCTTGTTCATCGCCTTGCAAGCCCAACACGCCCACCTCAACCGGTCCCACGCGGGTGGTCTTGCCAATGGCCGACATGTACTTGCGATCGCCGACCTGCAAAGGTCGCACCCGGCCCGTTTGAATGGACAGCACGTGACCGACGGCGCGCGCAGTCTCTGGCGTCCTCGCCGCTTGATTGGCTTGGCCCATGCCTCAGGCTTTCATCAAGGCTTCAATTTCATCGGCCTTGACGGGCACTCCGCGCGTGATCAACTCGCAACCCGTGGGGGTCACGATGGCATCGTCTTCAATGCGAATGCCAATGTTGTGGAACTTCTCCGGGACGCCGGGCGCAGGGCGCACATACAAACCCGGCTCGATGGTCAACACCATGCCCGCTTGCAAAATGCGACTGGGGCGGTCTTTGATGATCTCGCCGCTCAGCGGGTCACGCCGTTCGCTGACCTGCCCCACTTGCGAAGGTTCAACGTAACTGCCGCAATCGTGCACATCCATGCCCAACCAGTGGCCTGTGCGGTGCATGTAAAACTGGAAGTAACTGCGGTTCTCAATCACATCTTGTGCACTGCCTACGCGGTTGCGGTCGAGCAAACCGACATCGAGCATGCCCTGCGCCAGCACAGCCACTGTGGCCTCATGCGGATCGACAAAACGGGCGCCAGCGCGGGTGGCCGCGACGGCTGCATCTTGCGAGGCCAAAACCAAGTCGTACAGCGCACGCTGCGGCCCCGTGAACCGGCCATTGGCTGGGAAT
>JACCDS011720689.1_pt1 | contig 11744 bp, 15 predicted proteins | sample 7446441 | NCBI WGS metagenome assembly JACCDS01 (sample SAMN15323445, study PRJNA562643) | freshwater metagenome | isolation source: river surface water | place: USA:Blue River Watershed | collected 2017-08-17 | reverse complement strand
GCCGGTTGAATTCTGAACAGTAACGGTGTCGGCTAGGCCGTTGTTAATGATGTATGGCTTCTCAATATCGGGGACGGTTAGCGTCCTAGCACCACCAGAAGTACCAGTCAGATTCAGCCTTACGTTACGGGCAGTCTGGCTAGAGTTCGAGTTGGTCAGGGTTAGCGTGACGTTGGCGCTGGAGAAGGACACATCAGCAGATTCAGCAATCGCCTCTTCAATGGCAGTGCCCAGGTTGACGTTAGTCGTCGATCCCCAGGTGTTGGTCTGCTCACCGGTGCCGATCAGTTCAATTTTAAGGTTTGAGTAGGTTGATGCCATTTGTTACTCCTTGGGCCAGTTTTGGGCACCGACCACAGCGATCAGGGCTTCGACATTTTCACATGCAGCTATTGCGGTTTCAAGGCGATCGGCCTCGGTAATAATTGCAGCCCGGTAGGTTTGGGTTGCGGTGGGGATGTCTACGTTGCGCTCGGCCTTGCGAAGCACCATCCAGTCGGTTTGGGCCAGCAGAGAACCTGCGGTTTGTTTAACTTGGGCGATCCACTGCGACTTGAGACCCTTAGTGACAACCTGCTCGGTGGTGTCTTCCATCTGCTCGGTTTCGGCGTTGTAGACCTGGACGTACAGGGGGGTACCGTCTTCTTTGACTTCAGGCCGATCGTTGAGCAGCTTTGGATTATCCACGCCCCAGTAGAATCGCTGATCGTAGGTAGGTGCGTCAGGTACCTCAGTTACGCCAAGTTCAGCACGAATAGCAGGGTTGCGTAGGTTTGGGTATTTGACGCCAGCCTCGGTCGTGTAGGGCCGGTCGATCGAAATTGGTTTTCCGTTTAGTTGAAACATGATTACCTCGCAAGTGCGTATTTGAAGGGGTTTTCAGCAAAGGCTGCATATATCAGCGTATCGCCGCTGCGGTTTACACCATTGTTTGATGAGCGCAGTTTAAACCCATTGGAAAGAATGTCACCAAAAGTGTACGAACCTTCTGCGCCACTACTGTTAGCCAGCAGTTCAAGATTATTCTGGTTGTAATTTTGGCGAGCAGTATCAAACATTTCCCAAGATGTTCCAGCATAAGAAGCGTTTTTCACTAGGATGAACCGAGGGGCGAAACCTGTCCAGACGAACGGGCCGTCAGTCGAACCTGATCCCACAAAACTCCCGAATGCGCTATAACCAGCGACCGGAGCAAAGCAGTAGGCTACACAATCACCGGCGGGTTGTTGTTGAGAAGTAACCCCAAACGTGGATGACCCAACAGTTCCCCAGACAGAACTTCCAGCGGTTTGTTTTGCTGCGGTCGTGTTCAACTGCAGGTAGTCATTGCTTCCTGTAACAGCAGAGTGGTAGACCATCCAGTTGCCGGTGGTGGATGTGACTTTGCTAAAAATCATACTGGGTGCAACGCCTAACCCATGGCCCACGGTTGAAGTAGTGGTTCCAAAAGTCCACTCAACAATGCTAAATCCAGCAGTGGTATTGGCTGAGACTGTGCTGCTGATAGTGCCAGCAGTGTTGCTTACACCTGCGCCGTTGGCTTTCCAGTTCCATGCGACATAGTTATAGGCAGCGTTATAACCACCACCACCAAGGGCCAAATCAAAACCATCGGAAGCAAAAGCAGTAAAGTATGCGCTTTCATTTCCTTCTGCGTCCGTTGAGTTTGAAGATAACGAAATACCAGCACCACGCACCGCATCGACCAGTTTATGTGGGTTTGTAGTTTGCCTGTTTTTTATCCACACAAAGTCAGGTTGGAATCCAACACCAGTAACAGACTGCGTTCCGCCGTTACCAGTGTAAGTCACAGTATTAAAGTAATCACCACCATCCGCAATAGTCGGCTCAGGCAAGTTAGTTGTGCAGAGTGCCTTGAAACCAGAGGGGGCGGTGTTAGAAAAGGCCCTTTGTCCAAAATTAGCATTCCATACATCAGCACCAGCACCGGACGCTACAAACGGATTATTAAATGTCTGAGCATTAAATGTCGTGGCATAAACACCACCGCCACCGGCTGCGCTGAAGGTTGGGCTAGAGCCGGTTGCTGGATTGCCGCCGCCCATCCAAACTACTGTGCTGCTTCTCTTTCTACCAATCCACAATTTATTTGCGTCAACATCAACCGCAATTAGTGCAATGTCGCCGGTAGTGTTTGCTTGGTTGCCGTCTGAGGAACCATTTGAACCATTAGCAAACCACAGGTTTGATCCGTTGTAGTAAGCACCAAAAATGTTATTCGCACCGCCACCGCCGTTAGCAGAGCTGTTGCAAAGGCCATACTCAGGATACTGAGCCGTTGTTAATTCAAACTCCATGTACCACTTGCCGGTCGATGGAATCGGAATTGTTGAGGCGATGATGTTGTTTGTGCTACCAATAGATGCTTGAAGGTTTCCATTGGTCGGCGTGATGTAGCCAGAGCCACCCAGTCTCCAAAGCGGATTCCAAGTAGCGTAATTCCCACGCACCTCACCACCAACACCGGTGTCTGTGCCGTACCGAGTAGGCGAATCCACCAGAGAATCATTACCAGCACCAGCAGTCACGCTGAAGTTATTAGGTGTCCAGTCATTACTACCAGCAGCGTCATAACCCAATGCAGTAGTGCTGGAGTTGTCACCAAAGTCTAGGTAGAACCCGTTAGTACCATAAGAGCCAGAGTAGGCTTTAGGCTTCCATACGCCGGTGTCGTCGTTAAATTCACCAAAATAGGATGCATCTAAGGCTTGCCCGTCGATGAAGTTGTATTCTGTTAAATAGCCGTTTGCGTAATAACCAGCCGAACCTGTCCCGCCAATGTAATGAGTTGTGCTTGCCGCATTGACGGACATAGTGGCATTTAGCGCAAGAGTAGAAGCCCCTTTGTTTGCTGCCTGAGATACACCATTGACCCAAAGTTTTGCTCTATCTGCCTGCGTTGCCTGAGTCGTATCAATTGCTATTACAAAGTGATACCAAGCAGAAACGTCTCTGAACAACGGAAGCCAATAATCACCAGTTGTTCCGCTATTTCTAATAAAAATCCTATTATTATAGGTTGCGCCAAAAGCACCTGCCCCTGAAATGCCAATAATTCCAGCATCCCCGACAGCCAACAAAGAAAAATCTAAAAGACCAGCACTTGGATTTGTCGTCTTTACCCACGCTGAAATTGTAAAAATTTTATTGTTTGTTGGTGTACTAAAAGTACGATTTAGATAAGCAGAATCCGCAGAGTTAAACCGCAGGCTGCGCTCGATCTCGTAAGCCGCAGCTCCACCAGCACCTACAACAGCATTAGCGCCATTAATAATGCTCACGCGAGGGCTCCCGTATTTGCAACGTAGACGTTAGTACCATCAGGACTAAAGTAGCTGAGCCAGTACGTCCCGGTCACTGAGATTGTAGCCAGGGCTGTAGCCGACACCTTAACCGAAGCCGCAGCCGACACCGTGTAGTTGCTGCCGTTAACAAGAATAATGTTGCCAGACTGACCAGCCGTGATGTTGGTGAAGGTCAGCGTGAAGGTGCCAGTTGGGGTGCAAAGGAAGTTATTGGTTACGTTCATATCGAACGAACCGTCGTTGTCGGTCGTGACTGTACCCCGGTTAGCACCGGTAAAAGTTTGGTCGTCAGCTAGAGCCGCGTATCCCGTAATTCCAGCGATCGTGTCACCGGACTGGAGTTCTTCAATGTCGGTACCGTTTAGGACCAGTGGATATCTTGCAGTCATTTATTGCTCCATTAGGAAACAGGCACGGCTACAGTGCCGCCAGATCGGTTGGTTACGTACAGGTTGCCGTTGGCTATAGGCACAGCAGCAGAAGTTAAGTCATGCTTTAACACAGTCAGCGTCTTTTGAACAGACACCAGCGAAACGGGTTGGTAGGACAAAGCCTGGAACACGTCACTAGCAGCAGCTCCAGAAGTCAGCACCACCGTCAGGCCGTCAGTCGCCGTGTAGTCAACACTTGGTACCAGCAGCACACCGTTCAGAAAGACATCGACGTAGCCAATCTGATACCCGCCCGTGATGCTAAACGTGGTCTGGCTGGCTGTAGCCGTAATGTTCGTAACCGACCGGATGGTCTGGCCGTATGGTGGGATGCCGATGTAACTCATGCTGTGTACGTCCCGCTAGAAGTAAATGTGTGGATGGTGTACCCGCCAGAGGAAGTTACAGTACCTCCTGTACCACGTTGGGAACCAAGATAGCGAATGATGACGATGCCTGAACCACCTGAACCACCATTCGCTGTACTTTGATAACCCCCAGCGCCGCCACCACCAGTATTTGCTGTCCCAGAACCTCCGGCTCCAGACCCACTGAATGTTCCGCCGCCACCTGTACCACCTGTACCAGTGCCGTTACCCCCCCCGCCCCCACCGCCGCCTCTTGTTGTAGCAGTGCCGTTTATTGAAGAAGACACCCCGTTGCCACCGTTACCAGCGTCAGCGGAAGCAGCATTGCCACCAATTGCCCCGGCCCCGCCACCGCCACCTCCAGCAGCTGTTGATGCACCGCCGTTATATCCATTACCGCCAGCGTAACCTTGACCAGTTGTTCCTGATGCGCCGTTTACATTAACGCTCCACTCAGATCCGCCACCACCTGATCCGCCGGTATCTGGTAATACACCGCCGTTTGTTCCACCTCCACCGCCACCCAGCGATGTAATTGAAGCAAACACAGAATTTGTCCCGGAATCTCCCTTGTCATACGACGCTGTACCACCAGCACCACCCGCACCGACTGTTACTGTATAAGTAACTCCAACTGATAAAGATAGTGCTGGCTCAGCGGCTGCACCGCCCCCGGAAGACTCCCCAGATACTGACGAGCGGTATCCACCAGCACCGCCCCCTCCTGGCCATCCTGCACCCCCTCCTCCGCCGCCTGCGACAACTAAATATTCAACTTCGTAAGGGAAAGCTAAACTAGCCCACTCGGTGCCATCATAAAATTCAAAGAACCCAGTCGTAGAATTAAAACGACTCATACCAGCCGCAGGCGTTCCAGGCCGTTGGGCAGTAGTTCCAGCTGGCAAGTCAAAATAGCCCGTTGAGGTGTTGGCCTGATCGGATACACCGGCTGGAGTTACTTCAACCCCATCCCCCAGATTAGCAACAGTACGGGCCTTAGACATTATTCAGTTACCTCTACCCAGTTAGTGGTGGCTTCGTCCCAGTTATACAGTTTGCCGTCGGTTGGGTAGGCAACGGGAGCGTCCCACAAGCAGGTGTCTTCGTTCAACGTCCAGCTTGCAAAGGGTTTCGGGGGGATGAAGGCATCACGTGTCCGGTCGTAGGTGTAACCGATGCCAGCGTAGTTTTTACGCAAAGGCCGACCTTCAGGATGCTGCCCGCCACGTGTGTTGTAGGACGTCTGAATCCACTCGCCAGGAGAAGAATCTACGAACGTCTGAAAGAACTCAGGCTCGGCAACAATCACCTGAGAAACTACGCCATCAACTACTTTTGCAAAATGTGCCATGTTATTTCCTTATGCTGTGTATGTACCTGAAGATGTGAAGGTGTGGATTGTGTATCCACCAGAAGAAGTGACTGTGCCCCCGGTGCCACGCTGGGAGCCTAGATAGCGAATGATTACGATGCCAGAGCCGCCTGCTCCTGATGCTGCGTCTCTACCTGACCCACCACCACCTCCAGTATTTGCAGTTCCAGCCGTTCTAACAGCACCGCCGCCTCCAGTACCGGCAGTTCCATTATTGCCAGATTGCCCGGAACCAGCACCACCACCACCCCTAGTTACTGAAGACCCAGTGATTGATGATGAAACCCCGTTGCCGCCGTTTCCAGCTCCGTTTTGCCCGCCAGCGTTTGTACCAACAGCACCAGCACCTCCCCCGCCTCCGCCGCCGTTATTACCGCCAGCAGACCAACCTTGACCTCCAGCATAGCCTTGGTTAGAAGTTCCTGATCCCCCAGAAGTAGCTCCAGAGTTATCTCCATTACCCGAACCCCCACCGCCAGAACCACCAGAAGCACCTGTTATAACTGCATTATCAGACCCCCCGCCGCCACCTGCAGTAGAAGTTATGGAGCCAAATACAGAGTTATTTCCGTTTCCGCCTTTTGTATTTGGATCATTTGTAGCAGAACCGCCTGCTCCGACTGTTACAGAATATGAAACCCCCGTAGATAGCAGTAAAGGTTCTTCTGCAGCTCCACCACCACCTGAAGATTCACCTGCGACGGAAGATCTATACCCCCCGGCTCCGCCGCCACCATACCGATAGCCACCACCACCGCCACCAGCAATAACAAGAAATTCAACGGAATATGAGCCTGCAGTAGAATTTGTAACCGCCTGCCAGCTATCCCCATCATAAAACTCAAATTCGCTGTTGCTTGTATTCCAGCGTATTTGCCCAGCCGCAGGCGTTCCAGGTCTCTGAGCAGTCGTACCCGCTGGAAGGTCTAGGTATCCAGTACTTGAGTTTGCTTGGTCTGAAACGGCTGCAGGGCTAACTGCGCCTGATGCCAAACCCGCTGATCCGATTTTAGACAGTGCCATAGTTATGCCGTGTAAGTGCCAGAAGATGTAAATGTGTGGTAGGTGTAGCCACCGGAAGTTACTACGGTACCACCTGAACCGCGTTGAGCACCGGCGTATCTAACAATGACGATACCGGAACCGCCGTTACCGCCGACAAGAGTTGTTCCCACAGTAGAAGCAATAGGGCCACCACCGCCGCCGGTATTTGCAGTTCCATCATTACCTGGAGAAGCCGCAGTTAGTCCAGCTTTTCCAGTAGCTCCGCCGCCCAAACCACCTGCCGCCTGGGGAGTAGTGCTTGCAATAGTGGAAGCACCACCAGCACCACCAGCGTAATAATACGTACCGCCAGAATTTTGGCCGGTTCCAGTTGCCGCGCCCCACGCAGAAAACGCTGAAGTTCCTACGCCACCTGCTCCACAAGTTCCGCTAGACGCATTAGCCCCAGCTCCACCAGCACCGCCACCACCACCAGCTGCACGGTTAGCGTTAGTTCCACTAGCGCTTGCGGTTCCACCAGCAAACCCCTGCCCAGAAGTACCAGATCCTGCAGTGCCAGCCCCATCACCTGCGCCAGCGCCGCCACCTGAACCGCCCGATCCTGCAGTGCCAGCTTGTCCGCCATGCCCACCGCCGCCGCCAATAGCAGTTTGACTAAACGCAGATGAGTTATTCCCGTTTGAAGCGGTTGCAGATGCTTCTGAACTTGTTGTGGTTGTATACCCAGCGCCACCAGCACCAACAGTAATCGTGTAGTTTGTTCCCGATGTTACTCCGGTAACTGATCCACTTAATACCCCCCCAGCTCCAGATCCACCGCAAGCAACTTGAGCCCACCTGGAAATTCCACCGCCACCGCCAGCAACAATTAAATATTCAAGGGTATAAACACCAGCAGTTTCAGTAGAAAGCTTTACCCATGCAGCTCCGTTATAAACCTCGTATTCACTATTACTAGTGTTGTAACGAATCATCCCAGCAGTTGGAGATCCTGGCCTCTGAGCAGTTGTCCCTGCAGGTAAATCAAAGTAGTCAGTAGCAGTATTGTTCTGGCTTGATACCGCGGTTGGGGTTACAGAAACTGTTTGCCAGGAATTATCCCCACGCAGAAACGTAGAGCTAGACGGCGTACCCGTAGCGCTTAACTGATCCAACCCAACCGTGCCGTCTCCAGGCGTAATTGAAGCCAAGGGATAGTCCAAGAACCGAACGTAGATGTTGCTTGTTCCAGCAGATGGGGCCTCGGAGAAGGTCAGGGTTGTCGTGCCGTTAACCGTATAAGAACCATCATATGGCGACTGCTGGACGTTGTTGACCGTGACCTCGATAGACGCAGCCAGAGACACCGCCCGGTTGAGCGTGAAAGCAGTAGTAGACCCGTCGCCGTTAAACGACTGGGCATCCAGGGTGCTGAACTGAACTACCGATGGGGCTGGGCCTGAGCCTAGGTATGACATTAGGTAATCTCCAGAACCGAAGCAATAACGTCGGCAGAAGTTGCCGTATCTGAGATAACTTTCAGGGCGTCGCCAGTCTCAAGCACCAGCTTCTGATCGCCACCAATCGGGACCAACGAACCACCAGCCGGGACCACAGCGTCCTTCACCACGTAGTAATCAGTAGCTGAGATGGTCACGTAGACGCTAACCGTGATCGGGGAAGTAGTCAGGTTCGCCACCGTCATGCCAATAACCGTGGTAGCAGCAGACGCCGTAATGATTGTAGATGCCGACGTACCAACATCAGCAGCCACGTAGTTTTTGAAGGTATTAGCCATGAATTACCCCAGAGCAATAGAAAGAGCCACTGCCGTTCCCGCCGGGTCAAATGGGGGTTCGTTGGCTGCGTTGTAGTAAACCGAGCGTTCTGCCGGGTAAGTCACGAAGACTTCTTTAGACCCAGCACCAAAGTTAACAGCAGACCCAGAGTTACTAGACTCCAGAATCACATCCCGGCTTAGGGTTGTCCCTGATGCCGTATATGTACCAATCCCTACCTCCCAGTCGCCCGTCGAGGTATCAACAATGGTGTAGTAGGTGGTGTTGCCGTCCCCAATAACGGAGAAGGATTGGAACCCAGTCAAGGCAGAACCGAGCGTAAGCGTCCCCGTACCCGTGGTGGTTGAGGTTACTTTTACCCGATCTTTTACGACTAGAGCCATTTGGTTTCCTTACGTCTGCGTTTTCACTTCCGTCCAAGTCGTAGTCTGGGACGTGTCAATGGTTTGCCAGCCGCTGGTCTGCGCCGTGCCTATATTTTGCCATGTAACAGATTGGCTGTCATTAATCAAGTTCCACAAGAATGCAGCCAGGATTGTGTCAGCTCCAGATGCTGTTTCAGACACGGCAACATTCATATTTGCGTTAGATCTAGGCGTATCCAATCCGGACACAAGCTCAGCCACCGCCGCATTAAAGTTAGCCAGGGCAGACGCCGTATCCGCCCCAGAAGCCGTTTCGGATACCGACAGGTTCAGCGTAGCCGTGGTATTTAGCGTATCTTGCCCAGTAGCCGTTTCATCGATAAACCGGTTGAAAATGACCAGACTGGTTAGGCTATCCGCACCCTGAACCGACTCGGCAATCTGCGGACTAAAAGCTGCAATCGCACTAACTACGTCACTTCCAGCCCCAGATTCAGCGATATTAACGGCAAAGTTGACTGATACAGCAACCGTCTCAGATGCAGCCAGAGCCTCAGAGATAGCCACCCCGAAGTCCACGTTTCCGGCAAATATCTCAGCCGCTGATATGCCTTCGAAGATCTGGGCAATGACAACATGCTGGGTGAAGGTCTGGTCGCTACCCTCAGCAGCTTCAACGACTGGGGCTGTATACGAACCCCCTACCTGAACCGTTTCACTAGCCGTGCCGGTCTCAGCCACATTAGACGCAAAAGACTGACCAGCCGCCGTAGTATCAGAGCCAGACGCCGACTCACTTACCACCGGGAACATCAATATCACAGCCGCAATACTGTCTGAGCCGGTTGTAGTCTCAGAAATCAACCCGCTAAAGTCAACCGAAGTCGATATGGAATCTAGCGCAGCAGCCAGTTCAGAGACGCTACACCCAAATACCAGAGCAGAAGACACAGAATCCGCTGCTTGAACGGACTCCGAGATTGAGGAAAGGAAAGAAACTAGAGAAGAAACAGAATCTGCAGCCTGGGCAGACTCACTCACACTGGGAGCGTAGATGCCCCCAGTGGTTGAAAACGGAAATCCAGAGAATGGGGAAAACCCGAACACATTAAACTGCTTCTAACTTCGACTCTTCAAACCAGCGATTTTGAACGTTGCCATCGGCATCGGTCCAGCTAATGAGGTAGGAAAACACCCCATCTTCGCTCATACGGAGAGCCTCAACTTCACCTTGCGGCACCACGGCGACCAGACGAACTTCCTGGCCCTTAGCAAATTTAGTAGCCATTTCTAGTCCTTATGCAGCGTCAAGGCTGAAGGTGTAGGTTACGTTCAGGGTATCGCCAGACACAACGGCACGATCACCAGGCGACTGGAAGTCAGAAGCCGAGAACAGGACGCCAGAAGTACCGGTAGCAGCGTTACACAGGAAAGCACCAGCGATGGTGGCAGTACCCGTCATGCTGAACTGAGAAGGCGAAGCAGAGTTGGTGATAACCGAAGGATCAGCAGTCGTAGCCGTACCAAAAGTAACAGCTTTGCGGTTGCCAGAGTAGTCGGTGTTCTCAGTCCATCCAGCGTGGGAAGCCAAGGTGTCGGCAGCAGCAATCGTTGTGCCCGAGCCAGGACCAGTAATCAGACCAAGGTACCAAGCAGCCGTGTAGGACGAGCCGGTAAAGTACTTGGTGTTCATGTCCTGCAGACCCTGGTTAACCACGAGGTTGTGGGACTTGTCTTCCCACTTCAGGTTGCCGTCTTTGTCAAAGCACTGGATAGTGTAGACGCCGCCAGCACTAGCTTTATTGGTAAGCATTTGAAACTCCTTTACGAAAGTCTAATAATTGCCGACGTATTTGTTGCGGCGGGGAATTGAACGGTAAACGTCGTTGTAGACGTCTTATCTGAACCAAAGTCTAAAACACATACAGCGCCGTTGTCACCGGCTTTGTAGATCAAAGCCCCCCTGGCGGTAATAGCTGCAGACCACGACACGTTTGCAAACGTCACAAACGAAATGCCACCAGAAGAACTGACCGTGGGCGTCAGTACCGACCCACCAGCCGTGTAACCAGATGCAACAACCTCACCAGTCGTCGTGTACGCCGTGGTATCAGCGTTCAGCGTAGCCGAGTTGGTGTAGAGGGCGATATAGAACGTGCCCGTATCAAACGCAAAGTCGCCGTTCAACAGACCGGTTTTGAAGACTGTGCAAGTGTAGTTGCCGGTGAAAGCCATTATTTAATGCCCCTGTTCTGCGGGAGCGGGGGTACACGAGACTGCCCACTGCGGTAGGCGTCGCTGCGTTCCATGCCATCACCCAGACGTTTAGCCATTGCCAGCGCGTCTGTGTAGCGTTTTTCGTAGTTGGCAATAACGTCGGGCTCGCCCTTCATAAAGGTGTACGCCTCTAATAGCGAGCCGTAGAGCAGAACAGAATCAAAGTTGTCGCCAAGCCAAGATGTGCCAGAAGCGGCAACAGTAATAGACTCTGGATAGTAGTAATAGTGAAGCTCGACAGAATATGCAGCATCAGGAGTAGGCCCCAAGATAAAGGTTAACTCGTTGGTGATATTTGGAGGAGAGTCGTTAGTCGTTGTCGGCCCAAACAGGGCGTAGTACTTGGGCTTACCCGTATCTGTTGGCGTTGGATACGCTTCACGGATGAAGTTCACGTCCTTGTTCAACAGGTACTCATACGCGCCAGTGTTATCAATCACCGCCATCGAGTAGACAGCCAGAAAATCGCCCGGAGAAGACAAATACTTGTTGCTGCTAGAGGTTGTACCGGTTACGTTCTTGCGAATCGATGGGAACTGAACGCTGTTAAAGATCCGCTGCTCAGCCTGCTGAATGAATACATTGATCTGTTCTGTACTGGTAAGCGTAGTCGTGCCTGACCCAACGACGTCAGTAAACGACGTGTTTGGGAAATCGTTCTCGCAATAACCCTTGATCGTCTCGAACAGAGTGGAGTAGTTCATTTAGCCAAGCTTCTTGCTGGAGTTGGTGCCTTTTGTAGCAGCGCCGGTACCCCTGGTTTTAACAGTTTGGGTGTTCGCAATATTGTTGGGGTAGCCGTTATTACCGGTATCCCCAGTG
>JACCDS010718173.1_pt1 | contig 11746 bp, 6 predicted proteins | sample 7446441 | NCBI WGS metagenome assembly JACCDS01 (sample SAMN15323445, study PRJNA562643) | freshwater metagenome | isolation source: river surface water | place: USA:Blue River Watershed | collected 2017-08-17 | reverse complement strand
CTTCCCGCTCAACGGCCGCGTCACCTACCGCGGCATGGACCTCGAGCTGCGCCACGCCCTCGAACCCTGGCACGTCATGGGCGAGGAAGGCGCGCCCGGCGGCACCGTGCGCTTCGTGGACAGCTCCGTCGAACGCGTGCAGGTCAAGCTCACCGGCCTCACGCCCGAGCGCTACTACGTCGCCTGCAACGGCGCCCGCGTCCCGCTCCAGGCCACCGGCGTCAACGGCGAGTTCGTCGCCGGCGTCCGCTACCGCGCCTGGCAGCCGCCGTCCTGCCTGCACCCGACCATCGGCGTGCACAGCCCGCTCGTCTTCGACCTCGTCGACGCCTGGAACGACAAAGCCCTCGGCGGCTGCACCTACCACGTCGCCCATCCCGGCGGCCGCAACTACGCGACCTTCCCCGTCAATTCCTACGAGGCCGAGAGCCGCCGCCTCGCGCGTTTCTTCCCCTCCGGCCACACGCCCGGCCGCCCGCTCCCCGCGGCCCCGCGCGAAATCGCCCCCGAACACCCGCACACCCTCGACCTCCGCGACCCCTTCAAAGTCGCCCGCCCCTGACCCGCTGGCCCTGATCCCGTAGCGGCGAGCGTGAGCGAGCGGCTCCTCCCCCATCCCACTTCGCACCGCCCTCCGCCTCGCACCCATCGCCCGCCACGCCCCGGCCGCAAAGTAACCTATTGGGTTACTTTGCGCCCGGCCCGCCGACCCAGCTTCTCCGCCAATCCCGTAGCCGAGAGCGCCAGCGAGCGGCTCAACGCCACTCCGCCGGCAAGCCGCTCTTCCTCGCCGCGCCGCCCGAGAAGCCGGCTTGCCGCCGCCGCCCCCTCCGCGAAGCTCACCTCCGATGTCCGCCGCCGTCTCGTCGCCCCCCGTCGATCCGTTCGCCGCCTATGCGGCCGCGGACGACCGCCACGACGAATGCTTCGCCGCCGACGGCACCGTGCGCCCGCACTGGGCCGAGTTCCTCCGCCTGCTCGGCCCCGATCCCGCCGCCGCCCTCCGCGCCGCCCACGCCGCCTGCCAGCGCGCCGTCGTCGAGCAGGACGTCAGCATGAACGTCTACGCCGGCGAACGCTCCGCCGTGCAGGCCTGGCCCCTCGACGTCGTTCCCTTCCTCATCGCGCCCGACGACTGGGCCGTTCTCTCCGCCGGGCTCCGCCAGCGCGCGCGTCTGCTCAACGAAATCTTCCGCGATCTCTACGGTCCGCAGCGCCTTCTCCGCAAAGGCACCCTTCCCGCTGCCCTCGCCCTCGCCAACCCGCATTTCCTCCGCCCCTGCGTCGGCCTCGGCCGGCCGAAGGATGTGATGCTCCACACCTGCGCCGTCGACCTCGCCCGCTCCCCCGACGGCCAATGGTGGGTCCTCCGCGACCGCATCGACGCCCCCTCCGGCCTCGGCTACTCGCTGCAGAATCGCATCATCACGCGCCAATCCCTACCGCAGGTCTTCAACCGCGCCCCGGTCGAGCGGCTCTACGATTTCTTCCGCGGCTTCCGCACCTCCGTCACCGAGCTCTCGCCCCAGCGCCACGGCACCGACCCGCGTGTCGTTTTCCTCACGCCCGGCCCCGCCAACGAAGCCTACTTCGAACACGCCTACCTCGCGCGCTACCTCGGCTACCCGCTCGTCGAAGGCGCCGATCTCACCACGCGTGATCGCCAGGTTTTCCTGCGTACCGTCGGCGGCCTGAAGCGCGTCGATACCGTCATCCGCCGCGTCGACTCCTCGTTCTGCGATCCGCTCGAGCTCCACGGCCACTCCGTCCTCGGCGTCCCCGGTCTCGTCCACGCCGCCCACGGCCAGCGCGTCGCCGTCGCCAACCAACTCGGCGGCGGCGCCCTCGAAACCAACGGCCTGCTCGCCTTCCTCGCCCCGCTTGCCCGCGAGGTCCTCGGCGAAAAGCTGCGGCTGCCGAGCGTCGCCACCTGGTGGTGCGGCCACGAGGACGCCCGCGAAACCGTCCTCGGCCGCCTCGATTCCCTCGTCGTCAAGCCGACCTTCCGCCTGCCCGGGCCCTCGACCAGCCGCTTCGGCCAACTGCTCGACGCCGCGCAACGCGAGAAACTCGCCGCCGAAATCCGCGCCCGCCCCTTCGCCTACTGCGGCCAGGAACGCGTCCACCTCGGCACCACGCCTTCCTGGGTCGACGGCGCCCTCCGCCCCGTGCCGTTCATTTTGCGGCTCTTCGTCACGTGGCAGGACGGCGACTACCGCGTCATGCCCGGCGGCCTCACGCGTTTCCACCCCGACGGCGACGACGCCATCGTCACGCTCCAGCAAGGCGGCATCACCAAGGACACCTGGGTCCTCCGCACCGGCGGCGCCGATCCCGCGCCCTTGCCCCCGACCGTTCCGCTCGCCGATCAGGTCAACCGCGCCGCGGACACCCCGAGCCGCCTCGCCGACAATCTCTTCTGGCTCGGCCGCTACCTCGAACGCACCAGCCAACTCACCCGCCTGCTCGGCAAACTGGATCCGCTGCTCCGCGACGAAATCGCCGCCCTCGATCCCGCCGTCGCCGGCGCCGCCGTCCGCCTCCTTCTTGACATTCAGGGCGCGCCGATCCCGCCCGGCGCCAAGCTCGAGGAACTGGATACGCTGCTCGACGCCTCGATCGACAACCCCGCCCTGCCCGGCAGCCTCGCGACCAATCTCAATCATCTGGTCCGCAACCTCGACCAGGCCAAGGTCCGCCTCCCCCCCGAAGCCTGGCGTTGCCTGCGGCTCCTGCGCCAGACCGCGGATTCGCCCGAGCCGCCCGCCGCGCTCGAAATCGCCCCGCACCTCGCCGCCCTCGAAGCTATCGTCAACGAAACCCTCGCCCACGATCTCGCCTGGCGTTTCCTCATGCTCGGCCGCCACCTCGAACGCGGCCAGCAACTCGTGTTCCTCGCGCGGCATTTGCTCGGCGGCAACGTCGCCGCCCCGGCTCCCGCCGCTCCCGCCGCCGGTGCGAGCCGGCCACCCCTGCCGCCCGCGGTGCCCGTGCCACCCGCGGTGCCCGCGGTGCCGTCGGAATTCCGCCTCCAGTCGCTCCTGCATTTCGCCGACAGCCTCTTCAGCTACCGCACGACCTTCCACGGCCTGTTCCAACCCGCGCCCGTGATCGCTTGGCTGTTCTCCGCGCCCGAGAACCCGCGCAGCCTGCGCTTCCTCGCGGACCAGATGGACCAGCACCTCGCCGCGCTGCCCGACGACCTCGCCCCGCGCGCCGTCTCCGCCCTGCGCGCCACCGCCTTCCGGCTCGTCAGCCGCGTGCGCCTCCTCGACTCCGCCGCCCTCGTCGCCACCCCGGGCCAAAGCGCCGCGTTCTTCAACGAGAGCTACGCCACCCTCGCCGAGATCAACGATCGCGTCACCCAGGTCTACTTCACCCACGCGGAAACGCCCGGCGCCCGGACCTGACGATGCCCGCCTACCACGTCATCCACACCACGCGCTACCGGCACACGTTTTCCACGACGGTCGCGTGGCAGGCCCTGCACCTCGAGCCGCGCAACGAGCCCGCGCAGCGCCGCGAATCCTTCGAACTCGAGATCGCGCCCCCGCCCGCCGACCTCGCCGCGCGCACCGATGTCTTCGGCAACCGGCAGCATTTCTTTTCCCTCCGCGAGCCACACACCGAGCTCGTGATCACGAGCCGCAGCCTCGTGCAGCGCGAAGAACCCGTGCTGCCCATGCCCGGGCTCACGCCGACGCTGTCCGCCGCCCGCCGCCAAGTCGCGGACCTCATCGCCGAGGGCACCGAGTATTCGCTCGAACAATACCTGCACGCCTCCCCGCAGGTGCCGCTCGTCGCCGGCGCCCGCGAGCTCGCCGCCGGGCTCGACGCCGACGACCCCACCGTGCTCGCGTGGCTGACCGCGCTCGGCGCGCGCTTCGCGACGCAGTTCACCTTCGACGCCAAGGCCACGACGATCGCGACGCCGCTCACCGACGTGCTCCGCCTCAAACGCGGCGTCTGCCAGGACTTCGCTCACCTCTTCATCAGCTGTATCCGCCAGCACGGCCTGCCCGCCGCCTACGTCAGCGGCTATTTGCTGACCACCCCGCCGCCCGGCAAACCGCGCCTGCGCGGCGCCGACGCCTCGCACGCCTGGGTTTCCGTTTACGTGCCCGGCACGGGCTGGATCGACTACGACCCGACCAACGCCTGCTACGTCGCCGCCGGCCACATCGTCGCCGCCCGCGGCCGCGACTACTCCGATGTGAGCCCGGTCAAAGGCCTCTTCACCGGCGGAGGCCTCCACACGCTGACCACCGGCGTCACCGTCGAACCCGCCGCGTAGTCCGTAGCCCGGCGCTTCAGCCCGGGTCCTATCCCTATCCCGTAGGGGCGCGGCTCGTCCGTGCCCACCATCTCCGCCGCGGCCCCCGTGGTCCAAAAACGCCGCCGCCGTCTCCCCGCAAAGTAACCCAATAGGTTACTTTCCTTCCGGATCGTCACGGAATTCCCCTTGAGGAGGCAGCAGTCGGTCGCGAAGGTGCGGGCAACCTACCCCCTTCCCGTTTCGCCATGTTCCCGCGTTCTTTTTCCCGCAGCTTTCTCCTCGGTCTTGGCTTTGCCGTCGTCGCGCTCGCGCCGCTGGCCGCCGCCGACACCGCGCGCCGCGGCCAAACCGAAACCGCCCTCGACCGCTACGTCGCCGCCCCCGACCCGAGCTACTCGTGGACGAAGGTCACCGAAGCCGGCGACGCCACCGGCACCGCCTACGTCCTCGATCTCGTTTCCCAGACCTGGCTCACGCCCGCCGAGGTCAACCGCCCCGAGTGGCGCCACTGGCTCGTCGTTATCAAACCCGCCGAGCTCAAACACTCGACCGCCCTTCTCTTCATCTCCGGCGGCTCCAACCGCCCCGGCAACCCGCCGCGCCCTTCGCGCAACCTCATCGACATCGCCCGCGCCACCGGCTCCGTCGTCGCCGAGCTGCGCATGGTGCCCAACCAGAAACTCGTCTTCCACGGCGACGGCCAGGAACGCGAGGAGGACGACCTCATCGCCTACACGTGGAAACAGTATCTGAAAACCGGAGACGAGCGCTGGCCCGCCCGCCTGCCGATGACCAAGGCCGCGGTCCGCGCCATGGACACGATCACCGCCTTCCTCGCCGCGCCCGAAACCGGCGGCGCCAAGGTCGACAGCTTCGTCGTCGCCGGCGGCTCGAAGCGCGGCTGGACCGCCTGGACTACCGCCGCGGTCGACCGCCGCGTCGTCGGCGTCGCCCCGATCGTGATCGATGTGCTCAACGTCGAGGCCTCGATGCAGCACCACTACCGCGCCTACGGTTTCTATGCCCCGGCCGTCGGCGACTACGTCCGCCACGGCATCATGGCCTGGGCCGGCACGCCCGAACTCGCCGCCCTCTACGCGATCGAGGATCCGTTCTCGTACCGCGACCGCGTCACGCTGCCGAAACTCGTGGTGAACGCCGGCGGCGACCAATTCTTCCTCCCTGATTCCGCGCGGCATTTCTTCGGCGCCCTCTCCGGACAGAAGCACCTGCGCACGATTCCCAACACCGACCACGGCCTGAAGGACTCGGACGCGTACCAGACGCTCACGGCGTGGTACCACGGCTTGCTCAACGGCAAATCCGCACCGGAGCTCGCGTGGAAACTCGACGGCGGCACCTTGGCCGCGACGACGTCGGTCGCGCCGAAATCCGTCCTGCTCTGGCAGGCGCACAATCCCGCCGCGCGCGATTTCCGCATGGAGACGCTCGGCCCGGTCTGGAAATCGACGCCCGTCGCCGGCGACGGCAAAACCTACGTCGCCAAGCTCGAAAAACCCGCCGCGGGCTGGACCGCCTCGTTTCTCGAACTCAGCTACGACGTGGGCGCCGGCGTGCCCCTCAAACTCACGACCGAAGTCTTCGTCACGCCCGACACCTTGCCCTTCGCCGCGCCGACCGAGCCGCAGCCAAAAGGCTTTTTGCAAAACGCCGCCGCGAAAAAGTAGCTCGCAGCTACGGACCGAAGCGGCGCGTCCACGCGGACGTGGGCCGGACCGCAATTCCCGCAGGCCCAAGCTCGGGATTCCGCACTTGGAAGAGCGCCGCGAGGCCCTGCTCCGTCGCCAAACGCCAACCGGCCTCCGGCCCGAGCACGAAGAGCGCCGTAGCCCAGCCGCTCGATTCCGCCGCCGTCGGCGCGACGACACTGACCGCGAGCAAATCGGATTCCACCGGCCGGCCCGTCCGCGGATCAAGGATGTGCCCGAAGGATTTTCCGCCGAGCACCGTGGTGTTGCGGTAATTGCCCGAGGTCGAAAGTCCGCCCTCTGAAAGGCGCAACGTTGCCGCGAGGCCCGCCGGACCCGATGCCGCCGTTTCAATGCCCAAGGACCAACCTGTGCCCGCCGGACCGTTTCCCGAAACTTTAAGATCGCCGCCCAGCTGCACACGGTGCGCGGGCCGATTCCGCAGAACCAACCACGCACTCAACGCGTCCGCGGCATAGCCCTTCGCCACGGACGACAAATCGATTTCCCGCGGCCCTTCGATCTTCCGCAAGGCCGGCGGCGATTCCCTTGCTTCAAGGCCCCGCCAGCCGACCTGCGCGCGCGCCGCCGCGATCTCCGCCGCCGTCGGCGCGCCGCCCGTGCGGCGCACCGGCCCAAATCCCCAAAGCTTAAGCAGTGGCGCGCCCGTGGCATCGAACGCGCCGGCGGTGCGCTCACTCAACTGCGCGGCCTGCGCCGCCGTCGCCGCGAGTTCCGGCGCCACGGCGATCCAGTTTCCCGTCGGAGCAAGATTGAAGCGGGCGATCTCCGAGTTCGAGCGGTAGGTCGAAAAAATCGCCTCCAGCCGTTCGAGCTCGGCCGCGATGCCGTTTTGCAAATCCGCCCGCCGCAAATCGTCCGGCGGCGGCCCGACCAGTTGCACCTCCCACGTCGTGCCCATCGCCCGCCCTTGGAGTGTCGCAGACTCGGCGCCGCAGAGGGCGTTCGCTGCCAGACCGCAAATCATCAACCAGCACCCCCGCGTAGCCCGGGCCTTCAGCCCGGGGAATTGCGACCACGCCCCGGGCTGAAGGCCCGGGCTACGTTTGCTTCCCGTCACGGCACGCCCTTCACCCAGTGGATCAGCGGCAGGTATTGCCAATGGATCAACGCGGCCAGCATCACGAAGCCGAGGGCCGTCGCGTCGCGCGCCGAGAATCCATCCGTCGCGCCGCGGCCGCGCACGAAATTCAGCAACGCACCCGTCGGGCAGCCAAAACGGCAATACGCCTGCGGCACGAACACCGACGCGACCAAGCCCACGCCCGCGACGACCAGCGTGCCGATGCCGGCGGAGCGGATCAGGTACGCGTCGAAGGGCTCGATGCCCGCGAGGTCGAAGGGTGCCGCCATCAGCGCGATCACGAGCACGAAAGCGAGCAGCGCCCACGGCAGCACGCCGAGCCCGCGGCCGACCGACGCCGGCAACACGATCTGCCAACGCGCGGGCCGAACGCGGCTGATCCACTCCTGCGCCGCGCCGTGCGGACAAACATGGTGGCAATAGAACGGTTTGCGCGTCGCCCACGGCACGAGCAACGCCGCGGCCGTGAGCAGCACGAGACCCGGCGCGGTGCTCCACGGAATTCCGCCGCGCGCCCAGCCCGCGAGCAGGCCCTGCGCCACGAGATCGCCGCTCACGAAACCCACGTAGCCGATGAGCACGAGCCGGTAGGGCCAACGCCAGCGGTTGCGCCATTCCGCCGGGCCGAAGGCCATCGCCGCCGCCGCGGCCAGCACCGCGAACATGCCCCAGTCGCGCCAGCCCAGCCGCAACGGCGGCCGCGCGGCGATTTCCCCGGCGCTCAATTGCAGCCGCGCCTTCACGCTCTCCGCGATCGCCATGCTCGTCATGGTCGCGCCCGACACGCCTTCGATGCCCGCCTCCTTCAGATTGAGTTGCGCGGCACCGTCCCACGTCATGCCGTTCCATTTCTTCAGGAAACGGCGGTCGGTGACGACGTCGCGCACGTGGTCCTTCGTGTCGTCGGAATGGTGGACGGTGATGCCGATGATCTTCCAATCGGCGCCGAGGACGACGAGGGCGTCGGTCACGCCGCAGTAGCCGATGATGTCGCGGCAATACGGCTGCGTGCGCACGACGTAGCCGATTTCCTTTTCCGCGCGGTCGAGGACGAAGAGTCCGTCGCGCGCTGAGGTGTCGGGCCGCAAGGTCGCCGCGGTCGGGAGCAAAGATTTGATTTCGTCGACCGTGATCGGCGAATCGCGGTGCGTGCGCTGCCGCAGCGCAAGATCGCGCAGGAGCCACGCGATCACGGCCACGACGGCCAGGCGGTAGAGTTGCAGCGCGATCGTTTTCACGGCGAACCCAAGACGTACGTCACAGAGGGCACGGAGACAAACCGGAGCGGCACGGAGGGAGGGAACGAATGCAAAGCCTCCCGCCGCAGGACTTCGGTGCGGCACTCGGACGAAGCAACCGTCCTCCGAAACGGATCGCTCCGTGAACTCCTACCTCCCCTCCGTGTCCTCTGTGTCCCTTCCGAATCGCCGTCCGTCACGCGAGAATCTGCTTCACGACCTGCGCGGGCTCGACGCCGGTGAGGCGCTGGTCGAGGCCCTGCGACTTGTAGGAGAACTTCAGGTGGTCGATGCCGAGGCAATGGAGCAGCGTGGCGTTGAGGTCGTGGAGGCTGACGGGGTCGCGGACGATGTTGTAGGAGAAATCGTCGGTCTCGCCGTGCACGTGGCCGCGCTTCACGCCGCCGCCGGCGAGCCAGACGCTGAAGCAACGCGGGTGGTGGTCGCGGCCGTAATTCGTCTTCGTCAACGTGCCCTGGCTGTAAACCGTGCGGCCGAACTCGCCGGCCCAGACGACGAGCGTGTCGTCGAGCAGACCGCGTTGTTTCAGATCCGTGATCAGCGCGTAGCAGGCGCGGTCGACATCCTGGCATTGCAGCCGGTGGTCGCTCGGCAAATTGCCGTGCTGGTCCCAGCCGCGGTGGAGAATCTGGACGACACGCACGTTGCGCTCCGCGAGGCGGCGCGCGAGCAGGCAACTCGCGGCGAACGAACCCGGCTCCTTCACGGCGTCGCCGTAAAGCTCGAGGGTCGCGGGCGATTCGCCGGAGAAATCCGTGAGCTCGGGCACGCTCGTCTGCATGCGGAACGCCATTTCGTACTGGGCGATGCGCGTGATCGTCTCGGGATCGCCGTAGCGGGCGTGCGCCTTGTCGTTCAGCTTGTTCAGCGAATCGAGCATCGCGCGGCGCGTGCCGGCGTCGACGCCGTCGGGATTCTGGATGAACAAAACGGGATCGCCGGAGGCGCGCAGGGCGACGCCGTTGTGCGAGGTCGGGAGGAAACCGCTGCTCCACATGCGGGTGAACAGCGCCTGCGCCGAGACCTTCGAGGAAAACTTCGGCGTGAGCACGACGAAGGCCGGGAGATCGTTGTTGTCGCTGCCGAGGCCGTAGCTGAGCCAGGAGCCGATGCTGGCTTTGCCGGGAATCTCGCTGCCCGTCATGAGAAACGTGCAGGCCGGGTCGTGGTTGATGGCGTTGGTGTGGACGGAGCGGACGACGGAGATCTCGTCGGCAAGCTTCGCCGTCCACGGCAGCAGGTCGCTGACCCACGTGCCGGACTGCCCGTGCTGCGCGAATTTGAAGAGCGACGGCGCGACCGGGAAACGCGTCTGCCCGCTGGTCATCGTGGTGATGCGTTGGCCCTGGCGGATCGAATCGGGGAGCTCGACGTCGAATTGTTCCTGCAGCTTCGGCTTGTAGTCGAAGGTATCGAGCTGCGAGGGCCCGCCGTTCATGTGCAGGTAGATGATGCGCTTGGCCCGCGGGGCGAAGTGCGGGAAGCCGGCGAGCGGCGGGTGCACACGGGCGTTGAGCGGCGAGTTCGACGGCACGGCGGCGCCGGCGGCGCGCAGCCGCGACGCGAGCAGGTTCATGGCAATGCCGCCCATCGCGAGCCCGGCTCCGGCGAAGAATTGCCGGCGGGTGAGGTGATTCAGGAACTGGGAGGCGGGATGCATCGGAAAAGAAGAAAGCGGGAAATCGGGAAAGTGGGAAACGGCGGCGGGCGGGAGCTAGATCAGGATTTCAGGGACGCGGGCGTTGCGCGGGGTGTTTCGTTTTCCGGATTTCCGATTTTCCAATTTTCGATTTCCGCGTTTCCCGATTTCCCAATTTCCGAAGTTTCCCGATTTTCAATCCTCAGTTCCGGTTCACGGTTTCGTCGAGGTTGAGGAGGAGGTTGGCGACCATCGTCCAGGCGGCGAATTCGGGGATCGGGAGCGCGGCGTTGGGCTTCGATTCGCCGTTGGCGATCACGCGGGCGGCGGCCTCGGTGTTGTTGGCGAAATGGCCGCGGTGGCGGGCGAGGTCGGCGGCGAGGATCGCGGCTTCGTCGCGGGTCGGCGGGCGGGCGACAGCGCTGCGGAAACCGTAGGCGAGGCGGCCGGCGTCGTCGGTCGTGCGGAGCAGCAGGCGCTCCGCGAAGCCGCGCGCAGCCTCGAAGTGCTGCACGTCGTTCATCAGCGCGAGGGCCTGCAGCGGGGTGTTGGAGCGGCCGCGGCCGACGCAGACGTTTTCCCGGGAAGGCGCGTCGAAGCTGGCCATCGACGGCGCGGGCGCGGTGCGTTTCCAGAACGTGTACAGGCTGCGCCGATACAAGGCGGCGCCGGTGTCCTGCACATAGGTCTTGGTGTTGCTGCCGCCGAAAGCGACGGGCTCCCAGATATTGGTCGGCTGGTAGGGTCGCACGGGCGGGCCGCCGATCGCGGGCTGGAGCAGGCCGCCGAGGGCGAGGGCCTGGTCGCGCAGGACCTCGGCATCGAGGCGGAAGCGCGGGCCGCGGGCGAGCAGCTTGTTTTCGGGATCGAGCTCGAGCAAAGCGGGCGAAGCGTAAGCGTCCTGGCGGTAGGTGCGCGAGGTGACGAAGAGGCGGACGAGTTCCTTCACATTCCAGCCGCCGCGGACAAATTCGCCCGCGAGCCAATCGAGCAATTCGGGGTGCGTGGGCGATTCGCCCTGCGTGCCGAAGTCGCCGGGCGTGCGGACGAGGCCGGCGCCGAAGAGCTGCTGCCAGAAACGGTTCACGGTGACGCGCGCGGTGAGCGGGTGCTCCGGTGCGACGAGCCAGCGCGCGAATTCGAGCCGCGTGATGCGTTCGCCGGCGGGTTTGAGCGGCGGCAGAAACGCCGGGACGGCGGTGCCGACGAGGTCGCCCGGTTTGTCGTACTGGCCGCGGACCAAGATGCGCGCGGGCAACGGCTCCGGCAGCTCGCGCGAGATCAACGTGCCCGGGTAGGTGAGCTCGTAGTGGATCTGCTCCGCGAGCAGGCGACGGACGGCGTGGGCCTCGGCCTCGACGGCGGCGCGGCGCGGGCCGTAGAGATGGTCGCGGTGGAAACGCGCGAGGCGCGCCTTTTCCTCCTCGTTCTGCTGCGTGGGCGAGAGGCCGATGAGGTACTTGATGTCGTGGCGCAGCGGCACGCCCTCGACGAAGCGCGCGTTGGCGCGGAGGGAACTCGCCCAGGCCGTGGCCGACAGCAGCGGATCGTCGCTGGCGCTCGGGCTCTTGATCACGGCGCCGGCGCGGTCCCACCAACCGGAGCCGTCGCTCTGCGCGATCTTCAGGCCGGTGTAGGATTTGCCTTCGCGCACACCGGATTCGCAGGCCGTGAGTTCAAGGCGGGTGAACTGGCCGGCGGCGGGGAGCGGGCCGACGTGCAAGGCCTTCGCGGCAATCTCGGGCCCGAAGGCCTGCG
>JACCDS012497912.1_pt1 | contig 11752 bp, 11 predicted proteins | sample 7446441 | NCBI WGS metagenome assembly JACCDS01 (sample SAMN15323445, study PRJNA562643) | freshwater metagenome | isolation source: river surface water | place: USA:Blue River Watershed | collected 2017-08-17 | reverse complement strand
GCAGTGGCCGCCGCGATGCTGCGGCCCTCCAGGACGGCATCGAGGGCATCCAGCAGGGACGCCGGCGCGGGATCCGGTTGTGCGTTTGCCGAAAGGCTGTCCATCATCGTGCGCACTTCGGCGGTTGCGTCGAGGATCACGTCCATGATGGCCGGCTCGAGGCTGAGCGTGTGCTGGCGCAGGCGGTCGAACAGGTTCTCGGTGCGGTGACACAGCGCCACCATCTCGGTGGCACCAAGGAAGCCGGCACCACCCTTGATCGTGTGAAAGCCGCGGAACACATCATTCAGCAGGCCGTCGTCGCCAGGATGCTGCTCCAGCTCGACCAGCTTGTTGTCGACATCGGACAGCAGATCCGACGCTTCCTGCAGAAAGTCCTGCAGCAATTCTTCCATCCCGCTGAAGGCGCTCATGCTGCTCTCCTAGAAGCCAAGGCTCTCGAGCAGCGAGTCGACCTCGACCTGGCTGCCGAGCGTCTCGCCCATTGTCTTCGCGTTGAAGGCTGGCCCCTGCAGGCCTTCGCCATTGACAGCGCGTTCGGCCGGTGCATGCGCGACCAGGATCGTCAGCAGCTGTTGCTCGAGGCTGGCGGTGAGGTCGGTCATCTTCTTGATGACCTGCCCGGTCAGGTCCTGAAAGTCTTGCGCCATCATGATCGCCCGCAACTCATCACGCGTCGCGCTGGCTGCGGTACGGGTCGACAGCAGGTATGCCCGCGTGTCCTCGGCCAGTTGCCGGAAGGCATCGGGGTCGCTCCCGCCATTGAACACGGCGTTCCAGCGGGCTTCCAGTGCAGCCGAGGCTTCGGCGATCGAGTCCTGCAGCGGCTGCGCGCGCTCTGTGGCGGCCAGCACCTTGTTGGCGGCGTCCTCGGTCAGGCGGGCGACGTAGCTCAGGCGGTCGCGCGTATCGGGGATGCTGTCGGCCACCTCGGCCAGCTTGCGGTCATGTCCGAGTTCGCGAAGCGTGTCGTGCAGCTGCCGCGTCAGTTGCCCGACGTGCTCGAAGACGTCCGGCGGCACCGCGGGGCTGTCCATGTCGTTCGCCGGCAGCGCCTTGCCGGGTGCGGTCTCGCCGGTCTCCGCGCAGCGAGAGGCGACAGTCTCGGCGACGATGCTGTCGAACAGCGCCTCGAGTTCGGGGGTGTCGGAACTGGTCGCACTCATGGCGCTCTCCTGTGTTTGTTCAGGTCACGCCGCGCGCGCGGCCATGTTGGCTAAGATCTTCTGCAGCTTCTCGTCGAGCGTGACGGCGGTGAAGGGCTTGACCACGTAGCCGCTGGCGCCGGCCTGCGCCGCCTCGATGATGTTCTCCTTCTTGGCCTCGGCGGTGACCATCAGCACCGGCAGGTGCTTGAGCTCAGGGTCGGCGCGTACCTGACGCAACAGTTCGATGCCGGTCATGTTCGGCATGTTCCAGTCGGTGACGATGAAGTCGAACTTGTTGGCGCGCAGCTTCTGCAGCGCGACGTTGCCGTCCTCTGCCTCGTCGACATTGAGAAAGCCGAGTTCCTTCAGCAGGTTGCGGACGATCCGCCGCATGGTGGCGAAGTCGTCGACGACGAGGAATTTCATGTTCGGGTTTGTCATGTGTCGGTGTTCTCGGATTCAGCGGCTGACCAGGGGCCGCAACGTTTCGGCGAGGATCTCAGGGTGGAACTTGGCGACATAGGCATCCACACCCACCGCCGCCCCCATCGCCTTGTTGGCCTCGGAGGACAGTGAAGAGTGCATGACCACCGGGATGCCGGAGAAGCGGCGGTCGGCCTTGATGTGACGCGTCAGGACATAGCCGTCCATCTCCGGCATCTCGGCGTCGACCAGAATCACCTTCAGCGACTCGGCGAGCCTCTCGCCGTCACGCTCAGCCTGTGCGGCCAGGGCCTGCAGCCGGTTGAGTGCTTCGTTGCCGTTGGTGGCGAGCTGCGTGCGCAGGCCCAGCTTGTCCATCACCGCGCCGATCTCGCGTCGCGCCACCGAGGAATCGTCGACGAAGAACAGGAAGGTGGCAGGGTCGGTCTCGATCGGCTCGAGTTCGGGCACCGAGATCTCGCCAAACGCGGTGGCAAGGATCTGCTCGACATCCAGGATCGACACCAGCTGACCGTCGGGCAGGTCGGTGATGGCGGTGACAAGACCATCATGGCGAGACATCAGGCCGTCGGGTGCGCGCACGCCCTCCCAGTCGACGCGGACGATGCGGTCGACGCTGTGTACCAGGAAGCCCTGCGTGCGGCGGCTGTACTCGGTCACCATCATGGTGCGGTTGCTGCAGTTCGATACGCCATCACGGTCGAGAAAGAACGCCAGGTTGAGCACCGGGATGATGTTGCCGCGCAGGTTGATGACACCATCGACGCCCGCCGGCATGTTCGGCGTGAGCGTGATCTCCGGCGTCTTGCTGACCTCACGCACCTTGAACACGTTGATCGCGAAGACCTCGGGTGTGCCGATCGAGAACAGCAGCAGCTCCATGCGGTTGGAGCCGGCGAGTTTGGTGCGCCCGTCGACCGCGTCGAGCAGCGAGGTGGCGGCATCGGGCTGGCTGTGCATGTTCATCTCAGGCGGCCTGACCCAGCAGTCCGGCAACGGTCTCGGCCAGCTTGCGGGGCTCGAACTTGGGCACGTATGCGTCGACACCCACCGACCGTCCGAGCCGCTCGTTGGAGCTTGACGACAGCGACGAGTGCATGAGCACCGGGATGCGGCGGAAGCGCGGATCGGACTTGACCCGGCGGGTCAGCATGTAGCCATCCATCTCGGGCATCTCGATGTCGGTGAGGATGATGCGCACGTGGTTCTCGACCGGCTCGCCCAGTACCTCGGCGTGGTCGGCCAGCCGCTGCAGGTCCTCCCATGCGCGCAGGCCATTGATGGCGCTGCGGTGACGCACCTGCATCGCGTCGAGCGTGCGGGCGATCTGCTGTCGTGCCACGGCCGAATCATCGGCAAAGAACACGATGCCATCGGCGCCTGACACCGGACGGATGCTCTGGAAGATGGTCTCGTCTTGCGGCGGTGCGGTCTCGGCGAGGATCTTCTCGACGTCGAGCATCATCACCAGCCGTCCGCCGGGCAACTCGGTCACCGCGGTCACCAGACCGGTCATCTGCGCATTGAGCATGTCTGGTGGGACGCGCATCGAGCCCCAGTCGAGGCGCAGGATGGTATCGACCGCCTCGACCAGGAACCCCTGCGTGTGGCCGTTGTACTCGGTGATGATCATCACCTCGGGTGGGGTGTCGGCAGCAATGCCGGTGTATCGTCCCAGGTGGATCACCGGGATGAGGATGCCGCGCATCGACACCATGCCCTCGACCGCACTCGGCATCTCGGGGGCCGCCGTGACTGCGGGCGCCTTCAGCACCTCGCGCACCTTGAAGACGTTCAGGCCGAAGGTCTCCCGGCGTCCGGTGCGCGCGTCGACACCCAGCGTGAAGAGCAGGATCTCCAGCTTGTTGGTGCCCGCCAGGCGGGTGCGTGCTTCGACGTTTCGGAAGAGTTCTGACATGGCCTATTGAATAAAGCGGTTTTTTGAATTACGGCATTCCGCAAAACTAACTTTAGCAGGCTCTTTGTGCTAGACAAACTCTACCTCGGATTCGCGGCACATAATGTGTTGTTTCCGACACGACGCGAACCACGATCCCGAGCCCGATGAGCCTGTCTGCGCAGTCTGAGGAACCGATCCCGACGGTGGCAGACGCCGCCCCGCCGGCAGAGGCGCCGTCTGGGGTTCCTGTCGCGCCGCCGCCAGATGCGGCGCCTGCCGACCCGATCGCGGCGGTGATCGCCGAGCAGGCCTCGCTGCGCCGCTCGCTGGCTGATTCCACCGGGCGCCTTGCCGGCAGCCTGCGCGAGCGCACCGCCGTCGCCGCGCGGCTCGCGCTGATCCTCGATTCGCTGCCGGCCGCCTTGGTCGTGGTCGATGCTGCCGGCCGGGTGCTGCAACTCTCCGCGCAGGCCGGCCGGGTCACCGGTCTCGGGCCAGGGGACATCTGGCAGACCTTCCTGACCCGGCTCACGCCCACTGCTGTGGCCGACGAGTACATGCTTGACCAACGCTGCCTGCGCGTGCAGCAGAGTCGAACCCCGTCGGGCGAGATGGTCTACTCGCTTTCCGACATGACACACAGCATCGCCGAGCGCGCCGGTATCGAGCGCGAGCGGCAGCTGGTGGCGCTCGGCCAGTTCGCCGCCCACCTCGCGCACCAGTTGCGCACGCCGCTCTCGGCGGCACTGCTGCACGCCGGTGTGCTGGCGCGCGGCGGCCTCGACGACGGGCAGCGGGCCCAGGTCGAGGCGCTGCTCGACCGCTTGCAGCACATGCAGGCCTACATCAGCCATGCCTTCGACCAGCTCGGTGACCACGGGTCTTCGCCCGCTGCGCCGATCGCTCTGGGCCCCTTCCTGCTCGGCGTGCGGGCCGCCATGGCCGGCCTGGCTGCGCGTCGCCAGATCGAACTTCGGCTTGACCTGCCGCCGGATGGCGTCCAGGTGAGCGGCTGGCGCGTGCCGCTGGAGGGCGCTGTCAGCAACCTGGTCGACAACGCTATCCACTTCAGTCCGACGGGCGGCGTTGTCAGCCTGCAACTCGAAGCCGATATCCAGCATGCGCGTCTGCGCATCGTCGACCAGGGCCCGGGCGTCGACCGCAGCCTGCTGCCACGCATCTTCGAGCCCTTCGTCTCCGGCCGCGAGGGCGGTACCGGCCTCGGTCTCTCGATCGTGCGCGGTGTGATCGAGCGTCACGGTGGACGTGTCAGTGTCGACTCGATGCCTGGGCGCGGCGCCGCCTTCATCGTAGAGTTGCCACGCAGTGGCGGGAGCGGGCGTTGATGGACCGGCTGCTGGTGGTCGAAGACGACGTCGCCCTGCGCGGGGCCCTGGTCGCTGCCCTGCAGTCCGGGGGCTACAAGGTGGTCGAGGCCGGTGACGGCGAGGCTGCGCTGAAGGTGCTCGCGTCGGGGCCGGTCAGCCTGGTCCTCACCGACATCCAGATGGCCCCGATGGATGGCTACACGCTGCTCGGCGAGATCAAGCGCCAGTGGCCGCAGACGCCGGTGGTGATGATGACTGCCTATGGCGATATCGCTCGGGCCGTGCAGGCGGTACGTGACGGCGCCAGCCATTACCTGACCAAGCCCTTCGATATCGATGTCCTGCTGGCCGAGGTGGCGCGTTTCAAACGCACCCTGTCCGAGGACGATCAGCGGGCGGTCGCCAGCCCCGGCATCCGCGATCTCTATGCCCTCGCCGAGCGCGTCGCTGCCTCGGACGCCACGGTACTGGTCACTGGTGAGAGCGGGGTGGGCAAGGAGGTGCTGGCGCGCTTCATCCACACGCGCTCACCGCGCGCCGGCAAACCTTTTGTCGCCATCAACTGCGCCGCCATCCCCGACAACCTGCTCGAGAGCACCTTGTTTGGTCACGAGAAGGGCTCGTTCACCGGTGCCGCCAGCGCCCACGCCGGCAAGTTCGAGCAGGCCAACGGCGGCACCTTGCTGCTCGACGAGGTCTCGGAGTTGCCGATGGCGCTGCAGGCCAAGCTATTGCGAGCACTCCAGGAGCGCGAGGTCGAGCGCGTCGGCGGCACCCGGCCGGTGCCCGTGGACATCCGCGTGGTGGCGACCAGCAACCGCGACATGGCTGCGCAGGTGGCGGCGGGGGGCTTCCGCGAGGACCTCTACTACCGCTTGAACGTCTTCCCGCTCGCTGTCCCGCCGCTGCGCGAGCGCCCGGAGGACGTGCTGGTGCTGGCCGCCGAGTTCCTCCGCCGCCATGACGCTCGCGCGGCACTGGCCGGCTGTGCCCGCGCCGCGCTGCAGGCCCACGACTGGCCGGGCAACGTGCGCGAGCTGGCGAATGTCATGCAGCGCGCCACCATCCTCGCGCCGGGGCCCGAGGTGCGGGTGGAGCATCTCATGTTGCCGGTCAGGCCCCCGGGGTCAGTCATGCCGCTGCAGCCGATGTCCACCGTGTACCCGGCGCCGGGGGGCGTTGCCGAGGCTGGCGCTGCGGCCCCGCGGGCGACCGATCTGCGTTCGCTTGAGCGTCAGGCGGTGCTGGACGCGCTGGCCGCTGCCGGAGGTAACCGCCGTCTCGCCGCCGAACAGTTGTCCATGCCCGAGCGCACCCTGCGTTATAAGCTGGCCCGCTGGCGCGAGGAAGGTCTGGTTGGCGACGACATCTGAGCCCGGCGGGCCGCCAAAAAAGGCGGTGAAACGGCCACCTTGCGCGGCCGCACGCGCGGTTCAGGCTTTATACTTGCGCAGGGGGATCTGGCGATGAACACCACAAACGGTATCGACAGCGCGCTCGCGCAGATGCGAGCCACCGCTGCGCAGGTTGCGCCGCAGAGTGCAGCCGCCTCGCCGTCGGCGTCGGGCGCCGGTTTTGCCAGTGCACTCACCGACGCGCTGCGCGATGTCAGCGCGCAGCAGGCCCGCGGGGACGACCTCAAGCGCCGCCTCGACACCGATCCGAACCTCGCACTGCAAGACGTCGTGATCGAGCTGTCCAAGGCCAGCCTGTCGTTCCAGATGATGGTCCAGGTGCGCGAGCGTCTGGTCTCGGCCTATCGCGAAGTCATGAACATGCAGATCTAGAGACTGCATGGCAGAACAGGCCCAGAAGTTCTCGCCGGCAGCACTGCTCGAAGGTTTCAACCGGCTCGACAACACCCGCAAGATCTGGCTCATGGTCGCTCTCGCGGCAGCCATCGCCATCGTCTTTGCGGCGGTGCTGTGGGCGCGCACGCCGACCTACCGGGTGCTCTTCTCCAACGTCGACGGGCGCGATGGCGGTGCCATCCTGGCGCAGCTCTCGCAGCTGAATGTGCCTTATCGCATGGGCGATAACGGTGCCTCGATCATGGTGCCGGAGGAGATGGTCTACGACACCCGTCTCAAGCTCGCCGCGCAGGGTCTGCCCAAGGGTGGCGCCACCGGCTTCGAGCTGCTCGACAACCCGCGCATGGGCATCAGCCAGTTCGCCGAACAGGTCAACTATCAGCGCGCGCTCGAGGGTGAGCTGGCGCGCACCGTGGAGTCGATCGGGGTGGTGCGCAGCGCGCGGGTCCACCTCGCCATCCCGCGCCCGAGCGTGTTCGTGCGCGAGGCGCAGCAGCCGAGCGCCTCGGTGCTGGTCGAGCTCGAGCGGGCACGCGTGCTCGATGCCGAGCAGGTCGCCGGCATCGTCCATCTGGTCTCGAGCAGCGTTAGCGGTCTGAGCCCCAAGCAGGTGACGGTGGTGGACCAGTCCGGCAACGTGCTGTCTGCGCGCAACGACGGTTCCGCCACGGTAGGGCTCGATCCCACGCAGATCAGCTACCGCAAGGAGATCGAGCGCGACATCGCGGCGCGCATCGAGTCCATCGTCGTGCCAGTGGTGGGCAGCGGCAATGTCAAGGCGCAGGTCGCCGCCGACGTCGACTTTGCCACCGTCGAGCAGACCTCCGAGACCTTCAGGCCGAACCCGCGCCCGGAGGATTCGGCAGTGCGTAGCCGCCAGGAGAGCGAGTCGCTGAGCAGTGGCGCCGGCGCCGGCGGTGTTCCGGGTGCCCTTTCCAACCAGCCACCCGGGGCAGCCGGTGCACCCATCGCTGGCGGGGCGCCGGCGCAGCCACCCGCAGCGGGTGCCGCAACGCCACCCGCCGCTGCGGCTGCCGGTGGCGCCCCTGCTGCAGCGGCTGCTGCCGGGGGTGAGCAGGTCCGCTCGCAGCAGCGGGAATCGACCGTCAACTTCGAGGTCGACAAGACCATCCGCTACACCAAGGCGCCGGTCGGCAGCATCCGCCGAGTCTCTGCGGCGGTAGTCGTCAACTTCCGCCGGGTCGAGGGCAAACCAGGCGCCGCACCCAGTTTCAAGGCGCTGAGCCCGAAGGAGATCGAGCAGATCACCAACCTCTCGCGCGAGGCCATGGGCTTCTCCAAGGAGCGCGGCGACACGCTCAATGTGGTCAACGCCACCTTCACAAGCCCCGCCGAGGCACCCCCGCCAAAGTCCCTGCTCGAGGACCCCGAGGCGATGCTTGGGCTGGTCGGCCAGAACCTCGGCAACGTCGCCGTCGCCGTGCTGATCGCCTACCTGGTGTTCGGTATCCTGCGTCCCGCGATCCGCCAGCTCAGCACCCTGCCTGAAGCCGTCCCGGCGTTGGCCGGCGGGGCACTGCCCGAGGGCGCCAGGGCCGTCGTCGGTGCCGGCGGCCAGATGGTGATCCTCGGCCCTGATGGTCAACCGCTGCCGCCGGGAGCGATCGCAGAGCAGGCGTTGCCGGGTGAGGAAGCGAGTACAGTGGCGCTTAGCGATGAGGCGCGCGCCCAGGCCGAGTCCGAGGAGCGCTTCAAGGCCGACATCGAGGTGGCGAAGTTCATCGCCCGCAAGGATGCGCGCCTGTTCGCTGAAGTCTTGAGGAACTGGATGAACAATGGCTGAAGAGGATCTCGCCGGCAAGAAGAGTGCGATCCTGCTCTCCAGTATCGGGGAGGAGCTCGCCGCGGCCGTGCTCCAGCACATGATGCCGCGCGAGGTGCAGCGGGTCGGCACCAACATCGCCATCCTCGGCACGACCTCGCCGGAAGAACTGCACGAGGCGGTCGAGGAGCTCAAGGACGCGGTGCGCGGCAAGATCTCGCTCAACGACTCGCAGGATGAGTACCTGCGCAACGTGCTTACCAAGGCGCTCGGCGAGGAGCGGGCCGGCACCATCCTCGACCGCATCTTGGTCGGCGCCGACCAGAGCGGCATCGATGCGCTGAAGTGGATGGACGCGGCAAGCATCGCCGAGCTGATCAAGAACGAGCACCCGCAGATCGTCGCCGTGATCCTGGCGCACCTTGAATACGACCAGGCTGCGGATGTCCTCAAGCTCTTCCCGGAGCGGCTGCGCAACGATGCCATGCTGCGCATCGCTACCCTGGAAGGCGTGCAGCCGGTCGCCCTGCGTGAGCTCAACGAGTCGCTCGCGCGCATCCTGTCGGGTGCCGATCGCATGCTCAAGAGCAGCCTCGGCGGGGTCAAGACGGCCGCGGAGATCATGAACTTCATGGGCTCGCTGGAGGCCCCGACCATGGACAGCATCCGCGAGGTCGACTTCGACCTGGCGCAGGCGGTGCAGGACCAGATGTTCCTGTTCGAGAACCTGATGGACCCGGACGACCGCTCGATCCAAGCGCTCATGCGCGAGGTGCAGTCCGACTCGCTGATCCTTGCCCTCAAGGGCACCAGCGAGCCGCTCAAGGAGAAGATCTTCCGCAACATGTCGGCACGTGCCGCCGAGATGCTGAAGGAAGACCTGGAGGCGCGTGGCCCGGTCAAGCTGTCCGAGGTCGAGGCCGAACAGAAGGAGATCCTCAAGACGGTGCGGGCGCTGGTCGACGATGGCACCATCGTGCTTGCCGGCAAGGGTGAGGAGGGTCTCGTCTCGTGAGCAGCGACAACCCTCGGCCGCAGGTCCTGCCGGCAGCGCCAGGGCCGGTCAAGGTCGTGCCGCGCGAGCGCCTCACCGCCTACGACCGCTGGGAGTTGCCTGTGCTCGAGGAGCGCATCCAGCAGGCAGCCGGTCAACTTGCCGGCCAACCCACGACAAGGCACGTCGAGCCCCTGCCCACTGCCGGCGAACTGCAGGCGCTGCAGGACCGTGCCTACCGCGAAGGCTGGCAGGCCGGCCTCGACGAGGGGCGGGCCGCCATCAGCGCGCGTCTCGCCACCCTGAACAAGGCGATCGAGCAGGCCAGCAGCCTGCTCGCCGACACCGAGGCGACGCTGGCCCCGCACCTGATCGATCTGGCCATCGCCATGGCCCGCGAGGTCATCCGGGTGGAGCTCAAGCTGCAGCCCGAATCGCTGATGGTGGTGGTGCGCGAGGCTCTCGCCGCTATGCCCGGCGGCACCGAGTCCCCCAACATCCACCTACATCCGGAAGACATCGCCTGGATGCGTGAAGAGCCCGGCATGAACAGTGCCTGGCAACTCATACCCGACCCCGGCATGGCTCGCGGCTCGTGTCGCATCGAGCTTGGCGACAGCGTCGTCGAGTCGGAGTTGAAGGACCGCTGGGGCAGGGTCCTGCAGGCGATCGGTCGCACCGACGCCTGGCAGGACGCGTCCGAACGTGGCGCCTGATGCTGGAGCGGACGCAGCGCCTGCTTGACGACTGCGCCCAGGCAGTGCAGCGCGCGCCCGGGCCGGTGTGCGCCGGGCGGCTGACCCGCGTCGCCGGCCTAGTGCTCGAGACCGCGGGCTTGCGGGTGCCGGTCGGTTCGATGTGTCTGGTCGAGGTCGGGCGCGGCGGTGATCGCGTCGAGGCCGAGGTGGTCGGATTCATCGGCGGCCGCCAGTTCCTTATGCCCACCAGCGAGGTCAACGGCCTCGAACCCGGCGCGCGCGTCTATCCCGTCGAGACCGCGATGGCAGCACCACCCCGCCTTGGGGAGCCCTGGTACCCGCGCCGTCGCGCGGTCGATCGCATGCGGCAGGTCGGCGTCGGCGACGCGTTGCTCGGCCGCGTCATCGACGGTCACGGCCGTCCGCTCGACAACGGGCCACCGCTCGGCGAGTTGCGGCAGGTGCCGCTGCAGGGGCGGCCCGTCAACCCGCTCGACCGCGACCCCATAGACCACACGCTGGACGTGGGGGTGCGCTCCATCAACACACTGCTGACCATCGGCCGGGGCCAGCGCATCGGCCTGTTCGCCGGCAGCGGCGTGGGCAAGAGCGTCACGCTGGGCATGATGGCGCGCTACACCGACGCCGATGTGGTGGTCGTCGGCCTGATCGGCGAGCGCGGCCGAGAGGTCAAGGACTTCATCGAGAACATCCTCGGCAAGGAGGGTCTGCGCCGGGCTGTGGTGGTCGCCGCACCGGCCGACGTCAGCCCGCTGCTGCGCATGCACGGTGCTTCCTACGCGCACACGGTGGCTGAGTACTTCCGTGACCAGGGCCGTCACGTGCTGCTGATCATGGATTCGCTGACGCGTTATGCGCAGGCCAACCGCGAGATCGCGCGGGCGATCGGCGAGCCGCCGGCCACGCGCGGCTACCCGCCCTCGGTGTTCGCCCGCCTGCCGCAACTGGTGGAGCGCGCCGGTAACGGCTTCGGCGGGCGCGGATCGATCACCGCGTTCTACACCGTGCTGGCCGAGGGCGACGACCTGCAGGACCCGGTCGCTGATGCGGCGCGCGCCATCCTCGACGGCCACATCACGCTGTCGCGGTCGCTGGCCGATTCCGGGCACTATCCGGCCATCGACATCGAGACCTCGATCAGCCGCGTCATGCCCGACATCGTCGATACCCGCGAGCTGGAGCGGGCACGCCGTTTCCGCGCCCTTTACACGCGTTATCAGCGCTCCCGCGACCTCATCTCGATCGGCGCTTACGTGCCCGGCAACGACCGCACCCTCGACGAGGCGGTGCGCCTCTACCCGGCGATGGAGCAGTTCCTGCTGCAGGGCATGCACGAGTCGGCACCCATCGCCGACTGTCGCGCGGCGCTTGAGAAACTTCTGCCCTGACGCTCATGGCGGGCCGCACCTTTCCGCTCAGTGCTGTCCAGGAACTGGCTCGTTTCCGCGAGGAGGAGGCCGGCCGCATGGTGGCGCTGGCCGCAGCACGTCTGGCCGAGGGCCGCCAGAAATCCGAGGTCCTGCGCGACTACCGCGGGCAATACGCGCAGCAGCTGATCGGCGCCGCAGGGGCCGGTCTTGATGCCTCTCGCATGCGCGACACGCTGGCCTTCATCGCGCGCATCG
>JACCDS010950115.1_pt1 | contig 11752 bp, 12 predicted proteins | sample 7446441 | NCBI WGS metagenome assembly JACCDS01 (sample SAMN15323445, study PRJNA562643) | freshwater metagenome | isolation source: river surface water | place: USA:Blue River Watershed | collected 2017-08-17 | reverse complement strand
TTGATCCAAGTTTAAGTCCAGCAGATGTCCAAACCAACATCAAAGCGAAAGCTTCTAGCAATCAAATCCCTAATGTGCCTAGCAGTACAGTAAACGCATTACTCAACGCTAATACAAGTGCACTTTAAAAAAATAATTTTTTAATTTAAAAAATACCCAAGGCCAAAATACCTTGGGTATTTTTTACACAAAACTTTTGAGTTATTTTAAATTAATATCTAACAGAATGATCTAATCGATATTTCATAATAATTATACTTGAAAATTCATCCCAATGCCGATTCAATATACGGTTAAAAACCCTCTTTCATTTTTAACAATTGAAGTAATGAGTGAAAAGGAAATGACCGGCCTATGCATTAATTACAACTTAATAGAAAGTCCATTCGGTACATTAACGGTAGGATCAACATCGAAAGGAATTTGTTATTTGGACTACATAGAAGAAGAAACAGTGTCATTACAAAGATTACAGCAACTATTCCCTAAAGCGCAATTTCAATGCATGAACGACGCCCATCAAGAGAAAGTCATCCATTTTTTTAAGGATGAAAAAAACATAACACAAGCTATTCCATTGCACCTAAAGGGAACCCCCTTTCAATTAAACGTTTGGAATGCCCTTTTAAAAATCCCATTGGGCCAGTTAAGTACTTATGGAAAAATAGCGCATCAAATTCAACAAAGCAAAGCTGCCAGAGCCGTTGGTACAGCCATTGGAGCAAATCCTATTGCCTATTTAATCCCATGCCACCGAGTGATTCAGGCTAGTGGAAAATTAGGAGGTTATAGATGGGGAATCAAAAGAAAAGCAGCGATGATTAGTTGGGAGGCAAGTTATCAGGATTAATTTGAGAGAGAAGAGAGGAAAGAGAAAAGAGAAGAGAAGGTAGAAAAGAATCTTACCTCATACATCTTACATTATACTTCATAACCTCATACATCCAATCTCCGCTCAATCAAATCCCATAAGTTGCCATACAAATCAGCAAAAACAAGTACTTTTCCAAATTCCTCCATACTTGGTTCTCTGACAATTGAGACGGAATGCGCCAAAAGATTTTGATAATCTCTGTCTAAATCATCCGTATGCATAAACAAGAAAACGCGGCCGCCTGTTTGGTTTCCAATGCTTGCCACTTGTTCTTCACCACTAGCCTTCGCTAATAATAATTGTGCACCTCCATTGCCTTTCGGTTTTACCACTACCCAACGCTTGCTTGGACTTAAAACCGTGTCTTCTACTAATACAAAGCCCAATTTTTGAGTGTAAAATTCGATGGCCTCATCATAATCTGCCACCACCAATGCCATCTGGAAAAACTGTTGGTTCATCTTAATTTTCGTCTCTTCCTACAAAATTGAATGGACTGATGAGCAAAAGCTCTTTTTTAATTTCATCTGATACGTTCAATCCTTGGATGAAATTGTGAAATACAGCTTGATCGATTTTTCCATTGTGACGGGTTAAATCTTTCAAGGCTTCATAAGGTTTTGGAAATGCCTCTCTTCTTAAAACTGTTTGAATCGCCTCAGCAATGACCACCCAATTATCTTCCAAATCTTGTTGAATTTTCTTTTCATTTAATTCCAATTTGCCCAAACCCCTTTGAAGAGAATTCAAGGAAATTAAAATATGTGCCAAAGGACTACCGATGTTTCTCAAAACGGTCGAATCAGTCAAATCTCTTTGTAATCTTGAAATGGGCAATTTGGCTGAAAGAAATTCACAAAGAGCATTTGCAATGGCTAAATTTCCCTCCGCATTTTCGAAGTCGATGGGATTGACTTTGTGCGGCATAGCCGAAGAACCAATTTCTCCCGCTTTGATTTTTTGTTTGAAATAACCCATGGAAATGTAAGACCAAATGTCTCTCGACAAATCAATTAAAATAGTATTCAAACGCTTTAAACCATCGAAATAGGCCGCAATGTTATCATAATGCTCAATTTGAGTGGTGTATTTACTTCGAGTAATACCTAAATTTGCATGCAATTTTCCTGCAAATTCAGGCCAATTAATTGAAGGAAATGCCACCTGGTGAGCATTGAAATTACCCGTCGCGCCACCAAACTTACCGGTAAAAGGCACTTGAGCCAATAAATCCAATTGGCGATTCATTCTTTCCACAAAAACCATTACTTCCTTACCTAAACGGGTTGGAGAAGCAGGTTGGCCATGTGTATGGGCCAATAAAGGAATTTGTTTCCATTCTTCTGCATAAGCAGCCAATACCTCAACAACCGATTGATAAGCAGGTAAAATGAAAGCTTTATGTGCCTCTGCCATGGATAATGGAATGGCGGTATTATTAATGTCTTGAGAAGTTAATCCAAAATGTATGAATTCTAAATAAGGAGTTAAATCACCAAATTCAGTAGACATAGCCATCATTCTATCTTTGATGAAATATTCAACCGCTTTTACGTCGTGATTCGTTACTTTTTCAGTCTCTTTGATCCATAAAGCATCCGCCTCAGAAAAATCCACATACATTTTTCTCAAAGGTTCAATGGCATTTTTAGGAAAAGTAGCTAAAGGAGCCAATGGAATTTCACAAAGAGCGATAAAATACTCAATTTCAACCCTAACCCGATATTGAATTAATCCGAACTCAGAAAAATAAGGAGCTAAAGATTGAGTTTGGCGACGATATCTGCCATCTACCGGAGTAATGGCTGTTAATAAATTTAATTCCATACATTATTTTCAAAGCGCAAAGGTACAAAAAATGTGGTAAAATAGGATTTTAGATTAATTTTGTAAAAACGATTGGTACAATGCCAAATCGATTTTAATCTTACGCTATGCTAAGTCCAAGATACCTTTCGGTAATATTAGCTTTTTTTATCGCCAGTGTGGCAACAGCCTTTATTTCATTTTTACCCCAATCAGATGCCTTTACATTATTTGTTAGCTTCATAAGCTGCTTTATATTTGGAAGTATCCTGATTTTTTTCGCCTTAGATTACCTCGTTTTTCAAGAAGTCAATCAACTATATGATAGCATCAAACAAATCAAACAAAAGAATTTTGATGTAATCCCTAGAAAGCAATTACTTGCCAAACAAAATCCTATCGAATTATTAAGAAGAGAATTGGACACCTATGTCAGTAGCAAAGAGGATGAAGTAAAAGAATTAAAAAAAGCGGCCAAATATCGACAAGAGTTTTTGGCAGACGTTTCTCACGAATTAAAAACACCGATTTTTGCAGCTCAGGGTTTTGTGCATACCTTATTGGATAATCCGGAAGAGGAAGAGGAAATCCGAATCAAATTTTTAGAAAAAGCTGCCAAAAGTTTGGATGGATTAGACCTACTAGTGAAAGATTTATTGACAGTTTCTCAAATTGAAACAGGAGCCATTAAAATTGAAAAAAAATCTATCAATATTAAAGTGGTTTTATCCGAAATATTTGAACAATTGGAATATAAAGCGAAAAGCAGAAAAGTGAGTCTTGCAATCAAAGCGGTAGATGGTCCAATATTAGTAAAGGCTGATTACCAAAGAATTTCTCAAGTGCTTTCTAATTTGATTGTCAATGCCATCAAATATGGTAATAGTCCAGGAATCGTTGTAGTAGAAATCGAAGAACGAAAAAAAATGATAGCCATTGCGGTAAAAGACAATGGTCCAGGTATTCCAGAAGAACACTTACACCGTTTATTTGAAAGATTTTATCGGGTAGATAAAAGTAGAGCCAAACAAAGCGGTGGTTCAGGGCTAGGCTTATCTATTGTGAAACACATTGTGCAAGCACACGGCAGCAAAATATCCGTTCATTCCAAAATCAATAAAGGAACAAGTTTTGAGTTTAAACTGGAAAAAGGATGAAATGAGGTAATAGGTAATAGGTAAAAAAGGTAAGAGGTAAAAGGTAAAGTTGAATAAACTAAAAACTTCTTGTTTTCTCTCTTCTCTCTTCCCGTTTTCTCTCTTCTCTCTTCCCGTTTTCTCTCTTCTTGTTTTCTCTTTTCTTTTTTACCTCTTACCTATTACCTATAACCTTTCATCAATTCCCTCCCTCCGTTAATCTCTCTGCATTTTCTGCAATTCTCAATTGTTCGATAAATTCACCAATTTCACCATCCATGACAACGGGCAAATTATAAACAGTTAAACCAATTCTGTGATCCGTTACTCGGCCTTGTGGATAATTATAGGTACGAATTTTATCAGAGCGGTCACCTGATCCAACCATAGATTTTCTATTCCCTGCAATTTCCGCGTTTCTTTTCGCCAATTCGATCTCGTACAATCTCGAACGTAAAACGGTCATCGCTTTATCAAAGTTTTTGATTTGAGATCTTTCATCTTGACATTGCACCACCAAGCCTGTTGGAATGTGTGTCACACGAACCGCTGAATAAGTGGTATTAACTGATTGACCTCCAGCTCCTGATGAACAAAAAGTGTCTTTTCGGATATCATTCATATTGATTTGCACATCCACTTCATCTGCCTCAGGCAAAACAGCAACAGAAGCTGCAGAGGTATGAATTCTTCCTTGAGATTCCGTTGCTGGTACGCGTTGTACACGGTGAACACCTGATTCAAACTTTAATTTGGCATATACATCTTCCCCTTGCACAGAAGCGATAATTTCTTTAAAACCTCCTGCAGAGCCTTCCGTAAAATCCATGATTTGGAATGTCCAACCCATCTTTTCAGCATATCGTTGATACATTCGAAATAAATCACCAGCAAAAATAGAGGCCTCATCACCACCTGTTCCACCACGAACCTCCAAAATACAATCTTTAGAATCATTCGGATCTTTTGGAATTAACATTTCCTTCAACAGCTCCTCTAATTCTTTTTGTTTGGGTACCAACTCCTCCAATTCGGTCTTCGCCATATCACGGAAATCCTCATCCTTCTCGTTGGCAATTACATCTTTTGCCTCTTCGATGGAACGAATAACATTTTGATAAGCAATATATTGATCGACAATTTTTTGTAAATCTTTGTACTCTTTACTTAAAGTCTTGAATTTCTTTAAATCGGAAACAATTTCCGGCATAGCAATCTGTTGCTCTACTTCTAAAAATCTTTCTCGGATGGCCTCTAACTGCTCCAGCATAATCTATTTAATTTTTAAAAAACTTTGCAAAGATAACAATTAAATTCATTGCCCTTTCTGACTTACTCGATTACCTTTGTAGAAATCCAATTTTATGAAAAAGACATTCTTTATTTTACTATTAGTATTTTTCAGCATGGAATCGTGCGACTTTTCCAAAAGAATCGATACAACAGCGGCTGTAAAAGAAATGAAGGCTAGGCAAGTAAAAAGAATTTTACCGCAAGATATCGTTCTCGAAACGGAGCGACTCGGACAAATCATACAAGCTAAATTGGAGAAATCAATGGATTCAAGTTCAGCTATTTCAAAATTTTACCATATTTCTTTACTAAGTGGTTCTCCGAAAGAATTAGTGACAAAAGTAAATGACGCTAAAATCAAAGAAACCTTGGATGCCATAGATTATAGCATTAGCCAAAATCAGGAAATTCCACCAAGTATCCAAAAAAATACGCAAGGAGATAGCTTGTTTTACTTTTTTACTACTGCAAAAAAACAGGTTATTGTACTTGGATTTGCGAAAAGTGAGGTTGTGATGGGGATAGGTAATTAAGTAGGTAGTAGGTAAAAGGTAAAAGGTAATAGGTAAAAGGTAAAAGAGAAAAGAGAAATCAGGAAGTTTAAACTTTACCTATTACCTCATCAATTTTCCACCAATCGAAAACTTGCCAATGGTTTGGAATTGGAAGATGAAAAAATCAAGGTGTTTTGATTAATTTTTAACTGGGCGGTATTTTCTAATAACTGAATAAATTGATTTTCGATTTCCATATTCGGACAATACATTTTGGTAGCACCAACATTTGAAAAAGCAATTTTGGTAGTTTCTCCCAATTGAAATGCTCCAAACAAGGTATTGCAACCAGCTTTGGCACTAAATTGATCGTTATTTGAATCAAATTTAATATAGTAGGAATTGGCATCCCCGTCGATAGGCTTTGCGTTCAATTCTGTTAAATGCCATTTTTTACTTCGAATATCAGAGTAAGAAACGACAGTAGAAGTAACTAATAAATTAGCTGGGTTACTTTCCTTTTGACAAGAACTAAATAACAAAAATGCTCCAAAGAAAAGAATTAACTTATTTACCATGATTATACTATCTAAAATTACATAACTCTAATTACTCTGATTTGTTTAATTCTTGAATCGCCAACCAAGCCATTAAGCCTGGCCCATGTTCCAAGGCTTGCTCATCGATGTTAAAATTGGGAGTATGAACACCATTTACGATGCCTCTATCTTCATTTCGTACTCCAAGACGGTAAAAACAAGCATCAACATGGTGCGTGTAAAACGCAAAATCTTCTGCCGCCATCCAAATATCTAAATCGATAACGTTTTCTTCACCCATATATTCTACAGCTGCAGATTTCATTCTTCTCGTCAGCTCCGGATTGTTTTTTAAAAAAGGATATCCTTTTAACACATTGAACTCGCATGATCCACCCATCGCCTCAGCGATTCCTTCTGCCAATTTTTTCATTTTAGCCAATCCTTCTGCTCTCCATGTTTCGTCCATTGCACGAAATGTACCTTCAATTTTGACTTCATCTGGGATTACATTGGTTGCTCCATTCGCAATGAATTTTCCAAAGGTAAGCACAGAAGGCAATTTTGGATTTTTGTTCCTAGAGATAATTTGCTGCATGGCCACAATAATATGCGATGCAATGACTACCGGATCAATGCAGTTGTCGGGCATTGCGCCATGACCGCCTAAGCCTTTGACAGTCAAATACAATTCATCGGCACTGGCCATGTACATTCCTTCCCTAAAACCAATTTTACCTACAGGAATATTGGTGGCAACGTGTTGGCCTAAGATTCCACTGGGTCTTGGATTTTCCAAGGCGCCTTCTTCAATCATGATACTTGCGCCTCCTGGTGCTTTTTCTTCTGCAGGTTGAAATAATAACTTAACCGTTCCTTCAAAATCTCCCTTTAACTCTTGCAATATTTTAGCTGTTGCCAATAAAGAAGAGGCGTGCACATCGTGCCCACAGGCATGCATGACGCCAGGATTTTTAGATTTATAGGGCAAATCATTGGTTTCCAAAATAGGCAAAGCATCAATGTCAGCCCTTAAAGCCACCACTTTTTTGGAGGGATTTTTTCCTTCAATGAGAGCAATCAAACCCGTATTCGCTATTTTTTCAGAATGTATTCCATAAGAATCTAAGGCGGCTTTGATGAAAGATTGGGTTTCAAACTCTTGAAAAGACAACTCTGGATTTTGATGGATATGATGACGATTGGCGATGGTTTCCTTGGAATTTTGAATCGCCAATTGTTTGATTTTTTCTAAAATGGAAGACATAAAAGGGTATTTATTTTACAAAGCTAATAAATTGTCAATGGTTAACCACGAATACTACTTGAAAATGAGTCAAAGGAAGCCAAACAATTCGTTTGAAATTTTAGTCAATACCCTATCTATCAAATACTTATTTTTTGTAACTTTAAAAACAGAGGTACTATTTAAGTGTTTATTCCATCAATTCTTTTGCCAATGAGTCGGAAAGTTTTAGTATTGAATCAAGATTATTCGGCATTAACAATTTGTTCAAGTCCAAAAGCGTTTTTATTAGTTTATCTAAATAAAGCTGAACTGATTGCTGAATGTTCTACGGAAAAGCTACATTCGATTTCTCAAACCTTCCCTTACCCTTCTGTTATCCGACTACACAAATACGTCTATTTCCCCTATAAAGGTGTCATGCTGAGTCGACAAAACATTTTCAAAAGGGACGAAAATACCTGTCAATATTGTGGGTCTAAAGAACATCTAACCTTGGACCACGTAATCCCCAAATCGCGCCAAGGAAGAACGACATGGGATAATTTGATAACTGCTTGCAAAAATTGTAATTCCAAAAAAGGCCATTTTACTCCAGAGGAAGCGGGTATGCAGTTAATGCGACAACCATTTAAACCATCTTTTATTATGTTTTTGCGGAATTTTTCAGGAATTTTGGATCAGCAATGGCTCCCATTTGTTGGATCTAAAAAGGAACAAATCATACAATAATGAAAATTTCGTTTATCGGTGCGGGAAATGTCGCTTGGAATTTGGCACCAGCTTTAGAAAATGCAGGCAATAGTGTTCAAGAAGTTTTTAGCAGAAACCCTGCGAAAGCCAAAGATTTAGTTTCCTATTTGTACAATGCTCAAGTCCAGGAGCATTTAGATTTCTCAGAGTCAAATGCAAGCGTGTTTTTTGTTTGTATTCCAGAAGCAAGTTATGCACAAGTATTACCCGAGCTATTACTTCCCAAATATGCAACATTGGTGCTTGTTGCCACCAGTTTTCCATTGATTGAAGCTGCCACATTGTATGATCCTAACAGAGAAAGCACCAATCAAATCGGCGTATTTTACCCTTTGCAGTTTTTTCAAAGAGGCAAAAAAATCAATTTAACAAAAACACCCATTTGCTTAGAATGCCATTCGGAAGAAACACAAGGCATTTTAATTCAATTAGCTAAAGACATTACGGATTTGATGTACACGGTTAATTCAGAAGAAAGAAAAAAAATTCATTTGGCAAGTTTAATGGCAGGACTTTTTACGCGTCAATTATTGGATCAAGCCAAAGAATTGCTACATGATATTGAATTAGATGCCAATTTGGTACACCCCTTGGTAAGCAATCAAATTCAAGCTTATTTCTCGGGACAAAAAACAGACAAAGATTCTGAGCACGCTCAATTACCCAATACTCGTCAATCTTTTGATCATTTGGACATGATTAAAAGTGATGAGATGCAAGAAGTATACAAGAATTTGATCAAAAGTATTAAAAGGAAATGATGCTTTGGAAGAAGTAGAGATATATCAACTTATTTTAAGACGGGACATACTAAGCTAAGTTGCAAAAACCTATTTTTTTACAATAGAAATGAATAATAATTCACAACACATAATGCGAATTAAGGGTTAAAAAACATTTAGATCTTTCTATATATATATATCAATTATTGCCAAGGCTTAATCCCAACGAAAGATTTGAACGAAGCGGCAAGGCGGAGCTTTGACAATGCGCAGGGGCGAAGTGCGGCAGGGTCAAAGAAAATAGCCGTGAGCGAAGTGAAAATCGGTCCGTCAGCTGACGGATTCGTCTTGGATTAAGCAAAAGAAAGTTTTTTTGTTTCTTTTTTTCCAAAAAAAGAAATGCCAAAGAAAAAGAATTAGGCAGTAAATTGCATTTCTGTAAAAGAAATTGAGCAATAGCAAATTCTAGCTTGCATTTAAACATACGTTTAGAAAAGACTCTATTGGTAATTTTAACTTTTAATTGGCATTCATAATTAATTATTCCTTAAAAATTAACCGGATTCGGTACTAAAAATTCATACGCTAATTCCTTTATCAATTTATCTGACGACACAAGCTTAAAGGAAGGGCATGCCCCTGGATTCCAGATGGCTTTTGGTAGATTTCTTCTTTCACAATCAGCATCTCCAACTTCTTTTTTAGATGGATGTTCGGGCGCTACAACATTATATATACCTGAATGAAGGTCATTGATGGTTCTTTCTAGAATGGCCAATACATCTCTCTGGTGAACATAATTCACAGGGCAGTCGCCACCTTCCATGATTTTCCCAGAAAAATATTTAGCCACATACCTTTCCTCACCCATTAGTCCACCCAAGCGCATAATAATAAATGGACATGCTGCCGAAGCAATTATTTGCTCTGCTTGGTGTATCAAAGAAGTCTCCTCCAATTCTGAGTCTTCGTTAACCCAGTCATTATTATTCTGATAAACTGAAGTGGAGGATAAGAAAATGATTTTTTTCACTTTCAATGGCTCTATGTGTTGTACCCAATCGTGGATGACGCCCAAATAAAAATCGGATGAATTTTCTTTTCTGCGAGGGGGAATTGTCCAGATTTGAACCTCAGAATCACACATTAAATCCCAATGTTCTTTTGATTGATGAAGATTTGCTTTCCAATCTAAGGCAAGGATGTTTTCAGCTTTGGGTAATGACCTATGTGAAGATTGTGAAACTTTGATTACATGACCCTTTTGCGCCAATAATAGCGCTAAAGGATTACCAACCCAACCTCCACCCAAAATTGAAATTTGCATATTCTTGATTTACGGAACAAATTTATTAAATTAATAGTTTAGTAGTCTTGACTTTACATAACTATTCTGAAAGATACCCTCTTTTGATTTGAAAATATGAACAAATTACTCTTTATACCGATCATGTCTTTATTCCTTTTGGGAATAGATACTTATGTTTGGCAAGCCATCAAATTAGCGTTTGTGAATACTTCCAACGAGACACAAAATGTGGTCAAATTGATTTATTGGGGATTTACGGCTTTCGTATTCATTGGCATTTTTGCCTACAATTTCTTGCCTTTGCATTTTTGGAGAAACGAGTTGAGGATCACTTTCATGGCTTTTGTCATGATTTCTGTGTTCTCTAAAATATTCATCATTTTATTCTTATTAATCGAAGACCTAACAAGATTAGTTCGTTGGGGCTTTCAACAAACCAAAAATGCAATTAATCCTTCTGAGCAAGGAGTCAATACAATTTCTAGAAGTGAATTCATTGCTAAAACTGCCTTAGCAGTTGGCACCATCCCCGCTGCCACATTCACTTTTGGGATCATTTCCGGAGCACATGATTACCGCATTGAAAACGTCAAATTGAAAATCCCCAATTTACCCAAAGCTTTTAATGGTTTACGTATTGCACAAGTTTCCGACATCCATTCTGGAAGCTTTTTTAATAAAACAGCAGTCCAAGGAGGTGTAGATATGATGATGCGCGAAAAGGCAGATTTAGTCTTTTTTACTGGCGATTTAGTTAACAATGAAGCAAAAGAGGTAGAAGATTATTTCAACATGTTCTCAAAAATCAAAGCACCATTGGGGGTGTACAGCACTTTGGGAAATCATGATTATGGCGACTATGTTAGGTGGAGTAGCCCAGCAGCAAAGAAAGAAAATCTGAAAAATTTAATGAAAGCACATGAACTAATGGGCTGGAATTTAATGATGGATGAAAATAAAATTTTGGAAGAATCCGGAGAAAAGTTGGCTTTGATTGGGGTGCAAAATATCGGAATTGGAAGATTCCCTTGGTACGGAAATTTAGAAAAAGCTCATAAAGGTACTGAAGAAGCAAGTGCTAAATTATTACTATCTCATGATCCAACGCATTGGAATGCGGAAGTAACCCAAAAGTACCATGATATTGATGTAGCCTTTGCAGGCCATACACATGGGACCCAATTTGGTGTAAAAATTGGTGGCTTTAATTGGTCTCCGGCTCAATATGTATATAAACAATGGGCAGGTTTATACAAAGAAGGTAATCAACAATTATACGTTAACAGAGGCTTTGGTTATTTAGGTTATCCAGGAAGAGTCGGTATGCCACCGGAAATTTCTGTGTTTACATTGAGCAATAGTTAGGGAGAGAGAAGAGAGAAGAGAGAAGAGAGAAGAGAGGAGAGAGGAGAGAGGAGAGAGGAGAGAGGAGAGAGAAGAGTGAAGAGAAATGTGTACGTCCCTGATATAGGTTGACCACAAAAGTCAAATTATATGAAAGCGAATTTACACCAAATTAAGAAATCTCGTATTTATTCAGAAGGATTTAAGCGCGAAATTGTCAACCTTTTTGAATCTGG
>JACCDS010059587.1_pt1 | contig 11752 bp, 10 predicted proteins | sample 7446441 | NCBI WGS metagenome assembly JACCDS01 (sample SAMN15323445, study PRJNA562643) | freshwater metagenome | isolation source: river surface water | place: USA:Blue River Watershed | collected 2017-08-17 | reverse complement strand
CCACAAGCCGGCGAAGGTAAAGAAGGCGCCGCACAAGCCCGTATTGACCAGGATGGCCGGCCAGGTCGCCCGGTTGCGTACCACCGCCAGCAGGCTGTTGAAGAGCGCCGTACGGTCAAAACGGGGCGCTGCCGTCGGGGCCGCCCCCTCCTGCTCCGGGCGATCACGCACGATCACCCAGCACAAGGCCGCCAGCACCAGCGACAACACGCCGACTCCGATGAACACACCGCGCCAGCCGGTGGCCTGGGCAACAGCGGAAAGCGGTGCGCCAGCCAGCACCGAGCCCAGATTGCCGATCAACATGCAGATGCCGACCATCGTCGCGAAGCGGTTTTCCTCGAACCACACGGCAATCAGCTTGAGCATGGCGATGAAGACGACCGATACCCCCAGCCCGATCAAGGTTCGCCCGACCAGCGCAATATCCAGCGACGGCGCCAGGCCGAACAGGAAGCTGCCGAGGCCGCCGATCACCCCACCGAGTACCAGGATGCGGCGCGGCCCGAGGGTATCGGCCAGCATGCCGGTCGGCACCTGCATGATGGTATAGACGTAGAAATAGGTCGCCGCCAGCACACCCAGCGATGCGGCGGAAGTCTCGAAGGCGGCCGCCAGGTCATTGGCGATACCCGCCGGTGCGAAGCGCTGGAAGAAGGACAGCACGTAGGCCAGCGCAACAATACCGAGCGCCAGCCAACGGCGGCGCATCTGGGCAGGATTCAGGGCAAGCATGTTCTCTCTCGGGAAATATTGTTGTTATCGCGGTGCCGGTCGTTGCCGGCACCTGCAGATTATTTGTGCGTCAGAACCCACTTGGCCAGCGTCGCCGCCTCGGCATCGGTCACATTGTTCGGCGGCATCGGCACGTTGCCCCATTCATTTTTGCTGCCGGCCTTGATCTTCTGGGCCAGCGCGGCTTCGCTGCCCTTCTCGCTGGCCCGCTTGGCCACGATGTCCTTGTAAGAAGGCCCGACGATCTTTTTGTCGGCCGCATGGCAAGTCAGGCAGTTCTTGGCCTTGGCCAGATCTTCCGAGGCGTGGACGCCTCCAGCCAGCAGCAGGCAGCTTGCGACGAACAGCAGATTTTTCTTCATTTTCATCTCCAGTCAGGGGTCATTAACAAACAGCGATTCAGGAAGCCATGTCGATCAACAAGGTCTCGATTTCATTCCGCCCGACCGGGCTGGCCATGGCGATCAGCGTAAAGCCGGGCTTGAGCAGGAAATCCTTGTCCGGATTGAACTGCCAGCCGCCGTTGCGCTCTCGCACGGCAAGCAGCACGTAGTTGGCGCTGCGCAGCTTCAGCGTGCCTAGCGGTTTGGGAATGAAGCCGGCCGGCACCGGCACCTCCTCGACGCGCAGGTTCTTTTCCGATTTCAGCATTTCATCAAGGAAGGACACGACATGCGGCCGGATCATCGCCGATGCGATGCGCATGCCGCCGGTGAAATCCGGCGAAACGATGGCGTCCGCCCCTGCCTTGCGCATCTTTTCGATATTGCGCTGCTCGGTGCACCGGGCGACGACACGCAGTTCCGGCTTCAGCTGCTTGGCGGTAATCACGATCATCAGGTTGCGCGAATCGTCGCCGGTCACGGCGAACAGCCCCTTGGCATCCTCAAGGTCGGCTGCCACCAGGATGTCGTCGTCGCTGGCATCGCCATGCAGGTAGAGGAAGCCCGGGTTCTTTTCCTTGTAATCCTCCAGGCGCTGCATATCCTCGTCTACGCCGACGAAGTGGCGGTTGGTCGCCTCCAGTTCGTGCGCGATATTGCGCCCGACGCGGCCGAAACCGCACAGGATGTAATGGCCTTTGAGTTTCTTGATTGCTTTTTCCATGCGTTTTCTCCGCAGGGTTCCATTGAGGTCGGTTTCGAGCAAAGCCACCGTCACGACCGAAAAGAGCAGCGACAGGTTGCCGGCGCCGAGGATGCCGATTACCACCGTCAGAATCCGGGCCGGCTGGTTGCTCGACATGTCGATGATCTCGCCGAAGCCGATGGTGGCGACGGTAATGAAGGTCATATAGAAGGCGTCGAACCAGGAATACTTGCCTTCGGTCAGGATCATGTAGCCGACCGTGCCGAAAACATGCACGAGGATCAGCAGGCCGATCGCTATATAGAGCAGCCGGACGATATATCCGGCCTGCACGGTGTTGATGGGCGAGACGCCCCGGGATTCGTTCATTCCGCCAACGGTACCGATTGCGTCATGAAGATCACCGCCTTGCCGCCATCCATGTTGGCATGCAAGGACTCGACCAGCGGCGGATTGAGCGCCTGGTCGGCATCCCACTTGATGATGAAATTGGCTCCGGAGCCGCCCGAGGCGTCATTCAACTCGACAAACAGTTCGAGCGTACCCAGCGGCGGAATCATGACCGGCACGGGCACGCGCTCGGCCAACAGCTTGCCGTTGGTGTCGAAATACTTGGCCGACAGCACGCGCAAGGGGCGCCGGGCATCGGTATTGCGAATGCTGACCAGCGCGGACAACAGGACATAGGAGGCCTTGCCGCTCTTGCCCAGATTGCCGTACAGCATGTGCGAATAGATCGGCAGGTAAAGCGTCTGCCCCTTGCTCGACGAGCGCACCTCCTGGGCATGGGCTCCGAAAGCCGTCCCCAGGATGGCAATCGCCAAACCGTACAGCCAATGTCGTGTAGCGATCCGCAAACCCATGTCTCCCCCCCGTTGGCACCGACAGAACACGGCCACGCTGCCGTTTTCCCCGATTCTGCCACAAGGCGGCGGCGCTCGTGAGCGCCATCACGGGCTACTGTCCGGTACGCCGGAAAGGACTGCTCAGCGCGCGCTCGACTCGAGCAAACCGCGTACGGTTCTTTGCAGGGACGACCAGTCAATCGGCTTGCCGATATAGCCGGCAGACAAGGTCAGCGCCCGATCCAGAAACTCGGCATCGTTGCGCCCCGTCACCAAAAGCACCGGAAAACCAGCCCCGTGGGTCTGCCGGATGGCTGCACACACCTCGGTACCGTCCAGCCCGGGCATTTCGACATCGAGCAGGGCCATGTCGAAATCCTGGCGACGAAAGATGGCCAGTGCGTCAGTTCCGTTATCCGCCACCTCCAGCACGAAGTCGTCGCCAGACAAGGCCGCCCGGAAGAGCAGGGCCGCGGTCGGGTCGTCATCGGCAACCAGGATACGCCAGGGCAGCTTGCTCATTTTTTGCTCAATTCATTCATGACGGCACTCAACTCGGCTTCGACGCGCCCCCACTCGACACGCAAAACCCTGATCCGCGCCGGCAGGACGTCGACCTGGCCATCCCGCGCCGCGTCCTCGACGGCCTTGCAGCAAGCGGCAAAGTGATGGGCACCGACATTGAAACTACTCGACTTCAAGGCATGCGCCGCCTTGGCCTGCAATTCGGGGGCTCCCTCCGCGAGACGCCCCAATTCCCGCTCTGCAGCTTTCAGGTAAGCCGACACCACTTGCCCGATCAACTCATCCCCACCCGATGGCGAGAGGGCACGAATTTTCTCGAAGGCCGAGCGATCGATAGCCGGCTCCACGGCCGGGCTCTCCGTCGCCAGCAAGCTCTCGGCTGCTGGGCGCTCAGCGTCGATGGCGCCTGAGCGCCTCCGCTCGGGCGGCAACCAGCGCGCCAGCAATCTCTGCAAGTCTTCCGCCCCATAAGGCTTGGCCAGGTATTCGTCCATGCCCGCCGCCTGGCAGCGCTCACGGTCGCCCTTCATGGCATTGGCCGTCAGCGCAATCACTGGAAGATGCTGCCCGCTACCCGCTTCGCGCTGCCGTAGCGCCTCGGTAGCGGCATAGCCGTCGAGCACGGGCATCTGGCAATCCATCAACACGACGTCGACCGACTCGCTGGCCAGGATATCCAGCGCCGCCTGCCCGTCGCTAGCCAGCAACACCTCAAGCCCCATGCGCTCCAGCTGGGCACGCGCGACGATCTGGTTGCTCTCGTTGTCTTCGGCCACCAGCACCCGACCGCGCAACTTCTTCGGGCGCGGCAAGTTCGCTGCCTGATCCGCAACCGAGGCCGGCTCCGGACGATCAGCCTCCTGCTCATTTGTTTCGATCGCGGCGGCAATGCGCCCCTTCGGCAAATCGAGCCTGACCGTAAAAGTCGCCCCCTTGCCCGGTACGCTGTCGACAGTAATCGTCCCCCCCATCATTTCCACCAGGCGGCGACAAATAGCCAACCCCAGGCCCGTCCCGCCATATTTGCGGGTCGTCGAACCATCGGCCTGCTGGAAGTGCTCGAATATCTGGGCTTGTGCACCGGGCGGAATACCGATCCCGCTATCCTTGACCAGCAAGGCCAGGTGGAGCTTTTCATCACCCGCATCCGTCGCATCCAGACGCAACAGCACCTCGCCGCTCTCGGTAAACTTGATCGCATTGCTGAGCAAGTTGGTCACAATCTGGCGCAGACGCAAGGCATCGCCGCACACCACCAAACTGCCGGCAACCGGCAGCTCGGCCAGCAAGGCCAGCCCCTTGCGCCGGGCCGACTGGGCGAAGAGCCCCACCGATTCATCAAGCAGGGCACGCAAATCAAAATCCGCCACGTCGAGTTCCAGCTTGCCGGCTTCGATCTTCGAAAAGTCGAGAATATCGTTGATGATGCCCAGCAGATGCTGGCCGGAACGCTCCACCGCCTCGACGAACTGGCGCTGACTCAGTGTCAGCTCGGTCTCCAGCAACAGTTCCGTCATACCCAGCACGCCATTCATCGGCGTCCTTATCTCGTGACTCATCGTCGCCAGGAACTCGCTTTTCGCCAGGCTGCCCGCCTCTGCTGCTTCCTTCGCCAGGCGCAGCTCACGCGTCCGCTGCTCGACGATCTGCTCCAGATTGCCCAGGTGAGTCGACAACCAGTGATCCCGCTCGCGAATCTGGTCGACCATCTGGTTGAAACCGGCGGCCAGTTGGTCGATTTCGGTAACCTGGCTATCGGCCGCCCGAATATCGAGCCGGCCCACGGAAACATCGCTCATGTGCGCGGTCAGATCCTGCAAGGGTTCGACCAAGCGTCCCACCTGCCGCGACTGCAGATACTGGGCTATCGCCAGCGCAGCCGCCATTTCCAGCAGAATCAGTCCCAGATAGGCGAGCAATTGCCTGTATAGCTGCGCCAGATCGATACTCAAGCGCAGCCAGCCATCGTGCTCCCCGCCGACTTTGGCGGACAACAGGAAATCGACGTGCTGCCAGGAAAAGCGATGTCCAGCCACCGGATCGGACAACAGCTCGGAAGCTGGCGAGCCAGTCCGGCTGAAGCTGGCCAGCAAACTGCCATCGCCCCCCAAAACATCTGCAGACTGCAAATAGGGAATGGCCCTCAATGCTGCAAAGTAGCGATTGGCCGCCACCTCGTCAGCAATGACCAGCATGGCCTGTTCGCCTTCGCGCAGATAATCCAGACGCTGATAGACCTCATCCACGCGCCCTTTGATCGCCATCCAGGCCGAGGTAAAAACAATGAAGGAGGTCACCAGCACAATCGCCGAAACCAGCACGATGAAGTTGATTCGTGCCAACCGCGAACGCAGCGACACCGACGACGCTACTTTATTCATGCATTACCGCCCGGCCCGGGGCTATTTTCCTGCCAGGCATCCGCTGCCGCCTGCCAGGATTGCCGAAACTCGATCCGCAGCTGCCGGCGCAAGGCCTCGGCACAATCCGGAGCGCCACCCGCCAGGTGCTCAAGCAAGCATTTCTCCAGGGCCGCTGCACTATCCGCCAAATGCACCGCGCCCACGTTGGCCGCCGCACTGCGCACGGCATGAACCCGTTTGCGCTCCAGTGCATCGTCACCGATGGCCGCCTGCCAGTCCTGCTCCCAGCCGGAAAAATGCTGGACGAACAAGCCGAGCGCCTGCCACCACAGGGCGGGCTGATCAAGCATGCGGTCGATTGCACCAACCACGTCAAAACCATCAAGGGAAGAAGGAATAGACATCAAACCCGAAAAAATGCCAAATTCATTTAAAGACCATCGCCAAGCCGCTATTCTCGCTCCTGAATCCGCTTCATTGTTAAAGAATCGTAAAACGCATCCTTTTGTTTACATTCGATTACAATCCGCGTTTTCGCATGCCCAGAAAACAAACCATGCGCCAGACCGCGCTTATCGTTGAAGACGATCCCGGCACTCGCCACGTACTGAGTTCGACCCTGGCAACCGCCGGCATCGAAAGTCTCTATGCCGCGACCGGTGCCGCCATGTGGCAGCAACTGGACCACACCCCGGACATCATCATCCTCGACCTCAGCCTGCCCGATGGCGATGGCCTGGAGTTGCTACGCCAGTTGCGCCAGACGTCCGACGTTCCGGTCCTCATCCACTCCACGCGGTCCGACGAGATCGAGCGCATCATCGGCATCGAAATCGGCGCCGACGACTTCCTGCCCAAGCCCTGCAACATGCGCGAACTGCTCGCCCGCGTGCGTGGCCTGCTGCGGCGCACCCAGCGCACCGTGCAGCAGGGGCGCAGCGACATGCGCCGCCTGCGCTTCGGCGAATGGACCCTGGACACGGCATCCCGCGAATTGACGCACGCCGGCAAGACACCGACCGCTCTTGGCGTCTCGGGCTATGCGCTCCTTCTCGCCTTCCTCGAGCACCCGTTCGAGACGCTCTCCCGCGAGCACCTGTCGCGCGTCCTGAAGCGCGAATACATGCCCTACGACCGGATCATCGACGTCCATGTCAGCCAGATCCGCCGCACCCTTGGCAAGCAGACTGATGGCAGCAGCTTCATCAAGACCCTGCGTTCCCAGGGCTACGTTTTCGTCGCCGACGTCGAAGCCGGCCACTGAGCCCCCCCTCTATTGGCGGGAAATGCTGCTGAACGGGCGACACGGCACGGGGTGACCATTTTGGCGGGCGCATGGGCGATAATCACAGCCTTGTTCGCCGAATCGCCGCCCCGACGCCTGCCTTTGCCTAACCGAACAGCCCCCCTTCGCTTCCTGGTCATTGCCACCGCCATCCTTGGCCTGTGGCTGAGCGGCCTGCCAAGCGCGCTGGGCTGGGATTTCGAGCGCCTGCAGCAACTACTCACCAGCCGCTTCGGGCAAAACCAGGTCGTGCTGCTGCAGGAATGGCAAAAGGTCGTCGGCGAGGGGCGCAAGCTCTCCGAAACCGACAAGCTGAAACGGGTCAACGACTTCTTCAACCGCCGCATCGCCTTCGACGACGACATATCGGTCTGGGGCCAGAGCGACTACTGGGCGACGCCCATCGAAGTGATCGGCCAGGGGCGCGGTGACTGCGAAGACTATTCGATCGCCAAGTACTACACGCTGCTCGAACTGGGCATCCCGATCAACAAGTTGCGCCTGGTCTACGTCAAGGCTGCACAGAGCAGCCTGGGCACGACCATCCAGATCGCCCACATGGTGCTCGCCTACTACCCGACACCGACGGCCGACCCGATCATTCTCGACAACCTGAACCCCAACCTGGTCCCCGCCTCGCAACGCGGCGACCTGCTCCCGATTTTCAGTTTCAACGGCGCCGGCCTGTGGATGGGCACCGGCAACACGACCAGCAAGAGCAACCTGTCCCGCTGGCAGGACTTGCTGGCCCGGGCACGCGCCGAAGGCTTCCAGTGAGGTAACCGAACATGTCCCTATTCCGCCAAATCTGGCTCGCGGTCATCGCCAGCACCGTCATCGCCTTTGCCGGCAGCTTCCTGGCCAGCATGCTGACGGCTCGCCACTACCTGGAACAGCAGCTGGCCATCAAGAACAACGACAACGCCGCCTCGCTCGCCCTCTCCATCTCACAACTGGAAAAAGACCCGATCACCATCGAACTGCAAGTCGCTGCCATTTTCGACAGCGGCCAGTACGCCGTCGTCCGCCTGACCGACCCCAACGGCAAGACGATGATCGAAAAGACCAGCCCGCCGCTCGCCGGCAACGTCCCCGAGTGGTTCGTCCACATCTTCCCCATCGCCTCGGCACCGGGCCAGGCCCAGATCAGCAATGGCTGGAACCAGTTCGCCACCATCGAACTGATCAGCCACAGCCACTTCGCCTACCAGGAACTGTGGAATGGTGCCTTCAAGCTGCTCGGCTGGTTCACCGTCGCCGGCGGCCTCATGGGCCTGCTCGGCATGCAGCTGCTGCGCCGCATCAAGCGGCCGCTCGACGCTGTCGTCGGCCAGGCCCAGGCGATCAGCGAACGGCGCTTCGTCAGCATTGCCGAGCCGGCAACGCCCGAGTTGAAGAGCGTGGCCGGCGCCATGAACACCATGGTCGACCGCCTGAAAGCCATGTTCGCCGAGGAGGCCGCCCGCCTTGAACAGGTGCGTCGCGAAGCCAACCTCGACGCCCTGACCGGCCTTGCCAACCGCCCCTTCTTCATTAACCAGCTCGCCTCCGCCCTCAGCGACGATGACGCGGCACCGCACGGCACTCTGCTCATGCTGCGCCTGGCCGACCTGGCCGGCATCAACCGCCGCGCCGGGCGCGAAACCGCCGACGAACTGCTGCGCCGCATCGGGCAGTCCCTCGTCGGTGTCGTTACCGAACATCCGAATGCCGCCGCCGCCCGCCTGAACGGTGCCGATTTTGCCCTGCTCCTGCCCGGCATCCGCGATGCAGCACCCTTTGCCGAAAAACTGCTGCGCCTGCTCAACGACCTGGTCGCCGCCGGCCTGATCGACAGTGAACGCATCGGCCACATCGCCACCGGCACCTACCTGCATGGTCAGTCGGTCGGCAACCTGCTGTCGCGTGTCGATACTGCGCTTGCCGCTGCCGAGAACCAGAGCGGCCTCGCCTGGCAGCAAGCCGACAGTGCCAGCGACCAGCAGGCAACCACCAACGCCGACTGGAAAAAACTGCTGGATGGCGCCATCCATTCCCAGCGCTTGCGCCTGATCGAGTTCCCGGTCGCCGGCAATGGCGGACAACTCCTGCACCTCGAATGCCCGCTACGCCTGAAGGCAAGCGACGACGGCGAATGGCTTACCGCCGGCAGTTTCATGCCCATGGCCTCGCGCCTCGCCATGACCACCGAACTCGACCTCGCCGCTGCCCGCCTCGCCCTTGAGCGCATCGCTGCCGGCGCCGCTGCCGTGGCGGTCAACCTGTCCGGGGAGTCGATCATCGATGCCACTTTCCGGGCCAAACTGTATGCCCTGATCGGCAGCCGCAAGGAACTGGCCAACCGCCTGTGGCTGGAGGTTTCCGAAGTTGGCGTCTTCCAGCACTTCCCGGCCTTCCAGGCTTTCTGCGACGCCCTGCGCCCACTTGGCTGCCGCCTGGGTATCGAACACTTCGGCCGTCAGTTCAGCGAAATCGGCCGCCTGCACGGCATGGGACTGGACTACCTGAAGGTCGACGGCAGTTTCATCCGCGCCATCGACAGCCAGAGCGGCAACCAAGCCTTCCTGAAGGGGTTGTGCAGCATCGCCCACAACATCGGCCTGACCGTCATCGCCGAAGGCGTCCAGACCGCCGAGGAGCTCGCCACCCTGCCCGAACTCGGCTTCGACGGCGCCACCGGCCCAGCCGTCCCGAGGAATTGACCCATGAGCACCGAAATCGAACTCAAGCTGCAACTGAGCCCGAAAGCCGCGAGCAAGCTGGCCAAACACCCGCTGCTGGCCAACATTCCGACGCAGCGCCAGCATCTGCTCAATACCTATTTCGACACGCCCAAGCTGGAACTCCATGCTCGTCGCGTCGCCGTTCGTTTTCGCAAGAAAGGCTGGCAGTGGCTGTGCACCGTCAAATCGGCCGAACCGGCCAGTGGCGGCCTGGCCATGCGCAGCGAGTGGGAAACCCAGGCCACCCCGGGCACCTTCGACTTCAGCCATGTGGACAATGCTGAATTCCGCAGCTTTCTCGAACGACGCATCGAGCAGCTTGAACCGGTTTTTACCACTGACTTCAAGCGCCAGATCTGGCATGTTCCCTTCGGCGAATCGCTGATCGAACTCGCCATCGACCGCGGGCACATCGAAAGCCGCGGCCGAACGACCCCCATCTGCGAAATCGAACTCGAACTGCTTTCCGGCAAGGTCGAGGACATTTTCTGGCTCACCCGCCAGCTGCAGGGCGACCACCACCTGCACCCGGCCATCGCCAGCAAGGCCGAGCGGGGTTACAACCTGTTTCTCGACACGCCGCTACGGCCATTCAAGGCCAGGCCGGCCAGCATCAGTGCCGACCTGACGCCGGTCGAAGCTTTCCGCAGCATTGCGCTGAACTGCCTCGAACATTTCCAGCGCAACGAACAAGGCCTGCTCACCCGCACCGATCCGGAATTCGTCCACCAGGCCCGCGTCGCCCTGCGCCGCCTGCGCTCGGCCATCAAGCTATTCGCCCCGGTGCTGCCCCCGGAATTCGTCAGCGCCTATGGCCAGACCTGGCAAACCCTGGCGGGCGCCCTCGGCGAAGCACGCAACTGGGATGTCTTTCTTGAAGAAACCCTGCCGCCCATTGCCACGGCCTTCCCCGACGACAAGGGGATCAAGCGCCTGCGCAAGGCAGCATTGCGCAAAGCACAAAGTGCACGCAAGTCCGTCATCGGCCTTCTCGCCATCGACGAATACCCGCGCCTGCTCCTTGAATTCACAGCGGCCGTCTATACCGTCGACCAGCGCCTAGCCATTCCCCTGGAAGAGTTCGCCCACCAGCAGATCGCCCGCCACACCCGCAAGGCGCGCAAACTGGCTGTCCGTCACGCTGACCTGACACCGTGCGAACGCCACAGGATGCGCATCGCTTTCAAGAAGCTGCGCTACACGCTGGAGTTTTTCACGCCCCTGGTGGCGTCCAGGAAGTTCCGCCCCTACCTGGCTGCCCTCACCCAATTGCAGGACGAACTCGGTCTAATCAACGACCACATGACCGCCGCTGCATTGATCGAGCAGGAACTCGACGGGCACCCGGCCGGCCCCGTTCAGGGCTGGATCGCCGGACGCCACGCCCTGCTCATCGCCAGCCTCGAGGAGACGCTGCAGACCTGGCTGGCCCAACGGCAAGCCTGAGCTTTACTGCCAGGGATTCAGGTCGACCACGGCAACAATCTTGGCCGACGCCTTGTCGATCAACACAGTCATAGGGCGCACGCTTGCCATCATCGGCAGGTAGGCATTCGCCTCCGGCCAACGGCGAAGCTCCGCATCGATCTCCAACTGCGCGTTGTAGCGCGCCAACTCGGACAGAGGAAGGGCGCGCTGACGTATTGCCTCCACCTCAGCCCCCAGCGGCTGATAAAGCTCCGGACGATGCGGTACGTCAACACCCGCAAACATCGCCTCGAACAAAACGGTCTGCCTCTGCTCAGCAGAATCTGGACGGTGTGCGGAAATCCAACGCGGCCCCGACCACGAAACGATGCGGTATTCCGGCTTCGCTTCACCCAGATTGCGCTGATCGATTTGATAGGCTTGGACCAAATCGAAGCGATCCGCATTGAACACCAACCAAGCCGGTCGCCCCTCCGCAACGGTCCACATGCCGTAGGAAAACGCTACGAACTGCAGCAAGGCAATCGCAGCCAGGTCAAAACGCAGCGATTTCTTTCCCTGCTTGTAGACCACGGTAGTCAGCAGCGGCCCAATGACGACATCGACACCGAGCACGATGAAAAATATCTCTGTCACCCCAACTGCGTGCTGTAGCGGAGACGGATACCAAATCAGGAAGACGACACCAATGGCAATCACTGCCACCAATGCGGACACCGACAAATGAATCAGACCGGCTCGAAAACGGGAAACCATGCT
>JACCDS011226036.1_pt1 | contig 11755 bp, 9 predicted proteins | sample 7446441 | NCBI WGS metagenome assembly JACCDS01 (sample SAMN15323445, study PRJNA562643) | freshwater metagenome | isolation source: river surface water | place: USA:Blue River Watershed | collected 2017-08-17 | reverse complement strand
ATTACAGCGGTGAGGCGTGCGCCGATCGAGGCGCCGATTGCACCGCCCTTTGGTCACCACCAGTTCGTCCCATGCTCCTAGACAAAGAAGTCGCGCGGCGGCGCACGTTCGCGATCATTTCGCACCCCGACGCGGGGAAAACCACCCTCACGGAGAAGCTGCTGCTCTACGCAGGCGCGATCCAGATCGCCGGCAGCGTCAAGGCGCGCAAGGCGTCGCGTCATGCAACCTCCGACTGGATGGAGATCGAGAAGCAGCGCGGCATCTCGGTGGCGAGCTCGGTGATGCAGATGGAGTACCGGGACTGCGTCATCAATCTGCTCGATACGCCGGGCCACCAGGATTTCTCCGAAGACACGTACCGCGTGCTGACCGCGGTGGACGCGGCGCTCATGGTGATCGACGCCGCGAACGGCGTCGAGGCGCAGACGCTGCGGCTGCTGGAAGTCTGCCGTGCCCGCAACACGCCCATCATCACCTTCGTGAACAAAATGGACCGTGAAGTACGCGAGCCGCTGGCGCTCGTGGACGAGATCGAGCAGACGCTCGGCATGTCGGCCGTGCCGTTCACCTGGCCGGTCGGCATGGGCAAGCGCTTTCACGGCGTATTCGATATCCGCCGCGACGCGATGCGCGTGTTCCGCGCCGGCGAGGACCGCTTGCAGGACGACGACGAGATCGTCGAAGGCCTCGCAAACCCGCAGTCGGTTGCGCGCTTCGGGGCGGAGTTCGAGCAGGCGCGCCACGACATCGAGCTCGTGAAGGCGGCCTCGCCGGAGTTCGACCAGGCGCTGTTCCTCGAAGCCCAGCAGACGCCGGTGTTCTTCGGTTCCGCGGTAAACAACTTCGGCGTGCGGGAGGTGCTCGATGCGCTGGTCGATTACGCGCCCCCGCCGGGTCCCAAGGCGGCGATACAGCGCCTCGTGCACGCGGCCGAGCCGAAATTCTCGGGCGTCGTGTTCAAGATCCAGGCGAACATGGATCCGGGGCACCGCGACCGCAGCGCTTTCGTGCGCATCTGCTCGGGCCGTTTCGAGCGCGGCATGCGCATGAAAGTGTGCCGCACCGGCAAGGAGCTCCGCGCCGCGAACGTGGTTTCCTTTCTGTCGCAGCGCCGCGAAATCCTCGAAGACGCGTATCCGGGCGACATCATCGGCATCCCGAATCACGGCGCGCTGCAACTCGGCGATACGCTCACGGAGGGCGAGGATCTGCAGTTCACCGGCTTGCCGTTCTTCGCCCCCGAGCTCTTTCAGCGCGTCGAAGTCGGCGATCCGTTGCGCGCAAAGCAGCTGCGCAAAGGGCTGCTGCAGCTGGGCGAGGAGGGGGCGATCCAGGTCTTCCGCCCGCACGCCGACAACACGCTGCTGCTCGGCGCCGTGGGACAGCTACAGTTCGATGTCGTCGCGCACCGGCTGAAGACGGAATACGGCGTGGACGCGCGACTCGCGGCGACCAAGCATCGGCTCGCGCGGTGGGTGACCGCCGACAGCGACGCGGACCTGAAGCGCTTCATCGAAGCGAATGCGCACCGGGTGGCCTACGACGTGGTGGAAGCCCCGGCGCTGCTCGTGAGCCACGTCGCGGAGCTGTCCGCGGTGCAGGACAACTGGCGCCAGATCCGCTTCCATGCGCTGCGCGAGCACGCGGGCCTCGTGTTCCACTCCGGCGGGGCCGGCTGAGACGGTGCGGGGGAGGAGACGATGATCGACACGGGTATCTCGCAGCACACGGCGACGAGCGGGCCGAGCGCATTACGGCCTCGGCGTTACATGGGATGCGCGCCGGGCTTCCAGCGCGACTAGGCTCTCCTTGCATGTCGGCCCGCCCGCGTCGGGCTATCACTGATTGCCGACTGTCGCCTCGGCGGCTGCGTCGTAGCGCCTTCTCATGGCGAAAAAGTGGAGCGCCATGAAGCCGGCAATGAGAACGAGCACCCCTATGGTGTCGAACGCGACCCACACGGCTTCGCTCGCCATGTGGCCGATCGCGAAGTTCGCCACGCCGAGCGCCACGAAAAAACCGGCGTAAGCGTAGAGCGACCGTTTCCATGCGGCATCGGGAGCTTCGATACGCGACTGCAGGGCGAGCTGTACGAGGTTGCGTCCGGCGATCCCGTAGACGAGCACCAATGCTGCTGCGACGAGTCCGTAGAGCGCCGTTGCCCGCAACACCAGATACTGCGGGTCGTTCCATGCGAGCGTGAGTCCGCCGAAAACCGCGGCAAGGGCGAAATTGAGCCAGCGCAGCCGTCCTATGATGCCGAGCGTCACCTTCCAGTACAGGATCTGCAGCGCCATCGCACCGACGAGCACCCCGGTGGCGACGTAGATGTCCGCGACGATGTACGCGGCGAGGTACAACACCAGCGGCATGAAATCGATCGCGGTCTTCATCTCGCTCCTTGCATGACGTCCGATTTTTTAGCGCGAGCGTGATCTAGCAAGGATGTTGCCTGAGACGGCGCCTCGGGCGGTGGGCGGGCGCCGCGCCTGCGGCGCCGCATGGCCCGCGCGCTCTATTGGGCTTCGATTTTCGCCGCCTTGACGATTTCGGCGTACTTCTTGAGGTCGGCGAGGAAAATTTTGCTGAACTGCGCAGGCGTATCGCCTTTCGGGTCGTAACCGCCGGCTGCAAAAAACTCTCTGATTCTCGGCGTCTCGAGCGCTTTCACGACTTCCCCGGGCAGGCGGTTCACGATCGTGGCCGAAGTGCGGGCGGGTGCAAACCAGGCGTGCCAGCCTGCGTCGAATACGTAACCCGGCACCGTTTCTCCTACTGTCGGCACCTCGGGCAGTATGGCGAGGCGCTGCGCCCCGGTGAATCCGATCGCCCGCAGCTTGCCCGCTTTGATCTGCGGCATGCCGACTGCGACGGCCGGAAACGTGATCTGCACTTCGCCGCCAAGCGCCGCATTCATCGCCGGACCGCCGCCCTTGTACGGAATATGCTGCATCGGTATGCCGGTTTTGAGCGTAAAAAGCTCCGCCGCGAGATGCGTGCCGTTGCCGATGCCCGCCGAGCTGTAGCGCAGCGGCGTCGTCTTGGCGAGCGCGATCAGCTCCTTCACCGACTGCGCGGCGACGGAAGGATGCACGATCATGAGATAGCCCGGGCCGAGCGCGAAATTGGTGATCGGCGCGAAATCGCGGGCGGTGTCGTACGGAATTTTCTTGTATATCGCGGGATTCACCGCGAACGCGAACGAGGTGCTGAGCAGCGTGTAACCGTCGGGTGCCGCCCTGGCGACCGTCTCGTTGCCGACGATGCCGTTCGCGCCGCCGCGGTTGTCGATGACGATGGGCTGGCCCATCTGGCTTTCCACCTGGCGTGCGAGCCCGCGGGCATACGCGTCGACGTTGCCGCCCGGCGGAAAGGGCACGACGAGGCGGATCGGGCGATTAGGGTAGGGCGCCCCGCCGTCTTGAGCCATCGCCGTTCCGGCGGCAAAGGCGCAGGCGAGCGCCGCCGCGACAGGCTTGTAGAACTCCTGCATGAGATTCCTCCTTGGTCGACGCAGCGAGGGGCGGGCTCGTCGGTGTCCCGCTCTTTCCCCGCCGCGGCAGTCAGTCGTCAGTCGTCGCGCGTCAGCAAAGCAAAACAGAAAGCTTCATCGCGAAGACGCGAAAAAAAAGCTTCAGCACGAAGGCGCCGAGACACGAAGGAAAACGCAGGCAAGTCCGTGTACTCCCGCAGCGGCTTCACCAGCGAAGCGTCGTCACCCCAACGCTCGTCGCCAGCGCGCAGGGCGAGAGCCCCGCGCGTCCTCACTCCGCGGTTAAGCGTCGTCGCTCGTCGGCCATGACGGACACGGATCACTTGATCCGCTTCAGTATCTTGATCCGCTGCACCGTGTCGCCGGCGAGGTGCGTCCACACCATCGCGTCGCGCACCAGCTTGTCGACGCGCGCATTCATCATGCAGCCTTCGGCGCCGTGGACTTCCATGTTGAGCCGCGTGACGCGCTGAATCACGTCGGTCGACCAGTTCATCACCAGCCCCGCGTTCGCAGAGTGCGTGCCGTTGTCGTGCATCCAGGCGACTCGCATGACGTACGAGCGCAAGGCTTCGGTGAGCGCCAGCATCTCGTTCAGCTTCAACTGCACGGTCTGCTGCTCGAAAAGGTACTTGCCGCCGCGCTTGTTCGTCTTGGCGTGGGCCATCGACATCTCGCAGGCGTCGTCGCACACGCCCAGCGCATTGGCCGCCAGCTCGAGGTCGCCGAAGATGTCGCCGCCGGTGTTGTCGCCGCGCCCGGCTTTCGATGCGCCGCCTTCACCGCCGACGACGTTCGCGTGCGGCACGCGCGCGTTCTCGAAAATCAGCTCGGCATTCTGGTAGAAGCGCCAGCCGCGCTTGTTGAAGACTTTCCCGATGCGAAAGCCCGGCGTGCCTTTGGGCACCATGAACAGCGTGCCGCCCTGCCTGATGTTCACTTCCGGGTTGGTGCGCGCGTCGACGAAAAAGAGGCTGCCGACGCTGCCGTTCGCGATGAAACACTTCTCGCCGTTCAGTATCCATTCGTCGCCCTTGCGCTCGGCGCGCAGGCGGAATCCGGCCTTGGGATCGTTCTCCGGCGGGAGGCGGTTGTCGGATCCCGAGTTGGGCTCCGTGATGCCGCGGCCCATGACATAACGGTGGTCGGCGAGAAACGGCTTGAGAAAGCGCTCCTTCTGGTCGTTGCTGCATGCCGTCGCGATGAGATGGCTCCACTTCCAGTTCTGGCTGAAGGCTTTCGAGATCGCGCTGTCGGCTTTGGCAAGCTCCGCCATGACCACCGCCTGCGTGACGAAGTCGGTGCCCGGTCCTCCCCATTCCTTGGGCACGGCCATCGTGCGAAAGCCGATCTTCGAGCCCTTTTCCATGATGCCCCAGTCCCACGGCTCGAACGCGCCTTCGATCTGATCGCGCTTGAGCGAAATAGGGCGGATTTCTTCTTCGGCGAATTTGCGCGCCTCGGCTTGCCAGTGGCGCTGTTCTTCGTTCAGTGAAAAGTCCATCTACGTCTCCAAACCTCTGATGAGTGACGAGTGATGAGCGACGGCGCTACGCGGTGCGAGCGGCCGCGCGCTCGTAGCCGGAGATCGCCTCGGCGATGCGCAGCTTCGCGGCATCGTCGCTGTCTTCGGCATGGAAAAACACCATGCCGTCGTGCACGTACTTTTGGAGCGGCATGTCGCGCATGACGCCCATCGCGCCGAAGCACTCGGCGGCGAGCAGCGTCACCTCGTGCACCGCCTCCCCGGTGTACACGCGCGCCATGGTGTGCAGCGGCAGCTCCCCGCCGCTCGCGACACCGGCGTCGGGATGGTCTTCGATCCACGCCGCTTTCCAGATGAGGTTGCGCGCGAGCTCGAGACGAATCGCGCAGTCGGCGAGCTTACCGCCGATCGACTGGTGCTCGATGATGTTGCGTCCGCCCTGGCGCCGTATCTTCGCGTAGTCCACGGCCGTCTCGTAGGCGACGCGACCGAGACCGAGATTGATGGCGGCGAGCGCGATGGTTGCGCGTCGTGCATGCGCGGCGCCCGCCGGAGGCACCTGCCCTTCCTGTCCGAGCACGTTGCCGGCCGGCACGCGGCAGCTGTGAAAGGCGACCGGCGCTGCCGGTCCGTGGTGCCAGCGGATCGCGGTGCCGGTTGCTTTCGCCGGCTCTCCGATGCGCAGTCCCGCTGTGTCGTGCGGCACCAGAAAAGTCGTGAGGCCGTTGTTGCCCGTCTTCTTCGCATCGGTGCGCGCCTGCACCACGAAAAGCTTTGCGAGCGGCGCGTTGGCCACCATGCCGGCAGGCCCGTCGAGCAGCCAGCCGCCGTTCGCCTGCTTCGTCGCCGTCACTTCCGCGGCGCCGTCTTCGGCTTCCAGCGGGCGGTGATAGAACCAGCCGAGCTCGGCTTCCGCATCGCGCGCGGCAAGCGCGAGGTGAAATGCATCGTCCTCGACGAACGACGCGAGCAGAGACTGGCGCTGCCCGGCGCTTGCGAGCTCGAACACGAGGCGCGCGACGCCGGAAGTATGGCCGAGCGCGACGGCGACGTCCGGGTCCCCGGTGCCGAGCTCCTCCATCACCAGACACGTCGTCAGGCAATCGGCGCCGGCGCCGCCCGCGTCTTCAGGCAGCGGAAGGGTGCGCAACCCCATTTGCGACGCCTGCGCGAGCAGGTCGGCGAGCAGCGGCTTCTCGAACGGCTCCAGCCGCGACGGCTCCAGGGCTGCGCGCTTGATTTCCTGGTTCACGAAGTCGCGCACGGTGTCGCGCATCTCGAGTTGTTCGGGTGTGAGTTGCAGGTCGTACATGTCTCGCATTCCTTGGTCAGGATGGGTGGGGGTGGCGCATGCCGAGCACGCCGCAGCCGCCCGCGGCAAGCGGCCGGCGTGCATACGGAAGAAAGCCGCGCGGCGCGGACGCACGCCACGGCGCTCGCGCGTAGCGGCGCGAGAGGCGGTGCGGGCGGTGCATGGCGAAGCTCATTTTTCCTCCGGAGACTACGATGCGGACGCCGCTATCGTTGTTGTGTGCCCGCTCTCTCAGGAGCCTGGCTTTCGCGACGTCCGCCGACAGTGTATACGCGTCCGGGGGCGGTGCGCCATGCCGTCCTCCCATATCCATCCCACAATGTGGCCGGTGCTGGGGCGCGTGGCGCGGTTTGCCTCGCCGCCGGTGGTGCGTTAACGTATGCCGCACTAAAAAAATCGAGGAAAGGTAGGAGGAGACCCTAGCGACCGTCTTTTCCCGCCGGCGTGCAGGCTCAGCACAATTTCCGCCCTACGCGGCGGCTAGGAGAGAGGACGCATGGCTACGCTCAACATCAATGGCAAGACCCGGGACGTGCAGGTCGAGGCTGACACGCCGCTGCTGTGGGTCCTGAGAGAACAGGTCGGTCTCACCGGCACGAAATACGGCTGCGGCGTCGCCCAATGCGGCGCCTGCTCCGTGCACATCAACGGCGAAGTGCAGCGCACCTGCGTGCTGCCGGTGAGCGCAGTGAAGCCCACCGATCGCATCGTCACCATCGAAGGCTTGTCCGCAGACAACTCGCATCCCGTCCAGAAGGCCTGGGCGGCGCTCGACGTGCCCCAGTGCGGTTACTGCCAGTCCGGACAGATCATGGCGGCCGCGGCGCTGCTGCGGGCGAAGGCGAAGCCCACGGACAAGGACATCGACGAGGCGATGTCGAATATCTGTCGCTGCGGCACCTATCAGCGCATACGGGCCGCTGTGCACATGGCCGCCGGAACGTCGGTCGCCGGCGACGGCACTGTCGATCAACCGGTTCAGGCCTAAGGGGAGGCGACTGCCATGACGAAGACGACTGCAGGACAACCGGCCAATCCTTCCCGCCGTAAATTCATGCTGAGCTCCGCTGCTGCCGGCGGCGGATTCGCGTTGGGCATGTATGTGCCTTTCGGCGCCGCCTCTGCCGCTGCGGCGGCAGCCGGGGACACCGAGATGAACGCGTGGGTCGTGATCCGGCCGGACGATACGGCCGTGATTCGCATCGTGCGCGCCGAAATGGGGCAAGGGACGCTTACCGGCCTCGCGCAGCTCGTGGCCGAAGAGCTCGAATGCGACTGGAGCAAAGTGACGACCGAGCGCATCACCCCGGGACGCAATCTCGCTTCCAAGCGGGCGTGGGGCGACATGAGCACCGGCGGCAGCCGCGGCATCAGGACGTCGCAGGACTACATCCGCCGCGGCGGCGCAGCGGCGCGCATGATGCTCCTGCAGGCCGCTGCCGACGAATGGAAGGTGCCGGCGGGCGAGCTGACCGTGTCCGACGGCGTGATACGCCATGCCGGCTCGGGACGCTCGACGACGTACGGGAAAGTGGCCGCAGCGGCTGCGAAGCTCACGCCGCCGGATCCGAAGTCGATCAAGCTCAAGAATCCGAAAGAGTGGAAAGTCGCCGGCAAGCCGATGAAGCGGCTCGACACGACGCAGAAGCTCAACGGGTCGCTGGTCTACGCGATCGACGTCAAGCTGCCCGGCATGTTGAACGCGGCGATCAGCCAATGCCCGGTGTTCGGCGGCAAGCTCGTGAGCTACGACGAAGCGAAGATCAAGGGGCGGCCCGGCGTGCGCGGTGCGGTGAAGGTGAGCGACTCCGCGGTCGCCGTCGTCGCCGACACGTGGTGGCGCGCCAAAAGCGCGCTGGAGGCCATGCCTGTCGTTTGGGACGAAGGCGCCGGCGCATCGGCGTCGACCGCCACGATCGCCAAGCATCTGCAAAGCGGCTTGACGTCCGACGATGCTTTCGCGGACATCAACGACGGCGATGCCCTCAAAGCGATCGCAAGCGCGCCGAAGAAGGTCGAGGCGGTGTACAGCACGCCTTTCCTGTCGCACGCGACGATGGAGCCGATGACCGCGACGGTGCGCATCGGCGCCGACCGGGCGGAAGCGTGGGTGCCGTCGCAAAGCGCAGAAGCGTCGCTCGCCGCGTTGTCGGAAGCCTCCGGTCTGCCCCTCGCGCAATGCGAGGTTTACAACCACACGCTTGGCGGCGGCTTCGGACGCCGCGGCGGCACGCAGGATTACGTGCGCCAGGCGGCGGCGATCGCGAAGCAGTTTCCGGGCACGCCGGTGAAGCTGATCTGGAGCCGGGAGGAAGATCAGGCCCACGATTATTACCGGCCGATCTCGCAGTGCAAGCTCTCGGCCGGGATCGACAACCAGGGCAACCTCGACGCTCTGCACATCCGCGTGTCGGGGCAGTCGATCAACGCGTACCTCAATCCGGCTGCCATCAAGGAAGGGAAGGACGTGCGTCAGCTGCAGGGGTTGTGGAAGCAGCCCGGCGATGCGCAGATCGGATACACGGTGCCCAACCTGCGCACCGAATACGCCATGCGCAACACCCATGTGCCGGTGGGCCCGTGGCGCGGCGTGAACACCAACCAGAACGGCGTGTACCTCGAGTGCTTCATCGACGAGTGCGCCAAGGCGGCCGGCAAGGACCCGCTCGAGTTCCGCCGGGCGCTGATGGCTCGGCATCCGAAGCATCTCGCGGTGCTGAACGCGGCTGCCGAAAAGGCGGGTTGGGGCAAGCCGCTGCCTCCCGGCGTGCACCGTGGAATCGCCCAGTTCATGGGTTACGGCAGCTACTCGGCGGCGGTCGCGGAGGTGTCGCTCGTGGGCGGCAAGGTGAAAGTGCATCGCATGGTGCTCGCGCTCGATTGCGGGCATGCCGTCAATCCCGGCCAGATCGCTGCTCAGGTGGAAGGCTCCGTGGCGTACGGCTTGAGCGCGACGTTTTACGGCGAGCTCAACGTCGAGAAAGGCAGGATCGTCGAAACGAACTTCGACCGGTACGCCATTCTGAGGCTGGCCGAAATGCCCAAGGTCGAAACAGTGGTCGTGCCGACGCACGACTTCTGGGGCGGCGTCGGCGAGCCCACGATCTGCGTGGTCGCGCCATCGGTGATGAATGCGATTTACGCGGCCACCGGGAAGCCGGTGCGCACGCTGCCATTGAAAAACCTGAACCTGGTATAGCGCAGCAGCAACTTGTTCGGGCGCGCGCCATCCCGGCGCGCGCTTTTTTTTACCCTCACGGATTCATTGCACGACGCACATCGCCGGCCGGGGGATTCTTCGCGCTCCACCACATCGAGTCTCGCCGCGGATGCGGCTCGGCAGCCACGAGCGATCCGGTGTGCCGTCGCCGGCAACTTCAGCGTGTCCATGATCTCGCGGCATCTGCTGCGAGCCTGTGCATGGAAGCCTTGCCCGTACAGGCCGGAGCCGGACCCCCGGGAGCCGCGCATTCGCCGCAGGCCCAGGTGTTACATAAATGAGACACCGCCATGAAAACGTCATGCGGACGTGGCGCATTCACGCGGACGCGCGGCGCCCTGCCCGTACAATGGCGGCAACGAACAAAAAAAGCCGCTCAGGGGAACAACGGCATGGAACGTCACTGGCGTTTCATCTACGACCGTGAACGCACGTGCGGGTGGGTTTGGCAGGTGCGCGACGACATGCGCGTGCGTATGGCGTCGCTCGGCGGATTCGACACGCTCGACCGGTGCATGAATCACGCTCGCGATAACGGTTTCACGATCGGGCAGCGCTACGAGATCGTGTTCGGCAACGCGGCGGCGACCGAACGCCGATCCGTGTAATGCACGCTTAATTGTAAACTTTCCACCGTCGCGAGCCCGTTCTCGGCGCTCCCCGCCGCGGAGCGCGTCAGTTTTTCCTGCCCCCACGACGCATGTGGATTTCAACGCCGTCGTTATGCCCCGCAAGCATAAAGTAGGCACCAACCGGTTCTTGTGCCCGGCCGCACACCTCCTTACGCTAAGAGTGCCTAACATAATGACCCGCGCGCTGCGCTGTCACGATTTTTGCCCGGGACGCGAAGCCCGACGCCGGCAATATCGCGAATCTTGTATGTCAGGCACTCTAAGGACGCTCAAGCGCGGATCGCGCTGCGTCACCACACCGAACGGAGGCTCACATGGCATTGCGTCTGGGAGACATCGCTCCCGACTTCACGCAGGATTCGACCATAGGGACGATACATTTCCATCAATGGCTGGGCTCGAGCTGGGGCGTGCTGTTCTCGCATCCGAAGGACTTCACGCCCGTGTGCACCACAGAGCTCGGCTACACCGCCAAGCTCAAGCAGGAATTCGAGAAGCGCAACGTGAAAGTGCTCGCGGTCAGCGTAGACGACGTCGCTTCACACAGCCGGTGGATAGGCGACATCAACGAAACGCAGAACTGCGTCGTGGAGTTTCCCATACTCGGGGATCCCGACAAGAAAGTGGCCAACCTGTACGACATGATTCATCCGAACGCCAACGACACGCTTACCGTGCGCTCGGTGTACTTCGTCGATCCGAACAAGAAGATCCGCGCCATGATCACCTATCCGGCGAGCACCGGGCGCAACTTCGACGAGATCCTGCGCGTGATCGACTCGCTGCAGCTCACCGACCGGCACACGGTGGCCACGCCGGTGAACTGGAAGCCGGGCGATGACGTCATCATCGCGCCCTCGCTCACCGACGAGACTGCGATCCAGCAGAAGTTTCCGAAGGGCTACAAGGCGCTGCGGCCCTACTTGCGAGTCACGCCGCAACCCGACCGGTAAGCCGGTCAACCGGTGCGCGCTTTCGTTCTGCGCGCGCCGGCGAAAGCGCGGAGCGCCCTCGACGCGCAGCGCGTCCACGTCGGTGAACGGCGGTTAGGCGGCCGATTGCCGCGTTTCGGCCGGCGCATTGCCGCCCGGGGCAACGACCCGTTTCACATCCGGCGGGGCAAGCGTGACGACACGGCGTCCCAAAGCGTCGTCGTATCGGCGTCGGCGTACTCGTATCGCGCACGCACGACCGGCTTGGCGAGGTGCAGCAGCGCGGCGAGATCGACAGGCGTGCCGCTCACCACGACGTCGGCGGGCGTGCGCGATATGGTTTCTTTCAGCGCCTCGAGCTGCTCGGGCGTATAACCCATCGCCGGGACGACGCGCTGCAGGTGTGGATAGTGCTTGTACGCTTCGGCGATTTCGCCGACGGCGTACGGCCGCGGATCTACGGCTTGCGCGCCGGCCGCGATCGCCGCGGCATACCCCGCGCCATGCGGCATGCCGCCGTGCGTCACGCTCGGGCCGTCTTCGACCACGATGACGCGCTTGCCGTGTACTGTCGTCGCATCGAGCGTCAGCGGCGAGGCGCCGCGCAGCACCGCCGCCCGCGGATTGACGGCCTTCACCGCGGCCGCGACCTGGGCTACATCGTCGGCTGCAGCGGT
>JACCDS010246296.1_pt1 | contig 11755 bp, 8 predicted proteins | sample 7446441 | NCBI WGS metagenome assembly JACCDS01 (sample SAMN15323445, study PRJNA562643) | freshwater metagenome | isolation source: river surface water | place: USA:Blue River Watershed | collected 2017-08-17 | reverse complement strand
CCGGATGCGCCCGCCGGTGCGAAGGGCATCTCGCTCTTCCTGGTGCCTCGACAGCTGCCTGATGCCAATGGCAGACCCGGCGCGCACAATGGGGTTTCCTGCGGCGCCATCGAGCACAAGATGGGTATCAAGGCCTCTGCCACCTGCGTGATGAACTTCGACGGCGCCACGGGCTATCTGATCGGCGAGGCAAACAAGGGTCTCGCCTGCATGTTCACCATGATGAACTATGAGCGGCTGTCCATCGGCCTGCAGGGCATCGGCCTCGCGGAACACTCCTTGCAGGTGGCATCGGCCTATGCCCGCGAGCGGCTGCAGGGGCGTGCCGCCACCGGGGCCGTGAATCCTGGTGGCAATGCTGACCCGATCCTGGTTCACCCTGATGTGCGGCGCATGTTGCTGATGGTGCGTGCCGAGGTGGAGGCCGGGCGTGCCCTGGCGGTGTATGCGGGCGCTGCGCTGGACACTGTGCACTTCGATCCGGACCCGCAGCGGCAGGCAAGGGCTGCTCGGCTGGTTGCCTTGCTGACGCCGATAGCGAAGGCCGCATTCTCCGATCGGGGTTTCGAGGGTTGCGTCAGCGCCCAGCAGGTACTGGGTGGCCATGGCTATGTGCGCGAGTGGGGGCTGGAGCAGAACGTGCGCGATGCGCGCATCGCCCAGATCTACGAGGGTACCAATGGCGTGCAGGCGCTGGATCTGGCTGGTCGCAAGGTGGTACGCGATCAGGAGGGCTTGCTGGAGACGCTGTGGGAGGAAATCGAAGGATTCCTGCGAGCTCAGGCCTCCAACACGGGTGTCCAGGAGTTTCTGCCCGAGTTGAGGGCGGCACTGGCGCAGGCTCAGAGAGTCAGTGCCTGGCTGCGTCAGGCAGCCGCTGGCAATCCGGATGAAACGGGAGCCGCGTCTGTGCCTTATTTGCGACTGCTGTCGCAGCTGCTGTATTGCTTCATGTGGTGTCGCATGGCCGTCGCTGCCAGTCTTGCCTTGTCACGTCCTGGAGTCGAAAAGGCGTTCTACGAGGACAAGTTCACGGTCGCGCGTTTCTTCATGGTGAGGCTGATGCCGGTTCGGCATGCCCTGGCGGCCGAGATCATGAGTGGCTGTGCTGCGGTGATGGCGCTGCCGGCAGAACGTTTCTGACCGGCAGCCGCTGGCGTGGGGTCAGATGACCCACTCGAAGGTTTCGGTGATCAGCGTCTCGTAGCTTTCCAGGCTTTCTTCCTTTTCACCCAGAATGACAAGGTTGCCCTGACCGAAGGGAATGATCTTGCCCTGGAAGCGCGGATCGTTCACGTCGAACTCGGTGCTCACTGGCGAATTGTGGATCATGATCACCGACACGGAGCCCTTGGTGCCCTCGAGCACGATGTGAGCGCCCTTGATGGAAGGCACTACATTGCAGTCATTGGCGAACTTGATGTGCGCCGACTTGATGCGTTCGTCCTCGCGCAGGTGGCCGCCTGCCGCCTCGATGACCTGATTGATCTCTTCCATGCTCAGATCGGCAGTGGCGTTCTCGATGCGCGGCGTCTCGCGATACATGTGGCCGATGATGTCATCGTGGAACTTGATGTCGGCGGCGCTCGGACGGTCTGTCCACAGCCCTGAGGACATGATCACGCCAAGCGTGATCACCAGGCTGGCGGCCATGGCGTAGTAACGCTGATAGCGCGAGCGCACGGGCAGCTTGGTGACGCTGGCCGTCGCGGAGGCCGGACCGGCCTGCGTGGCGGCATGCGCCTTGAGGCGCTCGGCGAGACCTGTCGGCACCTCGATGGAGAGGGCAGCGGCGTGCACGCGCGCGTCCAGCGCCTGCAGGTCCTGCAGCCACTGAGTGCGCTCGGGGCTCGCATTGGCAGCGGCGATGAAGTCTTCACTTGAATCATTGGGGTTGGCCAGGCCGCGCTTTCTGAATTCGAAGTCTTCCATAGTCTTGACTCTTGGTTGGGTATTCCCGCTTGTCATTGGCATTAGTGTTCGTCTGTCGGACAGGGTTCAGTTCGGCTCGTCGAACGCGTCGTCACCAGAAAGATCATCCGTGAGCTCACTGTCAGGAAAGAACACCTGACGCAGCTTGCCGCGTGCGCGGAACAGGCGCGTCATCACGGTGTTGTTGTTCAACTCGAGAATTTCCGCGATTTCCTTGCCACTGAAGCCGCCAATCACCTGCAGCATCAAAGGGTCGCGATAGTCCTTTTCCAGCTTTCCAATGGCCTCGTGGAGCAATCGGCGATCCATGCGCTGATCGGGCTCGTTCTCGTCCGAATCGGCGATGGACTGGTCCTCGATATCGACCAGCTCCGGACGGTAACGCTCATAGAGGCGTGCGTTCTCGCGTCGCAGAATGGTGAAAAGCCAGGCCTTGGCGGCCTTGTCATTCTGCAGACTGTCGAGAGACCGCCATGCTCGCAAAAAAGTTTCCTGCACCAGATCTTCGGCCAGCGCACTGTTCTTGCAGATCCAGTAGGCATAGCGATAGACGTCCTGGTACAAGGCGTCGACCAGCGCTTCATAGCGCTCCTTCTTGCGTCTATCGTCCAAGACCGGGGTATCGCTCATTTCTTTCCGGAGTGCCAGAAGCTCGAATTCAGGTGAGTTTTTGCTGGCAAATCAATTACAAACAACGCAGTTTTGCAGTCTTGCCAGCCGGAAGAGGAGTTTGCCGAATAAGCAGGGGGGCGGCAAGTCCTGATTGTCTTTGGCCGCGCCCAGGGGCGGGGCTATAATCGCGCCCCCGAGACGTGCGATGGACTTCTAAGATGACAAGAATTGCGATTGCCGGCGCAGCCGGACGTATGGGCAAGACCCTGACTGAAGCAGTGCTCAGAAGTGATGCGGGTCTTCACGTGACCGTGGGAACGGTGCTGCCGGACGATCCAGCCCTGGGCGTCGATCTGGGTCTGCTCGCCGGCGTGCAGCATCTTGGCGTCCCAGCAGTCGACTCGTTGCAGGAACAGGCAGAGGCCTTCGATGTCCTGATCGACTTCACTGCGCGTGCTTCCACACTGGAGCATTTGCAATTCTGCGTGCGGCACGGCAAGGCCATTGTCATTGGCACCACCGGCTTCACCGCTGAAGAAAAGCAGCTGATCGCCGAGGCGGCCCGTCAAATCCCCGTTGTCTTCGCGCCTAACATGAGTGTCGGCGTGAATGTCTGTCTCAAGTTGCTCAAGATGGCGGCCGAGGTGCTGCAGGATGTGGACATCGAGATCGTCGAGGCGCATCACCGCTACAAGAAGGATGCTCCCTCGGGTACAGCCTTGCGCATGGGCGAGGTGATTGCCGACGCGCTTGGGCGCAATCTGCAGGAGGTCGCCGTCTATGGTCGCGAAGGCATGAGCGACGAGCGGGATCGCAACACGATCGGCTTCGCCACCGTGCGCGGGGGTGACATTGTGGGTGATCACACCGTGATATTTGCCGGGCTTGGTGAACGCATCGAGATCACGCACAAGGCCAGCAGCCGCATGACCTTTGCCAGTGGTGCGGTACGCGCAGCTGCCTGGCTGGCGGGCCGCAAGGCCGGACTTTATTCGATCGATGATGTGCTTTTTGGTGACGCACAGACCTGATTGCCACGCGGTTGCCGACGCGAGACGGAAACCTTCATAGACACCGCTTGTCCTGTTCACTTACAATGCGGCCTCAGTATGTTTACATCTGAGCACATAACGGGATTCACAGAAGAGCGGAATGAAGCGATTGTTTCATTCCGCTTTTTTTCACCCGGATTTTGCGATTAGTCCTGGAGAATGCATTGAGTAACTCAGCAGTACTGGCATTGGAAGATGGCAGTATATTTCGCGGCCGCGCCATCGGAGCGCATGGTCTGTCCAGCGGCGAGGTCGTGTTCAATACGTCCATGACCGGCTATCAGGAGATCCTCACCGATCCTTCCTACGCCCGTCAGATCGTCACGCTGACCTATCCGCACATCGGCAACACCGGCATCAACGAGGAGGACAACGAGTCCACCAAGGTCTGGGCCTCGGGCCTCGTGATTCGCGACCTCTCACGCATTCCCAGCAACTGGCGCAATCAGCAGTCACTTGATGATTTCCTGCGCGAGCGCAATGTCGTCGCCATCGCCGAAATTGACACGCGTCGTCTCACCCGTCTGTTGCGTGACAAGGGGCCGCTCAACGGCTGCCTGCTCACCGGCAAGGCGCTGGAAGAGCACGGGGAGGCGCGTGCGCTCCTGGAAGCCCGCGCGTTTCCGGGGCTCAAGGGCATGGATCTGGCCAAGGAAGTCACTGTCAAGCAGTCCTATGAGTGGACCGAAGGCCTGTGGCAGTGGTCGAAGGGACATCAGAGCGCGGCGCTCGACAAGCCATTCCATGTCGTGGCCTACGATTTCGGCATCAAGACCAACATTCTGCGCATGATCGCCGAGCGCAACTGCCGCGTCACCGTGGTGCCCGCGCAAACCTCTGCCGACGAGGTGCTGGCACTCAATCCGGACGGCATTTTCCTGTCCAACGGCCCGGGCGATCCTGCTCCGTGCGACTACGCGATTGCAGCGACGAAGCGCTTCCTGGAGACCGATATCCCGATTTTTGGCATTTGCCTCGGTTGCCAGATCCTGGCCCTGGCGTGCGGCGCCAGCACGGTCAAGATGCGGCTTGGCCACCATGGCGCGAATCATCCGGTACAACGCATTGCCGATGGCACAGTTTCCATCACCAGCCAGAACCATGGCTTCGCTGTGGATGAGGCCAGTCTGCCGGCGAACCTGAAGGCCACCCATCGCTCCTTGTTCGATGGCACCCTGCAGGGAATTGAACGAACAGACAAGCCTGCGTTTGCCTTCCAGGGACATCCGGAGGCGAGCCCGGGCCCGCACGACATCACCTCGCTCTTCGATCACTTCATCGACCTGATGAAGGCAAGGGCCAGTCGCTAGACCAAGTCCTGCCCGGGCTGCTGGTCCGGGCTGCAACGAAAAACAAGCGGTCGCGCGCACCTCAAGTCGCCCGGCCGCGTCAGAAGCCACGGTTTGAATATGCCAAAACGTTCCGACATAAACAGTATCCTCATCCTCGGCGCCGGTCCGATCGTCATCGGCCAGGCCTGCGAATTCGACTACTCCGGAGCCCAGGCCTGCCAGGCACTGCGTGAAGAGGGGTACCGCGTCATTCTGGTCAACTCCAACCCGGCGACCATCATGACGGATCCGGCCATGGCCGATGCCACCTACATCGAGCCGGTGACCTGGCAGATCGTCGAGAAGATCATCGCCCGCGAGCGTCCGGATGCGATCCTGCCGACGATGGGCGGCCAGACCGGGCTCAATTGTGCGCTGGACCTGCACCGCAACGGCGTGCTGGAAAAGTACGGTGTCGAGCTGATCGGCGCGAGCTGCGAGGCGATCGACAAGGCCGAGAACCGCGAGCTGTTCGACCGTGCCATGAAGTCCATCGGGCTGGAAACTCCTGCCCATGGCATGGCTCACAACATGGACGAGGCCTTCGCCGCGCTCGACATGGTCGGCTTCCCCTGCATCATCCGTCCCTCGTTCACCCTTGGCGGCAGTGGCGGTGGCATCGCTTACAACAAGGAAGAGTTCATCGAGATCTGCACACGCGGTCTGGAGCTCTCTCCCATCAAGGAACTGCTGATCGATGAGTCGCTCATCGGCTGGAAGGAATACGAGCTGGAAGTCGTGCGTGATCGCAACGACAACTGCATCATCGTCTGCACCATCGAGAATTTCGATGCCATGGGCGTGCATACCGGCGATTCCATAACCGTCGCACCTTCGCAGACCCTGACTGACAAGGAATTCCAGATCCTGCGCAATGCCGCCATCGCGGTGCTGCGCGAGATCGGTGTCGAGACCGGCGGTTCCAACGTGCAGTTCGGCATGTGCCCGCGCACCGGCCGTCTGGTGATCATCGAGATGAATCCTCGCGTGTCGCGCTCTTCTGCGCTGGCGTCCAAGGCGACAGGTTTCCCCATCGCCCGCGTCGCTGCGAAGCTGGCCGTGGGCTACACCCTCGATGAGCTGCGCAACGAGATCACCGGAGGCGCCACGCCGGCGTCCTTCGAGCCGAGCATCGACTATGTCGTGACCAAGATCCCGCGCTTCACCTTCGAGAAATTCCCCGAGACGAATGACCGCATCACCACGCAGATGAAATCCGTGGGCGAAGTGATGGCCATCGGTCGCACTTTCCAGGAATCGGTGCAGAAGGCCTTGCGCGGTCTGGAAGTGGGCGTGTCCGGTTTCGACCCGATTCTCGACACGGGCCTGAGCGATGCCATGGACATTCTCAAGCGCGAATTGATGGATGCCGGCGGCGAGCGCATCTGGTACATCGGCGATGCCTTCCGTCAGGGCTGGAGCGTTGAGACTGTCTCGGAACTCACCGGCGTCGATCCGTGGTTCCTGGTGCAGATCGAGGACATCATTCAGGAAGAGTCGCGCATTGCTGCAATGACTCTGGAGAGCATCGATCGCGACACCCTGTTCCGTCTGAAACAGAAGGGCTTTTCGGATTCGCGCATCGCAGCGCTGCTGCAGGTGCCTGAGTTGAGCGTGCAGCGTCATCGTCACGCGCTCAATGTGCGACCGGTGTACAAGCGAGTGGACACCTGTGCCGCCGAGTTCGCTTCCGCCACCGCCTACATGTATTCGACCTACGAGGAAGAATGCGAGGCGCTGCCCTCGGACCGCAAGAAGATCATGGTGCTGGGCGGCGGTCCGAACCGCATCGGTCAAGGCATCGAGTTCGACTACTGCTGCGTGCATGCGGCACTCGCCATGCGCGAGGATGGTTACGAGACCATCATGGTCAACTGCAACCCCGAGACAGTGTCCACGGATTACAATATTTCTGACCGACTGTTCTTCGAGCCGGTGACCTTCGAGGATGTGATGGAGATCGTCGCGCTCGAGCGACCGCAAGGCGTGATCGTGCAGTTCGGCGGCCAGACGCCGCTGAATCTTGCCACGCGTCTTGAAGCGGCCGGCGTTCCCATCATTGGCACCTCTGCGGATGCCATCGATCTGGCCGAAGATCGCGAGCGTTTTCAGCAACTGATTCGCAAGCTTGGTCTCAAGCAGCCGCCGAACTGCATCGTGCGCAGTGTGGACGAAAGCATCGCGGCCGCCGCTCAGATTTCCTACCCGCTGGTGGTGCGTCCTTCCTACGTGCTGGGCGGTCGGGCGATGGAGATCGTCTACAACGAAGAAGAGCTGCGCCGCTACATGCGCACTTCAGTCAAGGTCGGCAACGAGAGCCCGGTGCTGCTCGACTACTTCCTGAATTCCGCCATCGAGATCGACGTCGATCTGGTGAGTGACGGGGAGCAAGTCGTCGTGGGCGCCATCATGCAGCACATCGAGCAGGCCGGGGTGCATTCCGGCGACTCGGCCTGTTCACTGCCGCCCTACAATCTGCCAATGGATGTGCAGAACCGCATTCGCGAGCAGGTCAGCATGCTGGCGAAAGAGCTTGGCGTGGTCGGGCTCATGAACACCCAGCTGGCTTACCAGGACGGTGAGATCTACATCATTGAGGTGAACCCACGCGCGTCACGTACCGTGCCGTTTGTCTCCAAGTGCATCGGGGTTTCGCTGGCCAAGGTTGCTGCGCGCTGCATGGCCGGCACCAGTCTCAAGGAGCAAGGCTTCACCAAGGAGATCGTGCCGAAGAATTTCGCCGTCAAGGAAGCGGTGTTCCCCTTCAACAAGTTCCCTGGTGTCGATCCGATTCTCGGGCCTGAAATGAAATCCACCGGCGAAGTGATGGGCGTCGGGCGCACCTTCGCCGAAGCCTTCGCGAAGTCACAGCTTGGCGCGGGCGAGGAAATCAAGAACAGTGGCACAGTCTTCATCAGCGTGCGCGATGCCGACAAGCCCAAAGTGGTGGAAGTGGCCCGCAAGCTCGACAGGCTGGGTTTCAATCTCATCGCCACTCAGGGTACCGGCGCGGTGATCAGTGCCGCCGGTCTGCCGGTCACGGTCGTGAACAAGGTCAATGAAGGTCGACCGCACATCGTCGACATGATGAAGAACGACCAGGTGCAACTGGTGGTCAACACCACCGAGGGCAAGCAGGCGATCGCGGATTCCTCCATCATCCGCCGCACCGCGCTGCGGCACGATGTGGCTTGCACCACCACCATCGCCGGCGCGCTGGCGGTCTGCGAGGCGCTGATACATGGCGACAATCTCTCGGTCTACACCATCCAGGAGCTGCACGCGGAATTATGAGAAAAGTGCCGATGACCGTCGCGGGCGCCGAGCGTCTGCGGGCGGAGCTGAATGAGCTTAAGACCGAGCGACGGCCGCGCATCATTGCGGCGATCGCCGAGGCGCGCGAACACGGCGATCTGCGCGAGAACGCCGAGTATCACGCGGCTCGCGAGCAGCAGAGTTTCTGTGAAGGGCGCATCAAGGAGATCGAAGGCAAACTGGCCGATGCCGAAGTGATCGATGTGCGCGCCATCAAGCCCACAGGACGCGTGATCTTCGGGGCCACCGTGACTCTTCTGAATGTGGCGACCGATGCCAGTGTGGTCTACCAGATTGTGGGCGAGGATGAAGCCGATGTGCGCGCCGGGCGCATCTCGGTGGGTTCGCCGATCGCGCGGGCGATCATGGGCAAGGAAGTGGGGGACGAAATCGTGGTGAAGGCGCCCGCAGGCGACATTCACTACGAGATCGAGGCAGTCGAACACCTCTGATGTCAGTCCTGTGCGGAACCGGGCTCAGTGGGCCTTGTGGCGCAGGATGTTCGACAGTCGCGGGTCCGGCTTGGCGGCGCGGCGATAAAGCACGGCGATGTTGCCAATGCTCTGTACCAGTTCCGCCCCTGCAAGTTCGCACACTTCCGCGATGATCTCCTTTCTGGCGTCTCTGTCTGCCGCGAAGATCTTGACCTTGATGAGCTCATGCTCTTCCAGTGCACGGTCGATCTCCTTCAGCACGCTCTCGGCCAGGCCCTTCTGGGCGATGGTCACGATTGGGGAAAGAGAGTGGGCGATGGTGCGGAAACGCTTCTTGTCTTGTGCGGGCAGTGTCATGGATTTCGCTGGTGTTGGCGGGCGCTGCCCGGTTTCAAGGGAGGCGCCATTGTAGCCCAGCACGAGAATTACACAACCGCCGCGCTCCCGGCCGCGCCCGGCATTGCTTGGACTTTTCCGGGGACGATCTTGTAATATCCCGAACAACTCCCAATATGCCTGGTGTGCGCGCATCACAGGCAGACATGACGGCCTGCAATGGATCGGTGTCGCTCAAGGTCTCCTTGGCAGCCGATCAACTTCGAATTCACTGAGATAGGGGGATAATCCCTTGAACGACATGGCAAAGAATCTACTGCTCTGGATGGTTATCGCTGCAGTCCTGCTGACGGTGTTCAACAACATCAATCAGGAAACCAGCACTGTATCCGTGACTTATTCAGACTTCGTGAAGGAAGTGCGTGCAGGCCAGGTGCGCTCCGTCACTATTGCCGGCATCTCAGTCACGGGTCGGCGCATGGACAACACCCAGTTCACTACGACCATCCCCATGATCGGCGACGATCAGCTGATGAACGATCTTTTCAACAATGGCGTCGAGATCGTCGGATCCGAGCCAGAGCGGCAGAGCATCTGGTCGCAGCTGCTGGTGGCCAGCTTCCCGATCCTGATCATCATCGGGCTGTTCTTCTTCTTCATGCGGCAGATGCAGGGTGGCGGTGCGGGCGGCAAAGGTGGCCCGATGTCCTTCGGCAAGAGCAAGGCCAAGCTGCTGGGCGAGGATCAGATCAAGGTGACGTTCGCTGACGTGGCTGGTGTGGATGAGGCCAAGGAAGACGTGAAAGAACTGGTGGACTTCCTGCGCGAGCCGGACAAGTTCCAGCGTCTCGGCGGGCGCATCCCCCGCGGCATCCTGATGGTGGGTCAGCCCGGTACGGGCAAGACCCTGCTGGCCAAGGCGATTGCCGGTGAGGCCAAGGTGCCTTTCTTCTCGATCTCCGGTTCCGACTTCGTCGAGATGTTCGTGGGCGTGGGCGCTTCCCGCGTACGTGACATGTTCGACCAGGCCAAGAAGCAGTCGCCCTGCATCATCTTCATCGACGAGATCGACGCTGTGGGTCGGCACAGGGGTGCCGGACTCGGCGGCGGTCACGACGAGCGCGAGCAGACTCTGAACCAGTTGCTGGTGGAGATGGATGGTTTCGAAGCCAATGACGGCATCATCGTGATTGCCGCCACCAACCGCCCCGATGTGCTCGACCCTGCGCTGCTGCGTCCCGGTCGCTTCGACCGTCAGGTAGTGGTCGGGCTGCCCGACATCCGCGGCCGCGAACAGATTCTCAAGGTGCACATGCGCAAGGTGCCCATCGACGAGCGCGTCAATGCGGCGGTGATCGCTCGTGGCACGCCCGGCTTCTCCGGGGCGGATCTGGCCAATCTGGTGAACGAGGCAGCTCTGTTCGCTGCCCGCAGCAATCGCAAGCTGGTGACCATGGAAGAATTCGAGAAGGCCAAGGACAAGATCATGATGGGCGCCGAGCGCAAGTCCATGGTCATGTCTGACAAGGAAAAGCTCAACACCGCGTATCACGAGTCCGGCCATGCCATCGTGGGTCGACTGGTGCCCGAACATGATCCTGTCTACAAGGTCAGCATCATCCCGCGCGGTCGCGCGCTTGGCGTCACCATGTTCCTGCCCGAGGAAGACCGGTACAGCCTGAGCAAGCAGGGCATTCTCAGCATGATCTGCAGTCTTTACGGCGGTCGCATCGCCGAGGAAATGACGCTGGGCAGCGAGGGGGTCACCACGGGTGCTTCCAACGACATCCAGCGTGCGACCGACATGGCGCGCAACATGGTCACCAAGTGGGGTCTGTCGGAAAAGCTCGGTCCGCTGATGTATGCCGAAGACGATGGCGAAGTGTTCCTCGGACGTTCCACTGCCTCGCATTCGAAGGCGCACTCGGGCGAGACTGCCAAGGTCATAGACGAAGAGATCAAGCGCATCATCGACGAGTGTTATGGTCGGGCGAAGCGCCTGCTGGAAGAAAACCGCGACAAGCTGGAGTTGATGAAGGACGCGCTGCTGGAGTACGAAACCATCGATGCCGATCAGATCAACGACATCATGGCCGGCATGAAGCCCAGGCTGCCCGCGGACTGGTCGCAGAGCGATTCCGGTTCCGGCTCGGCCCGCACCAGCGGACGTGCGGCGGATGCCTCTGCAGACAGCCCCATCGGAGGCCCCGCCAGCGAAGTCTGACTGGCGCATTGCAGGACAACTGAGTGAGCGGCACATTCCTCAAGGTCGGTGACCAAGTCATCGACCTCTCTGTTCCCGTCGTCATGGGAATCGTCAACGCCACCCCCGACTCGTTCTCTGACGGGGGGCGGCTCGCTTCCGGTGCATCCGCCGGCTTCAAGGTGTCGGTTGACAAGGCGCTGGCGCTGGCTGATCGCATGCTGCAGCAAGGCGCTGCTCTCCTTGATGTAGGAGGCGAGTCCACTCGACCTGGCGCGGCAAGCCTCAGCGCACAGGAAGAGCTCGATCGAGTGATTCCGGTGATAGAAGCCATCCGGGCCCGGCTCGATATCGCCATCTCCGTGGATACCAGCACTCCTGTCGTCATGGTGGAAGCCATCGCGGCCGGGGCCGGGCTCGTCAACGACGTGCGTGCGCTGAGGCGTCCTGGTGCAGTCGAGGCGGTTGCCGGGCGGGAGGTCGCGATCTGCCTGATGCACATGCGCGGCGAGCCGGGCACCATGCAGCAGGATGTCCAGT